>SAMEA104315424__coassemble_958_pt1 | contig 15460 bp, 29 predicted proteins | sample SAMEA104315424__metabat2_low_PE_052 | metagenome-assembled genome bin SAMEA104315424 (sample SAMEA104315424) | gut metagenome | biome: Monkey gut; feature: monkey-associated habitat; material: faeces | place: China | collected 2013 | reverse complement strand
CCGTATTTAATAAAGAATATAAAGAGGCTTTGATTCACCAAGTAGTCGTAGCACAACTTGCTAATCGCAGACAAGGCACTCACTCGGCTTTGACCAGACGTGAAGTCGCCGGCGGTGGTATCAAACCTTTCCGCCAAAAGGGAACGGGTAGAGCTCGTCAAGGTTCGAGCCGCTCGCCGCAACACGTAGGTGGCGGTATCGTCTTCGCTAAGAAGCCTCGCGATTTCTCGCAAAAGGTCAACAAGACGATGAAGAAAGCAGCATTCCTTTCGGCAATTTCGGAAAAGATTCGTCAAAGCGAAGTTACGGTTTTGGATAAACTTGCTCTTAAAGAAGCAAAGACGAAACTCTTCCAAAACGTCATCGACGCATTGAAGCTCGAAGGTAAAGTTATTTTCGTAACGGAAGGCTATGATGAAACCTTGATTCGTGCAATCAGAAACATTCCTGACGCACAAGTTCAGGAGGCAAGAACGCTTAGCGTATACGACATCGTAGCAAACCGCAACCTTGTCTTTACTAAGAGCGCTATCGAACAAGTCGAGGAGGCAAACAAATAATGAACGCATACGATATTATTTTAAAGCCTATCTTGTCTGAAAAGAGCTTCGACGGCATTTCGGATAAGAGATACACTTTTGAAGTTGCCAAATCGGCAAGCAAGACGGACATCAAAAACGCCGTCGAGCAAATCTTCAAAGTTAAGGTAGAAAAGGTTAATACAGTAAACTATGACGGCAAAATCAAAAGAATGGGCCGTCACGAAGGAAGAACAGCTTCTTACAAGAAAGCAATTGTTCAACTCACGAAAGAGTCAAAGGCAATTGAATTCTTCGAGAGCTTGTCATAAGGAGGCATCAAATGGCTATCAAGAAATATAAACCAACTTCACCGGGTCGCCGTTTTATGACCGTTTCGGAATTCAATGAAATCACTTCGACAACTCCTGAGCGTTCATTGCTCGACGTAAAGAAAAAGACGGGCGGCAGAAACTCATACGGAAGAATCACGGTCAGACACATCGGCGGCGGAAATCGCATTAAGTACCGTATCATCGATTTCAAACGTAATAAAGACGGAATCCCTGCAAAAGTTGCTTCGATTCAATACGATCCGAACCGTTCGGCAAACATTGCATTGCTCAACTATGCAGACGGTGAAAAGCGTTACATCTTAGCTCCTTTGGGACTCAGCGTAGGCGACGTCGTACTCAGCGGTAAAGACGCAGACATCAAAGTCGGAAACACGCTTCCGCTTGAAAACATCCCTGTCGGTACTTTGGTACACAACGTAGAACTTCATCCGAACAAAGGCGGTCAGCTCGTTCGTTCGGCAGGCAACGCGGCTCAGCTTATGGCTAAGGAAGGCAGATACGCAACGTTGAGACTTCCGAGCGGCGAAATGAGATACGTTCTTATCGGTTGCAGAGCGACCATCGGTCAAGTCGGAAACGTAGACCACGAAATCGTCTCTGTCGGTAAAGCAGGTAAGACCCGTCATATGGGCGTTCGTCCTTCTGTCCGCGGTGTTGTTATGAACCCTAACGATCACCCGCACGGCGGTGGTGAAGGTAAGTCGCCAATCGGTAAACCGTCACCTGTAACACCTTGGGGTAAACCGACGCTCGGTTACAAGACCAGAAAGAAGAAGAATACGACTGATAAGTTTATTATCAAGCGTTGCAACTAGGAGATAGAAAAATGAGTAGAAGTTTGAAAAAAGGTCCTTTCGTTGACGAAAGGTTATTAAAGAGAATTAAGGCTATGAACGAGAGCGGCGAAAAACGCCCTGTCAAAACGTGGTCTCGCTCATCAACGATATATCCTGATATGGTAGAACACACGATTGCAGTCCACAACGGACGCACTCACGTCCCTGTCTACATCACGAGCGAAATGGTCGGCTATAAGCTTGGCGAATTTGCTCCGACAAGAACTTTCAAAGGTCACGCCGGCGAAAAGACTACGGGTAGAAAGTAGGAGGAATTATGGCAACTAGAACTAAGCAAAAAACATTGCAAAGACACGCTACTGCGGATAATCGTCCTAACGCTACCGCAAAATTCCAAAGAATCTCGGCATTCAAAGTAAGAATCGTTCTTGATATCATCAGAGGAAAAAGCGTAAACGAAGCACTTGCCATTTTGGAAAACACTCCGAAGGCTGCAAGCGAAATCTTGAAAAAGCTCGTAAATTCGGCTGCTGCAAATGCAGAAAACAACATGAACATGTCTCGCAACGACCTTGTCGTCGCAGAGTGCTATGCAAACGAAGGTCCGACGCTTAAAAGAATTCGTGCAAGAGCACAAGGCAGAGCTTTCAGAATCAACAAACGTACATCACACATCACAGTCGTCTTAGACGCTGCATCGAACAATTAGGAGGAAGGATAGAATGGGACAAAAAGTCGATCCGAACGGATTAAGACGTGGCGTCAACAAAGATTGGGAAAGCCATTGGTATGCTGACAAAAAGACCTTTGCCGACAACATCGTTGAAGATAACAAAATAAGAACCTTCCTTAAAAAGGCATATTATAAAAACAAAGTTTCGAAAATCGTCATCGAAAGAGCGGCTGACAAACTTACCGTCAACATTCATACCGCTCAACCTGCGATCCTTATCGGCAAAGCAGGCGCAGGCGTTGAAGAAATCAAAAAGGCAATCGCAAAGATTTGCCCGTCAAAACAAATCGCAATCAACGTTATCGAAGTAAAGCGTGCAGATTCCGACGCAACTCTTCTTGCAGAATGGATTGCGGAACAACTCGAAGCAAGAGGTTCGTTCCGTCGTTGCATGAAGCAAGCAATCACGAGAGCTATGAAGTCGGGCGCTCGCGGAGTTAAGACAAGCGGTTCGGGCAGACTTGACGGTGCAGAAATCGCAAGAAGCGAAACGTACAAAGAAGGCTCGATTCCTCTTCAAACAATTCGCGCAGACATCGATTACGGATTTGCTACCGCACACACAATGTACGGCGCAATCGGTGTAAAGTGCTGGATTTACAAGGGTGATATCCTCGGCCAAAAGAAATTAACGAATGAAGGAGGAAACGCTCAATGTTAATGCCAAAAAGAGTTAAGCGTCGTCGTCAATTCCGTGGAAGAATGAAGGGTGACGCTCATAAGGGTAATATGATTGCATACGGTGAATACGGCATTATGGCTATGGAGCCAAGCTGGATTACCTCCAACCAAATAGAAGCTGCTCGTGTCGCTATGACGAGATATATCCGTCGTGGCGGACAAGTATGGGTTGATATCTTCCCACACAAACCGGTTACAAAGAAACCTGCCGAAACTCGTATGGGTAGCGGTAAAGGTTCTCCTGAATACTGGGTAGCAGTTGTTAAGCCGGGCCGCATTATGTTTGAAATCGCAGGCGTGGCAGAAGAAGTAGCAAGAGAGGCTTTAAGACTCGCAGCTCACAAACTTCCTGTAAAGTGCAAGATTGTAAGCCGTGAAGATTTGGCCGAAGGCGGTGAACAATGAAAGCAAAGCAAGTATTTGAAATGACAGACGTCGAACTCGCTAACAAACTTAACGAGTTGAAATCGGAATTGTTTTTCTTGAGATTTAAACACGCAACTAATCAGCTTTCAAACCCAAAGGTTTTGACTGAAACAAGACGTGATATAGCCCGCATTAAGACGGTTATCCGTCAAAGAGAAATCAGCCGTAAGAACGGTGAGAAGTAAGCGGGAGGTACAAGATGGAAAACGAAGAAAGAAATTTAAGAAAGACCAGAGTAGGTTTGGTTGTTTCCAACAAAATGGATAAGACAATCGTTGTCGCAATCAAAGAAAGAATCAATCACCCACTCTATAAAAAGACAGTCAATCGTACGAAAAAGCTTAAGGCTCACGATGAAAAGAATGAATGTGGTATCGGCGATACCGTTATGGTTGCCGAAACTCGTCCGCTTTCAAAGGACAAGCATTGGAGACTTGTTCAAATCGTTGAGAAGGCTAAGTAGGAGGGCGATATGATACAACCACAAACTATATTAAAAGTCGCAGACAACAGCGGCGCAAAAGAAATTATGTGTATCAGAGTTTTGGGCGGTTCTTTCCGCAGAAGCGGTAACATCGGTGACACAATCGTAGCTTCTGTTAAAACTGCTATCCCTGGTGGCGGCAAAGTCAAAAAGGGTGACGTAGTTAAAGCGGTTATCGTCAGAAGCCATTACGGCGTAAGACGTGAAGACGGCAGCCATATCAAATTTGACGACAATGCAGCCGTTATCATCGATAACCAAAAGCAACCGGTCGGATCTCGTGTATTCGGACCTATTGCAAGAGAATTGCGTGAAAAGAATTTCGACAAAATTTGTTCTCTTGCCGAAGAAGTTCTTTAGGAGGCTACAATGGCTAGTTTGAATGTTAAAAAAGGCGATAACGTAATGGTCATCACCGGCAAAGATAAGGGCAAGAGCGGCAAGGTTTTGAAAGTCGACACCGCAAAAGGTCGCGTCTACGTCGAAGGTGTGAACATCGTTTCAAAAAGTAAAAAGCCTACGAGCGCTCAAGACAAGGGCGGTATATTGAAAAGAGAGGGCAAAATCGACGCGTCAAACGTTATGATTATCTGCCCGACCTGTAAGGAAGTCGTAAGAGTTCGTCATAAGGACGCACCGGCAGGCAGCACTCAAAAGACAATCAGAGTCTGCGCAAAATGCGGAGCATCGCTTGACGACAAGAAAGCGGCGGCTAAGAAGACAACGGCTAAGAAAGCTCCTGCAAAAAAAGCGGCAGCTCCTGCAGCTGACGTAGCGGAAGTTAAAGAAGTCGAAACCAAAGTCGTAGAGAAAGTCGAAAAAGCACCTGCAAAGGCAGCTACAAAGACGACCGCGGCTAAGGCAACGGCAGAAAAAGCCGAAGGCGAAAAGAAAGCTCCTGCAAAGAAAGCAGCAGCTCCTAAGGCAGAAGGCGAAGCAAAAGCTCCTGCTAAAAAGACAACCGCAACGAAAGCAACGGCTGAAAAGGCAGAGGGTGAAAAGAAAGCTCCTGCAAAGAAAGCGGCAGCTCCTAAGGCAGAAGGCGAAGCAAAGGCTCCTGCTAAAAAGGCAACTGCAACAAAGACTGCAACAGCAGAAAAGACGACCGAAGCTAAGAAAGCTCCTGCAAAGAAAGCAGCGGCAAAAGCTGACGGCGAAGATAAATAGTACGGAGGTATTATCGTGGCAGAAAAGAAAAATCAGGTTGCTAAAGCAGCTGCAACCGATATGGCGAACGCAGACAGATACAGACTTAAAAAAGTCTATGCCGAAAACGCAGTTCCTGCGCTTCAAAAAGCATTCGCTTATGAAAATGTCAACCAAATTCCTCGTCTTGAGAAAATCGTTCTCAATATGGGTTTCGGCGACGTGAAAGATGACAGCAAGAGCTTGAACGCAGCTGTTGAAGAGTTAAAGTTGATTGCCGGTCAAAAGCCAATCGTTACGAAGGCAAAGAAAAGCGTTGCAAACTTCAAACTCAGAGAAGGTATGAACATCGGCGCAAAGGTTACGCTTCGCGGTAACAGAATGTATGACTTCCTTGATAAGTTTATTTCGATTGCGCTTCCTCGTGTTCGTGACTTCCGTGGTGTGTCCGCCAAATCATTTGATGGTAGAGGAAACTATGCTATCGGTGTTAAAGACCATTTGATTTTCCCTGAAATCTCATACGAGCAAACTCAAAAATCGAGAGGCTTTGACATTTGTATAGTTACAACCGCAAAAACGGACGAAGAGGCTAGAGAGCTTTTGAAGCAACTCGGAATGCCTTTTGCGAAGTAAGGAGAATTAAAAAATGGCAAAGAAATCAATGATAAACAAACAGCAAAGACCACAAAAATTCTCAACTCGTGAATATACAAGATGTCGTATTTGCGGCAGACCTCACGCAGTTTTGAAGAAGTATGGCATATGCAGAGTATGCTTCAGGGAACTTGCCTACAAAGGTCAAATCCCTGGCGTCAGAAAGTCAAGCTGGTAAGGAGGTTAATATGGTATTCACAGATCCTATCGCAGATATGTTGACAAGAATCAGAAACGCTCAAACTGCAAAGCATGAAACCGTAACTGTTCCGAGCTCAAAAGAAAAACTTGCTATCTCTGAAATCCTTTTGAAAGAAGGTTATATCAAAAACTTCGAAGTTATCGAAAAGGACGTTCAGAACGATATTAAGATTACTTTAAAATACGTCGGCAAATACGAAAAAGTCATCAACGGTTTAAAGCGTGTATCGACACCTGGTCTTAGAGTTTATGCAGGTGCAAACGAGCTTCCGAAAGTTCTTAACGGACTCGGAATCGCTATCCTTTCTACTTCACAAGGCATTATGACCGATAAAGTAGCAAGAGAAAAACACATCGGCGGCGAAGTTCTCGCCTACGTGTGGTAAGGAGGTAGGGTATGTCACGTATTGGTAGAGCTCCTATCGAAATTCCTGCAAACGTAACGTTTGAAAACAAAGACAATCTTATTACGGTTAAAGGTCCTCTCGGAACTTTGACGCAAGAAGTCGATAAATCAATCACCGTTAAGAGCGAAGGCGGTAAAATCCTTGTTGAAAGACACAGCGAAGACAAAGACCATCGCGCACTCCACGGTTTGTACCGCGCAATTATCAACAACATGGTAAAAGGCGTCACGAACGGCTTTGAAAAAGCATTGCTCGTAAACGGCGTCGGTTATAAATGCGCAGTCGCAGGAAACAAACTTACAATGAATATCGGATTTTCACATCCTGTCGAAGTTGTCGCTCCGGAAGGCATTAAGTTTGAATTGCCAAGCCCGCTTGAAATCGTGGTTAAAGGCATTGACAAACAAAAGGTCGGACAAGTTGCGGCTTCTATCAGAGAAATAAAGAAAGTCGAACCGTATCACGGCTATGGTATTCAATATAAAGACGAAGTCGTTATCCGCAAGGTCGGTAAAGCGGCAGGTAAATAAGAGGTGACACTATGATAAATAAGAAAGACAAGAACGCAGACAGACTTATCCGTCATAAGCGTGTTAGAAAGTCGGTAAACGGCACCTCTGAAAGACCACGTCTTAGCGTTTACAGAAGTGCAAATCACATCTACGCTCAGATTATCGACGACGTTCAAGGAGTAACTTTGGTTTCTTCTTCGACGCTCGTAAAAGAGATTGCCGCAAAAGCAGACAAAGTCACGAAGATCGAAGCTGCAAAGCTCGTCGGCGCTGACGTCGCTAAAAAGGCTATAGCAAAAGGTATCGATACAATCGTTTTCGACAGAGGCGGTTATATCTATACGGGTAGAGTCGAGGCTTTGGCAGATGCTGCCAGAGAAGCCGGACTCAAATTTTAGGAGGAAGTATGGCAAAGCGTGAAGAAAGACAAAATAGAGAACAAAATGACGGTATCTCAAAAAAGCTCATCGCTCTTAACCGTGTTACCAAGGTTGTAAAAGGTGGTAGAACGATGCGTTTCAGCGCTCTTGTTGTTGTCGGTGACGAAAAAGGTTCGGTCGGACTCGGAATGGGTAAGGCTGCCGAAGTTCCTGAAGCAATCGAAAAAGCAACTCAAAGCGCAAAGCGTGCTATGAAGCCTATTGCTCTTAAAGATACGACGATTCCTCACGAAATCATCGGTAAATTCGGTAGAGGTCAAGTCAGACTCCTTCCTGCCGAACCCGGTACCGGAGTTATCGCAGGCGGACCTGTTCGTGCGGTTTTGGAAGTCACGGGTATTAAAGACATCAGAACGAAGTCGCTCGGCTCAAACAACCCTATCAACTGCGCAAAAGCAACGATTGAAGGTCTTATGAGTCTTAGAGACGCAAAACAAGTTGCGGCTCTCCGTGGAATATCTCCGGAAGAACTCTAAGGAGGAATTATGGCAACGAAGAAAGTTAAACAAATTAAAGTAACTCTTGTCAAAAGCACAATCGGTTGTTTGAAAAATCAAAAGGCTAACGTAGAGGCTTTGGGTCTCGGCAAAATCGGTAGCAGCAGAGTTCACAACGATGACGCAGTCACAAGAGGAATGATAAGCAAAGTTTCTCACCTTGTAAAGGTTGAGGAAATCTAAGGAGGGCAAGAATGTATATTCAAGAATTGAAGAGCGCTGAAGGCGCAACGAAAGCCCCTAAGAGAGTTGGTCGCGGTATCGGTAGCGGCACCGGCAAGACTTCAACCCGTGGTCACAAAGGTCAATGGGCAAGAAGCGGTGGCGGTGTACGTCCTAACTTCGAAGGCGGACAAATGCCGCTTACGAGAAGAATTCCTAAACGCGGATTCAACAACAAGAGATTTGCGCATGATTACAGCGTAGTCAACATTGGCGAATTGAACGTTTTTGAAAACGGCGCAGTCGTCAATGCAGAAATGCTTGTTTCTAAAGGAATAATCTCAAACATCGCTCCATACGGTCTTAAAGTTATGGGCGACGGCAAGCTTGAAAAGAAATTGACCGTTCAAGCTGCTAAATTTACTAAAACTGCAAAGGAAGCTATTGAAAAAGCAGGCGGCAGTGTTGAGGTATTATAATGTTTGAAACATTAAAGAACGCATTTAAAACTAAGGAAATCAGAGTTAAAATCTTTTTAACTCTGGCTCTCCTTTTGGTTTACAGAATTGGATGTTACATTCCGCTTCCGGGAATCAATGCGGCTAAAATCGAGGAAGCTATTCTCGGTACGAGCGCAGGCGGCGATTTCCTTAGCATTTTGTCAACGATGACCGGTGGCTCAATGCAAAACGGAACACTTTTTGCGTTAGGTATTTTGCCTTTCATCAATGCGTTCATTATAATGCAGCTGTTGACGCTCGCAATTCCTAAGCTCGAAAGGCTTTCTAAGGAAGGTGAGCTTGGCAGAAAAAAACTTACGCAAATTACCAGATATTTTGCAATAGTATTGGCTGTCGTTCAAGCAATCGGTATTATCTTTACATGGAAGTCATACGGCGCAATAGACCAAATCTTCGGTGACGGACAAGCAAGCCTTGTTATGACTATGATATCGATTGTCATCTTGCTCGTAGCAGGTTCGACGATGGTCATGTGGCTCGGCGAAAGAATGACCGAGTACGGAATCGGAAACGGTACGTCGCTTATCATCTTTGTCGGCATCCTTTCATCGTTCGGCGTTTCGCTCGCAAAATCTTTCAAGATGGTCGGCGAACAATGGACGTATATCTGGAACATTATCGGCTTCCTTATTATCGTTTTCCTTATATTCTTGTTTATCGTATTTACCGATTTGTCAGAAAGACGAGTTATGGTTCAATACGCAAAACAAATTAAGGGTAACAAGATGTATGGCGGAAGATCGACGCATATCCCTATCAGAGTAAACAGCGGCGGCGTTATGCCAATCATTTTCGCATCGTCAATCTGCATGTTCCCTCAAATGATTATGAGCTTCTGGCCGACGAGCAACGCTTACGTCTGGTACGCTCAGAATATGGGTAGCGGTACTTGGCCGTACTATGTGTTCCTTGCAATATTCATCATATTCTTTAGCTATTTCTACTCGATGATTCAATTCAATCCTGACGAAATTGCAAAGAACATTCAACAATCGGGCGGCCTTATCATGGGTATAAGAGCAGGCAAACCTACGGCGGACTATTTAAGACGAGTAAACAACAGAATCGTTTTGGTGGGAGCTTTGTTCCTTGCCGTTCTCGCTCTTGTTCCTACGTTCATATTCCAAGCATTGTCGGATAACGGCGCATTGGGCTTCGGCAGCGCATTCTCCGCAACGGGACTTCTCATCGTAGTTTCGGTAGCGCTTGAATTGAACAAGCAATTAGAATCGCAAATAATGATGCGTCATTATAAAGGTTTCTTGAAATAATCGATTAGGCTACGTCTTCGAACATGTCCGAAGACGTAGACAAAACCTAAACGGAAAGGAGAAAACGATATGAAAAATATAGTTTTACTTGGAGCGCCGGGTGCGGGAAAAGGCACGCAAGCTGCGCTTATAGCAAAAGAATATAACATCCCGCACATTTCAACGGGCGACATTCTCCGTAGAAATATCAAGGAAGCAACCGAGCTCGGCAAACTTGCAAAATCGTATATCGACAAAGGAGCTTTGGTTCCGGATGAAGTCGTTATTGACATTGTAAAGGACAGACTCGCAGAAAAAGACGCTCAAAACGGGTACATCTTAGATGGATTCCCGAGAACGATTGCGCAAGCCGAGGCTTTGTCCAAGGTTGCGAAAATCGACATAGCTTTAAACATCATCGTTCCTTTTGAAACGATAATCGAAAGATTGTCAGGAAGAAGAGTTTGCATTTGCGGCGAAACTTCTCACGTCAACACCTTGAAAGGCAGTGAAGTTTGCCCTAAATGCGGCGAAAATATGTTCGTTCGTGACGATGATAAACCGGAAACCGTTAAGGCAAGACTTGAGGTTTACGAAAAACAAACTGCGCCGCTTATCGGCTTTTATGAAAAAGAAGGCGTGCTTGTAGATATCAACGCAACGTCGGTCGAAGCAACGTTTGACGCGGTTAAAGAGGCGCTTAATAAATGATTTATTTAAAAACACCGTTTGAAATCGATAAGATGAGGAAAGCGGGAAAAGTTGTCGGAGATTTGCTTAAATTTCTCGAAGAGAAAATTCAAGCGGGGATGACAACGAAACAGCTTGATACGCTGGCAGAAAATTTCATCAGAAGGCATAATGCGGTTCCGTCCTTTTTGAACTACGGCGGATATCCCGCATCGATATGTTGCTCGATAGACGATGAAGTCGTACACGGCATTCCGGGCGATAGAGTTATAGAAGAAGGGCAAATCGTCAGCGTCGACGTCGGGGCAATCCTTGACGGATGGCAAGGCGATGCGGCGAGAACATTTCTTATCGGAAACGTTAGCGAAGAAAAGAAAAAACTTGTTGAAGTGTGCAAAGAAAGCTTCTATAAAGGCATAGCCGAATTTAAAGTCGGCAATCGTCTCGGAGATATATCTCACGCAGTGCAAAGCCACGTCGAAGCTAACGGATTTTCCGTAGTCAGAGTTTTGGTCGGACACGGCATAGGAAAAGATATGCACGAAGATCCGAACGTTCCTAACTATGGCAGAGCGGGTAGCGGAATCGAGCTTAAAGAAGGTTTAGTGTTGGCGATAGAGCCGATGATAAATCTCGGAACGTACAAAGTATATACCAAACGTGACGGCTGGACGGTCGTAACAAATGACGGCAAACCGTCTGCGCACTATGAAAACACCGTAGCTCTTACCGAGAACGGAATAGAGATATTAACGCTTTGAGGTTTATATGGAGTTAGGGCAAGTAGTATATTCCAAACAAGGGCGTGACAGCGGTCGATACTATGCAGGTGTCGAAATCGTTGACGAAACCTACGTCAAGATTGCAGACGGCAAGTTGAGACGAGTAAAATCGCCGAAACTGAAAAAGGTCAAGCACCTTAAAACAAAGGGCGATATGCTTGACAAAATCAGCGAAAAATTGAAACAGAATGCGCAAGTTTTCGATACGGAACTTCGCAGTGCGTTAAGACCGTATAACGAAAAAGTTGACGGCTAAAATATCGGAGGTTGTATGTCGAAAGAGGACGTCATTGAAGCAGAAGGCAAAGTCATTGAAGTTTTGCCTCAAACCAAGTTTAAGGTTCAACTTACAAACGGACACGTCATCATAGCTTATCTATCGGGAAAGCTCAGACAAAATAATATCAGAGTATTAGAAGGTGACAAAGTCACCATCGAACTCAGCCCTTATGACCTTACAAAAGGCAGGGTTGTGTGGAGATTTAAAAATTAATTAGGTCGGAGGAAAAAACAATGAAAGTTAGACCATCGGTTAAACCAATGTGTGACAAGTGCAAAGTTATCAAGCGTAACGGCAGAGTTATGGTTATTTGTTCTAAGTACAAAAATCATAAGCAACGCCAAGGCTGATTAGTAAATATTCCAAAGCGGCTGCCTGTGGCATTCCAAATTAACACAGGACTTTGGTTGTTCAGATAGATTTTTTAAATTTTTGGAGGTAGAAAATGGCAAGAATCGCCGGCGTGGAATTACCACGTGAGAAAAGAGTTGAAATCGGACTTACCTACATTTTCGGTATCGGTCGTCCGACAGCCAACAAAATTTTGAGCGAAACAGGCATCAGCCCTGACGTACGTGTTAAGGACTTGGATGAAAACCAAGTTAGCTTGCTTCGTGACTACATTGAAAAGCAACTTACTGTCGAAGGTGACTTGAAAAGAGAAATCGACACTAACATTAAAGAACTTAAAGAAATCGGCTCATACAGAGGTATCCGTCACAGAAAGGGTCTCCCTGTTAGAGGTCAAAGTACAAAACAGAATGCGCGCACGAGAAAGGGTCCGAAAAAGACCGTTAGCCGCAAGAAGAAATAAGGAGCGATGACATGGCTGGAAAAAATGTAAAGAAAAGAGCATCAGGCAAAACTGCGGAGAAGGGTCAAGCCCATATCCACGCTTCATTTAACAATACTATCGTTACTATCACCGATATGAACGGAAACGCAGTTTCATGGTCAAGCGCAGGCAAACTTAAACTCAGAGGTTCGAGAAAATCGACCCCGTTTGCAGCACAAGTTGTTGCCGAAGACGCAGCTAAAGTAGCATACGAACAAGGTATGAGAGTTGTCGAAGTTTACGTCAAGGGTCCGGGCGCAGGTAGAGAATCTGCAATCAGAGCACTTGCAAACGTCGGTCTCGAAGTATCTTTGATTAAGGACGTTTCGCCGATTCCACACAACGGCTGTCGTCCACCGAAGCCTAGAAGACTGTAATTAGGAGGAATTAGAAAATGGCTAAATATACAGGCGCAGATTGCCGTTTGTGCAGACGTGAAGGCTGCAAACTTTATTTAAAAGGCGACAAATGTAACTCACCGAAGTGTACGTTTGATAAAAAGCAAACCCCTCCTGGTATCCACGGTCAAGGCAGGAAGAAGCCGTCGGGATATTCGGTTCAACTTCGTGAAAAGCAAAAGACCAAGAGATTTTACGGTCTTAGCGAAAAGCAACTTTCTATGTATTATGAAAAGGCTGCTTCACTTCGCGGTATCACCGGTGAAAACCTTCTCATTTTGATTGAAAGAAGACTTGACAACGTAGTATATCGTATGGGATTTGCCGCATCGAGAGATATGGCAAGACAACTTGTCAATCACGGACATTTCACCGTTAACGGTAAAAACGTTGACATTCCATCTATCTTGGTTAAGGCAGGCGACGTTGTAGCAGTCAGAGAAACTAAGAAAGACAAAGAGCTTTGGAAGGCTGCAAAGGAAATTAAAAATCCTAGCGTTCCGGGTTGGCTTGAATATGACAACACAACTTTGACAGGTAAGGTTTTGGCTCTTCCTGAAAGAGCAGACATCGACCTTGACGTCAAGGAACACTTAATCGTCGAGTTGTACTCCAAATAATAATTAGTTTAGGAGGCTTAATATGATGGAAATCAAGAAACCTAAGATTGTATGCGAAGAGAACGAAAGCAAGAATTTTGCTAAGTTCGTTGTCGAACCTCTTGAAAGAGGTTTCGGCACGACTCTCGGCAACTGCCTTAGGAGAATATTATTGTCATCACTTCCGGGCGCAGCGGCTGTCGGTATTAAAATCGAAGGCGTTGACCACGAATTTGCCACAATCAAAGGCGTTAAAGAAGACGTAACCGATATTATCCTTAACATCAAAGGATTGCGTCTTAAAATTAACAGCACCGACAGACTCGGCAAAATCGAATTGACGCTCAGAAAGACAACGGCAGGTGTCGTCAAAGCCGGCGATATCGACGTTCCCGGTGACGTTGAAATTATGAACCCTGATATGTACATTTGTACAATCGACGAAGGCGGCTCGATTATGATGTCTATCTTTGTCGACAGCGGAAGAGGTTACGTTCCTGCAACTAAAAACAAGGACCCTAGAGCGGCAATCGGATATATTCCTATCGACTCTATCTATACTCCTGTTTTGAAAGTGAACTACACGGTTGAAAGTACTCGTGTCGAGCATAGCATCGATTTTGACAAACTTACAATCGAAGTCGAAACGGACGGAACCACGTCTGCAAAGGAAATCATTTCGCTTGCAGCAAAAATTATGAATGACCACTTGAAACTTTTTGTAGAACTTGTCGAATCAATGAGCGATTGCGAAATTTTGGTTTCGCAAGGCGACGACAAACAACAAAAAGTTTTGGAAATGTCGGTTGAGGACTTAGACCTTTCAGTACGTTCGTACAACTGTTTGAAACGCGCAGGTATTCACACCGTTGAAGACCTTACAAAGCGTTCGGAAGACGATATGTTGAAGGTTAGAAATCTTGGCAGAAAGTCGCTCGAAGAAGTCATCAAGAAGTTGGAAGACTTAGGACTTGGACTCAGAGCTCAAGAAGATTAGGAGGTAAGATATGCCAAAGAAATTAGGTAAAAGATCTGACCAAAGAATGGCTTTGCTTAAAAATCAAGTCTCAGAGCTTCTCTGGTATGGACAAATCGAAACAACTGTTGACCGCGCAAAGGCAGTTAAATCAATAGCGGAAAAACTCATCACCGTTGCTATCAACAGCTATGAAGATACTGTAAAAGTTACAAAACAAGTTAAGAACGCAAAGGGCGAAACCGTCAAGAAGGAATTCACAAACGACGGACCTAAAAAGCTTGCCGCTCGTCGTAAACTTATGGCAAACCTTAGAGATTTGCAAGAAGTCAAATCAGACAAAGAGAGCAAGGCAAACTTCAAAGCTCGTACGAAGGACATCAAGCATCCGCTTGTTGAAAAAATGTTCAACGAATATGCTCCTAAGTATGCTGCAAGACGCGACGAACTTGGACAAGGCGGTGGCTACACCCAAATGTTCAGACTCGGTGAAAGACGTGGCGACGCTGCCGAAATGTGCGTTTTGAAATTGATTTAACTTTCATAAGACATAAAAAAAAGAACCTTGACGGTTCTTTTTTTTATGCTTAGATTTTACTTGCAGTCGCACTAATTTGCAGCAGCCGGTGTTTAAATTTAAATACAATTAAAGTTTAAGCGTTAAATTTAGCTCAATTAAATTTTAAGCATACGCAATTAATTTATAAGACGTTTAATGCCGTTAATCGTTTTAATTATATTTGCTTAAATATATTTGCTAAAAGCCGTTTTAAATTTCTATATCTCGTTGTTTACATCGTCATTTACAGAATTTAAGTAACAGCTTTTGAAACGCGATAAACTTGAATGCGTTAAGCTATTTAGACTTAAACATTAAGGCTAATAGCGGTCGCAATTACAAGCACATCGGAATGACTATTGCTACAAGAATAACAAGAATTACAACGATATACAAGACTTTGTATACTGTTGCTTTGCTTGCCACGTAATTCCAGCCGCATATTCCGCAAATGATGAGCAACAAAATTGCGCCGACATTTTGAAGAATCGTAACGGCAAGCGAGCTTACTCCGACAAGGTGAAGAATCATCGCCACCAAGTACACGATTGCG
>SAMEA104315424__coassemble_920_pt1 | contig 15965 bp, 10 predicted proteins | sample SAMEA104315424__metabat2_low_PE_052 | metagenome-assembled genome bin SAMEA104315424 (sample SAMEA104315424) | gut metagenome | biome: Monkey gut; feature: monkey-associated habitat; material: faeces | place: China | collected 2013 | reverse complement strand
AAAACGACAAGCCGATCGAAAGCGCGTAGCCCGGGATGAGATAATACAAAATCGAGAAATTGAATATTATTCTTATCATCGAAAGTCCGATTGAAATACCTACGCCGATTGTAAGCGCAATAAGCATCGAGCGCTTCGTGACTTTTCCGTCGGTTATCTCTTCGACTTGTTTGTTTAAAACGTGAACGGCAGGCTCTGCCAAAACTACTACGAAACCTATTACAAAACCGAACACGACAAGAAGCGGTTTGTTGAAACTCGCAAGCGCTTGTCCGATTTTGAAACCAATCGGCATAAATCCGACTTCAACCGCCGTAAGGAATACGACAAGTCCGATAAACGTATAAAGTATGCCGATTATAATTTGCAAAATCTTCTTTTTAGGCAATTTCAAAACCGTAAATTGCAAAATGAAGAAAAATACGACGATAAGCCCTAACGCTATAAGAACGTCAAGCATCGTTCCCGACAAAACCTTGCCGAAATTTGCGCCCAAGGACGATTCGACCGAATAGCTTGCAAGTTCATAATTTATATTTCCTTTTGAAAAGACGGACAACAACAATACGGCAAGCATAGGTCCTATCGAGCACAATGCGACAAGTCCGAAGCTGTTTTCTCTGCTATCTCTACCGCCGATAGTCGAAGCCACGCCTACGCCGAGCGCCATTATAAACGGAACTGTAATTGGTCCCGTCGTTACACCGCCCGAATCGAAACCTAACGGCAAAAGCTGCCCCTTTCCGTTTTCGATGAGCAATGCGGCAAGCGCAAAAAGTATCATATAAAAGAACATAAGAAGCGGCGCGAGATTTACCTTTTTAACTATCTTGATTATGGAAATCAGCAAGAACAAGCCTACGCCTACGCCTACGACGGCAATAAGCACTATGCCGTTCATAACCGTGCTTACTTGGTCGGCAAGCACGCTAAGGTCGGGTTCCGCCACGGTTATCAAAACGCCCATAACAAAGCCGACGCCTAAAAGCAACGGCAAGTTTCTCGATTTTGTAAGACCTGTTCCTACCTGTTCGCCCATAGGCGTCATAGCAAGGTCCGCGCCGAGATTGAACAGCGCAATCCCCAAAATAAGAAAAACGGAACAAACCGCAAACGTAACTATTTCGGTAGTCGAAAAATTACAAACGGGAGTAAAAGCCAAAATCAAAACTATCACCGCAACCGGCAATACGGAAATGACTGATTCTTTAAATTTAGAGAACATTGCTTTTAACATTTTTCACCGTTTAGTCGTTTTATTTTTATTTAATCGTTTGTCTGCTTAATTTATAATTCCACTGTTCAGCAGTTTCTTTCACCGCTTAGTATTTTATTTTTAATTTAATCGTGTTAAATCGTTTTGTTTTAAATCATATTATTAAAAATAGCATAGCCGTTAAAAAAAATTTCCGTTTAAACAGAAATTTTTTTAACTTTTGTGCTTGTAATTATAACATAGCTAAGATGCTTTTGCAACGGCAATTTTATTTCACAAGTGAAATATTTACACGAATTTTTAGTTGCTATCGCTGCAAAACTGTCGCAAATTTACCACCTTTATTCGCAACATTCCTCTTTTGCCCTTTCGATAAACGTCTTAACGTCAGAAAGCGGAATTGCGTAATTTATTCCGAGTTCGCCCGAAACCGCATCGACGACGCCGACAAGTTCACCCTTAGAGTTAAGAAGCGGACCGCCAGAATTTCCGTGAAGAGTGTTTGCCGTTATAACGATAAATTCGTTTCCGTTGACAATTCTCTGTTCGTCAGAAACCAACCCGTCGATTATGCAAAGCCCCTTACCTGCGCTGTTGCCGATTGCATAGATACGTTCGCCCGTTCTGACAGGAGCGTCGGCAAACGTAACGCCTTTTAAACCTTCCTTGTCTATTTTCATAATTGCAAGGTCACGTTTTGGGTCGCAATATACAAATTCGAGTTCGTATTTTTCGTTCGATTTGTATGCCTTTCCGAGCACAAGCGAAGATATAGCGGAAATCTTGTTATCGTCCGAAAGTTTTGCTATAACGTGCGCATTCGTCACAATATAGCCGCCGTCCACCACAAAGCCACTGCCGACTTGCAATTGGTCGCCGAATACGGCTACAAGCGAAAATACGCTGTCGCGATTAAGGTCGAACACATTTGGTGTGCCGTCGTTTTTTTGCTCAGCCGTTTCCGTTTGCGGTTTTGCATTTTTAGGCACGTCTACGTGGTTTTTTAAATTAAAAACTCTGAGTCTGCCTTCCGAGTTAAACTCGCCCAAACAACTGCGGCATTGATAGCCGTAAAAAGTGTTTCCGTCCTTTTCGTATTCGACAAGTTCGACAATTTCGTTACTTCCGCAAATTTCGCATTTATCGCATCTGAAAACCATTCCCATAATTTCTCCTCCTATTCCCCGACGGTTTCACCGTTTCTGTATGCCGTAAACTTTGCAAGTTCTTCTTCGGTGATAACGTTTCTCGTACTTTCGATTGCGTGCGCCAAATCGGCTTTCGTTATATTTTCGATTTTAGACGACTTAATCGCTCTCTTGTACGCTTCGAGTTTTACCTTTTCGCATATTGACGTAATATCGCCGCCGCCGAAACCGTCGAGCGAGCGCGCAAATTCTTTAAGGTCTACGTCATCGTCTTTCGGCAATTTTTTGAGTGACTTGTTCACCATGAATTCTCTTGCTTTTTCGTCAGGCAATCCAACGTAAATCTGCGTATCGAAACGGCCGCCTCGAACCATTGCGCTATCGATTGCCCAAGGACGGTTCGTCGCCGAGATTAAAAGCAACATTTTGTTTGTTTTCGACTTTTTGAAGCCGTCGACCTTTGTAAGGAACGTCGCAACGAAACGCGACATTTCGGCATCGACGCCGCCCGTGCTGTCACTACGCTTGGACGCGACGGAATCGAATTCGTCGAAAAAGATGATTGCTCTTTCGTTTTTCAATGCCGTATTGAAAAGCGCGTCAAGTTGTTTAGAGCTGTCGCCCATATATTTAGAAATCAAATCCTGACAGTTGATTGCATAAAACTTTGCGTCAACCTCGCCTGCGATTGCCCTTGCAATAAACGTTTTACCTGTTCCCGGAGGTCCGTAAAGCATAATCTTTGCACCCGGCTTTATGTTGTATGCTTCGGCAAGTTCGGGATTGTTCATAGGCGCAAGTACTTTAAACTTAATCTGTTCTTTTACGTCTTCGAGCCCCGCAACGTCCTTGAACGTAATTTTGTTTTCGTCCGGCTCGACAGGTTGAAATTCGGGAGTATCGTCATCCTTCTTTTCACTGTTCTCGTTTCCGCCGTTCGGCTTTTGCGTCATTTTGACAGGCTTTTTACCCGAACAATTTGCCCTGACAAAATTCAAAATCTTTGCGGCATTTTTGTGGTATTCCAGTTTAACGTCGTTTGTGGTTGCCGTTTGCGAAATATCGTCTGCAAGCTCGGCAGCTCTCAAAAACGCGTCTCTTGCTCCCATTATGTCGCCCTGCGAATACATATCTTTTGCCGTTTGATAAAAACTCTTGTAGGCTTCAACCTTTGCAGAATTGTTCATATATGCTCCTTTTAACTTATCAGTTTTGGTGTAAAACTATTGTCATTCACGAATTACGTTGGCATTGCCACACGATTTGGCAAGATTGTCATAGCTAGCGTCTCTCGGAAGATACAACGTTTGATGCGCCTCCCAATCGACAAAGCAGTCAAGGGCAACTTTTACATTTACGTCCGAAATTCTAAGCGATATAAGCGAATTGCAACCCTCGAATGCCGCAAAGCCGAAACTTTTAACAGCGTTGCCGTTTTGGATTTCAAACGAGTACAAGTAATCGGCGTCTTCAAACGCTTCGTCGGCAATCGAAAAACTGAGTTTCGGACTGTTTATAACAAAGGTTTCGACCAAGCTGTCTTCAAATGCCGCCTTGTCGATTTCGCCGCCGACGCCCGCTTCGAGAATAACGCTTTTTATGCTAGAATTTTTAAACGCTTCGCTTCCTATTTTTATTCTTCCGTTTGCATGAATTCTAAGCGTTCCTATCGTTGTGTTGTTTTTAAACGTTCCGCTGTCTATTTCTACGTTGTTTCCGTAGACTTCAACTGTATAACCGTTTTTCCAACTGTTACTTTCACCGAAAATATTCTTCGTAAGCGTTATATTCTCTCCGCCTCTGAAAATCACCGAACTTAAATTTCGGCAATTTTTAAAAGCGTATTTGCCGACGGACCTGATTTTAGTATTGACTTCGATTCCGACCACGTTGCTGTTTGCCAAAGCATAATCGCCGATTTCCATTATCGAACAAACTCTGCCGTCTACGTAAACGTTAGAATAAATATAGTTGCAATCTGCGTCTACCTTAACGAGTCTGAGTTCGTCCGTATAGCCGTATCTATAATATGCGCCTTCGCTTTGAAAATCATATTGTTCGCTAAGCGCATCCGTATATCTCGAATACGCAAAGTTGTCCGTGTACGACGCTCCAACCGACATTATTACGATAACGAATATCAAAAATACAAACGATGCGGTTTTAAGAACCGAATAAGTCTTTCTTATCTTTTTCAAGCCGCTTTTATAATAATAGTCGTTCGGACTTGCCGTTACGTTCTTTTCTTTGTAAAGCGCAAGTCGTTTAAACTTGATTTTGTCAAAAACTTTCGGGTTTACCAAAACGCATTCTACACAGCTGAGCACGGCAAACACTATCGAAGCGACGTATGCGCCGTAAGCCGCGGATACGCTTGCAGAGCCGAATTCACAGCCAAGCAACACGCCGTAAGACACTAAAAGGCATATCGGCAAAATCAAGGTGAACATAACCGACAATCTGAGTTTTTTGTCCGTTTTTATTAAATTCGATTTCGTTTTTTGCGTGTCGTTAAGCGAATTGATGTACGCTTCCGCCTTAGATTCTCCTTTCGCCTCGGATGCCAATTTCGGATCGCTCTTTTGCGCTTTTCTCGCTAAATTTGCTTCTTGCTTTCTTGCAAGCGCCATACATCTTTGAATTTGCTTTTCGTTTGCAACCGCAAGAAAATTGACAAATTCGGGCATCTCCGAAATTTTAACAGGCGAATCGGCAAGTTCGGCATCCGTCGAAACTTTTGCTTTCGTCTTGATAAGATTCCAATATACGTCGGGCGTTTCGACGTTTGCTCCCATTCTGAGTCTTAAATAGTATTGCGCCGAGTCGAAGAATTTGCATTTTAAACAGCGATTTGCCATAGCCGACAATTCTTCGTCAAGGTCAATCATATCTGACGGATAATATCTGATAATATGGTTAAAGACTTCAACCATATTTTCCGTGACGGACTCTTCGCCAAGCATTCCGTCAAGAACGGCGATAACTTCGGCTTTTTGTTGTTCGACCGAAAGATACTTCAAAAGATTCTCGAAGTCGGCAAAATCAAAGTGATCTTTTAGCGCAACTTCTTTGCCGTATCTGCACTCTTCAGGCGGAACGTCCGACAACGTAGTCGTTCGTATAATTCCGCGAAGGCAGTTCACGTTGCCCTCGTCGAGTTTGAGGACTCTGAGAAAATATGCCTTAGCCAATGAAAACTGTCTTGCTTTCAAGGCAGACTTTGCAAATGCATAAAGATATTCGACGTGTGCGTCAACGTCCTTTGAATCTACGCCGCAAATGACTTTTTCAAAAATCACAGGATTTATTCTCGTGATTGCTTCTCGCATAAGTCTTGCAACGTTTGCGTCACGGTTTTCGTAATTGTAAGGCAAAATCTTGTCTATAAGTTTTGCCGCCGCATCTTCGTTTATAGAAACGAGATTTTTTGCAAGTCCGTAGAAAACGTCGAGCATCGATTCGGCATATTCTTTATTTGCGCAAGAAATTATTTTGTCGGCGGTTTCAAAGTCTTCAAAATTTACGACAGTCATAAATTCGGAAACCGATTTTTTGCGATATTTGACAAAAAGCAAAAACGTCAACGCTTTGGCATTGTTAGGATTTGTCGCCAAAACTTCATCGAGCAACGCGCGAGCCTTATCGAAAAATTCGTTTTCGATGAGCCTTTCGATTGCCGTCATCTTTTTCTTTTCGTCGAGCGTCAAATCATAGCCGTCACCGTTATCGATTTTTTTGAGATTTACCGCAGCAAGTTTTACTTGCTTTGCCTTTTTGGCAACCGCATTTCTTTTTATTTCTATTTTTTCGACGCCGCCTGCCGCAGTCGTTTCTTCGATAATCTTAGCAATATGGCGTTCTAGGTCACCGTAAAAAGTCTTTTTGCCGCCGTCAAGGCATTGCCTTACTTTGAGCGCACTCGGCAAAAGTGACGGATTGCACTTTTCATAAACAACGATAAGGCTGTTTGAGTGTTTATCGCCGTTTGCAACCATTCTTGCGTATCTCGCCCACTCGTTTTTCATCCAAGTAGACGAAAAATATTCAGGCTTTTGACCGTAGACTATCATAATTCTTGCCGACATCAAAGCCGCATATATGTAAGGTTCGTATTGTTCAGAAACCTTGTCACGCAAACTCTCGCGGCTGAAAAATACTCGATAGCCGAGTCCCGTCAAATGCGTATAAAGATTTTGCGCTTCGTAGCTGTCGGGTGTGCGTTCAAGTCCGTTGTCGCGGTCGGAATCTTTGAAACAGATAAATATATCGTAAGGTTTTTCACGGCTTGCCTTTTCAAGCCATTCTTTCCTTATATTTTCGATTTTTTGCGCTTGTTCGACATAGTTTTGTCTAACGGCGCCGTCAGACAATTCGACGGCTTTCAAATAGTCTTCGTCGTTTAAAAAGTTCTTGTCGGAAATTCTTTGACAGGTAGGCACTTTTTTGTCTTCAAGCAAGTCGTTGACGTAAATAATGCCGTTCTTTGCCAAAGCTCTGCCCCAATAGGCCTCATGACAAGCGTCGTCTTGCGACAAGACAAGCGAAAAGTTGTCTATCGCGTCTTCAAATTCCCCTTTACGCAAATCGTCGAACGCAGAAACAAGCAGAATATCGTTTTGCGATTTTGTTCTGCCGTCCTGAAATTTAGCTCCGCATGCTTGGCAAGTGTAAACGCTTCCGTCAAACTCCAACGGACCGCCGCATACTTTGCATATAAGTTTTATAAACTTTTCGTCTGCCATTTGCTTTTCCTTTCTTTAATTACGAATAAAAATTCCACTTCTCAAAGGCAATATACCTTTGTCTTAAAACAATTTGCGGCAGTTTTTGTTAGCCGCTTTTGCGCTTTGTTCCGCCCATTTCGGGCGAAACAAAACTTAAAAACTTTGATTTAATACTAATGCTTTAAACTCCAAACCTTAAACTCTAAAACGTTTTTAATTCAAACGTCGAAATCAAAACGCATCAGAGAATAAAGCATTTAAGAATTAGTCGTTGATGATTTTGTTCTTTTCCTTTGCGATTTCGTCAGCAAGGCTCGAAATGCCGCTTGTAGTTCCGCCTGTAGGAAGAACCGTTCCGCTGATTTTTGCGCGGGCGGCATCTATCATAGGACGAACCGATGCGATTTCTTCACTGCTTCTAGCCTTGTTCGCAGGGTTTGACGTGCGCATTGCGCCTGCCATAGCCTTTTGAGAAATTTTGATATTTCTCATATACTTGCTGATTTTAACGTTTGCCTTTTGAATTTTCTTGATGTCGGGCATTTTAGCTTTGTTGCCGGCCATTTTATCTAAGGCGTTTATTGCCATCGCCATATTTTGAGCAATCGAGTTCGAAACGTTGATAATGTCAAAGTTTGCTTTCGTTTGCGTGAGCGAGCTGATGACGTCGTTAAGTTCCATAAGGGCGCTGACAGCTACGTCATAACTGCCTTGGTCGCCGTTGATTTCCGCTTGAGCCGCAATGTTTGCGTACTCTTGTCTTTTGGCGGTAAGTTCGTTGATTTGGTCGTTAAAGACTTGCATTTGCTCATCTCTTTCCATTTGAGCCATAATTTCTTTTTCTGTTTTTGATTTGTAGAAAGCCATTATTAGTTTTCCTCCTCGATTTTTGTTGTGACTATTTTGTCCTCTTCAACTTCCCCACCGTTTCCGAGCGTATCGATATCTTTTGCTATACTCTTTGCATTTCTTTTTGCCATCAACTCTTCTTTGTATCTGAGCGCTTCGTTGTCGATAGGCGCGCTTACTTCACCGAAGCTGTTGATTTTTGTCTGATTGTTTTCGATTTTAGGAATAAGCGACTTTAAGTCGTCTTCCATTTTCTTTAAAGTCGCAACCGCTCTTTCAGGTTCGGCGATAACTTTTTTAAGGTCGTCGATTTTGAGATATGCTTTCGCTTTGGCAAGTTCGGTCATCGAGAAATCGGACGCAATGATTTTTTCGCCGACAAGGTTTGCAATCATATCGAGCAAATCGCTGCAAAAACTGTAATTGCGATAGGTATTGTTCGTTGCGGCAAGTTTGACTTTCACCGCCTTGACCTTGCTTACGAGATTACCGATTTTTCTCTCGTTTTCCTCTTCCATAATCTGGTCGTCGAGTTCTTTGATATCGCGTTCGAGATTTGCCATTTCGCCTTCTAAACGTTTTTCGTTTTTGCGATATTCTGCCTGAATTTCTTTAAGCTCGTAAAGTTTGCTCTCCAAATTGCGTCTTGCTCTCGACTCGTTCTTCTTTTTGATGTCTTCCGAAGCGATTTGCGCGTCTACGTCGCCGCCGAGAACAGCCGACCATTTGTCTATCGTATAATCGAGGTCGTCTACGCTTGATTCAAGTCTTCCGCTAAGGTTTGACTTGAATTGAACTTTTACGTCGTCTATTTGTTCGATAGCCGTAGCATAAAAACTTTGTACGTCCTCATCGCCGGTTCCGACAACTTCTTCAAAGTTCTTCAAAAGGCTGACCAGTTTATCGCGAACGCTTTTTATCGTATCGGCGTTAAGGTCAGGATTGTATCTTTTTTTATCGACGTCGAAAATAAGCCCTTGAAGTTTCTTTGCGACCTCGTCTCTCAATGAGTTGTTTGCTTTTACAGATGGTTTGTATTTCATTGTCTTTTGTCCCCCTTAGCCGATGGCGTTTTTGATTCTGAGCAAATCTTCTTCCGGAATAAATATTTTTGCCGTAAGTGAATTTACTTTTATGCCCATATCTTTAACAATGTTTTCGTCATTGATTTTTTCGACGATTTTGTCGCGCATTTCTTCGGTGTTTGCGGTCATTTCAAAAACCGAAATTTCCGTTCCCGCAAAAAGCGAACTAAGCGCATCCATAGCCGTCATTTGAAGCGACGACAAGACTCTTTTTTTGATATCGTCAAGCGTTATCGACGAGCCGAATTTAAAGCTGTTTATAAACGCTCTGTCGTTTACGACTTCGAATACGCATTCGCCGTTTGCGCCGACTCTGTATGCCTGTTCGAGTTTATCGTTTTTGACTTGAACGTCACCGACGCCCCACAAAATTCTCGGGAACAAAGTGTTGACAAACGCAACCTGAATTTGCTTTTTGAGATAACTCTTATCCTTCGACAAAAGCTCGTAAATCTTTGCCTCAACGCAAGTCTTGGCAATGAGTTCGAGCTTTTCGTCTATGTAAACGTATGCCTTGTATTGTCTAGGCACCGTCAAATAGACGTCTTTTGCAAGCTCGACAGGTTCTGCAAATTGAACGATAAGATTTTCGTCCTTAATAGGTTCCAATACTAATTTCTTTCCCATAACTACTCCTTAACTTCGTTAAGTTTAATAACTTGACAAATACGTTCAATCGTTTCGTCGTCAAGTCCCTCTTTTGCAACCGCATAAATTACGCTTTTTCTGCTATCGTCAAGCGATGCCAAATCGAGTTTCATATTTTCAAGTGACATAGCAAGTGCCTTGGTCATCTTTTCTTCGTCTTCAGAAGTCAATTTATAATTGGCTCTTAAGGAATCGCAAAGATTATCGGGTACGTTTCGTTTACCGTTTTCGATAGCTGAAAGATAAGACGCGGAAATACCCAATTTTTCCGACATATCCTTTGCGCTATCGCCACAGTTAATACGAATAATTCTAAGAATTTTACCGAATTCCGTTATCATACTATATTCTCCTTTATTAGATTACTGTTTTACTATGGTCATTATAACACCTTAAAAATAATTCGTCAAGAGATGTAACAAAAATTTACAAAGATTTTTTACATTTTTTGTGAAGAATTTTGGCAAGATATGCGACACGTCTTTAATGCAATCGTAATTATAGTACGTAAATAAAGTTTTAAATGAGCATAAAACGTATGAGACTATTTTTCAATCGGCGAAAAAGTCAATTTTTATCGTTTTGGCGTTGGCTTTTGATATTCGTTTTGGCATTCCGTTTTAGCGAAACTTAGCCGTCATAACTAATCAAAAACACACTAAATTAGTTGGTAGGTTGTTTTGGGCGTTATGTTTTGATATTCCGCTTTCGGTATTTCGTTTTTATATTGCGTTTAGCGTTCCGTTTTAACGGAACTTAGCTGTAATAGCGTATTTTAAAAGCCGACAATAGTCGGCTTTTAGGTTTATTGTTTAAATATAATTAAAACAAGCTGCATATCAAACTGTTTAGCAAAAACTTGCAATCATAAAAGTATGCTTAATAAAAAGCTATTAAAGACTCCGCTGTTGATATAATCGCTTTTTTACTCTTGCTTTAATACTCTAACTTTTAATAATTACTTTATACGGTTACTCTTACTGTTACTTTTGCTGTTACTTTTTACGATATCTTTACCCTTGCTTTTTACAGTTGATTTTTATCGTATCTACTTTTTCTTTGCCTCGAGCTTCTTTAAAGCGGCTTTTGCCTCTTTGTGTCCGCCTTCTATTGCCTTTTCAAACCAGGCTTTTGCTTCTTTCAAATTCTTTTCAGTGCCGATAGCGTCACGGCAACAAAGTCCTAAACGATAGCATGCATTATAGCTGTTGTGCGATGCAAGCTCGTACCACTTATACGCCGTTTCGCCGTTCTTTTTGACGCCCAATCCCCTTTCAAAAAGAGTTCCCATTGCGCATTGCGCTTCGGCATTACGTTGTTCGGCGGCTTTGTAATAATAATTCGCCGCCTTTTTATAATCAACTTTAACACCTGCGCCGTTTTCGTAAGCAATGCCGAGTTTATAATATGCAAGCGGATTTTTTTGCTTGACAAACTCGTTATATATGGCAATCGCCTTTTTTTCGTCCTTATCTACGCCTTTGCCTGACATCAAGCAATCTGCCAAAGCAAGTTTCGCATAAGCCGTGCCGAAATCGCCGTCAACGGGCGGATTCTTTTCAGACGCTTTTTTAAACCATTCATAAGCCGATTCGTCGCTTTGTTCGACTCCGAGTCCCGTCTGATAATAGACCGCAAGTTTGCATTGAGCGGCGGCGTCACCGCTTGTCGCCGCTTTTTCCATCCATTTCGCGGCATTTGCATAGCTTTTTTTCACACCTATTCCGCTGTCATAGCAATTTGCCAAATAATACTCCGCGCCGTGGTTTCCCTGCAATGCGGACTTTTCATACCAATAGAACGCCTTTTCCATATCTTCGGAAACGCCGTTGCCGAGTCTGTAACAATTCGCAAGTTGAAGTTGAGCCTCCGCGCTTCCCATTTCAGCCGCTTTCGCAAAAAACTCCGCGGCTTGCTTTAAGTTTGCACTGACGCCACTGCCCGTGAGATACATCGTTCCGAGCTGGATTTGCGCGTCGGTTACACCCTTGTTTGCCGCAAGCGTATAATAAGTAAGCGCAGTATTAAGATTTTTTTTCACGCCAAATCCGCACGAATAAAACTTGGCAAGCGCAAATTCCGCTTCGCCGTCGTCCTGTTTTGAAGACTGCTCATAAAACGCAACGGAGAGTTTTGGATTTTTTTTGACTATATCGCCGATTGCGTAGCTTTCGCCGAGTTTTTTAAGAGCTTCCGAAAGTCCGAGTTTTGCGGCTTTTTCATACAATTCGACCGCTTGCTTAACGTTCTTTTTGACGCCGTTTCCGTTTTCATAGCATAAGCCAAGCATATAATCGGCTACCGCATAGCCTTCACTTGCCGCCTCGCTAAAAATTTGAAATGCCTTGGCGTCATCTTTTTCGACGCCGTAACCGTCAAGATAAAACTTGCCGAGCATAGTTTTAAAACGAACGTCGTCGCTTTTTGAACTCAAAATTTTTGCTATTTGCGCAGGTTTGACATCGTTTGATTGTCTGACGACAAAGCGACAATAAGCATAGGCAAAATCGTCCGACTTTCCCTTGCTCTTTTCGAGTTCGGTTGCAACTTTATCTATATCGTCACCGTAATAATCGACTACAACGCAACCTTCCTCACATAGTTCTAAGTATTCCTTGGCGTCTTCCGCCGCTTTACTTTCATAAGTGAATTCCATAATTATTTCCTTCCCAAAGTTTTAGTTAATTGTGTTGTGATTATATGATAACACGACTTTAACGAAAAATAAATAGGCAATTTGCAAAACGGACAATAAATAATAATTCGCCAAAAAACCTATATACTTAGCACTTTAAAAAGCAAATGCAACCGGTCTATTTGAAAAGCAAATACAAGCAGTCTATTTGAAAGCAAATGCAAAACAGTCGATTTAATTTATATTTTTCTTGTTTTTCTGTTCTTAACATTCTCAAATGTTTAATTCTTAATTTTTTTAAAATCTTTATTTTCTTTTACTTTCACTTTTTCTTTTTTTTATGTCCTTAATATCTTTAAATTTTAATTCACTATTTTTTCTAAATCTTTTTTTCTTTTACTTTTCCCTTTTAAATTTTTTTGCAACTAAACGCACGAAAAAAGCTCCCGAAAAGGGAGCTTTTTAAATCGATATTGTTGCACGATATTGTTAGTTTTTTTATTTGCAATTCTGTCGCCTTTGGTTGCCGCTTGATAATTGCTTAATTACCTTTGGGCACGCTTGTTCGACGCTTTGATATTGCGTTGTCGCAGTTTGGTTATGGGTTACCTTTTAGCGCTATTAGTTTACTAACAGCTAACTGCCGCATTGCGACTGTTTTAACAAAACGTTTTGACGATTAGTTGTTTTTGACCAAAACTTTTTGAAGTTTAAGGTCTACTCTGTTCTTTTCGTCAATCTTGATAATCTTGACTGCAACGATGTCTCCGACGTTTACGACGTCCGTGACTTTTTCAACTCTTTCCTTTGAAAGTTTTGAAATGTGAATCATGCCGTCTTTACCCGGAGCAAGGTTGACCGACGCGCCGAATTGACCTTTTTCGTTTTCCATAATCTTAACGACTTTGCCTTCGAATTCGTCGCCGACTTCAAAATCACGAACGATGTTTTCGATTGTGGCTTTTGCCTTTTCGATTGATTCGGCATCGCTTGATGCGATAAAGATTTTGCCTTCGTCGCTGATATCGATTTTGACGCCCGTTTCGTCGATAATCTTGTTGATTGTCTTTCCGCCGCTTCCGATGACGTCTTTGATTTTGTCAGGGTCGATGCTGAAAGAAATAATCTTCGGAGCATATTTGCTAAGTTCAGGTCTAGGAGCCTTGATAACTTCCGCCATTTTGCCGAGAATGAAAAGTCTGCCTTGTCTTGCTTGTTCCAATGCTCTTGTAAGGATCGCTTCGTCTATGCCCTTGATTTTGATATCCATTTGGATTGCGGTGATACCTTCGCTTGTACCTGCAACTTTGAAGTCCATATCGCCGAGGAAGTCTTCAAGGCCTTGAATATCCGAAAGAACTGCAACTTTGTTTTCGGCTTCGTTTTTGATAAGTCCCATTGCGATACCTGCAACTGGAGCTTTGATAGGTACACCTGCGTCCATAAGCGCAAGGGTGCTACCGCAAACCGATGCTTGCGAAGTCGAACCGTTCGATGACAAAATGTCAGATACCGTTCTGATTGCGTATGGGAATTCTTCTTCACTTGGCAATACAGGCTCTAAGCTACGTTCGGCAAGCGCGCCGTGACCGATTTCACGACGACCCGGAGTTTTAAGCGGCTTTGCTTCGCCCGTCGAATAACCCGGCATATTGTATTGATGCATATATCTCTTATAGCAATCGTCGTCAAGACCTTCGAGCTTTTGAACTTCGCTTATCGTTCCCAAAGTACAAGTCGTCATAGCTTGCGTTTGTCCACGAGTGAAGACTGCGCTTCCGTGAACTCTCGGGAGCATTCCGACTTCGCACCAGATAGGACGAATTTCGGTAAGTTGTCTGCCGTCAGGACGAACGCCGTCGTTCAAAATCTTGGCGCGGACTTTTTCTTTTTTCAAATAATAGAGAGAGTCCAAAATGAACTTCTTTTTCTTTTCGACGTCGTTCCATTCGTCTGCGAAATGTTCCAAAACGTCGGCGTTGAGAGCTTCTTCTCTCGCTTCTCTTTCATAACGGTCGAACGCTTCCAAAACGTAATCCATCTTTTCGCTTGCGTAAGCTCTGACAGCGGTGTCGATGTCTTCAGGAATTTTTTCAAGTTCGATGTTTGCCTTAGGCTTGCCGATTTCTTTTTGAATAGATTCGATAAACGCAACGATTTTCTTGATTTCTTCGTGACCGAACAAGATTGCGTCGAGCATTTCTTTTTCGCTGATTACGCTTGCGCCTGCTTCGACCATCATGATTGCGTCTTTCGTACCTGCCAAAGCAAGGTTAAGACGTGACTTTTCTCTTTGAGCGCAGTCAGGGTTGATAACGTACTTGCCGTCTACCAAACCGACCATAACCGAGCCCGTAGGGCCTGCAAACGGAATATCCGAAATCGAAAGAGCGATTGACGAACCGACCATACCCCAAACTTCAGGTGGATTGTTCGTGTCGACGCTGAGTACGGTTGCGATGACCGTAACGTCGTTATAGAAGCCCTTCGGGAAGAGCGGACGAATAGGACGGTCGATAAGTCTCGACGTCAAAATTGCTTTGTCCGAAGGTCTGCCTTCTCTCTTCTTGAAGCCGCCCGGAATTTTACCTACGGCATACATTTTTTCTTCAAAGTCTACTCCGAGTGGGAAATAATCCATTCCTTCTCTCGGCGCTTTACCCATCGTTGCGTTTACCATAACCGCGGTGTCGCCGCAACGAACGATACAAGAGCCGTTTGCTTGCGAGCAATATGCTCCCGTTTCAACAATAACTTCTTTCCCGCCTATTGTTGTTTTGAAAATTTTCTTTTCCATGTTTTCTCCTTTCTGGTTATTCTCATCATAACCTATTTTTATAAATACGATTTCTCGTACAAAAAAAGGGGCAATTATAGCCCCTGATTTTTTACTTTCTGAGTCCTAATTCGCTAATCAAAGCTCTGTATCTTTCGATATCAGTCTTTTTAAGGTACTCCAAAAGGTTTCTTCTTTGTCCGACCATCATAAGCAAACCTCTGCGGCTGTGGTGGTCTTTCTTGTGAACCTTAAGGTGTTCCGTAAGCTCTGTGATACGTTCGGTGAGCAAAGCTACTTGAACTTCAGGTGAACCCGTGTCGCCTTCTTTGCGACCGAATTTGGTGATAATTTCTTGCTTTCTTGCTTTATCCATTTTTTACTCCTCCTGTGGATAACTAATTCGCTTCAATCAATGAAAAGCCTCGGAGAGTGGCTAATCTTTGAAAGAGTACTGTTAGATTTTAGCATAACGCCCAAAAAATGTAAACCGATTGAGCTTGCTATTTTAAAATTTAATAAAACTATTTATTGTCTTTTTCAGAATCGTCTGTCCAAAACGCTTTTTGACCGTTAAGCATTTCGTCGAAACGAGCGACGTAATCGCGCGGCTCTTTGCAGTTCGCTTGGCGTTCAATCAAATTTTTCTCTTTGGTAAACTTTTTGGCTATAGCCCCTGCGCCTGCCGCCATAATAGACGTATCTTCTTCCATTATGTCGATATTGTAAATGCAAAACTTTTTCGGTTTCGAATAGCCGACGTTTTCAAGGTTGCCCGACGTGTATTTTTGTCTGTACATATAGTAAGGCATATACCCTTTCGACGTGAGCTTATAATAGGCATAATCGACCATTCGTTTCGCCACGTCAAGGTCGGTTTTTTC
>SAMEA104315424__coassemble_910_pt1 | contig 16122 bp, 12 predicted proteins | sample SAMEA104315424__metabat2_low_PE_052 | metagenome-assembled genome bin SAMEA104315424 (sample SAMEA104315424) | gut metagenome | biome: Monkey gut; feature: monkey-associated habitat; material: faeces | place: China | collected 2013 | reverse complement strand
ATTACACCAAATACATCGGATAATGCCGAAGATACGATGGAAGCTCTTAAAAAGTACGGCACAGACCTTGTCGAAAGAGCGAAAGAGAATAAACTCGACCCCGTTATCGGCAGAGACGACGAAATAAGAAACGTTATCAGAATATTGACAAGAAAAACCAAAAATAACCCTGTGCTTATCGGCGAACCGGGCGTAGGTAAAACCGCAATCGCAGAAGGTCTTGCTCAACGTATCGTTAGAGGAGACGTTCCCGAAGGCCTTAAAAACAAGAGCCTTATCGCGCTCGATATGGGCGCGCTTATCGCAGGCGCTAAGTACCGCGGCGAGTTCGAAGAAAGACTTAAAGCGGTTTTGAACGAAGTTAAGGCAAAAGAGGGCGAAGTCTTGTTGTTCATCGACGAACTTCATACGATAGTCGGCGCAGGTAAAACCGAAGGCAGTATGGACGCAGGCAACTTGCTTAAACCTATGCTTGCTCGTGGCGAGCTTCACTGCATAGGCGCAACGACGCTTGACGAGTACAGAAAGTATATCGAAAAAGACGCAGCATTGGAACGTCGTTTCCAACCTGTTATGGTTGACGAACCGACCGTTGAAGATACGATTGCGATACTTCGTGGACTTAAAGAGCGTTACGAAATATTCCACGGCGTAAAAATTCACGACGACGCATTGGTCAGCGCGGCAACGCTTTCTAACAGATATATAACCGACAGATTTTTACCTGATAAAGCTATCGACCTTGTCGACGAAGCGTGCGCTATGATAAGAACCGAAATTGACAGTATGCCTATCGAAATGGACGTTATTTCGAGAAAAATTATTCAGCTCGAAATCGAAGAAATGGCTCTTGAAAAAGAAACGGACAAATTGTCGGTCGAAAGGCTCGAAAAATTGAAACAAGAACTCAAAGCCAATAAAGATAAGTTCGCGAAAATGAAAGCGCAATGGGATGCCGAAAAGAAAGGCATTACGGGCGTGCAAGGCATAAAGGCAGAAATCGACAGACTTACGAACGAAGCCGAAAACGCAAAACGCAACTCTGATTATGCAAGAGCGGCGGAAATCGAATACGGACTTATTCCTAAACTCAACGAAGAACTCAAATCTGCCGAAACAAAGAAAACCACCAAAAAGAAACTTCTCCGTGACGAAGTTACGAGCGAAGAAATTTCGGCAATCGTTGCTAAGTGGACGGGAATTCCTGTCTCGAAACTTATGGAAGGCGAAAGAGAAAAACTTCTTCACTTGTCCGACGAACTCCACAAGAGAGTTATCGGACAAAACGAAGCCGTCGATAAAGTTTCGGAAGCTATCCTTCGTTCGAGAGCTAAAATTTCGGATGAAAACAGACCAATCGGTTCGTTCTTGTTCTTAGGTCCTACCGGCGTAGGTAAAACCGAACTTGCGAAAACGCTTTCGGAAAACCTTTTCGACGACGAGAAGAATATCGTCCGAATCGATATGACGGAATATATGGAAAAATTCAGCGTATCGAGACTTATCGGCGCGCCTCCGGGATACGTCGGATATGACGAAGGCGGACAACTTACCGAAGCGGTCAGAAGAAAACCTTACAGCGTAATTTTGTTCGACGAAATCGAAAAAGCGCATCCTGACGTATTCAACATTTTGTTGCAAGTGCTTGACGACGGCAGAATTACGGACAGCCAAGGCAGAACGGTTGACTTTAAGAACACTGTCATAATCTTGACGTCAAACCTCGGAAGCAATTTGATTTTGGATTCGATTACCAAAAACGGCAAGGTAGACGACGAAACGAAGAAGACGGTGGACGAGCTTTTGAAACAGAAATTCAGACCTGAGTTTCTGAACAGACTTGACGAAATCGTGTTGTTCACGCCGCTCAGCAAGGATGAAATCAAGAGCATAGTCGACCTTATGATCGGCAAACTTGCAAAGCGTTTGTCTGACCAAAACCTTAATCTTGTCGTTACCGACAAAGCGAAAGACAAAATCGTTGACGGCGGTTATGACGTGAACTTCGGCGCAAGACCTCTTAAACGTTATATTCAAACGAACGTTGAAAACTTGCTTGCAAGAAAGATTCTCGAAGGCAACCTCGATGACGGCGCAACTTTGACGGTCGACGTGGACGGCGATAAGTTTGTTATTAAATAATAAACATACGTCTTGTTAAATCGGTATAAATTCTCTTTGCTAAACAAGGTAGAAAATAAGGCGAGTCAACAATTAAGTAGTGGTGCGGTTGCGATAATCAAGTAGTGCGGTTACGATAATCGTGTAAAATTTCATTCCGTCTATTAGAGTTAAACTGCTTGTAAATAAAGCGTGACACAAATTATGAGGATTGAAAAAGCTAAGAGAATTGACAAAAACAAAGAGAATTTGTTTAAAGAAAAACGGCTATTAAATTAGCCGTTTTTTGTTGCTATTTTGCATATTAAATGTTAAAAATCATTCTTAAATTTCTTCGTATTTTTCAAGCGACTTTATGTACGGGTTTTCCGCCATAATTTCGTGAATACGTTCGGCAGTGTAGATAGACGTAACCGAAAATTCAAGGTCTGCAACGTATCCGCCTTTGCCGTCCGTGTTTTCTTTATAACGCAAGAAGCGTTTGATTTTGAACACTTCTTTGAAACGTTGCAACTCTTCGCTGCTGTTGACTTCTATTTGCGCTTTAAGTATGCTGTAAACTCTTCCGCGTAAAACTTTGAAAGGAATGTGCAACAACACTTGGAAACCTATAAGAAGAATCGTTGACGCAATGCCTATGACGTACATTCCTGCGCCGAGAGCAAGACCGATGCCCGAAGTCGCCCAAATGCCTGCCGCGGTAGTTATGCCATGGAGCATATCTCTGCGATATATGATGACGCCTGCGCCAAGGAAACCTATGCCGCTGACGACCTGCGCCGCAATACGTGCAGAGTCTGCGCCTCTGACGCCGCCGCTTCCGATTGCTTGGTCGGCGAAACCGTATTTAGACACAATCATCATTATGCAAGCTGCCATACAGACTATTGCGTGGGTACGGATGCCTGCTTCTTTTGAACGGGTCTTTCTTTCGTAGCCGATTAAAAAGCCGCAGAGACCTGCCAAGAATATTCTGAGTATAAGCCATAAAGCGTCAAGGCTACCGTCGATAATCTGCATTTTTACTCCTTGCAATAGTAGTTTTATTGTAGGGACAAATTGTTATATATATTATATAAAATATATAAAACTGTCCAAACGATTATTCTATTATACAGCTTTTTAAAAATTTGTCAAGACTAAGTTTAATTTATTCCGATATAATTCTTACGTTTTTTCTCAAAACGCTTTTTTGCGTTTTAGCCTTTACATAACACGGTTAAAAGTGTATAATATTTTTATTGGGAGAAGAACTATGTTTGATATAATTTACAATCCGACAAGCAAAAGCGGAAGCAGTATCAAAATTTTCAATGAGCTTATAAGCGAGTTCGATAAACGTGGCGTCGAGTACACGCTTCACAAAACGGAGCGTAAGAATCACGCAACGGAAATCGTGAGAGAGATAAACAAAACACAAACTGACGCAAAGGTTTTGGTTTTGGGCGGCGACGGAACTTTCGGCGAAGCTCTTATGGGAATTGAAAACTTCGATACCATTGCGCTTGGACTTTTGCCTTGCGGAACGGGTAACGACTTCGCAAGAGCGATGAAGTTTCCGAAAAAGACGATAGATTTTGTCGAACAATTTTTGAAAGGCGAAGTCAGACGTACCGACTTTATTCAAATCAACGACGACTTGCGTTGTTTGAACGTCGCTGGGCTCGGTATGGACGTCGATATATTGGAACGCTATGCGACTCAAAAGGAAAAGAAGGGCAAAGCGAGTTATTTCGCCGCGCTTTTGTGGGTCGTTTTACACTTGAAGTTTCATAAAATCAGATATACGATTGACGGCGTGACCGAAGACAGAGATATTTTGATAACTTCCGTCGCAAACGGACTTTATGTCGGCGGAGGACTTAATATGTCGCCGAATTCGGTTATAGGCGACGGACTTTTGAACGTAGTCATGATTGACAAACTCAAAAAGGGACAAAAATATCCGATGCTTTTCAGTTATTTAAAGACCAAGCATCTCAGCCGTCCTGAAACGAGAGAGTTCGTGCGTGATGAATTTGACCTTGAAATTTTGGACAACAGCAAATTTCAAATCGACGGTGAACTTTACGATTTAAAGAAAATTCATTGTAAACTCGTCCACGACAAGTTGAGAATTTTAAACTGAGTAGTTGCGTTCCTTTTAGACGAAACGTTTAAGTTGATTGTATAAAGATTAAACTATTGGTTGCCGGTAAAAATCTGCTTTAACTTAGTATAAGATTTGTTTAAGTCAGTTTGAAATCTATCAGGTTGGTATATTAAATCTATCAAGATGCCACATTATATTCCGATTGAGAATTGAACGAAACAAAGCTCGTATGAAATTTATTGTATTAGTTTAAATATCAAGACTTTAACTTATCGGTGCATAAATTTAATAGTAAACAAAAAAGGCTTATCATTCGATAAGCCTTTTTGATTGTGTTTAATTTGCTTTAAGATGCAAGCACTTTAATGCCAAGAGAATTAGTAAACGACTCTGACTTTAATAAGTTCGTCGGCAGTGATTGCGGATGCGTCCGTTTCGTTGCCGTCGATAATCGAGTAGTTGTATTCGCCGCGAGTAGCGGTTGTAACTTTACCGTTTACTTTTCCGAGCTTGCCCTTGTAGATAACGCCGATACGGTGAGCGCCGTCTTTTGCGACTTTAAGGTTAGGAAGGTTTACGCTGTTGATGATATTGCCGTCTTCAATGTAAGCCTTAATTTCTTCGGCAGCCATAACCGCGCAGTTGTCTTCGGCTTCTTCGGTTGATGCTCCGAGGTGAGGGATTGCAACAATTCCTTTAAAATTCAAGCAATCGCCGTCAGGGAAGTCTACGACGTATTTTCTGACCTTTCCGCTTGTCAAAGCGTCTTTGATGTCTGCATTGTTTACAAGCTCTCCGCGAGCGGCATTGATGATGATAACGCCGTCCTTCATTTTTGCGATAGCCGCACTGCCTATGAGGTTTTTCGTTTCAGGAGTGAAAGGCATGTGAAGCGTAACGAAATCGCTTGCTGCAAAAACCTCGTCCATAGTTTTGTAAACGGTGACGAAAGGAATTTCAGCTTTTGCGTTTTCGCTAAGGAAAGGGTCATAGCCGACAACCGTCATACCGAGAGCGTTGCAAGCAGCCGCTACCTTTCTGCCGATTGCGCCGAGTCCCAAAACACCGATAGTCTTTCCGAGAACTTCCGTTCCTGCAAATTGACCTTTGCCTTTTTCGACTTGTTTTTTAACGTCGTCGCCCGTAAGGGTGTTTGCCCAAGCATTGCCTTCAAAGACGTTTCTTGCGGCAATAAACAATGCGCCGATAACGAGTTCTTTAACGGCGTTTGCATTTGCGCCCGGCGTGTTGAAAACAACTATGCCGCGTTTTGCATATTCGCCTGTCGGAATGTTATTTACGCCTGCTCCTGCGCGAGCAACGCATTGAAGCGTTTCAGGAACTGCCCATTCGTGCATATTGAAGCTACGAACGAGAACCGCGTCCGGAGTAGCGCAATCGTCCGACAAAGCATATCCGCTTGTCAAAACGTCGTTGACCTTTTTTGAAATAGAATTTAATTTTAAAACGTTAGTCATTTTTCACCTTATTTGTTTTCCATCTCGAATTTTTTGAGATAATCGATAAGAGCTTTAACGCCTTCGATCGGCATAGCGTTGTAGATGCTGGCTCTGAGTCCGCCGACCAAACGGTGACCTTTAAGCGACAAGAGACCGTTTGCCTCTGCACCCTTTACGCAAGCTGCGTCAAGGTCTGCGTTAGGAGTGGTGAACGGAACGTTCATTATAGAACGGACGCTCTTTTCGACAGGGTTTTTATAGAAATTCGAGTTGTCGATGAAGTCGTAAAGCATTTTAGCCTTTTCGTTGTTAATCTTTTCGATTGCTTCGACGCCGCCGTTCTTTTTGAGATAACGAAGGTTGAGCATCATCATATAGATTGCAAAAGTAGGCGGTGTGTTGTAAAGGCTGTTGTTTTTAGCGTGAATGTCGTATCTGAGCATAGTAGGGCAGATAGGTTGAGCGTTTCCGATAAGGTCCTTACGAACGATAACGACGGTTACGCCTGCAGGTCCCAAGTTCTTTTGTGCACCTGCATAGATAAGTCCGAAATTGTTTACGTCGATGACGTGGCTCATAATGTCCGATGACATATCGGCAACGAGCGGCATTTTGGTTTTTGGATATTCCTTGTATTCAACACCGAAAATCGTGTTGTTGGAGGTGATGTGCGCATAGTCGGCATCATCACGGAAAGAATAAGAAGGAATGTAAGTAAAGTTTTTATCTTCGGATGAGCCAGCACAGGCGATGTCGCCGTATTTTTTGGCTTCTTTGTAAGCCTTCGATGCGAAGTTGCCGGTTACTACGTAATCTGCTTTGCCCGATTTGTTCAAAAGATTGAGCGGAACTGCTTCGAATTGTGTGGATGCGCCGCCTTGAAGCAATAATACTTCGTATTCGTCGGAAACGTTAAGAAGTTCTCTGATTAAGGAAATGCATTCGTTGTGGACAGGTTCATAAACCTTTCCGCGGTGCGTCAATTCCATAACGCTCATTCCCGAATTGTTGAAATCTTCTAAACTTGCCTTAGCTTCAAGCAATACTTCAAGAGGAAGCATCGAAGGTCCTGCTGCAAAATTGTAAACTCTCATTTTGTGGCTCCTTTTGTTAAGTAAAATGTTTTCGATAGAAAACTATCGATAGCAGAATTATACACCAATATAAAATTCAAGTAAACTAAATGGAATACTTTTGAGAAATCTTTTTAAACTAAAATTATGAAAGTTTTAATATTGGCAGGGGGCAAAGGCGAAAGATTGAGACCGCTAACCGAGGGTATTCCGAAACCTATGGTTACTATGGTCGGCGTTCCCATTATCGAAATTATTATAGACAGGCTTGTTAAACAAGGCTTTAAGGACGTTATCGTGACGCTTGGATATCTCGGTGACGTGATAAAAAACTATTTGGGCAACGGACAAAGATTGGGTGCGAACATAACGTATTTTACCGAAAGCGTTCCGCTCGGAACGGCAGGCGCGGTTAAAAACGCCGCGCGAGAATTGACGGACGATTTTTTGGTGGTGTCGGGCGACGCTTATTTTGAAATGGATTTTTCCGATTTCGTAAAAAAGCATATCGAATCGAACGATTTGGCAACGCTTGCGGTTAAGAAAGTGGACGACGCCACGGGATACGGGCTTGTCGAATTGTCGGGCGACAAAATAGTCCGCTTTATAGAAAAGCCGACCGAAAAGACAAGCGGAATCGTGAATACGGGAATTTACGCATTGAAGAAAGAAATCATTGAAGCTATTCCCGACGGTTTTTACGACTTCGGCAAAGATTTGTTTCCGAGATTGATTGGCGAAATGGGAGCTTATCGTCTGGACGGCTATTGGTCGGACATCGGCACGCTGAAAAGTTATTATCAGACGAATCTTATGCTTGTGGAAAGCGGAAACTACAAGGTCTTTTAACGCGCCGCTTGTGTGGCGGCACGAATAACCTTTGAGTGTTTCTTGTAGCGGTTCTATCGGTTATATTTAGGGGGGGTAATGCGTTTTTTTTTGTGACGCAATTTTATTTTGGAAACCTAAAATTTAAATCGCAGACGTTGGATATAGCGTAATCGGCGAATAAATCGTAAACGATAGAAAAAACGTAATTTATCGATAAATCCGATTGCGACAGATAAAACGTATAGCTATAAATAAACCGTACGAAAAACGATAGCCGCAAAATAGCAGGCGGAAATTACAATAAAGTCGCAAATTGCATTAGCGTTTGGCAAATACTGCCTGAACGCTTTTTTCTTTTAATTCTTTTTGCGGCGGCGGAAGATACGCTTTGACGATACAAGTTAAAGCATTGCCGCAATGCGATAAAATCGGCATAAATATCGCTGTCGCTTTGGGATAAGACGATAAAAATGTTGTTATAATATTATAATAATTAGTCTAATAGTTATTTCTTTTTATTGTAAAAATCAATCGATTGGTGTATAATTTAGCATATATAATGGAGGATAATGTGGCAAAGAAACAAGTAAAAGTTGTTTTTCTCGGCGGCGTCGGCGAAATCGGCAAAAATATGACCGCCTTGGAATATGACAACGACATAATTATTATCGATTGCGGCGTTACGTTCCCCGACGAATCGACGCCGGGCATAGACGCAATCATTCCCGACACGACTTACATTTTAGATAATATTGACAAAGTGCGCGGCATAGTGCTTACGCACGGACACGAAGACCATATCGGAGCTATTCCGTATCTTGCGGACGACATCAAAGTGCCGATTTACGGCACGGCGTTGACGCTTGGAATTCTCGACCATAAATTGGCGATGAGAAGGGCGGACGCAAATATGATTACCGTCGAACCGGGCGACAAAATTAAACTCGGCGTCTTTGAATGTGAATTTATAAAGGTTGCGCATTCTATGGCAGGCGCATGTGCGCTTGCTATCGATACGCCGCTCGGAACGGTCTTTTTTACCGGCGACTTCAAAATCGATTCGACACCGATTGACGGCAAACTCACCGACCTTCAACGCATTGCGGAAATCGGAGCAAAGGGCGTTTTGCTTATGCTCGGCGAATCGACGAACGTCGAAAGAAAAGGACATTCCACGTCCGAAAAGGTCGTCGGAAGAACGCTCGATACGATTTTCAACAACAATCGCGACAGAAGAATTACGGTCGCGACGTTTGCTTCGAGCAATTATCGCGTTCAGCAAATTTTGGACCTTGCCGAAAAGTACGGCAGAAAAGTTATATTGTCGGGCAGAAGCATGAAGATGATTGTCGAAGTAGCGGCAAGCGTCGGAGAACTTAAAGTTCCTAAAAACATAATCGTTGAAAGCGCAGGCAACTTGCCGTATTCTAAACAGCTTATAATTGCAACGGGAACGCAAGGAGAGCCTATGAGCGCGCTTACTCGTCTTTCGCAAGGTGAGTTCAAAAAAATCGTACTCGGCGAAAACGACCTTGTGGTATTGTCAAGTTCGCCTATTCCGGGAAATGATAAATATATTTACAGAGTTATAAACAATCTCTTTAAATGCGGCGCGGAAGTAATTTACGATGCAATGAACGACGTTCACGTTTCGGGACACGCCTACGAAGAAGAATTGAAGATTATGCTTTCGCTCGTAAAACCGAAATTCTTTATGCCTGTACACGGAGAATATCGTCATCAAAGAAAGCACGCAATGCTTGCCGAAGCGCTCGGAGTGCCTAAGGCAAACATCAATATTCCCGAAATCGGACAAGTTTACGGTTTTTCTAAAACCGAAGTCAAAAGACATTCCAACGTTCCGTCGGGGGCGATATTCGTTGACGGAGAAATGCTCGACGACGGAAAGAGTATAGTCAACGAGCGTAAACACCTTGCCGAAAACGGACTTATCGTCTTGCTCGTTTCGATAGATTTCAAGGCGGAAAAATTGTCAACGCCGTGCGACATTTTAGCGCGTGGTTTTGAAATTTCGCCGGAAGTTTCCGACGTGATAAAGTCTATCGTCGAAAAAACCGTTTCGGAAATCAATTTTGCCGAACTCGAGGATAGAGCGGATTTGCCTAAACTCATAAGAAAACCGATTAAGAACTATTTTGCAAAAGACAGACATTTCCCTGTCATTATGCCTATTGTATTGGAGGACTAAATGGGAGATTTAAAGAAAATGCCGTATATTCTCATCGTTACGTCAAAGGACGAAAAGGGAATAGTTTCAAACGAAATAAAATCTTATTTTGATAATACCAAAACGCATTACGTTGTCGTTATGGACGAAAACAATTACGGCAAAAAAGTGAAATGGCTCGGTGGTTTGAACAAAATTGTCAACAAATTGCCGTCGCTTGGCGAATTGCATAAAAAGTGCAATTTCGACAAGAAAAAGAAAGCAAAGGGATATAGCCGTCGAATTTCTAACGCTATAAAGAGATTTAATCCTATCGCGGTCGTTTGTCCGTCAACGTACGGATTGCTTCTTACCGTAGCTTCTGCAATAGATAATGAATTCGATACCCCTATAATTTCCATTTGCGGCGACTTTACGCTCGATAAATACATAGTCACATCAAAAGTCGATAAATATATAGTCGAAAACGAACAATTAAAGGCAGAACTTTTGACAAAAAGCGTTCCGAACGGCGACGTATATCCGCTGGGTATTCCGCTTAAAATCGAACGCTTAGACGCCGAAAGCAAAACTGCGCTCAAAGATAAATTGGGACTTAAAGACGTTCCGACGGTTTTCGTTTGCGTGAACGAAGGGAAAGAAAATCTCGAAGCGCTCGATATGCTTTTCGACCAAGGCGATATCATCAATATCATAGCTTACGTAGACAACAAAAAACTGCAAAATAAAATCAGGAAAAGAATAGAAGCGAAGTCGTGCGACAACGTGCAGGTGTTTGACAAACTCGCTCTTTACAATGACTATTTAAGCGTCAGCGACATTCTTATAACAAACTATGACGCTATGACGGTTGGTAAAGCGTTTATGGCAAGCAAAGCGGTTATCGCATTTGCGCCGAAAGACGGCGTGCAAAAGAGTGACGTCGAATATCTTAGCGAAAATAAACTTATAGCGTATGCGAAAACGACGCAAGACGTAATCGTAAAACTTTACGACCTTTTGCAAACCGATTTAAACGTTGAACTTGTGACGAATATCAGAAATAGAATTAGAGAAGGACAATTAGAAGACGTTTGCAAATTTATTGCAAGCGGCGGAGCGAAAAACGATGGCTAAAATTGTAACCCTTTCAAAAGAGGGCAAAAGGCAAGGACTTAAAATCGGCGATGAACTCGTTTCGTTTGACGGTTATCCTTTTTGCGATATTCTTGACTGCCTTTTTTACGATTCAAAAGAAAAGTTTTCGATTGTCGTCAATAGAAACGGCAAAGAGAAAATCGTCAAAGTGAAAAAGAAAGCAGACGTTCCGCTCGGCATAGAGATAGACGAAGAACTTGCGCCCATAAGGTGCAAAAACAAGTGCAAATTTTGCTTTGTCGACCAGCTTCCGAAAGGTATGCGCGATGCGCTGTACGTCAAAGACGACGATTATCGTTTTTCGTTCATAAGCGGCAGTTACGTCACTATGACTAACGTAACGGACGAAGACATAGAACGTATTTTAAGGCTTAAACTCAGTCCTTTATACATTTCCGTTCACGCGATGGACGACGAGATAAGAAAGGATTTGGTCAGAAACCCTAACACGTTAAAACTCAGACAGATTTTAAAAACTTTGTCCGACGGCGGAATTAAAATGCACACTCAGCTTGTCGTTGTGCCCGACGTGAACGACGGCGACGTTATGCTGGATTCTATCGACCGCTTGCACGAAATCGAAGGCGTATTGTCGGTTGCAATCGTTCCCGTGGGACTTACAACTCACCGAAGCGGTCTTGACAACTTAAAACCTTTCGATAAGGAAGAAGCGGCTAAAACCATAGACCTTGTCGAAGAAAGGTACAATCGTTACGGCGGCTTTTGCTTTGCGGCGGACGAAATGTATATAAAGGCGGAAAGAGAAATTCCGAGTTATGAGTTTTATCAGGATTTTCCGCAAATCGAAAACGGCGTCGGTCTTGTCAGAGAGTTTTTGGAGAGTGTGGAATACAGTCTTGACGAAACGCCCGATATGAATGTCGGCAAAAGAGTTTGTATGTTGACGGGCGTATCCTTTGAGCCTGTATTAAAAAACGTCGCAAAAATCGTTGCCGATAAATTGGGACTTGAAATTACCGTAAAGGCTGTCGAAAACAACTTTTTCGGAAAGACCGTTACGGTTTCGGGACTCGTCACGGCAGGAGATATTTTGGCGCAAGCGCCAAAAGGCTATGACGCATACACCGTTCCGTCAAATATGTTAAAAGAGTTTTCGACTTTGTTTTTAGACAACGTGTCGCTTGACGAAGTAGAAAAAGCGCTCGGAAAAGTGATTGTCGTAAATGAAACGGGCGGCGACCTTATCAAGAAATTATCGGAGTTAAAATGAAACCATTAGTTGCAATTGTCGGTAGACCGAACGTCGGCAAATCTACGTTATTCAATAAAATCGCAGGCAAGCGTATTTCCATTGTCGAAAATACCCCGGGGGTTACTCGTGACAGAGTTTACGTCGATGCAGAGTGGTGCGGCAAGGTTTTTACGCTTATAGATACGGGCGGTTTGGAGCTTAAATCGCAAGACGAAATGTGGCGTCACATTAAAACGCAAGCGGAACTTGCAATAGACACGGCGCAAGCAATCGTCTTTGTGGTTGACGGCAAAACGGGCGTTACTGTTGACGACGAACAAGTCGCAAATTATTTAAGACGCGCAAAAGTTCCCGTCGTGCTTTGCGTAAACAAACTCGACAACAATCAAAAGGATACTCTTTACGATTTTTATTCATTGGGATTCGGCGACCCGTATCCTGTTTCTGCCGAACAAGGCAAGGGAATAGGCGACCTTCTCGACGCCGTTTTAGACAGTGTTGTCGGCGGTGAAATCGAAGAAGACAGCAGCCTTAAAATAGCAATCGTCGGAAAACCGAACGCCGGAAAATCGTCTATCACGAACAAGTTGCTCGGATATGAACGAGTTATAGTTTCGGACATTGCAGGTACGACTCGCGACGCTATAGATACAAAACTTAAAGTCGGTGACGACGAATATACGATTATCGATACGGCAGGTATGCGCAAAAAGGGAAATATTGGCGAAGACCTTGAAAAGTATTCGGTTATGCGTTCGCTTATGGCGGTAAGGCGCAGCGACGTTGCGGTGATAGTTTGCGACGCTACGGAAGGAATGACCGAACAGGACGTTAAAATTGCAGGTTTTGTTCACGATGAAGGAAAACCTTCCGTCATAGTCATGAACAAGTGGGACTTGATTGAAAAAGACACCAACACCGTAAACAGGTTTAAAGATAAGCTCACAAACGATTTGAAATTTATGGATTACGTCAAGCCGCTCTTCTTGTCCGCAAAAACCGGAAAGCGAATCGACACTCTTTTGCCTTACGTCAAAAAGGTGTACGAAAACGCATCGAAGAGAATTTCTACGGGACTTCTTAACGAAGTTCTTATCGACGCTACGAGAATCAGCGAACCGCCTGCCAAAAATGGCAAACGCCTTAAAATTTTCTATATAACCGAAATCGGAGCTAATCCGCCTACGTTTGTTCTGAAAGTCAACGACCCCGAACTTATGCATTTTTCGTACAAGCGTTATCTTGAAAACGCTCTCCGCTCGTCGTTTGATTTCGAGGGCACTCCGATTAAAATTATCACAAGAAAAAATCAGGAAGAATAAGATAAATTATAAGACAACGCTTGTCAACGTTTTGATAATGTGATATTGTTCTTTATTGAGGAAACTTAAATGGATTATAAAGAGTTAACAAAAGAAGTGCTTGAAAAGACTCTCGCCGATGAGTTAAAGCTTATGAAAAAGTACCAAAAAGAAGGCAAAGTCGTCGATATGACCCGCGGCCGTCCTTGTCGTGAACAGCTTGATCTATCCGTTCCGATGTTTGACGTCGTGAAGGGAGCGGATTTTATGTCGCAAGGCATTGACGTTCGCAATTACGGCGGACCGCTCGGCACAAAAGAAAGTCGCGAATTGTTCGCAGACATTCTCGGCGTTAAAGCCGACGAAGTAATAACCGCCGACAGTTCGAGTTTGTCGATTATGTACGACGTGGTACAATTTGCTAAACAATTCGGAATTTTAGGCAGTATTCCGTGGAATAAGCTTCCTAAGACAAAGTTTATCTGTCCGGCCCCGGGTTATGACCGTCACTTTGCTATTTGCGAAGCGTTGGGCATCGAAATGATAACCGTTCCTATGCTTTCGACAGGTCCTGATATGGATTTGATTGAGCCTATGGTTAAAGCGGATGCGTCCATAAAAGGTATTTGGTGCGTTCCGAAATACAGCAATCCTACGGGCATTACGTACAGCGACGAGGTCGTCGAACGCCTTGCAACCATGCCGGTTGCCGCAGAAGATTTCAGAATCTTTTGGGATAACGCATATTGCGTACATAGTCTTTACGACACCGACGAAAAGCTTAAAAACATATTCGACGTTGCTAAAAAAGCAGGCACCGAAAACAGAATTTATGAGTTTGCTTCTACGTCGAAAGTTACGTTCGCAAGCGCAGGCATAAGCTGTATCGCAACAAGCGAAGCAAACGTAAACGAGCTTAAAGCTCACATGTTCTACAAGACTATCGGACCTAACAAAGTCAATCAATATATGCATGCTCTTTTCCTTAAAGATAAGGACGGCGTTTTGAAACTCATGGCAAAGCATGCCGACATTTTGCGCCCGAAATTCCAAGCCGTGGACAAGGCGTTGTCCGATGCTTTTGACGGCGACAGATGGGTTAAATGGTCGAAGCCGAACGGCGGTTATTTCATCTCGGTTGACGTGAAGAATTGCGCTAAGCGAATTGTCGAACTTTCAAAAGAAGCAGGCGTATCTTTCACAAAGGCGGGCGCGACTTTCCCGTACGGAATGGACGATTACAATATGAACATCAGAATTGCGCCGTCGGTTCCGAATCTCGATGAGCTCAATTTTGCGATGAAAGTATTCGTCAGCGCAATAAAAATAGCAAGAATGGAATTAGTTTTGCAAAAATGCTTTAAAGGCTAAGTCAAACGGTTGACAATTTTTTCAGACTAATATACAATAATGTAGCTTTGATTAAAGCTATTGCTGCTATGGCTCAGTCGGTAGAGCACGTCCTTGGTAAGGACGAGGTCACGAGTTCAAGTCTCGTTAGCAGCTCCAAAGTCGAAACACGACAAACTTTGCAAAAACCTGCCAACGGCAGGTTTTTTGCTATAAAGTCGGTTTCGACTTTTCACACGCAAAACTAGATTTTGCGTGTAGGGCAAGGTGGGAAGAAAAAAGATTTAATAAGATAAGTGTTTTATCTTTAAAAGAGATGATACAATTAACAAAAGTAAAGATAACGACAAACTTTGCAAAAACCTACCAAACGGCAGGTTTTTTGCTATAAAGCCGGTTTCGACTTTTCACACGCAAAACTAGATTTTGCGTGTAGGGCAAGGTGGAAAGAAAAAAGATTTAATAATATATGAATTTTAACTTTTAAAAGGAACGACGTAATTAACAAAAGTAAAGATAACGACAAACTTTTGCTGTCAAATTATTTTTTAGGATATCTATCTTTCGGCACGCTTTCATGAACTTTTAAATCTTCCTCTGCAACCATAATGTCTGCGATATCCTTCCCCGTATAAAATTCAGAGAAAACTACTTGCCATTTCCCATTGATTGGTTTTTCATTCATTATAGCACCAAAATTTCCAACCTTCACCCCATTTTTTGTGTAAGCTGGTTTTTCTTTTATCAACTCAACTAAATCTAAATATTTCATACTATTTTTACATCTCAAAATCTTTTTCTTTTCTTCTGCGTTTGCGTTCTTGCAATTTTTCAAGTTCACGAATTCGGCATTCTATTTCTTCATCAGATAAGTCATCATCAATTTCTTGTTTAGTTTCTCGTTTTTGTTCGTGCTCTTGAATTTTCGTGTTTAATCTATCGGTGGCTTCTCTTACATATTCGCTATTAACCGAGTTGTAGACAGTGATTGTTGTTTTTACGTCACGATGACCTAAAAGTTGTCGTATAACTTTTGGATTTTCGCTCATTTCAAAAAGCATATTTGAGAATGTATGGCGAATTCCGTGAAAATGAATGTGATATTTATTTAGTCCATTTCTTCGTTTAAATCGGTCAAAGATTACTCTTGTGCCATAATAAGTTCTATAACTTCCATTATCATTATATATGTTTGGCGCAAAAAAACAAGCACTTGCGTGCCTGTTTTTATTGGTGCAGACCGCAAACGAAGAATTGCCCCCTCAAGGGCAATTCGAGAGCAGAGGAGAAAGCAACAGCCGTTTGGTAAAGCCAAACGATTTTGCAAGGCAAAATAAAACACAATGCGCATGCATT
>SAMEA104315424__coassemble_888_pt1 | contig 16393 bp, 15 predicted proteins | sample SAMEA104315424__metabat2_low_PE_052 | metagenome-assembled genome bin SAMEA104315424 (sample SAMEA104315424) | gut metagenome | biome: Monkey gut; feature: monkey-associated habitat; material: faeces | place: China | collected 2013 | reverse complement strand
TTTTCGGGCAGGGGACTTACCGAACACGTTGTCGCGCATACAAACGATGAAGTATGTGAAGCGACCTTAAAAGTTATGAAGCGTGATTTTTCTGGACTATGTTTTGTAAATTTAGTCGACACGGATATGCTTTACGGGCATCGCAACGACGTGGACGGGTACCGCGCCTGTGTAGAAAGATTTGACGCATATTTGCCAAAAATGTTTGAAAGATTAAATGACGACGATATGTTTATAATAACCGCCGACCACGGTTGTGACCCGTCGACGATTTCAACCGACCACTCGCGAGAAAACGTTCCGTATCTTTGTTTTGTCAAAAATAGAAACGGTGAAAATCTCGGAACTATCGAAGGTTTCGATTTTATCGCCAAAACGGTTTATAAGTATCTTACCGGCGAAGAGTTTAAAAATTGAATTATAAGTTTAGTAAATGAAGTATTTAATGAAAATCATATTTAAAAATGATAACAACTAAATGATAATAACTGATAAATCAGATAAATCATAAAGTTTAATAAAAGAATTATTTAATATAGATTTTGTTTAATAAATATAATATTTAATAAATGATAATATTTAAAAGTCAAAAATTTAAAGATGCGAAAATTTATTAAATGACTTAGTTAGAAACTTTACAATCGCTGTTTCCAAAATAAAAGCCACCGATTTCGGTGGCTTTTGCATTAAACGATAAAATATAATATTGTCAAATCATTAGTTCAAACCGTTAGTGCTTGCGCCGCAGCTAGGGCATTTGTCCATATCGTCGGTTATTCTCGAACCGCAATATTCGCAACGACGGAACGTTTTCGTTTTTGCGGAAGATTTTGAGAACTCGTTGCCGAACACGTCGTTAGAGTGTGTGGTTGTGTCAGCTGCAACTGCGCTTGCCGTCTCGTTTGCCATTTGAGCTTGGACTTCGTTGTCAAGGTCGGATCTGATTTTTCTGCTTTTAACGGAATTCACGATTGCCGAAATCAAAAGAATTGCTGCTACGAAATAAAGAGCGACAGCGATAGCCAATTTTGTTTGTTTGCCGTCGTTATATGTTACATTGAGATTGTCTGCGCCTTCTTTTTCGAGAATATCTGTAGGATCGTAGATGTTGTAACAAATTTCAACCGATTTTCCGATATCTTCTTCCTTTTCCCAACCGACACGGCTTTCCGTTTGATAGGTAGTCCCGTTTATGGTGTAACGATACGTTGAGAAATAATACAGTTTATAGTCGTAAGGTTCTTTGTAATCTCTATGATAATCGTTGCTTACGCAGATGCCGCTAACGACTTTATAATCGCTGTTTACCGCTCCGACGTAAGTTCCTGCGCAAATGGTTGCAATGATAGCCAAAATGATAAAACCGACAATAAGTCCGATAGTTTTTGAATTCGCACTCGAATATCTTCTATAGCTTGGGCAAGCGAAATAATTGAACGCCATAGGGACGTGATACAATCTTCTTGCTCTTGCTCCGTAATAAGCGTGCGTAAATTGTCCGGTGAAATTAGACGCGCTCCTTCCTCTACTGCTGAAACCTCCTCGGCTTCCGCCACCGCCTGAAAAACCACCGCCGCTACAACCGCCTCTTCCCATTTTTTACTCCTTTAAACATTTATACATTTTTATGATTTGATTATATATCATATTTACAAAATTAGCAAATTTTTAATAAAAGTTTTTAAAACAATATTTGGTTTCGGCATTAAATTAAGATGGTTAGCAGTAAATATTATGAATTTTAATTTATAAATTCGAAACGTTTACCTTTTTCAGACCTGCATAATATTTGCAAATATCCGCAAACTACGATAAGAGGTGTACAATGAAAAAATTTGTTTTAATTGTTATGCTTGCGCTTGCTCTGTCTGCGTTCGTATTCGGAACGGCGTTTGTCGGAAGTTCTGACGTCGCTATGGCTTATACCGCGGGCGTGACCGACAGCGCAAAAGCAAGTTATATGATTGACTATGCAACGGGAAGTGTTATTTCGGCTAAAAACGAAAACGAGCGTCTTCAAATTGCAAGTATGATGAAAATTATGACGGCGCTTTTGACGTTTGAAGAAATCGACGCAGGACGCCTTAGCTTTGATGACGACGTCGTTATAAGCGAAAATGCGCACAGCCAAGGCGGTTCGCAAGTGTTTCTCGATGCGGGCGCAACTCAAAAAGTCGGACAACTTTTAGAATCCGTCATCGTTGCAAGCGCGAACGACAGCTGTGTGGCTCTTGCCGAGCATATCGGCGGTAGTGTGGAAAACTTCGTTGCTAAAATGAATGCAAGAGCGGCGGAACTGAAAATGGAAAACACGCATTTTGCAAACTGTACGGGACTTCCTGCAAGCGAAAACTTTTCGTGCGCAAAGGACGTTGCTACCATGACGAGAGCGCTCGTTTCGCATCCTGAATATTTTAACTTTTCAGGCGTGTGGCTCAAAGATTTCGAACATCAATCGGGAAGAAAAACTACTATGACAAACACGAACAAACTTGTAAGATTTTACAAGGGTTGCGACGGCGGAAAAACCGGATTTACGAACGAAGCAGGTTTCTGCCTTTCTGCAACAGCAGAGCGTGACGGAATGAGATTGATTGCTGTCGTAATCGGCGAAAAGGACAGCAAAACGAGATTTAAAGACGCAAGCAATATGCTCAATTATGGTTTTGCCAATTTTGAAAATACCGTGTTTATGAATACGGAAACGGAAATCGAAAATAGCGTCGAAGTTAAAAAGGGTAAGTCTACGACTGCAAAACTCAAACTCGACGCGCCGCTTGTAAGTTTTGCAAAACGTGGAGAAACCGAAGGTTTTGAAGTGAAATACGAGTTGCCGAAAACCGTCAAAGCGCCTTTAAAAGTCGGCGATAAAGTCGGAAAGGCTTATCTTGTAAAAGACGGTGTGGTAATCGGCGAAGCAAACGTGGTTATTGCGCAAAACATCGAAAAATCTACTTTCATCGACGATTTGAGAAGAATTTTCGGTTTGCACAAGTAATTCGCAAAATTTATAGTAGCGAAAAATAACGTAGCGGCAAAATGCTGCTAAAAACTAATCGCATTGCGGTTAGTTTTTTTTTAGAGCAAAACGGCTTTATAGCTTTGACGATTGGAGATAATGTTTGCAAAACAGGCTATCGATTATATTGCCGTTTTTTAATATTTAATTTAGAATTAACCTTTTTCAACTATTTTTAAATATGTAAAGGGTAAAAATTGACTTTAAGCCTTTTATATGTTAATATTTTTTAGATTAAAACTAACGAGGCGAAAAATGAATTTAAGAGATACGCTTTGCATTAAAAACGGCAGACTCAATATCGGCGGTTGCGACACCGTAGAGCTTGCAAAAAAGTTCGGAACGCCGTTGTACGTTCTCGATGAAGCATACGTAAGAGAAGTTATGCGTGCATATAAAGACGGATTGTCCGATTACGGAAAATTTGCCGTAGCTTATGCGTCGAAAGCTCTCAGCTGTTTGGCAATGTATCAAATCGTAAACGAAGAAGGACTTTGGACGGACGTCGTGTCGGGCGGAGAGCTTTACGCTACGCAACAGGCAGGCGTTGACCCAAAGCATATAATAATGCACGGCAACAACAAAACGCCTAAAGAAATGAAAGAGGGCGTTTCTATAGGAGTAGGCCATATTGTCGTAGACGGCATTGACGAAATCGACAGACTCGACAAAATCGCAGGGGAGCTCGGCAAAAAAGCGACTGTTTTAATAAGAGTCAATCCGCTTGTCGAAGCGCATACGCACGCCGCCGTTCAAACGGCTCGTCCCGACAGTAAATTCGGCGTTATAATCGGCGAAGAGGCAAAGAACGCCATAAAGAGAATCGTTTCAAAAGAGAACTTGATTTTCGACGGATTGCATTGCCATATCGGTTCGCAAATTTTCGATTATTCCGCATTTGAACTTGCCGTTGACGCTATGATCGGTTTTATTGCCGATTTGAATAAGGAGAATATTAAGGTCAATACTTTAAACATGGGTGGCGGCTACGGAATTTATTATTCGGGCGACGACCCTTTGTTTACTCCGTCGCGTTATGCTCACACCGTAAGAAATCTTGCGTTGCTTGTTGAAAAGTCGACCAAAAAATTCGGAATCGAAAAACCGTTCCTTATTATCGAACCGGGTCGTTCGATAGTCGGCGAGGCAGGTATAACGCTTTATACAGTCGGAACTCTCAAAGAAATAAAGGGTATCAGAAAATACGTCGCAATAGACGGCGGTATGTTTGAAAACCCTCGCTTTGCGCTTTATGAAGCCAAGTATACGGCAATCAATGCGTCAAAAGCAGACAAGCCGTTTACACAAAAGGTTGCCATTTGCGGAAAGTGTTGCGAAAGCGGCGATATGATAGGCATTGACATTCCTTTGCAAGATACCGAAGTCGGAGATATAGTCGCCGTGTTCTCGACGGGCGCGTACAACTATTCTATGGCGTCGAACTATAATATGAACGCAATTCCGCCTATGGTTATGGTCAAAGACGGAAAAGCCGATTACATAATTAAACCGCAAACCTACGACGATTTGATAAGAAATAATACGTTGCCGACGTGGTTTAAAAAGTAAATCGAATTCGGGATAAAATAGTATGTTATCATTGCTAATAAAAAGCGAAGACGCTCTATATTCAACCGTTTCGGCATTGGCTTTGATTCTCGTTTCGCTTATGTCGATAACGTTTCACGAAGTGGCTCACGGACGAGTTGCGCTTTTGTGCGGCGACGACACGGCAAAACAGGCAGGCAGACTTGACTTGAATCCGTTTAAGCATTTCGATTTGGTCGGCATATTGCTCCTTTTGACCGTCGGTTTCGGTTGGGCAAAGCCTGTGCCTATAAATGCGAATAATTTCAAGAACAAGAAAAGAGACGTGTTTTTGGTTGCCGTTGCGGGAATTGCGACAAACCTTGCTTTGGCGCTCGTATTTTTCGCATTGCTTTGCTTGTGCGCGTTTTGGTTTTCTAAGGTTACCGTCATTGCAGGTTTCAGCTATTACGCGATGGTGTTTATATACACCTTTTGCCTTTACGGTTTGCTTATTAACGTTACGCTTGCGGCGTTCAATATTTTGCCTATATGTCCGCTTGACGGATATAGAGCAATCGAAGCGTTTGTTCCGGAAAGCGGTTTTTGCCGCTTTATGCGCAGATACGGAATGATAATTTTGCTTGTCGTTTTGCTCGTTGGCAGCACCTTGGGAAGATACTTCTGGTACCTTGACGTGGTAGGAATGTATCTTAACGTTATTCAAAAAAGCGTTTTGAATTTACTTGTCAAAACGTGGGGAGCATTTTTATGATAGAAGAGAACGGAGAAAAGAAAGTTACCAATTTGCTCGAACTTGCAGGCATCGAGCCTGAAGAAGAGCTTTTTGTTTCTCGTCCCGTAATTGTTTATAAACTCAGCGATTACGAAGGTCCGCTCGATTTGTTACTGACTCTTGTCAAGGCGGCAAAAATCGATATCGAGGACATTTTCGTGTCCGACGTTACAAGACAGTATATCGATATAATCAAAAATACGCCGAAAGAAGAATTCGATTTCGAGTATGCCGGTGAATTTATCATTATGGCGGCTGAGCTTGTTTACATAAAATCTTTAAGAGCGTTGCCTGTTGCCGAAGACGAAATAAGCGAAGAGGACGAAATAGAACTTAAAAAACAAAATCTCATATTAAAAATGAAAGAATATGCGATTTTAAAAGAGCAGTCCACAAAACTCGGCGCAATGGAAACCATCAATCGTTTTTCGAGAGAGCCGATTTTTACCGAAGATGATTACAGAGTTTCGCTTACCAATCTCAGTTTGTCGAAACTCGTTGAGGCGTATGCAAGGGTGCTTGCAAACAGCGATAAACTCAAACAGTCGGAAATGCCGAAAACCGTTATGCGTGAAAAGTTTTCGGTCAGCGACCAGATGAACAATATAAGGGAGCGACTCACGGTCGAAAAGAGCTTTTCTTTCTATTCGTTGTTTACTCCCGATTTCGATAAAAACGATATCGTTACTACGTTTCTTGCCGTGCTTGAACTTATGAAATATCAAAGGCTCAAAGCGGTGCAGGAAGAGAATTTCGGCGAAATTATGCTTTATGCGGTAGAGGGAGCGACTGACGCTCCGATAGTCTTTGAGGAGGACGACAATGGAGAATATTGAATCAATAATCGAGGCTATCGTTTTCGCTAGCGGAGAACCTATCGAAAAGGGCGAAATAGTTGACAAAATGCCCGAACTTACAATGGCAAAGCTCGACAAAGTAGTCGCAGAATTAAAAGAAAGATATTCGGGCGACAGCGGAATTGTACTTGTCGAGTTTAACGGAAAACTTCAATTTACGACCAATCCTAAGGTTGGAGATTTCGTTTGCGATATGCTTACGCCGCTTAGGGAAAAATCTCTCACGAAAGCGCTTTTGGAAGTTCTTGCGACGATTGCCTATAAACAACCGATAACAAAGCTCGAAATAGACGAATTGAGGGGCGTAGGCAGCGAGTACGCAATTGCAGGACTTACCAAGGCAAATCTTATCGAAGTGGTCGGACGTCGCGACACGGTCGGCAGACCGCTTTTGTACGGCACCACCGATGAGTTTTTGAAAAAGTTCGAGCTTACGTCAATAGAAGAGCTTCCTGACCTTAGCGAAGTGCTTGAAAAAATCGACCTTATTTATGCTCCGCAACAAGAAACGCTTTTCCACAATCGTTCGTTCCTTGACGAAAACGGTGACGTTATTTCGGAGGAGGTCGTTGCCGAAAAGGAAAACAACATTATCAGTGCATTAAAGCAAGTCGAAGAAGAGCTTTCCGAAACCGTAAAACCTGACGATAAGGAAGTCGAAGAAATAAGCAAACTCGTTGCGGCAGACGACATCGATGACGACGAAATTCCTGATTTCTTGCGCGGTGAAAAGTTTGAAACGTACGAATAGTATTATCAACAAATTATTTGCAATAAACTTTGCGAAGTTTAAAAATGTTTTACATATTGAAATGCACAATCTAATTACAATTTAAAAGCGGCTACCCGAAAGGGTAGCTTTTTTTTTGTAAAGATGCCGCTTTGCGTATAGTTTTTGTCAATTTAAAAATGCTAATTTCGGAGCTTTATGGAAATTTCGGTTGTGGCGAATTTAATAAAACTATTCGTTTTGTTCGGTATTTTGATTTTTGTTGCCGAGTACAAGTTTTCTTTATGTGTCAACGCCTCACTTGACCGTATGCAAGTTTCCGCATTTGTTAAGCTGTTCAAATTGCGAATATTGACTGTTCTATTCTCAAAAGAGCTGAAATTTAGAATACTTTCGTTCAAATTTCACGAAATCGGCGGCAAAAACCGTAAAAAAGCCTTAAAAAGTCAAAAGACAGATAAGAACGGTGACAGAATAAATAAGTCGAGAGATAAAGCTCATAAAAAAGGAAATAAGAACAATACTAACGTTGCATTGATTTTGGAATTGCTTTCCGCCGTTAAAGTTTTAAGCGTTTCGCAAGTCGGAAGTTTCGGAACTAACGACGCTGCTATAAGCGGAATGGGAAGCGGAGGGTTTTTCGGAATAATGACGCTTTTAGGTTTTTTGACAGACGGCTTCGAGAGTTTTATTCCTGCGTGGGAAGACGAGTTTTCCTTGTCGTCAGAAATAAAAATCGGCGTCAGACCGATAGATTTGGCGGCGCGATTCTTGCAATTCAAGAAAAAGGAAAAGAAAAAATCACGTCGCTTTGAAAGCGTAAAACCTTTAAAGAAACTACAAAACAACGTTTAGAGTTTTATAAAGTCCGCGCATTAAACGCCAGCGTAACTTCGCGCTATCTCATTATAATGACAAAAAGCAAGGCGTTAAGCGTGTCGGGTTTTGTGCGTGCAAATAAACATTAAATGTTTGGGGAGAAATTATGGATAACATCGAAAATATTATGAACGCAACTTTGTCGCAACTAAAAGGCATCATCGATTCGGACAGCGTTATCGGAACTCCGATTACGTCGGAGGACGGAGTGACAATCATTCCGATTTCGAAACTCACTTTCGGCTTCGTAACCGGCGGTGGCGAGTACAGCGAAACTGCGCCGAAAACGAAACTTACGTTTCCTTATGCGGGAGCAAGCGGCGGAGGCGTAACGATAAAACCGCTCGGTTTTTTGGTTGTGGGAAAAGACAAGAGTTTTATTACGGTTGACTCTAATTATGAAGAAAGCAAGTGGGTAAATCTTGCAAAGGGAATATTAGACAAATGCAAAAAGGGAGAATAATATGGTCAGTATCATTGCTTACGTTATTCGTATGCTTATTGCCATTATCGGTTAAGATTTTCGGGACGGGTTGCTTTGCGACAAAAGTAAATTTGTTTGACGAAAAACAAATCGATAAGGCATATCAAAGTTTCGACGCTTTTGAAAACGAAAACGACGAAGCCGAGTCTTCGGCGGTAAATCGGGAAAGCGGCGCCGTCGTTATCGAAGCAACGACAAAAAGAGTGCTTTATTCAAGCAATAAAGACGTCAAGCTTTTTCCTGCTTCGACAACGAAAGTCTTAACGGCTTTGACCGTTTTAAACAACGTTTCGGATATAGACGCGGAAATCGAAATTCCGTCTGTGGCTGTCGGAGTCGAGGGGTCGTCGATTTATCTTAAAAACGGCGACAAACGCACGATAAGGGAGCTTTTATACGGTCTTATGCTAAGGAGCGGAAACGATGCCGCCGTGGCTTTGGCTGTAACAACGTCGGGAAGCGTCGAAGATTTCGTTTTAAAGATGAACGAAACGGCAAAACTTCTCGGTGCGGAAAACTCGAACTTTAAAAATCCGCACGGCTTGCACGACGACGAACATTATACTACGGCATGCGACCTTGCTTTGATTACGGCAGCCGCTTTCAAAAACGACACGTTCAAGCAAATTGTTGGAACGAAAAGTATTAAGTTCGATGACCGATACTATCAAAACAAAAATAAAATGCTGTGGAATTATGACGGCGCAAACGGTGTAAAAACAGGCTATACTAAAGCGTCGGGCAGATGTCTGGTTTCGTCGGCATTGAGAGACGATATGCAACTAATTTGCGTAGTTTTAAATCATTACGGCATGTGGGAAGACAGCAAAGCGTATATGGAAAAAGCGTTCAAAGAGTATAAAATGCGTCCGCTTTTCGAGCTTGAAAACGAAACGGTAAACGTTTTAAAGGGGAAATCGGATAGCGTGAAAGTTTATGCGGACAACTTGCTTTATCCTATGAAAGACGGCGAAACCTTTGACGTTCAGATCAAAAAGAACGATTTGTCCGCACCGTTTAAAGAAAACACTAAGTGCGGCACAGTCAATGTTTATGACGGCAATCACTTGATTTTTAGCTCGAAATTGTATACTATATGCGGTGTAGAACGCAAATCGATTTTTGACAGAAAATAAAAGCTAAGCAAAGTGCTTGTTTAACGTCGAAATTCGATTTGGACTAAATTTGCATAAGGTGAAAAAATGATACGACTCAATAAGTACCTTGCCGACAGCGGCGTTTGTTCTCGCCGAAAAGCCGATGAGCTTATTGCCGAAGGCAGAGTTTTTATAAACGCGAAAAAAGTGACGGAACTCGGCACTATGGTGAACGAGGAAAACGACACTGTAACCGTTGATAAAAAGAAAGTAGCTCCCGTAAAGGAGCTTACTTACATAATGTTTAACAAGCCGAAAGGTTGCGTTACGACAGCGAGCGACGACCTCGGCAGAAAAACGGTTTTTGATTTTATCGATTTAAAGAAGCGTTTGTTTCCGGTCGGGAGATTGGACAGCGAAGGTTTGTTGCTGTTGACAAACGACGGAGAACTTACTCAAAAATTGACACATCCGTCAAGTGAAATTCCAAAAGTTTACGTTGTAAAAATCGAAGGCGAAATCGTTGAGAGCGATTTGGCGATAATAAGAAAGGGCGTCACGGTTGACGGCGAAAAATTCGGCAGAGCGAAAGTGAAAGTCACGGGCGTCGAAAACGGTTTGACACGTCTTGAAGTCACGATTTTTGAAGGAAAAAACCGCGAAGTCAGACGTATGTTTTCGGCTGTCGAAAAGAACGTCGTTTTCCTTAAACGCGTTGCGGTGGGCAATTTGCGTCTCGGAGGTTTAGGTCGCGGAAAATACCGCTTTTTGAACGATAATGAAATTGCGTATTTAAAATCACTTTAATTACAATCGGCAATCGATAACGGTTTGTTTATTGTCGGTTTAACGCTTCTTAGTTTATAAAAGGATAGATTATGAAAATTTTACTTACAAACGACGACGGATACAGAGCAAAAGGCATTCTGGAACTTGCAAAAGGCTTGGTGGCAGGCGGACACGAAGTCGTTATCGTTGCGCCCGAAACCGAAAAATCGGGAGCAGGACATTCGATAACGTTTGTAAACGACTTTGTGTACAAATCCCACGATTTAGTTGACGGAGCGAAAGTTTATTCGCTCAACGGCACGCCTATCGATTGCGTGCGGTTCGGATTGTTTGTGATTTATCCCGAAGCGGAAATAGTTTTGTCGGGCATAAACAACGTTCTTAACGTAGGAACCGACTATTTATATTCGGGAACGGCTAATGCGGCCATTGAAGGCACGATATGCAACAGAAAGTCCATTGCCGTTTCGACACACGAAAAAGACGGCGATTATGAGTTTTCCGTCAATTTCGTTTTGAAAAATCTCGAAAGACTTTTAAAGTACATAACAAAAGACGTTACTTTAAATATCAATATTCCGTTTAATCATAAAGAAAACAAGGGAATTGCCGTTTGCCCGATCGGAGTCAGAGAATATCACGACAGATATTTGCCGATAGGAAACTCAGGCGAGGGAGAAATTCACCGCTTGTGCGGCGAGTCTATATCGAAACTAAACAGCTCGGATTTTGACGACGTCAGTTTGTCGGACAAGGGCTATATAACGATTACGCCGATAAAAACTTATCAGACTGCCGATAGCGTTCTTAGCGAACTTGAAAAGGAGAAGTTCGAACTATGAAGATAGCTGTCATCGGCGGTGGCGCGTCGGGAATGATGAGTGCGATAACCGCGGCAAAAAACGGCGCGGAAGTCACTTTAATCGAAAAAAACGAAAAGCTCGGTAAAAAAATTTACATTACGGGCAAAGGACGTTGCAACGTTTTGAATTTTTGTTCTCCCGACGAATTTTTAAGCAACGTCGTAAACAACGAAAAGTTTATGTTTTCGGCAATAAACAAATTTTCGCCGTACGACGCATACGCATTTTTCGATAAATTACTTCCGCTTAAAATCGAACGTGGAAACAGAGTTTTCCCCGAATCCGACAAATCGAACGACGTAAACAAAGCTCTTGAAAGGGCGTTAAAAGATTGCGGCGTGAAAATCGTTTTAAACTGCAACGTTACGGCGATTTGCGACGATGAAAACGCCTACACGATTAAAACCGAAAAAGGCGAATTTTTTGCGGACAGGGTCATTGTTGCGACGGGCGGAAAAAGCTATCCGTCCACGGGGTCTACGGGCGACGGATATAAATTTGCAAAATCGTTCGGCTTAAACGTTATCGAACCTAAGCCTGCATTGTGCGCGATAATCACAAAGCAGTCTGTGAAGCAAATTGAGGGCATTACACTAAAAAACGTCGAGCTTAGTGCATATAAGGGAGATAAACGGATAATGAGCGAGTTCGGCGAAATGCTGTTTACGTCAAACGGCGTTTCGGGACCTATTTCGCTAACTCTTTCGTCATATATAGGTAGGCTTTCGGGAGTTAGATTAAAACTCGATTTTAAACCGTCGCTGAGTGTCGAACAGCTCGATAACAGACTTTTGAGAGAACTTGCCGATACAAACAGAAAGGTTTTAAAATCGGTCGTAAGGTCGTTGCTTCCCGAAAGACTTGTTGCGTACGTTCTAAAAGAATGTAGTTTAAGCGGCGAAAAACCGCTTGCGCAAGTGACTAAGGAAGACAGACAAAAGCTCGTTTCGGTGTTGAAAGGGTTGACTTTCGACGTAAAAGAGCTTGCGCCGTTTGAACAGGCAATTATAACGAGCGGCGGCGTTGACGTAAAATGCCTTACTCCGCAAATGGAATGTAAGGATAAAAAAGGATTGTATTTTGTCGGCGAAACTATTGACGTAGACGCGCTGACGGGCGGATTTAATTTGCAAATCGCTTTTTCGACGGGTTACGTTGCGGGTGTAAAGGCAAGCTCGAAATAACAGGCTTTGCAAGCGTTTGACTATAACCGACAAATAATTTATAATCGTTTCAAGCAAAACGATCTAAATATTCGTATATGCCGAATTATGCATATAACAATTTTTGTACGACATTAAGCGAAAAGGAGTAAAAATGATAAATATTGCGATAGACGGACCTGCCGGCGCAGGCAAAAGCACGATAGCAAAACTTATTGCCAAAGAAAAGGGATATATTTATCTCGATACGGGCGCTATGTACAGAGCGATTGCAGTTTGGTGCATTAAAGCAGGCGTTGACGTGAACGACGAAAATGCGGTTGCGGAAATTTTAAAAACCGTCGAAATGGATATAAAATACGAAGATGGAGCGCAACATATTGTAGTATGCGGCGTGGACGTAACGGGACAGCTTCGCGAAAATCACGTAAGCAAGGCGGCAAGCGACGTATCAAAGCATCCTTGCGTCAGAATTAAAATGGTCGAACTTCAAAGAGAGTTTGCAAAGTCGCACGACGTTGTTTTGGACGGAAGAGATATAGGTACGTTCGTTTTGCCTGATACGCCTTATAAATTCTTTTTGACAGCCACGCCTGAAGAGCGCGCGAAACGTCGTGTTCTCGACCTTAAAAATATGGGGCAGTCTGCGGAATTCGATAAGATTTTGGAGGAAATCAAACAGCGCGATTACAACGATTCGCATCGTGAATTTGCGCCGTTAAAACAAGCGGACGACGCTGTTTTAATCGACAGCTCGAATATGTCGATAGACGAAGTGGCAAACTTCATCATCGAAAGAATTAAGTAGAATTTTAGTTTAGAATTTTAGTTAAATTCAATAAGTTAAAAACGTAGTCGGCAATTTCTATTCGGATAAAGTCGGTTGCTTATTGCTTAGCAAGGCTGATATGCTTAACAAAACTAATAGTTATGATAGCTATTTAAAAGGAGAAAATATGTTTTTTTATAGATGTATGCGCTTTTTCTTTGCTCCGATTACCTTTATTTATCCTACTAAGGTAGTCAACAAAGAAAATTTCAATAAAGTTGAAGGCGCGGTTTGCATTTGCAACCATTATGCCGTTCCCGATACGCTCATTCCTGCCGTTAAACTCTACAAAAAAGAATTGCACGTTTTGGCTAAGGCGGAAGCGTTTGAAAGCAAAATCGGAAACTGGTTTTTAAGAAAAGTCGGCGCGATTCCGGTTCATAGAGGCGAAGCCGACCTTACGGCGTTCAAGGAAGTCTTGAAAGTTCTTAAAGCCAACAAAAAACTTGCGCTTTATCCCGAAGGTACCAGAAACAAAAAAGGTACGGAAGATATGGGTGATTTCAAGCAAGGCGCGGCAAGATTCGCAATCAAAGCCAAAGTGCCTATTTTGCCTATGATGTATTACAAAATGCACAAGGCGTTCAGCAGAAACTATCTTTATATCGGGGAGCCGATTTATCTCGACGAGTTTTACGGAACGAAAGACGCCGAAGATTATGAAAAGGCAACGCAAATCGTTTGGGAAGCAATGTTAAAGCTCCGCAGGGACCTTAACGCTTACGTCGAAGAGCATAATCCGCGACTTGCAAAAAAACACAAGAAGCAACTTGAAAAACAAGCGGAAAAAGAAAAAGCCGCTTTAAAGAACTGACTAAGTTATGGTGATTAAGTTAGCAAAAAACGCAGGCTTTTGTTCAGGTGTTAAATCCGCCGTGGACAAAGCCCTTGAATGTTCTGTCGGGACGAAAGTTTTCGGGGAGATTATACACAACGAAAACGTTTGTAATTATCTTAAGAATCGCGGAATCGAGACCGTTTACGATTTAAGCGAGATAAAGCCTGACGATACGGTGCTTATAAGAACACACGGAATTACCGTTCAAAAACTCGAACAACTCAATGCAATCGGAGCGAATATCGTCGATTGTACTTGTCCTTTTGTAAAAAAAATACACGAAACTTTAAAACAGAAGACATCCGACGGCTATTTTGCCGTTATTATAGGCGATGAAATCCACGACGAGGTCATTTCGGAGCTTTCATATTGTCAAGGCAAGGGAATTGCCTTGTCCGACGCCGATAAAATTATCGAATTTCTAAATTTTTCCGATTTTAACAAGTTTATTGTCGTATGCCAAACCACATTTAAACAGTCCGCTTATGAAAATATTGTTGAAAAAATAAAAAAATGGGCAAAAGGTGGGCATAAAATAGTTGAGTTTTTTAATACAATTTGCTATACTACAAGCGCAAGACAAGTAGAGGCTTTTGAGCTTTCAAAGAATAACGACGCGGTTGTCGTCGTCGGAAGCAAAAAAAGCGCAAACACCGTGGGCTTGTTCGACATAGCAAAATCGGTGAATAAAAACGTCTTTTTTATATCGAGCTTAAACGATTTTTCGTTTAACATAAATCAATTTCGTAGCATAGCAGTTCTTGCGGGGGCGTCGACTCCACCTTGGCTGCTTTTGGAGGTAGTTAACGCTATGAGTGAAACTCAAAAAACCGCAGAAACCGCGGAAAAGAAATCTGTGAAATCAAAAGAGGCAACTTCACAGCCAAAAAAGGAAGCAAAAACCAAAAATACCGAAGAAAACCTTACGATGCAACAAGTCTTTGACGGCTTGGAAATGCCTCAGTATAAAGAAGGTAAAAGGGTAAAATGCACCGTCATCAGTGCTGATGAAAACGGAATTAAGGTTCAAATCGGTGGCAAGAAAGACGGCTTTATCGATAAGAACGAAGCCAGCTATGATAGTGAATATAATCCTGCCGATTATAAAGCAGGCGACGCTATAGAAGCAAAAATCCTTAAAAACGAAAAGGATGCCGTTTATCTTTCAAAGAAGCAAATCGATGCCGAACGTATCGAAGACGAAGAAGCCGAAAAGGCTTTGAACGCAGGCGTCTTTACTTTGGAAATGAACGAAGTAGTTAAAGGCGGTTTGAGAGGCAGAATGGGAAGCTATGTCGTTTTCGTTCCTGCATCGCAAATCACAACGAAATATGTTAAAAATCTTGAAGATTACAAGGGCAAAAAATTACGTCTTGTAGTTATGCCTCCTAAGGCTAAGGAAGAAGGCGCTGAAGAAGCAAAGAGTGTCGAAACCGATAAGCCGGCAAAAAAATCAAGATATATCTTCGCTTCACAAAGACTTGTTTTGGAGCGTGAGAAGAAAGAAAAAGAAGATGCATTCTGGGAGAGCATTCACGTCAACGATATCGTTACGGGAAAAGTTAAACGCTTTACCTCGTTCGGCGTTTTCGTAAACGTAAGAGGCTTTGATTGCCTTTGCCATATTACGGAAGTAAGCTGGAACAAAATCACCGATGCGTCAACGGTTTTGAAAGCAGGCGAGAGCTATGATTTCGTAGTCTTGAAGATGGACCGCGAAACAAACAAAATTTCGCTCGGCTACAAACAACTTCAAAAGAAACCTTATGAAATCGCCGCAGAAAAATATCCTGTCGGAACGATTATCAAAGGCAAAGTCGAAAGAATTTTCCCTTACGGTGCATTCGTTTCAATCGACGACGGCGTAGACGGACTCGTTCACGTTTCTCAAATTGCTCATTCGTGGATTAAAAACGCAAACGAAGCATTGAAGGAAGGACAAGAAGTCGAAGCTAAGATTATCGGTTTCGAAGACAATCGTATCACTCTTTCAATCAAAGAATTGTTGCCTGTACCTGAGGAAACCGAAGGCGCAGAAGGCGAAGACAAAAAGCCTAGAGCAAAGAAAGCAGACGGCGAAAAGAAAGAAAAGAAAGTCAAGAAAGCCGAAAAGCCTGACGAACTTCGTGAATGGCATTCAGATGACAGCGGAGCAACGCTCGGCGACCTTCTTAAAGCATTTGACTTTGGCGTAGAAGAGGAAGCTCCGGCGCCGAAGAAAAAGGCAGCTCCTAAGAAAAAGGCTGCAACACCTGCTGATGCCGAATAATTGATTTATAAATAAAAAACCTATCGCATTGCGATAGGTTTTTTAATAAATTCTATTAAAGTAAATTGTTATAAACTGCTTAATACATTTGTTTTACTTTTATTAGATTATTTATTCCTTTATAATCTATTAAATCATTTCTTGTAATTTTTCTGTTCGTTTTTTGTTTGTGAAAATTCGTTTTATGAGTAACAAATTAAATATAACGATGATAAATTAAATAAAGTGATGGTATTGAAAATTAGTGCTGTGT
>SAMEA104315424__coassemble_795_pt1 | contig 18307 bp, 14 predicted proteins | sample SAMEA104315424__metabat2_low_PE_052 | metagenome-assembled genome bin SAMEA104315424 (sample SAMEA104315424) | gut metagenome | biome: Monkey gut; feature: monkey-associated habitat; material: faeces | place: China | collected 2013 | reverse complement strand
AATTCAAAAATGCGTCGAACTCGGGATAAAAAAAGTTGTTGCTTTCGTTTCGCAGAACACCGCCGAGAAGCAGTTTAATGCGGAACGCGGAACAAGAATTTCGTTTGAAGCGGCAAAGCAATGCGGCTCGGCGTTTTTGTCCGTCGTAGACGAAGCGATAAGTTTTGACGAAATGTTATCGCGTTTTAAAGATTTCGACGAAGTTTGCTTTTTTTACGAAGACGAAGATATGACGTCTGTTTCAAAAACGGATATATCGGGCAAAAAAATCGCAATCGTTGTGGGTAGCGAAGGCGGCTTTACAAAGGAAGAAGTCGATAAAGCTAAAAAGAGCGGAGCAAAAATTTTGTCGCTCGGAAAAAGAATTTTGAGAGCGGAAACCGCGTCTATCGTTGCTTGCGCATTGATTTTGTATAAAATGGGGGAGATGGACGTATGAAAGTTTGCGTTTTTACCTTAGGTTGCAAAGTCAATCAATATGACAGCGACGCAATAGTCAGCGGACTTAAAAAGAAAGGTTACGACGTGACCGAAACGCTTGAATTTGCCGACGTTTACATTATCAACACTTGCGCGGTTACAAACGAAGCGGAAAGGAAATCTCGTCAAGCCGTTCAAAGAGCCAAGGCGTTAAATTCCGATTGTAAAATTTTCGTATGCGGTTGCGCGTCTCAAAACGATGCGGAACAGTTTCGCATAAAAGATAACGTAGTATACGTTTCCGGAACGGCAAACAAACTTGCGCTCATAAATTTTGAAAACCTTTCGGGGACTTGTTACGGATGCAGTCAGACGTCGTCGACCTTTGAAGAAACAGGCGTCGCTTTGAGTCTCAGGACTCGTCATTATCTGAAAGTGCAGGACGGTTGCAACAATTTTTGCAACTATTGCCTAGTGCCTTATATGCGAGGCAGAAGCAGAAGTCGTGATTTGAAAAACGTCGCCTTAGAGATAGAAGAAGCCGTAAAAACCACAAAAGAAATCGTACTTACAGGTATAAATTTATCGGCGTACGGTGCGGATATAGGGCTTAGCCTCACCGACCTTATAAAGGCGGTTCGGGATTATGACGTCAGAATCAGGCTCGGTTCGCTTGAAGTGGGCGTCATCGACGATGATTTTTTACTTGCCCTTAAAGAACTTAAACATTTTTGTCCGCATTTTCATTTGTCGCTTCAAAGCGGCGCAAACGCTACGCTTAAAGCTATGAACAGACATTATACGGCTGAAGAATATTACGCCGCCGTCGAACTTATAAGGCGATATTTCCCTATGGCGGCAATTACCACCGATATAATAGTCGGATACCCGACCGAAACCGAAGACGATTTTAACGAATCTTACGAATTTGCAAAAAAAGTAGGATTTGCAGATATACACGTTTTTACTTTCTCGCCGAGAGAAAAGACTGTCGCTTTTAAATTGAAACCGCTCGGCGGAGAAATTCTGCTTGAAAGGCAACGCAAATTGAGCCTTTTAAAACAAGAATTGAAAACGGTACAATTCGCAATTTATCGGAAAACCGCTCGAAGTGCTTTTTGAAAATCGCGCAAACGGAAAAATGTGCGGACATTCCGAAAATTACATAACCGTTTACGGCGACGGAAAGGCGGGGAAAATCAAAACGATTGTTCCTTCCGAAATTTACCGCGACGGCTTGAAATGACCTAATAAAAAGTAGTATTATAGTTTTTGGATAGAGTACATCGTCAATGGCATTTTTAAACTTATCACTAAACCGGAAAACCGCAAACCGTGACTTTATTACGCATTGTATCTTAAAAAGCTATGAACTGTGTAGCTATTATTTAAGAATAAAGAGCAAATTATAAATATACTCAAATAAAAGCGAGTAATAAATATACTCAAAGAAATAAAGGAGATATTATGGAAAACTGTTTGTTTTGTAAAATCATTAAAGGTGAAATCCCTTCGACAAAAATTTACGAAGACGACGATATGTTGATTATAAAAGACATTGCGCCGCAAGCCGAAATTCATTATTTGCTTTTGCCGAAAGAGCATTTTGCGAATATCGTTGAAATGACCGACAATCAAGCTGCCGTTTTGGCTAAGTGCATAAAGAAATTGTCGACAATGGTTGACGAATTGGGGCTTAGCGGCGGTTTCAGACTTGTATCGAATAAGGGTAAAGACGCTTGCCAAAGCGTAGAGCATCTTCACATTCATATTCTGGGCGGTCAGCAATTAGCGGACAAGATGGCTTAAAAGCTCGTTTAAACAGTTGACAAGTTTTTTGTCAAAGTGTAAAATAGGCACTGTGTGAAAACACAGTCTTTTTCTCAAAGGAGGTGAATACAATGTCAACGGTCAAAGTAGGTGAAAACGAATCTTTGGAAAGCGCTATTCGTCGTTTTAAAAGAAAGTGCGCAAGAGACGGTATCATTGGCGATTTGAGAAAGAGAGAGGCTTATGAAAAGCCATCGATCAAACGTAAAAAGAAGGCTGAAGCAGCCAGAAAGAGAATGTATAAAGCATAATCTTTTAATCGTAAAACTAAATGATAAGGGGGTTTTATGAAATCTAAAAGAGTACTTGCATTACTTTTAACGGTAGCTATTTTTACAGCGTTGCTTGCAGTGCTTACCGCTTGTACCGATAACGATAGTGCCACGGATAAAGCTAAGGGCGCGATTTACGAAGAAAATTATACGCCGACGAAAAACAAGGCTATGATTTTGATTCCGGGTCTTATGGCAAGCGCATTATATGAAGAATCTACCGACGAACCTATGTGGTGTCCGACAGGCTTTTTAAGACTTGCCGAAATATACACGTCCAGACTCAACGCTTTGAACGATAAATATCCTGAAAGCGAAAGGGGAAACGCAGAGTATATCGAAACCAAAAAAGGTTTGTTGCAAAACATTTTGCTCGAATATCTCGGCTGTGACGAAAAGGGCGTGCCTAATACCTTGGGTAGAGTGTGCAATATGCAAAGCTCTAACCCTGCCGACAGTTTTGGCGGAATGGGCTATCTTTGGGAAATTCTTTACGGATATTATCACGAACAGTATGACGTTTTGGTTTGGCAATACGACTGGCGTCAGTCCAACGTAGAGTCGGCAAAACATCTTGAAAATTTCATTAACAAGTGCGGTTATGAGAAAGTCCAATTCTACACCCACTCGATGGGCGGACTTGTAGTTTCGAATTGGCTTCAAAAAGCCGAAAACAGAGCAAAGGTTGAACTTTTCGTTCCGTTCGGCGCTCCGTTCCTCGGAAGTATGGATGCAATCACCAACTTGTTCAGTGAAGACGCTTTCGCTTCGTTAAAACCGATTTTGAAAGCAATGGGTCTTAAATTCAATCTTGCGGAAGTTGCTCGTACAATTCCTTCGATTGTTGAACTTTTGCCTGACGCGAAATATTTTGATTTATATGCAGTCGGAACGTCGCCGATTACTATCGACGGACGCGCATTGACTTATGAAGAGTTTTATAAAGCTCTTTGCAATCAATCTTGGGCAAAAGACTCAAAAGGCAACGTAAAAGATTACGTCAAAAACTTGAAGAGCTATCAAGAAGCGTTTTACGTCAATGCTAAATATGACAGCGAACTCGGGTATTGGGTTGAAGACGCTACGTCTACCGAAAAGGTTCACGTTTCTCAACTCGTTCCGACGGAATACGTTTTAGGCGTCGGAGTTTCGACTTGCAGCGTTACGCATTTGGTGACTGCAGAAAACGGAAACTGGAAACTCGATTCCACCGACAACGATTTGAGCGAATTCAGCGCAGAAGGTACAATTTATGACCGCTACATAAACGGCAGAGACGGTGGACAATCGTCGGGTACGGGTCAAAAGATTGCAGGCTACAAAGACGGCAAATTCTATGGCGCAGGCGACGGCACGGTTCCTGCTCGTAGCGCAACGGCAGGTCAAGAGTTGAACATTAAAAACGCTCATCTTGTCTTTGGAGTAAAACACGGTCCGTTGCTCAATGATTCTTGCGACAGCTTAAACGGCTATGCTCCGAGATTTTTAACGGGACTTGCATACGTTGAAGAAATTCTTCCGAGCTATGTGAAGAATACCGACTCGGAAATTGTTTTGAGTTCGGGTTCGGGAAGCGGCAGACCTCAATCTGCAACTACCGAAATTGCAAAAGACCAACAAATTACGGCAATCGTTATGGGCGTCGTAATGAGCGTTGTGCTTGTAGCAATGGCAATCACAGTCGGCGTTGCGGTTAAACGCATAGGCGGAAAGCAAGAAGCTGCCGAGATTAGCGACAAAGATTCAAGTGACAACCAATAACGATAAGTTTAGCTACTATCTATGCGATTAGTTTAAATCTGCTTAACGTTATGGCGTTTTGAAAATTTGTTTTAAAAACTTTTAACAATAAAAGCCCAATGGGCTTTTATATGGGGCTATGGCTCAGTTGGTAGAGCGATGCGTTCGCAACGCATAGGCCGTGGGTTCGAATCCCATTAGCTCCACCAAAAACCTAAAACTTTTATGTTTTAGGTTTTTTTATGTTCAAGGGTGCAGTAAACGATAAAGTATTGCGGCAATCTTATAAAACCTATAAGTTACGCGGCTTGTAATGTATAATCGTGTTGTATGTTTGTATTGTATGAATAATTATTTTTAAGTTAGTAGATTGATTGTTTTTTAACTAATTAATGTGGCAATTTTGCTTTTTTTTAAGAATGTTGCACGGAATGTTACACGTTGCTTAAAATTGAAATGATAGCTACTTTGCTTTAAATAGTGTCGTCAAATAGTTCCGTTGATTTTTCAATGTTTTTTATTGCGTTTTATAAAATTTAAAGCGGTCGAGTTAATGAGGCTGCTGTCGTATTTGCCATTAAAGCCTAAGAAACAAAGCTGACTAAAAATGAAAATCTTTAATTTTGCTTATTAAAATCAAAGATTTTTTAAATATTTGTTAAAATTATACTATTGACAGAAAAATTTTTTCCACTTTTGTCTGTTTTTATGTAGAAAAATAAAAAATTAAAAAAAATTAAATAAGGTATTGTAATTTATTGCGATATTTGATAAAATAAAGCAAGATATAGTATTATTTGATTAGCAGTATCAATATTATAAACTATGTTATGGCGTTGTTAGGAGGAAATTATGGGCAAATATACAAGTCAGTATGCTGAACCTAAGCTGAACGACCGCTGTTTGGCGAAAGCGAAACATCGTGACGATTCTTTGATCGGACAAAGTTTTGAGGACGTCAAGCAACGTGAGGCTAACGAAGAAGCAAAAAGAAAAGCTAAACTTATGAAGGAAGCCGAAATGCTTGAAAAGAAGCGCAAGGCCGAGGCCGAAGCAAGAGAAAAATGGATTGCCGAAGCTGCTAAGCGCGAAAAGGAAGAGATGGAACGTCTTAGAGCCGAAGAAGAGGCGGATGAAAGACGTCGTATTCTTGAAGAGCAAGCTAAGGAAAGATACGCCGCTCGTCTTATAGAGCTCGAAAAAATCAGAGCGGATGAAGAGAAAGCTCGCAGAGCGGAATCCAGAGCTTATATTCAATCTATCGAAGACAAGCTCGAAGAAACAAGAAAAGAAAAAATTGCCGACCAAAAACAATCGGAAAAGGCAAGAGAAGCTCTTCAAAAAGACGTCGAAAAGAGAGCTGCCGAATTTGCTAAGCAACAAGAAAATATTCTCAAAGAAAGAGAAAAGGAAAGAGCGGCTTATCAAAAAGAACGTGAACGTTATATGACGTCGATTTTGGCAGAATCTCAACGTCAGGCTGCCGAGCATCAAAAAGAAAAAGAAGCCGAAATGAAGGCTGACCAAAAGTTCAGAGAAGAGCGTGAAAAACGTCAGGCAATGACTCTTAAAAAGTTCCAAGAAGAGAGCGAAAAAGAAAGACAACTTCGCACTTCGTCGGACGCAAGAGCAAAAGCCGAACACGAAAAGTTTATTAAAGCTCAAATTGCTCAATCTCTTAAAGAACAAGAAGCTCTCGACAAACAAAGAGCCGAACAACTTGCCGCCGAAAGAAAAGAGTATGAACAAACTCGTGCAAAACAAAGAGCGGCAATAGACGCAAAAATAAAAGCTGACGAAAAAGAAAGAATCAGAATTAAAGCTGAAGAAGAAAAAATTCGTCAACAAGAAGCAAAAGAAAGAGCGGCTAACACAAAACGTCTTGTCGAAGAAGAGCGTCAACGCGGACTTGCTCGTGAAAGAGAAATTATGCTTGACCGCGCGGCTGCCGAAAACGAGGCAAAAGAAAGAGCTAAGATTATTTTGAAACAAAAGGCTGAAGAAGAAAAAATTCGCAAAGCCAAAGAAGTAGAAAACGAGAAAGAGAAAAAAATTGAAGAGCAAAAACGTTTAGCCGAAAAAAAAGCGAGAGAAGAAGTTGATAAAGCTCGTTTAGAAGAAAAGAAACGTCAAGATGCCGAAACGAAAAAGGTTCTTGAAGAAGAACAAAAAGCTCGCGACGCTCAACTTAAAGAAGAAGCAAAACGTTTAAAAGCCGAAAAAGATAAAGTAGCCAAGGAAAAGGCAGAAGAAGCGAAGGAAGTCAAGAAAAAGCAAGCTGATTTCAAACAATCTTTGAAAGACGAAGAAAAAATGTTTGAAGAACTCAGAAAGGCTAAGGAAGACGCCGAAAAGAAATTGAAAGCGCTCGAAGCAAAGGAAGATAAGAAGGAATTCAGCATGATTCTTCGTGAAGTCGAAAGACCTGAAACTTTGCATAAAGCAACCTTGACCCTTGCCGATATCTTAAAGGCATATCCTTATGGCGGCTCGGTTGATTTGTCAACGCTTAAAAGAAAGAACGTAATCGACAAGAACGTCAACAACTTGTCAATAGTCGGAACTGCCAATATCGAAGTCAAACTTTCGGTTACGGCAAACGAATTCGAACTTGCTTCAATTAAGGCTATTAAGGCTTCAAAAGGAAGAGTAGTTCAACTTGTTTATACTGTTCCTAAACTTGTCTTCAAACCGTCTGAAGAGGAAGAAAACAAAAAATAATTGTAGTAAATCAAATCAATGAAAAACGGCTTTTAAAAGCCGTTTTTTGTTGCAAAAAATAGATTACTTAAAATCGATAAAGAGGTTTTCTAAATAGTTTTAGCTAAATAATTTTAACTAAGTTTTTTAAGTAGTTTAGACGTTTTTATTTTTAAAGGCATTTCTCGGTAAAAATTATAAAGACTTGAATAATGTGTAGCGTTTTTTATTTGTAGTAGCGGTTTATAAATTTTTTTTAAGGTTAATAAAATAATGTTTGCAAATTCGCCTTATTATGTTACAATAAATTTGAGGTTTATATGAAGAATAACTCAAACAAAAACAGCTTTATCGATTTGCAGTCTTGCGAAAACGAGATAAAAACCGAAAAGCCTACAAACGATAAAAAAATTGATTCGGTTAAAATCGGCAAAATCGCACTTTGGTGCGGCGCTGCCTTGGTTTTGCTTTGTATATTGCTTGTCATTTTTTTGGTGGGTGACGTTACCGCGACTATCGACGGCGATACTCTTAAAGTAGAAGCCTCTTTGACGCAATCTAAAAAAGTTTCTATAAGCGATATTGAGTCTGTAACACTTGCCTCGAGCTTTACAAAGGGCAGTAAAGAGCTTGGAAGCGATTTGTATAAAATTAGCGCAGGTACGTTCATAAACAACGATTACGGACGTTTTAAGCTATATGTTTATAATAATGTGTCCAAATATGCAGTAGTAAAAACAAAAAGCAACAGTTATTTGATTTTTAATTTAAAAACCGAATCGGAAACTGCAAATTTTGTGACAAAGTTGCAAGAGAAACTTGCATAACAAATCGAATTTAATGACGGGCCTATGCTCGTCTTTTTTGTTGATAAACAGTTTAGAAATCTATGTCGATAAAGTAAAAGTAAAAACTAAAAACGAGCTTAATAAAAGCTCGTTTTATTTGTTGAATTTTAAGTATTTCTGCAATTAGTATTGTTGTAATATAAGGATTATTGAATTTTAGTTTTATTATAGGTTATAGGTCTAAACTATAATATTAGATTTGTTTTAAAATAGATTCATTTTAATATATAGAGATAATAGTCAATTGAGATGGTTCCGTTTTCGGATATACTTGCTAAATTCTATTATATTGAATTCATTATAATCAACCGAGATAATTATCAATCGAAATAATTCCGCTTCTGAATATACTTGTCAAATTTTATTATATTGAAATTATATATTCAATCAAAAGGCAATGACAGATAAACTACATTCTCTTTTTGAGCGGTTTGTCTTCATCGGTTTTGTTTTCGGCGTCTTTTTTCTTTTTGACTTTTGTCGTTATTATAAGTATAACGACGCCTGCTACAACCGCAACTGCGGCGCAGGTTATGCCGATTATTTGCGCATTTGTAAGTCCGCCGATTTTAATTTCTGAAGCCTTTATATATCCGTTTTGCGTGCCGATTTTAACTTTGTAAAATCCGTTTACTTGTTCGCCTATAACGGTCAATTCTTTTCCGTCTATGATATAATCGACAATCGTCGAGTTTTTATCGGGCAGAGCATAAAGGGTGACTTTTTCGCCGATTTTTGCGGCGGTTGCTCTGCCGTAAACGGTTTTTTCGTTTGTCAAAGCGTGTTCGGTGTCGAAAGACAAGCCTGAAACGTTGACGTAATATTTTTTGCCGTCATATTCCACCTTGTACCAGCTTTGTTCGTTTTGATAGCCCTCGCCGATAATGGTAAGTTTAGTACCTTTTGCGACTGTTATAAACGGTGAAAATTCCTGCGACGGATAGTCGTACAATTTTGCGACGGCGATGACAACTTTCAAGTTGTTTTGTTTTGTCCACTCGTCGGCGGTCAGCGTAACGTCTGCCGTTTTGATATAACCGAGTTTCTTGCCCCACAAAACGTAAGTGAAATTTTCGTCGGCGCTGTTTAAAGCGATAATTTTTGAATTCTTTCCGATTTCTTCGACGCTTTCAAAATTTTTGTAGTCCTTATAGAAAAAGGACGTTTTGTTTATTACGGCGTTTGAAACGCTTTCGGCTTTCGGCGGAGTGGTCGAAGAGTAGTTGCTTTCGGTTATGAAGCTAAGCGTGTTCGTTTTGCCTACAAAGTCGTTAGTCGTTGTAAAAACACATTCGTTTTCACCGCTTATAGATACGCTTGTCAATTCGCCTAAATCGAAGTTTTGTTTTTGAAGAACTATTTCTGCCGTTTTATCGAAATTTAAAAGAGAGCGGGTATAATAAACGAGTTTCGTTTTTTCCGCTATAAGCAAATTGCCGATAAAGTCGATATCGAAATCGACTATGTTTTCGACACTTTCGTTAAACGGGAACGTAGCCGTTTGACCGTCTATTGTGTATGCCGTAAAACTGTCGCCTAAAACGTAAATCATATTGCCGCTGTCTGCCATAGCGATTTTTCTGCCGCCGACGTTTTTAAATTCGCTTATAGCTATGCCGTCGTATTTCAAAATCGAATTTTCCGTAAGTATAAAAACGCCCGTTCCGCCAGCCGCAATGTCTGTTATTTTTTCTCCCACGTTTAACGATTCGGTCGCTGTGCCGTCATAAGATACAAGATTTTCGCCTGCCGAAAAGTAAACTTTGCCGTTGAATCGGCATACGGCGTCGGCGTTCTCGGCAAGTACCGTTTCGCCGCTATAATAAAGTCCGTCCACATCGGTCACTATAATGCCGTTTGCGGTTTTAATTGCGCTTTTAACGTTTGTAAAGTGCGCGCCGTCACCGTTTTGCCTGATAGAATAGGAATGCGTCAAGCCGTTTATATCGGCTGTAAACGTGTCAATCGATTTGTCTTGTTTGTTTAAAACGTAAACAAAATTGCCGTTTGCGTAAACGTTTGAATCGTCGAATGCGACGTTTTGAGAAAAAATCGAATTGCCTTCAAAATCATAAGCATCGATTTTGCCTTCCGATAAAACGTAGACAAAGCTACTGCCGACGCACAATTTGTTTAAAGCGCTTGTTTCAAACAAGGTTGACGTTTCAAAAGTCTGCGGATTTACTTTGCTCACAAAATAATGCGCGCCGCTTTCCAAATCGAATTTGAACCATAACGAATAAACGAAATCACTTAATGCGTAAATGCGGCTGTATGTAAATGCTTCGACCGTTTGGTCGGCAATCTTTGAAAACGAGCCGTCAAAAGTTTTTGTCTGTCCGTTACTTCTGCAAACGGCAATCAGTAGTCCGCCACTTGCAAAAAGGTCGTAATCGGCAGTGACGCCGTCAAGCGTCAGCGTATCTATTGCGCCGTCCGTCAGATTGAGTTTTTTAAATTCGCTTCCGCTGTTTATGAGAATCGAATTCTCAAAATACGTCATAGATTTTATCGTAAAATCGACGTTGTAGAATTTTGCGGCAGTGTAGCCGTCGTTTTTAGCGTTTGCGTCAAAGCGAACGATTTTGCCGCTGTCGGCAACGAAATGAGAGCCGTTTGCAAATAAGTAAGCCGACGGTTCTTTGAATTGCGCATAGTTTTTGTCAGGCAAAACAATTTCATAATTGGACGATTCGTCTGCATAAGCTACGGAATTGCACGCAAAAAGCAAACACGCCGCGCAAGCGACGATAAATATCAATGTTAAAATCAAAATGGCTTTTCGCATAATAACTCCGATTGTAATTGGTTTTTTAAGTTGCATTTTGCGGTTTAGCGATGCAAAGTTATATAATTCGTTTTTGCTTTAGTCCGCATTTTTCAATTTGCAATATTATATATATAATAAATTATTTATCTAAATAAGTCAATAATTGCCTTGACAAATTGTCCCCATAACATCGGCAAAATGACAGAGTAAAGCGGCGCAATTGACCTTGTACAAATCGAAAGTTTAAAATAGTCCAAATTATTGCTATATTTTAAACTTTTTGCTATAATGGCAAAAGGAGATATTATGGCAAAAAAGAAGTTTTACTACAATAAGAAAAGCGAGAAGCAACAGCCGTTGAACGTCTATGACGCAAAAATGGAAGAAGCCGCAAGAAAAGTTCCGATAGAACAATTAGGGCTTTCGGCTCCGACTTTGGCTCTCTTGCAAAATAACAATTTTAAAACTGCGTCCGATTTAGTCAAAAAAACCGAAAAGGATATGTACAGAGTTCAGACTTTCGGCAAAAAGCAGTTTATTGAAATATCTAAATGCTTGCAAAAAAAAGGATTTGCTTTCGCAACCAGAATGGACCAGCCGAAAGTGCATGAGCCGTCTATGCAAAAGCAACCGCAACAAACTCAAAAGCAATCGCAAAAGCCTGCGCCTTTGCCTCCTAAAAAGCAGGAAAAGCAAGTGGAAGAAAAGTTGCCAAACCGCAAATTCTTTACGCTTAGCGGCAAATTAAGACAGGGCGAAGGAAGACCGCATTATGCGCCGCCGGAAGTCAAACAGTTTAAGCCGCCTTATCCGCCCGAAGAGTGGAGAAAGGTTCAGCGTGGAACGAAATGGGGCTTTTACGACGGACAAAAAAACGTTATTCCGCCTGTGTACGACGAGGTATTTTCTTTTAAGGAAGGACTTGCTCTTGTCGAACTCGATGAAAAATGCGGATTTATCGACCCCGAAAACAACGTTGTGATTCCCTTTGATTATGAAGCAGGACTCAGCTTTTCCGAAGGCTTTGCCATGGTGGTAAAAGGCGGACAATGCGGCTACATAAATAAAGAGAACAAAATCGTTATCGATTTTCAGTTTGACGCCGCAACTCCTTTTGAAGAAGGTTCGGCAAAAGTGAAAAAAGACGGCAAATGGGGTCAGCTTGAAAAAGACGGTTCCGTCAAATGGAATGCCAAGTAAACGTGAGTTCTATTTGACTTGACATAGCATAATTTGTTATTTAAGAAAAAGACAACGCTTTTGCGTTGTCTTTAATTTTACATATTTAATTTTGAATGTTTAATTTTATATGTTTTTTTGATTTTTGTATTAAATATTCATATTTGAATTTATATTTAAATTGCTTAATATTTAAATTGATTAATTGAAAAAGAAAAGTTCTCATTAGACTGACTATGGACAATGAATATAATTAAAAATAATGCAAATTAGAAATAATTTAATAAGAATAATTTAAAATTAAAACGTTTCGAAATTAAACGTTTCAAAAAATTGCAAAATAAAAAGCCTGCCGATAGGGCAGGACTCTTATTGATTGTTCGTAATTATTTTGCGGCTTTAAGGTTCGACAAAGCTCTCGAAAGAGAAGAAACTTTTCTTGCGGCTGTGTTTTGATGGAAGATGCCATCGCACTTTGCTTTATCTATAACTTTAACAGTTTCAGGCAAAAGTTGTTCTGCAAGAGCGATATCTTTTGCTTCGATTGCAGCGTTATACTTTTTGATAGCTGTCTTTACTTGTGATTTTTGTGAAACGTTTTCCGCATTTTGTCTTTGTGAAACACGAACTCTCTTTTTTGCTGATTTGATGTTAGGCATTTTTTTCTCCTTTTGAAACATCTTAAGTTTTTACTTTAAGAATAATACCATACAAGAATTTTTTTTGCAACAAAATTGAATTGATTTTTTTAATTTAAAGATAATAAAATTATGAATACCGATTTTTACAACGAAATTGCAATCGATACGTTAGAAAATAGCGCCGGAGCGCACACTCAAAAGCGTAATATCGAGTTTATTGAAAAATTCGTTACCAACGTTAAAACCGAACAAACGGCAAAAGAACTCAATAAGCCTAAGGGTGTATACGTGACTTTTGACGTCAAAAAAAGTTTTTTGACTGAATCGGACAAAAAATTTCTTGTCAAAGCGATTGGAAATGCGATAAAAGAAATGAGCCTTTACAGCGGCGGAGTAAAGAAAAACATTCTTGTAGTCGGTCTCGGTAACGGCGGACTTGTCGCCGATTGTTTCGGCCCGAAGGTGTCGGAAAGGGTGACCGTAACGAGAAGTAAAATTCAAAACGGCTACGGCGGTCGCTATTTAAAATCACTTGCGTCGATTGCTCCTAACGTTTACGGCGTTACGGGTGTGGAGTCGTTCGACGTCGTAAAAGGAATTGTCGGACAAATTAAGCCCGATATGGTGATAGCGATAGATACGCTTTGCACGTCGAAAGTCAGCCGAATCGGAAAAAGTTTTCAACTTTCGACTGCCGGAATAGAACCTGCAAGCGGCGTCGGCGGAGGTCGTACGGGGCTTAGCTTTTCGACGCTTAAAGTGCCTACGCTTGCGATAGGCGTTCCGCTTGTGGCAAAACTGGACAAGGTTATATTTCGAGCGGTTTCAAGCTATGACGAAAAACGAGGTGAAACTTTCAATGCCGCAAAATATGCCGAAACGCTTGTGGAAAACAATTTGCCGAGTCTTATTATTGCGCCGAAAGAAATCGATTTTTTGGTTGATTCTACCGCCGATATAGTAGCTCAGGCAATAAATTTCGCCGCATTCGGGGAAAGTGCAATCGCATAAAGCGTAAGGCGTTTAACCGAATTCCTTTGAGAGCAATCTTTTGGTAAGTCGGACGTAACTTTCGGTGTCGTCTTTTCCCGAAAACTGAAATGTCAGTCTTCCGCTGTGTGAGGACGGAACAACAATGCTTTCGAGATTTTTAACGAGTTCGTCCGAGCCGTCGAGAATTTCGCTTGCGCTGAGTATGGCTTTTATATTTTTCTTAACGAAATTATAATGCGTGCAACCGATTGAAACGGTTTCGATTTTCATAAAATCGCTTAACGTATCGAAAAGATAATTGTCAACCGTTTTTATATCTTCGCCCGACAGCAGTGTCGTCTGAATTATGTAGGCAAGGCAAGGAGTATCTGCTGTCAGGCATTTAGGCTTTAATGTTTTAAGAGTGTTAGGCGTTGCTATGAGCAACGTTTTTTCGTCTTTGATTTTAGGCGAAAGCGTGAAAAGCCCTGCGGTTTTTTGCAAAAGAGAAGAAGCCGTATAACACGCTATGACTTGAGCGTCGGTTTCGGCTTTTAAACGCTCGATGTTTTTTGTAAGATTGGCTTTTAACGATTTTACGTCTTTTTGTCCGAAAGGAAAACTTGCATTATCGGCAAAATAAAGATAGTCGCAATCGGGGTAGGCGGTTATGAGTTTTGCTAATGTTGTAAGTCCGCCTATTCCGCTGTCATAAACCGCAATTCTCATACTCTAAGATATGAACCTAAGCCGCAAAAATTGACAAAAAAACGCAATCGATAAGATTGCGTTAAAACGTTGCGATAAAGTAACGTTTTGATAATAAAGTAACCTACTTAATAAGGAAGCTAACGATATTTAGCCGCTCATATTTTGAAATTGAAATAAGCAGTTTTGTTTGGTCGGTTTGAAATCAATCAAAGAAAAATCGCAAACACTTTTCGACGTCGAGACCGAATCTCAAATCTTTGTTTTCTTTTGTCGTTTCCGTTATTGCAAAGTGTATAAAATCGACGGCTTTTTGCGCCGCTTCGTGATATGAAAGTCCGTTTAAAGTCAACGACAAAACTATCGACGACAGAATATCGCCTGCGCCGTGCACTGTTTTGTCGAATTTTTTGTTGTACTCAAACGTGATTTCCCCGTCGGACAGGGTGGCGGTTCCGCAAAGGTCGTTTTTTGTAACGCCAGATAAAACTACGGTTTTTCTGCCTTTGCTTTCCAAGGTCCTTAAAACTTCGACGGCAGTTTTTTCGTCGGTCGAAACGGACGAAATGCCTGCAAGCATTTTGCCTTCGGTGAAATTCGGAAGCAACACGTCTGCAAGGTTTACAAGCTCGGACATTTTTGAGTAATACTCTTTATCGAATACGCTGTAAAGCTCGCCGTTATCAGCCATAGCAGGGTCGACGGCAACGATTTTTCCGTTCGCTTTGAAATCTTTCGCTATTGAAATTGCCGCGTCGACGGCAGACATCGAACCTAAAAAGCCCGTATAAAGGCAATCAAAATTCATATTTATCGATTTAAAATGCTCGTATGACGGCAAGATACTATCGGATAAGTCGGTAAAAGCAAAACCGTCGATTGCGGTTTGTGTGGAGTATAGAGCGGTCGGAAGAGCAACAAGCTCGTTGCCGATTGCGGAAACAAGCGGAATTGCGGCCGTAAGAGAACAGCGACCGACCGATGAAAAATCTTGTAAAGATAGAATTCTTTTGTCCATAGCAGTATATTAACACCAAATTTTAAAACACGCAAACGATAACGCCACCAAGCGGCATACTTTTTACTTGCGCAATGACCGCCATTTGTAAAAAGCGACAAAAAAAGTGCTTGCTATAAGGTGGCGTTTATGATAATATAATAGAGCCGTGCTAGACGGGGAGCTAGCGGTGCCCTGTAAACCGCAATCCGCTACAGCGGTGTTGAATGTCGATTGAGGTGCAAGCTATGGAAGGTTGCGCCGTGCAAGGGGTGTTGATAGCAAGGTCTTGTGCAACGTTATGCTGTGAACCGTGTCAGAGCTTGACCGCAGCAGCACTAAGCAGATTTTAGCGTGTGCCACAAGGAAGCTTTGAAGGAGCAACCTACACGGTTTCCGCTTCGGTAGTCGGTATCGAGAGAGGCTGCACGGTTTAACAAAAGGCATCACTTAGGTGATGCCTTTTGTTATTTTTCTGTTATTTGTTGAAATTGAGTTTTTCAAATAAGTTTTTCTTATTAAGTTCTCAATTAAGTTTTTAAATCGTTAAGTTTTTTGCCTAATCGACTTTAAAGTTTAACGTTAGCTTTTAATTTTACAAGTCACGTTTTTCAAAAGTCAATATCGAAACGAGTGACGATAAAATTATCCAAGCAATCGGCACGAAAGTGCAAATCAAAATCGATTTCGTACTAAGTAAGCCCGAACTACTTGCCGTTGTAAGGCAAGTGCTTAAAAACGCATTTGTGAAGTTTAAAAGTCCGACGTTGTCGGCAAAAGTTGCCGCAACGACTATCGCCGATATTATAAGGTTTTCGACAATATAAAAGCCTATCGAGAGGCCTATCGCCGCGCCGCTTTTTCTGATGAGCATCGAGAGCATCAAGAACACCGAAGAATAAGCAACTACGCAAAGGAATTGCAAACACATTCTGCCAATCAAAATGCCGAATTCTTTTCCCGTGAAATCTACGCCGTAACCGACAATCGGTGACAAAACGCCTGCTATGACAAAGTTTGCGACAACGTAAACGATGCTCAGAAAAAGCGTTTCGATAAAGAACGTGAAATATACGTTTATGCGTTTGCTTCCGCAAACCGTTGCGTTGCGCATCGCGCCGTTTTGGAACGAGCCGCCGACTATTAAACTTATTATAATTCCCAAAAGGAAAGTGGTGTCCGTTGCGCTTACTCCGCCTAAAATTACGCTTTTGCCGGAGTAGGCGAGTCCCATATATTCGTATAAGAATTCGCTTCCCTCGGCAGCGTTCGTAAGAGAGTTTGCAACAAGAATATTGATAACGGTGAGTCCGAAAACGACGATAAGTCCGATCCAAATCGATTTAAAGAATTTTGCTCTGTACAATTCGGCTTTAAGCAAATTTATCATAACGAAGCACCTCCTAAAAGCGAAATGAAGTAGTTTTCGACGTCGCCGTCTATTTCGGCGATTGAGAAAATGACTACGCCTGCCGCGGCTAAGTTTTTGCTGACTTCCGAAAGTCTGTCCAAAAGGTCAAAGCAAAAAACCGTTCCGCTGTTTGCGAGTTTGATTCTTGTCGCTCCCATCGATTTTAAAACTTCGACGGTTTTTGTCGTATCGTCAACCATAAGTTTGATATACGGCTTGACCGTTTCGTTAAGTTCGTCTTCGGTGATTTCTTTTATGAGTTTGCCGTTTGCCATAACGCCGTAGCAGGTTGCTACTTTGCTAAGTTCGGAAATCAAGTGACTTGAAATCAAAATGGTCATTCCTTTTTCTCTGTTCAATCTGATTAAAAGATTTCTGACAGCTTGGATTGCTTCGGGGTCGAGACCGTTTACGGGTTCGTCGAGAATAAGCAACTCAGGCTCACCCAAAAGAGCGAACGCAATGCCCAAGCGTTGTTTCATTCCAAGTGAATAAGCGGAAAACTTTTTTGCCGTTTCGCCGCCGAGTCCTACAAGGTCTATGAGATTTCTGATTTGCGCGTCATCGAAACAGCCTTTTTGCAACGCCATATATTTAAGGTTTTCATAAGCCGTCAGTTTTGCGGCAAAGGCAGGGTATTCGATTAAGTATCCTATCTTTTTTCTGCTTTCCAACAAATTTTCGGAACTGCCGAAAAGCTCGAGCGTTCCTTGATTAGGTTTTGCAAGACCGAGCAAAAGTTTGAAAAGAGTGGTTTTGCCTGCTCCGTTCTTTCCGATAAGTCCGTATATATCGCCTTTTTTTATCGATACGCAAACGTCGTTTACAGCCAATTTGTCTTTGTAAACTTTGCACAAGCCGTTTGTTTTTACAACGTAGGCTACGTTTTCGTTTTTAGCGGCAGTCTCAGCGAGGTCGCTTTTATTTTTAAATTCGCCGCTAACGAAATCGAATTCAAAATTTTGATTGTTTTCTTCCATATTTTACCTCTTTACGTCTATTATACGAGCTTTTGAAATTTAGTCAACAAGTAAAATATAAAAGACGCTGTCTCAGCGTTTAATATAAAAGACGCTGTCTCAGCGTTTAGTATATTCGATTTTTAAATATTTATTTAGCCATCAGGCCGCTACCGCCTTGCTGTAAACAAGCGGCGTATCGGTCGCGACGAAAATTAACAAAAGCATAATTTATTTGCTTTTAATTTGCGCTTATTTGTTTGACTTTTGAGCCGATGTGAAACTATAATGTATAAAAGTATAATAATATAATGCAATAGGTTTAACGTGTTAAAAGCGGTTTGTCCGCAACTCGATTGCCGATTGCGTTTTGAGGAAAAAAGATGTACAAACCTGTAGACACAAACTTAGACTTCGTAGAAAGAGAAAAAGAGATTTTAAAGTTTTGGAAAGACAATGCCGTTTTTGAAAAGAGCGTTGAACTCAACAAGGGCAAAGAGCCGTTTACTTTTTATGACGGACCTCCTACCGCAAACGGAAAACCGCATATTGGACACATTTTGACCCGTGTTATGAAAGATATAATTCCGCGCTTTAAGTCTATGAAAGGGTACGACGTTCTTCGTAAAGCAGGTTGGGACACGCACGGACTTCCTGTCGAACTCGAAGTCGAAAAGATGCTCGGCATCGACGGCAAGCCTGAAATCGAAAAATACGGAATCGAACCTTTCATCAAAAAATGTAAAGAGTCGGTCTTTAAATATCAATCGGAATGGGAAAGAATGTCCGACCGTATCGGTTATTGGGTAGATATGAAAGACCCGTACGTTACCTATAACGACAATTATATCGAATCTATA
>SAMEA104315424__coassemble_791_pt1 | contig 18516 bp, 15 predicted proteins | sample SAMEA104315424__metabat2_low_PE_052 | metagenome-assembled genome bin SAMEA104315424 (sample SAMEA104315424) | gut metagenome | biome: Monkey gut; feature: monkey-associated habitat; material: faeces | place: China | collected 2013 | reverse complement strand
TCGACGTGGCTTTCGATGACATAAAACTCGGCGTTGACGCATTTCTTAAAAAAATCGGTTACTCAAAATAATGTTTTTATAAATGTGTAAATTTTTTTTGTATAATATTTTTATTATATAGAATTAAATTTAAATTATAAAAATTGTATCTTAACTATTTAATAAAGTTTATCTTATCGATTTAAATAAGTTTAAAAAATCTAACGGTTGCCGTTAGATTTTATTTTTACAAATTTATTTTTCCGTTTACAACGTTGAGCTTTTGAGCCGCTTTGCCTTCGTATTCGGTACAAGTCAAAATCGTTTGACAACCGCTTGACAATTCGAGAAGTTGCGCCTTTCTTGTTTCGTCGAGTTCGCTAAGCACGTCGTCTAAAAGCAAAATCGGTTTTTCGTCCGTTTCTTGTTTGTAGAGTTCGAGTTGAGCAAATTTAAGCGACAACGCTATGCTCCTTTGTTGTCCTTGCGAAGCAAACTTTCTTGCGTCGTTTCCGTTTACAGTGAGTTTTATATCGTCACGGTGCGGACCGACTGTCGTGTAGGTAAGTTTTTTATCTTTCTCTCTGTTTTTCTTTAATTGCAGATAGAGATTTTTATCGCTTATCTCGTCAAGTTCCGATTCGTAATCGACTTCCAAAATTTCTTTTCCGCCGCTCAAAAATTCGTGAATTTTTTTTGCTTCCGTTTTTAGTTTGTCGACAAATTCTCTTCTTGCTTCTATTATCTCAACGCCGACTGTTGCAAGTTGCCTATCCCAAACGTCGAGCATTGCGTCTATGTTGTCATTATAACCTTGCTTTAAAAGATTGTTTCTTTGTTTTAAAATTTTGTTGTATCTGACGAGATTGTTGAAATATACTTTCGATTCCTGACTTAAAGATATATCCAAAAATCTTCTTCTGTTGTCCGGCGATTCTTTGACAAGTTTCATTTCGTCGGGCGAAAAATAAACAATCGCCACAATTCCCAAAAGCTCGCCTGCTCTGTTCACGGGAATAGAATCGATTAAAATTCGCTTTTTTCCCTTATCGTCAATTTGAATTTCAATTTTATGTGTTCTTAAGTTTTTTTGAACCAAAACGTTTACTATTGCGGATTTTTCGCCGTTTAAAACAAGCTCTTTTTCTTTCGTCGTTCTCGGTGACTTTGCAAGTGCGGAAATGTAAATAGCTTCGAGCATATTTGTTTTTCCTGCGGCGTTTTGCCCATACAAAACGTTAAGTCCGTCTTTAAATTCGACGTACTGCTCTTTATAGTTTCTGAAATTTTTTAAATAGAGCTTTTTTATCTGCATAGGTTGATTATAGCTTAATTCCTAATTTATTACAAACGTTAATCGATCTTTATTTAAATTAGTTTTTTTCTGTTTGTTTGGTTTTCTTCTTTTTTAATTATTTGTTTTGCTGTATTTATTTTATCATATTTATTTGCGTTAAAAATTATATATTAGCTTTTTTATATTCATTTTTTTCGACTTATTTATTATTATTTTAGCTATATTTATTTTTCACTTTTTTATCGTATTTTTTATTCTTTTTTGCTGTGTTAAATTCTTATTTTATCGTCGTTTATGTTAGGTAATTAAAAATTTTTAAGTTTTGATTATATTTTGTCATTTCCGTTGAAATATTTATTATTTTTAGTTATAATAAAATAACTATGATAAATATCGACGATTTTTGGAAAGAAGCTAAATCCGAGCTTTCAAAAGAACTCAATTCAATAAGCTATGACGTTTGGATTGATAAATTAGAACCTGTGTGTTTTGTAAAAAACGCTCTCATTTTGGCTACCTATTCATATTCCGCAAAAAAGACTATCGACGGAAAATATCTCGATACTATAAAAACGGTTATCAAAAAAATAAATCCGCTTATTTCGGGAGTCGAAATTATCATAGATACCGAAAAAGATTCTTATCTTCAAAAACAAGACAGTTTTATAGAAGACGAAGGACTTATCGTAAAAAGCGATTCGGTTGACGAGCCGAGCGGTATGAAATTTTTAGAACGTTACACTTTTGAGAATTTCGTCAAAGGCAGAAGCAACGAATTTGCATTAGAGGCCGCTAAGGCAGTTTGCGACGATATAGGCGGAAAATACAATCCTCTTTTTATCTATTCGTCGGCAGGTCTTGGAAAAACTCACCTTTTGCACGCAATAGGAAATCATTTAAGAAAGACGAATCCGAGAGTCCGCATTTTGTATACCGACTCTAATACTTTCATAAATGAAATCATTTATTCTATAAGGACTGCAAAAGACAACGTAAACAGCACAAACGAAATCAGAGAAAAATATCGTAACACCGATATTTTGATGATTGACGATATTCAATTCGTTTCGGGTAAAGAAGGCACGCAAGAAGCATTCTTCCATATTTTTAACGACCTTTATCAAAACAAAAAGCAAATCGTTTTAACGGCAGATTGCGCCCCTAACGACCTTGCAAAACTTTCTGACAGATTGAGAACTCGTTTTTCGTGGGGACTTATTGCAGACATTCAACCGCCTAACATGGAAACGAGAATCGCAATTTTGAAAAACTATGCGGCTCGCGAAAAATTTACTTTGTCGGACGAAGTGGCGGAATATATTGCGGAAAAATCTACAACTAACATTCGTGAAATGGAAGGTCTTTTGAATAAAATCATTTTTTACAGCTCTCTTACAAACCGCATCGTAGACACTGTTGAACTTGCAAAAGAAGCTCTTTGTGATTTTATCGAAGACAAAAAGGAAACAATCGAAGAAAGCGACATTTTAAGCGCAGTTTGCAATTTCTTCAATATTACAAACCAACAAATTACGGGAAAAAGCAAAACTAAGGACATTGTCGAACCGAGAATGATTGCTATGTACCTTATGAGCGATATGCTGGGTGTGCCGCTTGTTTCCATCGGAAAGATTTTCGGCGGAAGAGACCACACCACCGTTATGCACGCGCGCGACAAAATAACGGAAGAAATTAAACATAATCCGCGTATGAGAATTATCATTTCCGACATAAAAAACAGTCTTTTAAACCGCTAAGGTGGACAACTTCTTTTTATGTTGATACAATGTTGATCGGTAAACACAGTTTTCAACATTGTAAAATCAAAAAAAGCTCAATATATTGCGTTTTAATCGGCGCTAATGTCAATTTGTTGTGGCTTTATATAATTATCCACACTGTTAACATTGCTTATTAAAACTATTATTATTTAAAAATATATAAATACCCAAAGGAGGGGAACATGAAAATCAAATGCCAAGGCTTAGAGCTTAGCGAAACCGTTTCAAAAGTCATTAAAGCATTACCTATAAAAAGGGTAAATCCTATTTTGGATTGCGTAAAAATTACGGCAAAAAACGACGAACTTATTTTGCTTGCAACAGACCTTGATTTATGGATTGAAAAAAGAATTAAAGCAAACGTCTTGCTCGAAGGCGAAATAGTCGTTCCGGGTAAGATTTTTGCCGAATACTGCAAAAAGATAGAAGAGGAAGAAATAGAACTTGACGGCACCGAAAAGAACAGACTTAAAATAAGATATTTAGACAGTGAAGTAAGTTTGTCTTGCGGCGAAGTAGGCGAATATCCTGAACTTAAAAAAGTAAGCGAAGAAAAATTCTTTAAAGTTGGGAAAAAAGATTTCAGAGAGCTTATAAATAAAATTATATTCAACGTAGCAACGGATGAATCGCGTCCGCCTCTTAAAGGATGTTGTTTGAATATAAAGGGAAACGTTCTCGAAGGCGTTGCGTCTGACGGTTATCGTTTGGCTCTTGCAACTGTCAACATCGAAAATAACGAAATAGAAGAAAAAATTGTCGTTCCGTCTCGTTCGATGCTTGAAATGAGCAGACTAATAGAAGACGATGACAGCGAAATAGCTTTGTCTTTTGAAAAGCATTACATAATGCTCGATTTGGGACATACAAAAGTCGTTACTCGCCTTATAGCAGACAATTATATAGCTTACGAAAGAATTATTCCGAGTGAATTTACAACCGAAGTAGTAGTTGATAAAAAGCAATTTGAAAATGCAATTGACCGAGTATCTCTTATTTCGAGAAATGAAAAGAAGAGTTACGTAAAAATGGAAGTCGGCGAAAATCAAGTTTTACTTAAAGCGGAATCGGAAACGGGCGAAATAAACGAAAAAGTACAAATTGCGCTTAAAGGAAAAGATATAGTTATTGCATTTAACAGTAAATATATTATCGACGCAATGAGAGCAATTCAAGACCAATATATAACGTTAAACTTCACTTCTCCGTCTGCTCCGGGAATTATCAAAGGTCAAGATAAGAGTTGGTTATATTTGATTTTGCCGCTCAGAGTGATAGGTTAAAAATATAATAAAATTATACAAATTAAAAAGGTAAAAAAATTAGATTTTAAAGTATAATGTAGTTAGCTTTAATACGTTGATTAAATAAAAATCAATAGGTTAAATTTTATTTCTATGCTAAGAAAAACCTTAGCATAGAAATAAACAAAATAAAATTGCAAAATATAGCCTAAACAGTTGACAAAATTTTAATTTCAAACTAATATATTAAAGCAATCGAAATGCTTGTTTAGCTCAGTCGGTAGAGCATGCGGCTGTTAACCGCAGTGTCGGGGGTTCAAGTCCCTCAACAAGCGCCAAAAAGGAACTCATTGAGTTCCTTTTTTATTATATAAAAATCGGACTTGAACCCAAATTGCCAAAGGCAATTTCTTTGCTGCGCAAAGCCGACCCTGCACCGCAGTGGACGCTCGCAGGTTCGCTAATGAACGGGGGTTCAAGACTAAGACAAGCGCCACGAAGAAAGAGTACATTTTGTTTTTTATTTTGGTTTAAATTTCAAAGCAATTATCAAAAACTAATTTTTAAATAAACTAATTTATAAAGAAGCTAACTAGTAAGCTTCTACTTGTAATGCAATTAAAATTTTAAAACTACTAAATATGAAAATTTTATGCATTTTTAAATATTTTAATATAAGATATAAGAAACAATTTATTATTTATTTAAGTTTTAAGATTAAGATAGAATTTAAAATTAGATAAAATAATAAAGCATTGAATTTTTAAATATTAAAAATTAAGTGATAGAATTTTAAAACTTTAAATCGATAAATTTAAAATGTAAAGTAAATGATATTTTTTATTGCAAAGTTATTCTTTATGTTTTAAACTTAAATAGTCTTTTAAAATAAGTTTTAAAAAAGCAAAAGGATTTAAAATGAAAAAGGTTGAAGAAAAGACTAATGCAATCAGAATTGTTGCGCAAAAGAAAATAGATTTTAAAATTCACGATTATTCTGCAACTGATGCTTTGAGCGGAACAGAAGTAGCAGCGGCGTTAAACGAAGAACCTGAAAGAGTTTTCAAAACGCTTGTTACAGTCGGAAAATCAAACAATCATTATGTTTTTGTCGTACCTGTATGTAGCGAGCTTAGTTTAAAAAAGGCAGCCAAAAGCGTGGGTGAAAAAAACGTTGAAATGGTGAAATCAAAAGACTTGCTTCCGCTTACGGGTTACGTTCACGGAGGGTGTTCTCCGATAGGAATGAAAAAATTTTTTACAACGGTCATAGACGAAACCGCTACTCTTTTTGACACTATATTTTTCAGTGGCGGAAAGATAGGACTTCAAATCGAAATGAACGTTTGCGATTTACAAAAAGTTATAGATATAAAATTTGCAGATTTAACAGAGTAAAATTTGTCGAAAATTACAAATTTTTAAAACATTTTATATTATTTTTTTTACTATTGCAATGTTTAAAAAATAGTTTTTGCAAAACAAAAAAAAGATTTTAAAAACCCTTGAAAAATTTGTTTGTATTATATATTATATAAATATAGTTAATTTATTTACTATCAATTAGGGGGTAAAAAATGTCATTTGCAAAAGCTGTGTTTGTTGCTATCGACTATTTATTTGACGGCTCACAAAACAGAACCAAAATTATGAGAGCAACTCGTCACGTTCAATGTGAAAACGATATACCGTACGGTGAAGAACCTGAATGTAAACTTAATACGTATTTTGTTCCGAGAACCGACGGAAGCAAATATCCTGTTATCTTTGAAATTCACGGAGGCGGATTCGTTGCCGGTGACAAAAAATATCGCAGAGCTTTGTGCAGATGGTATGCCGCCGAAACGGGCGCGTTTGTAGTAAACGTAAACTACGGATTGGGAAACAAGGTTTTGTTCCCTACCCCTGTTCAACAACTTGTAAGAGCCGTAAATTGGGTTAAGGCAAACGAAGAAAAATACAATCTCGATTTGTCTAAATTTATCGTAACGGGCGACAGCGCAGGCGGATATTACAGTGCAATGCTTGCCGTAATTCAAGACAGCGAAAAACTTCAAAGCGTTTACGGTAAAATGGACGCAAAGTTTACGGCGACCGTTCTTGACTGCGGTATTTACGATTTGCAAACCGCGCTCAACCAAAAAATCGTTTTCGGACTTACGGGAAAGATTTATAAAGATTTTGTCGGAGAAGATATTAAAAATATCGAAAACTACAAATATCTCGAATATCTCTCGCCTGCCGATTACGTAACGGAGAAATTCCCTAAATCGTTTATAACTGCCGCGGCAAAAGATTTCTTCTGCGGCGGACAAGGCGAAAAACTCGTCGAAACGCTTAACGGATACGGTATTTACAACGAACTCTATCGTTCGACAAAATTTATGGACAATCATACTTTCCCACTTACTTGGACAAGTAAGGCGGCAAAAGAAAACAACGAAAAGGCATTATCGTTCATAAAGAGATTTTTTGCGGGAGAAATTTAATGACAAACAAAGTAGCACTTGAAATTGACGGAAAAGGCATTATCAAAATCGAACTTGACGAAACAGCCGCTCCTATAACCGTTCAAAACTTTAAACAGCTCGTTGCGGACGGATTTTATGACGGACTTATTTTTCACAGAGTTATTTCGGGATTTATGATTCAAGGCGGCGACCCTACGGGAACGGGTTGCGGCGGAAGCCAAAACAATATTAAAGGCGAGTTCAGAATGAACGGCGTAAACAATCCGATTTCGCATTTGCGCGGAGTAATCTCAATGGCAAGAAGCGGACATCCGGATTCTGCGTCGTCGCAATTCTTCATTTGTCACGAAGACGCCAAGTTTTTGGACGGCCAATATGCGGCGTTCGGCAAAGTGTTTGAAGGTATGGACGTTGTAGACCGCATCGCTAATACGGCGACAAACAGCAATGACAGACCGCTTACGAATCAAGTGATAAAGAGAGCTTATTTTATCGATTAGTAGGTCGGCAATTAAATTAAGGTTTTAATTTCATTGGAAAATGTTTTATTTGAAAATGAAAATTAAATTTGTTCCAAACCGTTTCGGGTTTGTGATAAGGGAAGGAAAACAGCGGCAATCGCTGTTTTTCATTTTGTCCAAAACAAGCCGATGTTTTTAATTAAACAGCAACAATAATCTAAGTAAGAAAAAAATCAAATATAGCAACGATAACGCAAAATAGCAAAGATAATCAAAATGACATTGTAAAGCAATCGATACGATAAAAATCGTAAAATAAAATTCCTCTATGATTTTATTTCATAGAGGAATTTTTGATGTTAAACGATGCTTATTTTGTAAGTTCGTAGACGAAGCCTTCATAAGGCAAAAGCGTAACTTTTTCGTCAAGCGTAGCTTTTGTCGAACCATAGTTCGTCATAATGAGTTTTGAATTAAGACCCTTAAATTCGTCAGGAAGTACGAACTTAGGACATTTGTCCGAATAGTTGCAGACGACAAGATATTTTACGTCGCCGAGTTCACGGACATAAACGAAAAGTTTTTTATTGTCGTGATAGAGTTCGCGGTAAGTTCCGTATCTTATCATTTCGTTGCCCAAGCGGAATTTGTTGAGCTTTTTGTAGAAATTGTAGACGGAGTCTTCGTCAGCCATAGCTTCTTCGACGTTAATCGTTTTATAGTTCGGGTTGACTTTCATCCACGGCGTGCCTGTCGTAAAGCCTGCGTTTTCGGAAGCGTTCCATTGCATAGGCGTTCTCGCGTGGTCTCTCGCTCTTTTTTGCAAAGCCCAGATGACAACAGGGATAAGCGGCGGGAAATATTTTGCGATATTGTATATACGCTTTGAAACGATATCGACGTAATCTTTCGGTCTGTAATGCGCGATATTAGTCATACCGATTTCCTGACCTTGATAGATGTACGGCGTGCCTTTCATAAAGTTGACGCAAATAGCAAGCATTTTCGCAACTTGTTTTCTATATTCGAGTTTTCCGTAACGCGGAACTACTCTTGCATAGTCGTGGTTTTCAAGGAATAAGCTGTTCCAGCAGTTATCAGGAAGAGCTTGCCAGCTGCTCCAAATTTTCTTCCACTTTTTAAGGCGGAATTTAACAGGAACCGCTGTCATAACCGCATCCGCTTCTTGCGCTTCGAACGAGAAGATACAATCGAGTTCTTCACGCTCTTCCGCGACTATCGATTCGGCGTTTGCGATGGTTATGCCTTGTCCTTCGCCGACCGTCATCGAGTCGTATTTGCTGAATGCCTTTTGATTGATTTCGTGAATATATTCGTGATAATGCGGTCCGATGACAAATTGTTCGTCACCGCAAACGATAGGATTGAACTTACCGTTTGGAAGTCCTTCCTTTTTCGAGATGTACGTTATAACGTCGCAACGGAAACCGTCTACGCCGAGTTCGAACCAATAATTGCAGATGTCGACAACTTCTTGTCTGACTTTCGGGTTGTCCCAGTTAAGGTCAGGCTGCTTTTTGCTGAAAAGGTGCAAATAGTATTCGTCGGTGGTTTTGTCGTATTCCCAAGCGCTGCCTGCAAATCTCGACGACCAGTTGTTTGGCGGACGTTTGCCGTTCTTGCCTCTGCCCTTTCTCCAAATATAGTAGTCGCGATAAGGGTTGTCCTTCGACGAACGTGATTGTTTGAACCATTCGTGTTCGTCCGACGTGTGGTTTACAACAAGGTCCATAACGAGTCTGATGCCACGCTTATGCATGCCGTCAATCATTTCTTTCCAATCGTCGAGCGTGCCGAATTCGTCCATAATGTCGCGATAGTCTGAAATGTCGTAGCCGTTGTCGTCGTTAGGCGATTTATAGCAAGGCGAAAGCCAAACAGCCGTGACGCCAAGCTCTTTTAAATAGTCGAGTTTAGAAATGATACCCTTGATATCGCCGATACCGTCGCCGTCGGAATCGCAGAAACTTCTCGGATATATCTGATAGAAAACGGCGTCCTTATACCATCTGGTTTTGACGTTTTTGTTTTCTGCGTTTTTAGTTTCCATAGTTTTCCCCTTTTATAATTTGCTTTATTCGTTGCCTTTAAGTTGTTCGATAAGTTGATAAATTCTTTCCAAATCGTCCTTTGTGAAATAGTCGATTGAAAATCTGCCTTTTTCGGGCGTACCGACAAGTTTGACTCTTGTGCCGAACACCCGTTTCATATCGTTGACGAGTTCTTTAAGTTCAAGCGTAAGCGGAGCGGTTTTTCTAGGGCCCGGTTTGATTGCTTGTCGCGAATAATAAAGTCTGACTCTTTCTTCGACCTCACGAACGGTAAGTTTGTATTGAACGGTTTGTTTGGCAAGATTGATAATGAAATCCTTATCTTCGATGCTGACCATAGCTCTTGCGTGACCCGTTGTGAGCTGACCTGATTTAACCATATTTATGACTTGTTCCGGCAGAGTCAAAAGTCTGAGCGAGTTTGCAACGTAAGGACGACTTTTTCCGAGACGGTCGGCAACGCCTTCTTGCGTAAGACCGTGGTTTGTCATAAGTTCTTTTATGCCTTCCGCTTCTTCGATAGGATTGAGGTTTTCTCTTTGAATGTTTTCAATCAAAGAAATGGCTTTGATTTCTTCGATAGGAAGTTCTTTTATGATTGCTGGAACGTTTTTAAGACCTGCCATGTGGGCGGCTCTGAAACGACGTTCGCCTGCAACGATTTGATAACGGTCTTTGACCTTAGTGACGAGAAGCGGTTGCAAAACTCCGTAAAGTTTCATCGATTCCGCCATTTCTTTCAAGCTGGCTTCGTCGAAAGTTTTTCTTGCTTGTTCGGGGTTTCTGTCAATCAAAGTAATGTCAAGTTGATTGACCGTTCCTTCTTTGCTGTCGATTTTAACTTCTCTGTTGTCCTCATAGTCGGCGAAAAGGGCGCTCATACCCTTGCCTAATCCACCTTTTGTCTGTGCCATTATCCGTTCATCCTTTCAATAAATTCGTTTTTCAAATCGCAGTATGCTCTTCCGCCTTGGCAGTGCTTGTCGTACAAAACGATAGGCTTGCCGTAGCTCGGAGCTTCTGCAAGACGTATATTTCTCGGTATAACCGTTTTAAAAACTTTTTCGCAAAAATAGTTGTCGATTTCTGCCTTAACTTGTTGGCAAAGATTTGCTCTCGGGTCAAACAGTGTCAACACAACGCCGTACACTTCGAGCGACGGATTGAGATGCTTTTTTACAAGTTTGACGGTGTTCATCATTTGCGTAAGACCTTCGAGTGCAAAATATTCGCATTGAATAGGAACGATAATGCCCGTAGACGCTGTAAGCGCGTTTATGGTGAGCAAGCCGAGCGACGGCGGACAGTCGATAAAGATAAAATCGAATTTGTCGTTTGCGTCGTCGATTTTGTCGAGCAAGATTTTTTCACGAGCCATAACGGTTGCCATTTCGACTTCCGCGCCCGATAAATGCATACTGCTCGGAACGAGTTTTAACGTTTCGATTTCGGTGTCAACCATAGCGTCGGTAAGCGTCATATCTCCGCAAAGTACCGAGTACGTCGATTTCTCGCTCTTTCTTTCGGTAAATCCTAAGCCTGACGAAGCGTTGCCCTGCGGGTCCATATCTACAACCAAAACTTTGCATCCGTCCGTTGCAAGAAAAGCCGCAAGATTGATACAGGTAGTGGTTTTGCCTACTCCGCCTTTTTGATTTGAAAAAGTAATGATTTTAGCCATTTCGTACCTTTAAAATTATCTAAAAAGTATTCTTCATTTAAGTATAACAAAAGTTTTAAAGCCTTACAAGAGAAAACGGCAAAATTTTCATTTAATATTGTGGATAAATATATATATTATATAATTATATATATGCAAAACGTAAAATAGCGACGTAATATCGGCATTGTGACGGCGAAACGTCTATTGTCGGTGTCGGTGGACAAGTTGCAGAGCAAGCCATAATGTTTATTATGAATAAATCGGAATGCCGATTGCGATAAAATCAAAACACTCTAAAATCAACCCAAAAAGTCTTTGATATATCAATTTCCGCTACCTTTTTTGCTGTTCTTAATTAAAAAATTAGCCTAAAAGCAAAGATAAAATAAGTTAAAAACAAAGATAAAAGTAAGGATAGAAATAAAGATAAAAAGTGAAAATCATAACAAAGGTAGAAGCAAGGATAAAAGCAAGGAAACAACAAAGATAAAAAGCGAAGATAGTAGCTAAGAAGAAGCACAGGTGGAAACAAACATAAAAGTAATGATAAAAGCGAATATATAAGCAAAGTAAAAGAGATAATAAAAACCGCTTTTAAAGCGGTTTGTTTTTTATTTGAGAATATTGTCGCGGATAAGTAAAAGTGGTTTCGGCTGTTTTTTCGATTATGATAAGGCATCTCGAATCGCCGCAAGGAAGCGAAAAATTCGCCGTTTCGACAATTTTGCAGTTTAACGCTTTCAAAGCGTTTTGTGATTCGCCTATTTCGCTGTCGTTTGCTTTATACGCTACAAATTTGCCGCCTACTTTAAGGAGCGGAACGATAAGTTCGATTAGGATTCTTAGATTTGACACGGCTCTTGCCGTAGCAAAGTCGAATTTGTTTCTGAATGCGTCCCTGCCCAAATCTTCAGCACGTGCCGTAACGGCAGTCAAATTTTCGATTTTTAATTTTTTTGTCGCATTTGAAATAAAATTGATTTTTTTTGCCGTGCTGTCTATTGCGGTCACGGCAAGTTTGTCAAAAGCAATCGCTAGCGGAACGGACGGAAAGCCGCCACCGCAACCGACGTCGATAAGCGAGCCTTGGTTCTGCAAGAATTTTCCGCCGCAGAGCGAATCGAGAATATGCTTTTCGATAAATTCGTTTTCGTCGGTAATTGCCGTCAGATTCATGGTTTTGTTTTGCTCTAAAACTTCATTTTTATATGAAATTAAAAGATTCGCCTGATATTCCGACAAATTTATTCCGTATTTTTTTGCGTTTTCGATTAAAAAGTTCATATAGGTCCTGCTTGGTCGAAAATTGTTTTTCGGCGCGAAACGGCTCGAATTTTGATTGGAAACAGTTTTCGACTTGTTTATAATAACATTTCGTTGATTTTTTTGCAACTTTTATTAAATTAAGTTTTCATAAGCGTAAAATTGTGGTAAAATCATTGTCGAGGTAAATTATGAAAATTGCAATTATAACTGCGATGGAAAAGGAATTAGCTCCCATTTACAATCAACTCGGACACGCTATCGGCAACGAAACAATCGGGGGAATTACAATTTACCGTTTTTCAAATGGTACAAACGACGTCTTTTTGTTGAATTGCGGAATCGGTGAAATTTACGCGGCAGCGGCTACGCAACTTGTTATCGACAGATATGAAGTTGACCTTATAGTCAATGCCGGTTACGTCGGAAGTCTTACGCCAAACCTTAAAGCCGGCGATATCGTCTTAATCGAAAGAGTTGTACACCACCAATTCGATTTGAGCGGAATTGACGACGTAAAACGCGGACAATACGGAAAGCACTGCGATTTTTATTTCTATCTTGACAGACAAAGGGTTCTTGCCCTTCAACAAAAATTGCCTAACAAGCTTCCGTTCGTTACGCTTGCAAGCGGCGACGCGTTTATTTCCGATAAAAAGGAAAAAGAAAAGCTCGTTAAAGACTTTGCCGCCGAAGTATGCGATATGGAACTTGCGGGAATCGCAATAGCCGCAAAAAAGAACGGTGTACCCGTTATGTCGCTTAAACTTGTTTCGGACAATGCAGACGAGAGCGCCGCAACGTCATATAACGAGTTTATCAAAAACGGAATGAGAAACGTCGAAGGTACGCTTGGAATTTTATTGGAGAACATAAAATGAAAAGAATAGCGTCTTTTGAAGTCGACCACGACGTGCTTGACAAAGGTTTTTATTTGTCGAGAGTCGACAGAGGGATTTATACTTATGATTTGCGTTTCAAGAAACCGAACGGCGGTGATTATCTGAAAAATGCGTCGATGCACACAATCGAGCATTTAATGGCAACCGTTGCGAGAAACAGCGAATTGCAAGACAAAGTTATTTATTTCGGACCTATGGGCTGTCGCACGGGTTTTTATCTTTTGCTTGATTCTGTCGAAACGGACAAAGCAAAAGCCTTTACGATAGACTGCCTTAAAAAGTGTTTGGCGTTTGACACGATTCCGGGAAGTTCTCGCAAAGAATGCGGAAATTATCTCGAACACGATTTAGACGACGCAAAAAGGGAAATCGAAAATTATCTTGTCGTTTTGGAACGGTAAAGATAAAAGTTTGTATTAATTTGTTTTTCGTTATCGCAACGCGGCGAGCAAAGTGCTTAACTTAAAAAAGCAGGTGTCGATAATGTATGATAATGCAAAATAATATAAAACGAATATAAGCAAAGCAAGAAACGTAATTAAGCATTTGTATCGGCTAAGCCAAATGACGTTAATAAATGCAGCATCAAAGATAATTAAAAATTTAAAAACCGATTGATTTTCAATCGGTTTTTTATTACTCATATTGTTACTCATAAAAAATTTGCCGATTTTCTCGAAGCCCGAAATTGTTTACAAAGTGAACCAAATATAAAAAATATTAGTTAATTTGTATACAAACACTGTCCATTTCTAAGCTCGATGGCGAAAAAATTATCGAATTTTCGGTGGCAAAAATTGCATAAAAATCGATGAAAAACGCTTGTTTTTTGACCGATTTTGCCTTCTGAAATTTTTTTAAGCCGTGTATTGTCACATCGGTTTTTCGTCTTGGAAAACGGAGCTAAGAAAATCGACGCTTAGGTTAAGCATTGGAATTAAGCAAATTTGAAATTCCCGAACAAGATTTCGCACACGGATTTAATACAAGATTTATTATAAATGCAGATTTAACAAAACAGGTAATTCAAGATTTCACACACGCAGATAATATAATAGTAAAGATTTTGTTAAAAAGACTTTGTTAAAGACAAAATCAAGAAATCACGAACAACCTTTTGCTAAGTTATATTTTTTAATTTCAATTTTTTTAAATTGACAAATAAGAAAAGCCAAATTTTTTGTCGGTACAATTTTTAAACGTTAGCGATATGCCGTGAACGTGGCGAAAAAGAAATGCGAAACGAAGGAAAGGCAATGTTCAAAAGCTATCGGCTTATTATTTTTTGACTGAAATTTTTAGATGAAGAAGCGAAAAGGCAAGTTTGTATAACGTAGTTTTATAAAATTTTTTAGCTGATATTATGGCGTCGAGTAAACGCAATAAACGCAAGAAGAAAGAAGTAGCGGCAACAAAAATAAGCGTGGTTTTTTATTGAACTATAGTGTTTTTTAGGTGGCAGATTGAGTACTATTTAGCTTGATTTTTTAAAGCCGAGCAAGTAGGAAAAATAATAAAAGCAAACCACAAACTGCGGCGAAACGAACGCAAACACCTATGATATGAAATTAGAGTGTAATCGGCAAGCCAATCAGATAAGCTGACCGGATAAACGCAAACTTATATTTTAACGCCGCAAACCATAGAAACATTGATTAAATAACTATAATTTTTATAGGAAAACAAGCAAAAGATATCGAAAAACGAGCGCGATATTATATGAAATTATCCTGTGGATAAATAACCGTATTTTGTTGATAAATCGGTGGAAAAGCCGCAATTTTTGTTAAATGATGCCTTATGAAACATAGCAAAATGAATGCTGACGAAAAGATAAAAACACTAAAAAATAAGTATTGATGATGCTCCAAAAATCAATGTTTCACGTGAAACAATTTTTGACGACGATTTAAGCCGAGTTGTTCCACGTGAAACAAAAAATGCCGTTTTTGGGGCATTTTTACCCCAAAATGCATAGAAAAACGACCATTTTTATAGAAAAACATCGTTTCACGTGAAACAAAGCGGACGTCGTTGGTGGAATTTTTTCATCGGATGTTGCGCCGAAAAATCGACGGCGAAAGACGCAAAAATTCGGCTGAAAAGCAGTAGAAAACTCGATATAGAAATTTGCGAAACTTGCTATTTAAAAATGGGTTTATCCACATGCTTTTTGCTTTGTGGATAAAGACAAAAAATCTATATTTTTTGAAATAACGCCACACTGACGTTTCTTGTAAATGTATTTAAATTTTTTGGTGGCTGGTTGTAAGTGATAAAATCGCTAAATTCGGTTTTTGTGTTATAAATTATGCCTTAGCGCGCGTCTTTAGCGTTTGCGTCTTTAAATGCTTTTGCTCGAAATGCTCTATTGTTTTGATTTGATTACAATAATGAATGATACCTGATTTTGTTATATTAAGTTTTTTAATGTTAAATGATATGGTTGAAGTTTTTTGCATTCATAAATTTTTTTTGCTAAATATTTAGTTTTAGACTTATTCATTAAAAATGAGTTTTAATCGAATGTTGAGTTTTAATCAAATGTTTTAAGTAAATGTGCTTTATGTTTTTTAGTAGCAAGAGTTAAAGCAATCAAACAGCAGGAACAAATGGAAAACGCTTTAAGTTTTAGAATTCACTAACAAATCTCAAATTCATTATCTCAATATTCATTATCTCAAAAAATTAAATCGGATATTCATTTAAAACTAATCGTTGCGACTTGTGCGGTGTTTTGTTAGGTACTGCGTTCTTGAAATAGTGTTTTAAAGTTATTTCTGAACGTTTTTTGCATCCGTTGTTCTTATGATTGGTTTTACAAATTTTTTGCTTTTAGTTCTTCGCCTAAAATTACGGACGTTTATCGATAATGATTTGCGATGAACGCTTATTGCATTTATTGCGAGTTGCGTTTAGCCAAGAAGAAAAGATGGTTGCGGGAAAAAGAAAGATTGTTTAAGTTGGGGCGCCGGAAGTGTTAATTTAATAATTTGTATTGACTCGGTATCTGCCGAAACGGGATATGATTAAAACAGTATTTTGCACGTGTGTTTGTTTGCGGTCTAAACAGTATTGCAGAATGCGCTTTTAACCGAATGTATAAAGTCGCAATGCAGTAATGCAAAAAAAAGTTTTTAATTCGGCATTTAATATTTTGCTGTGCTCCGCTTTGGCATTTCTTCCGAACGGAAAACGGCAAACGAGACTATAACAAATCGGTCGATGCTCGATTTAAACGATTGTGTTAGATTAAAAACGCAAAGCGAACGGTCAATCGAGGCAAAAGCCGCTTTAATGGCGTGATGACGATTAAAAACCGATTTTGTGGGAATAATCGAAATGCGAGTCAAAACGCGATGTATGGCGTCTGGCGGCGTTAAACGGCGGTAAAATTTGCAACCATCAGTTTTAAAAAGGGAAAAAGGAGAAAAAATATGTTTTGTTCGGAATGCGGAAAGGAAATCGAAGGTGAAGACGTGTATTATTGTCCGAAGTGCGGCAAGACGCTTTGCGGCGAATGTAACGATGCAAGCGAAGGCATTTGTCCGATGTGCAACAGAGCCAATACTATGATGTATAACTGAATAATTTGGCAAATAACTGAAAATAGTTTACAAGTAAATTTAACCGAATGTTACTTGAAAATCCGATTAAACTTTCATAGATAAATTTTTTTCATAACGAGAACGTTATTATAGATAATATGCAAGGTTTTATGCAAAATGCTTATAATTCAAATTTTATCTATTGGTTTAATTTTACCTATTAGTTTATGCACAACCGTATTTTTGCAATCGATTTTGGAAAATAGCGGTTTGTTTGTCGCGCATAAATCATTTGAATAAACGGCGTAAAACAAAACGAATCGGAATTTAATCGATTTTATAGATTTAGTTGTATTGGAGCAAAAGAGATTTTGCAATACTTGTAATATATTAGGGCGCAAACGAAATCTTGCAACAAGATAGTATATAAGCAAAATACGGAAAAATAAAAAGTCGAGTAAATCTAGGACGATGAGTAAAGCGTAAGGCGGAATAAGAAAATAAAATTGCGAAGCGATATTGCCGCAAAAAGTTTTTAAGAATAAAACCAAACTAAAAGAAAAAGCAGTGTTGAAATCGGCAATGAAAAAAGCGTAAAATCGGATAACCGATAAAAAACAAATAAAAACAAAAAAACGACGGAAAAGAAGATAGCCATAAAAAATTTTAACAATAAACTAAAATATAAAAGAAAAAGCGACACGAAAATAGGCACGAAAAAGAAATCGTAAAAATAAAGCTGATAAAATTAAAGAAAAATAAAAACGACGGAGTAAAAATTCGTCGTTTTTTCATTTTGACCGCCAAATAATGGCGCGTAATGCAATATAACGGCTTTTTGACTTGTGGGTCGGTAGATTGACTGTTTCAAGCCAAAAATTTAAAATAATGCCGATAGCGGCGTGATTATATATCGTGAGTTTTTAAATTAACATATCGGGCTATAAGTGCAAACAGTGTTTTAGGGCAAATTAGCTATCCGATGACAACGGCAAAAGGTTCGCTTGATCTGTATGCGGCGTCGGGAGCTGTCGTATTTACGCACGAAATGACGTAATCGCTTTTACTTGCGATGACGACTATTTTGTCGGGAATGAAAGAATAGCCTTGAAGAGCAAAAGAAATTTCCGAGTTTTTTTTCAAATTTTTCAAATAAAAACTTCCGCTTTCATTGCTCGAAGAAACCGTTTCGCCGTCGACTAAAATCGAAACGTTAGGGACAGGGGCGTCTTTGCAAAAAATCTTTCCCGAAACGTACATATTTTGCGATTGAGATTGCGATGACGATTGATTGTTGCTGTCGCAAGCGGAAAGAGTGAAAATCAAAAAAGTTAAAAATAAAATCGAAACAAAAAGAGCAAAACGGCGTTTAAACTTCATAGCACGTCTCCTTTTTGCAATAAAAACCGTTCGAGCCGAGAAAAGCTCGAAAACGTGAAATTATCACCTGAAAAATTTTCGATTCGGTTTACAAAGGAATCCATAAAACAAATTATAACAAAAAACTATAAAAAGAGATAGTAAAATTTAAAAAGAATTAAAAATATTTTGGAAAATCAAGTCGTATTTTGTTGTGAAAAAAATTTTTTTTTATTATAATCATTTTATCTATATATAATATTAAATTTATAGTATATATAAATATACATTAGAAATAGTGCAAAAGTGCAAAATTCCTGTGTACAAATCGAAAGGGAAAACAAAAAAATAACGTTTAGAATCGTAAATATTGAGCGGAGGCAAAAATGAGCGTAGAACACAGCTATAACGAATCGGACATTCAGGTTCTCGAAGGACTTGAACCCGTAAGAAAAAGACCCGGCATGTATATCGGC
>SAMEA104315424__coassemble_775_pt1 | contig 18877 bp, 17 predicted proteins | sample SAMEA104315424__metabat2_low_PE_052 | metagenome-assembled genome bin SAMEA104315424 (sample SAMEA104315424) | gut metagenome | biome: Monkey gut; feature: monkey-associated habitat; material: faeces | place: China | collected 2013 | reverse complement strand
TATGGAGAATTTCGTGAGCTTTGTGGCTGTTCGGTTCTCCGAAATATTCTTTGTAAATCGTTTGAATTGCAGGGTTTGCGTGCGATTTTCTAAGCGTTGCCTTTTTATCTGCTTCATAAATAGCCGCGGCTCTCGTTGCCTTGATGTCGTAGTTATTTCTGATTTCAGCCGACTTAATAGGTTGACCGCCACCGTTTACGCAACCGCCCGGACAAGACATAACTTCGATAAAGTGATAATCGGCTTTACCTGCTCTGACTTTATCCATAAGTTCTCTTGCATTTGCAAGTCCCGAGCAAACTGCAACTTTAACTTTCGTTCCGGCAACGTCGTACGTTGCTTCTTTAATGCCCTTAGTTCCTCTGACTTCTTTGAAATCGAGTGACGGAGCGTCCTTACCCGTAACGCCTTCGACAACCGTTCTGAGCGCGGCTTCCATAACACCGCCCGTTGCTCCGAACAAAAGTCCTGCGGTCGTTGCGATTCCGAACGGTTCGTCAAACTTTTCGTCAGGAAGAGCTTCAAACATAATGCCCGTGCGCTTGATAAGTCTTGCAAGTTCTCTTGTGGTGATTGCAATGTCGATATCAGGAACGCCTGCCGCATTTTGATTTTCTCTGCCGATTTCAAATTTCTTTGCGGTACAAGGCATAACCGATACTACGACGATTTTCTTAGGATCGATGCCCATCTTTTCGGCATAATACGTTTTGCAAACTGCGCCGAACATCTGTTGAGGCGATTTGCAAGTCGAAAGGTGGTCGAGTTGATCAGGGAAATTGTGTTCGCAGAATTTGATCCATGCAGGCGAACAGCTCGTAATCATAGGAAGAACTCCGCCGTTTTTAAGTCTGCCCAAAAACTCAGTGCCTTCTTCCATAATCGTAAGGTCAGCCGTATAGTCAACGTCGAATACGTTCTTAAAGCCGAGTCTGCGTAATGCCGCAACCATCTTGCCTTCAACGTTTGTTCCCATCTTCATTCCGAATTCTTCGCCGAGAGCGACACGAACCGAAGGAGCCGTGCCGACAATGACGTATTTGTCAGGATCGGCAAGAGCCGCCAAAACGTCGTCAATCGATTCCTTTTCGTGAAGAGCTCCGACAGGACATACGGTGATACATTGTCCGCAGCCTACGCAAGCTACGTCGTTTAACGGCTTTTCAAATGCGGTTGCGATATGCGTATCGAAACCACGAGCATTTGCGCCGATAACGCCGACCGATTGATACTTAGAGCAAGCGGCTACGCAACGACGGCAAAGTACGCATTTGTCATTGTCACGGACGATGTAAGGCGTCGAGTCGTCGATAGGATAACTGTTTGTGTCACCCTTATACTTATGGTCGTCGCAACCGAGTTCGATTGCAAGCGTTTGAAGTTCGCAGTTGTTGTTGCGGATACATCCGAGACATTCTTTTTTGTGGTCTGACAAGATAAGTTCCACAGTCGTTTTGCGGCTGTCAAGAACTCTCTTGGTGTTTGTAAAGACTTCCATACCCTCGTTTACAGGATATACGCAAGCCGCGACAAGGCTTCTTGCACCCTTAACTTCGACTACGCAAACACGGCAAGCGCCGATAGCGTTGATGTCTTTAAGGTAACAAAGGGTCGGGATTTTGATTCCTACACTTCTGGCAGCTTCCAAGATAGTTGTTCCGGCTTCGACAGAAACAGGAATGTTATTTATTTTCAAATTAACTAAAGCCATATCGCACCTCTTACTTCTTGATGATTGCGCCAAACTTACAGTTGCTTATACATACGCCGCACTTAATACACTTTGTTTGGTCAATATTGAATTTTTGTTTAATTTCGCCCGAAATTGCGTTAACAGGACATTTTCTCGAACAAAGCGAGCAACCTTTACAAGCATCGGTAATTTCGTAGCTGAGCAATGCTTTACATACGCCGGCAGGACACTTCTTATCTTTGATGTGCGAAACGTATTCGTCACGGAAATATCTGAGAGTGCTGAGTACAGGGTTCGGAGCGGTTTGTCCGAGTCCGCAAAGAGCATTGTCCTTTATGTAGTAGCAAAGTTTTTCCATATCGTCGAGGTCTTGCATCGTTGCCTGACCTTTGGTGATTTTGTTGAGATATTCCAAAAGTCTTCTTGTTCCGATACGGCAAGGCGTACATTTTCCGCAGCTTTCGTCAACGGTGAATTCAAGGAAGAATTTTGCGATGTCAACCATACAGTTGTCTTCGTCCATAACAATCATACCGCCCGACCCCATCATTGAGCCGATAGAAATAAGGTTGTCATAGTCAATAGGAATATCGAAATGTTCGGCAGGGATACAACCGCCCGACGGTCCGCCCGTTTGAGCAGCTTTGAACTTTTTGCCGTTCGGAACGCCACCGCCGATATCTTCGATAACGGTACGAAGAGTGGTTCCCATAGGGATTTCGACAAGACCGGTATTTACGATTTTGCCGCCGAGAGCGAAAACTTTCGTTCCTTTCGACTTTTCGGTTCCCATCGAAGCGAACCAATCTGCGCCCTTCAAAATAATTTGAGCGATATTTGCGTAAGTTTCGACGTTGTTAAGAAGCGTAGGCTTGCCAAAAAGTCCCTTAACCGCAGGGAACGGAGGACGAGGACGCGGCTCACCACGATGACCTTCGATAGAAGTCATAAGCGCGGTTTCTTCACCGCAAACGAATGCGCCTGCGCCGAGTCTGATTTCGATATCGAAATCGAAGCCTGTGCCTAAAATGTTTTTACCGAGCAAGCCGTATTCCTTTGCTTGCGCGATTGCAATACGGCAACGTTGAACTGCGATAGGATATTCAGCACGGACGTAAATATAACCTTGATGTGCGCCGATTGCATAGCCTGCGATTGCCATAGCTTCCAAAACAGCGTGTGGGTCGCCTTCCAAAACCGAACGGTCCATGAATGCGCCCGGGTCGCCTTCGTCAGCGTTACAGCAAACGTACTTGACGTCCGAAACGGTGTTCATAGCAAATTGCCACTTGTTGCCCGTAGGGAAACCGCCGCCGCCACGACCGCGAAGTCCCGAAGCTTTGATGACGTCGATAATTTCCTGCGGCTTCATTTCGGTCAAGCATTTGATGAGAGCTTGATATCCGTCGTATGCTATATATTCGTCGATATTTTCAGGATTTATAACACCGCAGTTGCGAAGAGCAACACGGGTTTGTTTCTTATAGAAATTGGTATCCGACAAAGCTTTAACAGCGTCGTGGGTTTTCTTTTCTTTGTAGAGCAATCTTTCTACAAGTCTACCCTTGATGATGTGTTCTTGAACGATTTCTTGAACGTCCTCAGGTTTGATTGCGCTGTAAAATGCGCCTTCCGGATATATGATAACAACAGGACCTACCGCGCAAAGTCCGAAGCAACCCGTTTCAACAACTTGAACATCGCTTTCAAGATTGTTTTCTTTGAGTTGTTTTTTGAACTCTTCGATAATTTTTCCGCTGTTGTTTGAGTGACAGCCTGTACCGCCACAGCAAAGAATAGTGCTTCTAAACATAAATTATTCTCCTTATTCGTTGGTAATTAAATAATCTGTACAAATGTTGCCGTTGACGATGTGGCTTGCAATAATTTGCTTAGCCTTTTCAGGGTCTACTTTAACGTAAGTGACTTTTTCTTGTCCCGGAACAAAAACTTCAACGATTGGTTCGAGCTTGCACATACCAAGACATCCCGAACGTGAAACCTTAACGTTTTTGAGTTGTCTTGTAGCTACTTCTTCGACCAAAGTATTGAATACAGGACGCGCACCGGCGGAAATGCCGCAAGTTGCCATACCAACGACGATTCTTGTTTCTTCGTTAGTGTTGTTATCACGCAATATAATCTGAGCTTGCATCTTATCTCTTATTGCTTTGATATCGGCGATACTTTTCATAATGATCCTCCAATTTGTGATATGTTTTCTCTTATATAATTTTTAACAAATAATAATACTTCCGGCTCGCTAATAGGAACTCCGTCAAGCTCGGCTTTAAGCTCTCTCGTGTCGAGCGTAAACCCGACGTCGTTCACCGAATAGGTAAGAACGTAATCGACGCTGTCTTCGCCGCTAAGCAACGTAGACATCGTTTCTCCCAAATCTCCGAGAGGCGGACGGTCTATGTGGTCAATTTGAAAATCGGTTGTGACAACGGTTCCTACGCCGAGTTTCGACGAAATACTAAATCGTCCTCCGCTCATTTCCGCTTCCATTTTTAGCAGCGGAAGTCCCAAGCCGACTTTACGCGTCGTGCGAGTCGTCGTGTACGGGTCCGTCACCTTTGACAGGAACTCTTCGCTCATACCCTTGCCGTTGTCTTTAACGGAAACGGTAAGCAAATTGTCCTTTGCCGATACGTCGATTTCGATAAGCGTCGCATTCGCTTTTACCGAATTTTCGACAATGTCCAGTATGTTTAACGCAAGTTCTCTCATAATTCAACCTTGCCCTCAAAATTGCACACAAAACCTATATTATAATAGCACAAGAAATCGGTTTTGAAAAGCCGTTTTTTTATATTTTTACAATTTATAAAAGTAATATTTTTACAATTTTTCGACATTCTTTTTTCTTAGATAATTCATAAGTGAAAATATCGAGTCGTCAGGCAAATCTATCTCGCTGACAAGCCCTATGCTTTCCAGCGTATGAGCGTCGGAATCCACCAGAACGGTGTACTTTTTGCGGAACTTATCGCAATATTCTTCGCTTGCCTTAGTCGAAATTTCAATCATATTGAATCCGTCTTCGATAACGCCTAAAATGGACAACATGCTGTTGCCCTCTCTATCGACGTGTGCGGGAATTGCCACGCCGTCATATCGCTCGGCAAGGGCCTTAACCTTTTTAGGCGTGATTTTTGCGCCGTGAAGTAACAGCCTATCATCATGACCGACGATATTGTCGTCCTCGTCCATAATAAGCTGATCGCCGTAAATTTCGGGAACGTTTTTCAAATCCGTGAAAGGAATCTCGTTATAAAAGGCTCTGAGTTTCTGAAAACTATCGAACAAGCATAAAATATGTATATCTTCTTCTGTTTGAATTTCAACGGCAGGCACAACGGTTATGCCGTACTCGTGTCCTGCTTTAAGTGCAACTTCCACGCTTCCGATTGCATTGTGATCGCTAATCGCAATGAAATCGAGTCCCGACAGCTTGGCAAAAGCAACGATGGTGACAGGCGTCATATCGTTTTCCGCGCAAGGCGACAGGCAACTATGAACGTGGAAATCATACTTAAACTTCATTATTTCTCCAAATATCTCTTCACCGCTTCAAATATGTCATAGTCGGTTTCGATAAGGTTCACACCCTGCTCTTTGGCTTTGCAAGCAAGTTCGGCAGTGCTTTTTGCGCCTTCGCATACGACGATGACGCCCACTTCGGCAAGCGTTGCGACAGCGCAAACGTTTACGTTTGTCATAACGGTAAACCAAGCAGAACCGCTCGGGGCTTGCCCCATGACAAAACTTAAAAAATCGCCGCAATAACCCGTCGTAATCTCAAACGAACCGTCCACAAGGTTGACAACGTTTGCGTCGAGCTTTTTTATGAGTTCGTCAATTTTCATTCTTCTTTCCTCGTTTAATTTCTTTAAGTCTAGGACATTTTCCCTTTACCACGCCGTTTATAACGTCTTCGGCAAACGCCCTGCAACTCGGCGCGCCGCACATTCCGCAGTCTACTTGCGGCAACGTCACAAGCAATTCTTCGATATCCATAAGTTTTTTGATTGCCGACGCTCTGTCTTCGTCAAGTTTATCGAAGTTTTTCCATTCGGGCTGCTGCTCCCACAAATAATACGAAAGCGGTTTTCCGACACTAGCCAAAATGTTTTCGTTCGTTCTCGGCAATTTAGAGCAAAGTTCTCTAAGCCTCGCCTTAGTCAAAAACGGATTTTCGACGTTCAAAACTCCGCCGACGCAACCGCTCACACAAGCGTTGAGCTCCACGAAATCGACTTCTGTCAACGTGTTATCCTCGATACTATCTAAAATGCGTTTTACGTTTTCGATTCCGTCTGCGGCAAGATATTTACCTCTGAAAACAGCTGCCGACTCGCCACCCGACGTTGCCCACCTAAGTCCGGTACTTCCGAGCTGTGAAAGCGGTTTTACGTCGACGAGCTTGTTCATTACCGGCACAAGCCGCATATATATATCGCCCGCCGACAAAATACCGTCGACGTACGGTTTTTCAACGCCGACGCCGAGTTTTAGAGCAAATACTTTTGCCGGACAAGGCGAAATGAAAAATAGACCTATTTCGTTTGGAGCTATTCCCATTTCCGCCGCTTTTTTTTCGGCTATTTCTCTTGCCATTTTTGCCGCAATATCGACAGGCGCAAGAGTATTTAAAAGATTGGCTTCGAGATTATGATATCTTGCCAAAATCAATTCCAGAACAGCAGGACAAGCCGTGCTTATCACGGGTTTTTTGGCTCTTTCTTGATCAAGGAGCAATTTAGTGACGGCAGACGCATATTCTGCGCCCCTGCCCACTTCGAACACGTCGTCGAAGCCTAACTCTAAAAGTCCGTTCAAAACATAATTGACGTCGGTTAAATTGTTAAACTGTCCGTAAAGCGACGGAGCAGGCAAAGCCACCTTATATTTAAATTTTTCTATACTTTCAAATTCGTCGTAGGACGCAAGTTTTGCAGAATGCGGACAAAGGCGTACACATTCGCCGCAACCTATACACCTATCGTACAGTACGCTTGCTTTCCCGTTTCTGACTCTGATTGCCTCGGTCGGGCAACGTTTCATACACGTTACGCAGCCTTTGCATTTATCAGGGTCAAGAACAACCGTATGAAAATTTCCCATTCTTCCCCCTAATGGAAGCAAACTTTCATCGATACCGTCGTACCCACGTTCACTTCACTTTCGATATTCAATTCGTCAGCGTATTTCTTCATATTCGGCAATCCCATTCCTGCGCCGAAACCAAGAGACCTGACGTCCTCTTCTGCCGTAGACCAACCGGGAGTCATAGCAAGTTCGATGTTCTCTATTCCTTTGCCGTGGTCTACCAGCTTAATATCGATATGATCAACGTCGATGTCAACGATTGCTTTTCCGCCACCGCCGTGAATGACCATATTGATTTCTCCTTCATACATAGCGATAGCAACTCTTCTTACGTCCTCGGAGGCAACACCCATCTTTTTTAAAGTGATTTTCACTTGATCGCTTGCCATACCTGCTTGAGAAAAATTGTTTCCCGCTACGTCAAATTCTAAATGCAACATTTCAATCCTCCGCCTTAAGCCCCGCTTGATACAAAATGCCGCAAGTTGCGAACATTCTGTGCGGAGTGGCGATAACCGTTATTCCGCGTTCTTTTGCAAGGTCGATAAGCGTAGAATCGGGCTTTTTACCGCGAACCAAAACTATGCAAAGCATATCCATCATTTCCGCCGTCCGTACTACTTGCGGATTGCACAATCCCGTGACCAAAACAGCCTGATTTTTGACGAACGCCAAAACGTCGCTCATCATATCGGAAGCGCATGCCGACGCAAGGTCGCAATCCATATTGTTCCCCTCGCACAACACAGTGCCGTCGAGTAATTTTACTATTTCACTGACTTTCATATAGTCCTCCGTAAATTCGCTTTCGCTAAATATATTTTATCAAATTATATCCAAAAATACAATAGGCAATATTTTGACAGATAATAGCGACAAGTTGACGTTTATTACATGTATTAAATGCAATACTTATTAAAGTAAATGCAATACTTATTAAAAGGACGCCTATCGGCGTCCTTCTTTCGATTTGTTTTAGTCCACGGTTTTAAAAAGCGTTATAGCATTTGGCGAACATTTGCTCTTATGCGCATTTTAACTTTGACAACTCTTATTCGGCATATCTCCACTCGCAAAACTATTGTTTAACAAGTTGTAGTCAAATTCGCTGTGCTCGATTGTTTTGCCATTCCAAGTTGAAACTTATTCGGCATAAACGACTGTTATATAAGGCACAATAATGCCGTCGTCGCCGACCGTACCGGCAGTATCCACCCAAAGGCTGTCCCAGCCGCTCGGCAATTCGCCTTTTTTGAACGCAACGGAAACTTGCATTTTGCGTCCACCGAACACGTTTTTACCTACTCTCACGACGTTTGCGCCGAGAGTCAAATCGTTTGTTTGAAGTCTTTGACTTCCGAGCGAGCGGAACGCATAATCGCCGATTGTAATTATGCTGTCCAGACCTGTTATCGACGAAAGATTGTCGCAACTCAGAAATGCGTTTGACCCGACGTACTTAACCCCCGTCAAATCTATTTGCGTCAATTCTTTTAAACCCGAGAACGCGCCTTGGCAAATGCCGACCGTTCCCGTTTTAAGCGTCACAACCGTAAGACCTTCGGTTGCTTTAACCGCCCAATTGCCTACGTACTCGACGCCGTTTTCAATAATATATACAACGCTTTCAGGTTTGCCGACAACAGCGCCGCTGAATTTTTCAATCAACACGCCTCCTTCGGACAAATAAATATCGCTAGAACCGATTGTAAGTGCGGTTAAGCCCGTCACCTTGTCTATTGCCAGCTGTTTAAAACTCGTAAGCGTGTCAGGCAACACGACTTCGCCGACAAAGCCGAACGGACAGAAAATGAGTTCCGTTTTGTTTTTGTCATAAACAAGTCCGCTATCCGAAACGAAATATTCGTTTGTCGAGTCGATAACGATTTCGTTTACGGTCGTTCCGTAAAATACCGAACGAGCCAAAACGGTCGTGAGTTCGATTAAGCCTTTTCCGAAACTCACCTTTTTAAGCGAAACGACGTTTGAGAACGCTCCGTACTTTAAACTTATCGCATCACCTGTCAATACGATTTCTTCGAGCGAAGACGGAATATAGTAAGAAATCTCCGCCGAAAGACTTGATAAATACCCCTGCTTTACAAGTGTTCCGCCGACGTATTCTTCATCACCGAACACATAGCCCAAAAGCGCGCTCTTGCCGCTTTCCGTCGCCGACGCTCCGACAAACGGAATTGTCAGCTTTTTAAGGTTGATTGCGCCTTTAAACGCCCCTTTGCCTATATATCTGACGCTTGACGGAATCGTTACGGTTTCGCCCAAATAGTCGTTAAATATCGTCCTGTCGATAGTTGCCAGCGCAATATCATTGTCGAAGTTTACGGTTGCCGAAATCTTTCCGAATGCGTATTTACCTATTTCGGTCACGTTTTTGCCGATATTGATAGCAGTCAAACCGCTTCGCTCGTAAAACGCATATTCGCCTATCGTCGTCAAGGTTTGCGGTAAAGTGATTTCACCCGTTATATCTTTTGAAACGAACAGCAATTTCGTCTTTTCGCTGTCGTAAACAATTCCGTTTTCGCTTGAATAGTACTCGCCTGCTTCTTCTATACCGCTTTCGTTTACAATTTCATAAGACGATGCGGAAAGTCTGTCAAAATCGATTCTCGACAGCGTATTAAGCAATTTTTGATTGCCGACAATAGTATCGGGAATTAACACGAGTCCGCTTTTTGTCGAATTGTAAATCAAGCCTTCGTATGTAAAATAATTGCCGTTATCTCCGTCGAACGAGAAAGACGTAATTCCGCTGCACTTGTCGAAAACTCCGCTCGGAATATCTGTAAGCGCGCTCGGCAAAACAATATCTCCGCTCACCGAGTTCGGAACGAAAAGTATCTTCGTTTTCGATGCCGTATACACTATGCCCGACAATGAAGCGAAATTCGCGTTTCCGTTAAGGTCGAGATACGTAAGCGAGCTAAACGTGTCGCTTGCTATATATTTAAGTTCTGCGCCCATCGTCAAAGACGTCAGATTGATATCGGCAAAAGCCGATTTACATATTTCCTTAACCGTATCAGGCAAAATCAACGATTTTTCGGTTTCGCCCGAAAGATTGTTATTTTTAAGCACGTATATAAGGCTTTCCTTATTTTTATCGTACAGTACGCCGTTTTGAACAAGGTAATTATTTCCGAGATTAAGTTCGGTCAAGTTGTCGCAACCTAAAAACGCACCCCACACGCCCATCAATCGGCGGTCAACCAAAACGCCGTCTGCATTTTTAACTTCGTAATAATCGAGCGCAACGTTACCACCCGTGCAATATATTTTTTCAATGTTCTTGCAACCGCTGAACAAATAATTGCTTAGCGTTTCGTCGTCGGATCTCAGAGCAATTTCAACGGTTTTCAAAGCCGACGGAATGTAGTACACAACGGTTTTGCTTCCGTTGTATTGCTCGGTTTTTATGCCGCCGTCGTATTCGTTTTCCGAAAACATAGTGCCGAACAAATAATTAACGTTAGGAATTGTAAGCGCGGCTAAGTCGGTTACGTTCATAAGCGCGCAATCGGAAACTGCTACGGCTTTTCCGAAATCGACGCTCGTAAGACTAAGTCCGCTAAGTGCGCCGTAAGATATAGTGCTTGCCGCATTGAGCGATACGGACTTTAAAGTTTTCGGAATATAGAAAATTTCGCTTCCCAAAGCGGAATAATTCTGCGTAGCCTTAGCCGTTTCTTTTTCGGAGCCTGTGGCGGTCGCATAATCGTTTGTTCCGAACAAATAACCTATAAGTCCGTTTATTCCGCTCGCTCCGCTTGCTTTTCCTATAAACGGCAACGACAACGATTTGAGATTGCGTGCGCCGTAAAGACAGCCGTATCCGCACTCGACGACTTCTGACGGAATTTCAAAACTCTCGCAAATCGCTTTTGCGGCAACGACAATAAGCTTTTCTCTTTTCTCTATAACTCCGCTTGCGTTGCGTCTGACTTTATACAACGCATTGTCAAAAGCCGCATAGCTTTGTCCCGAAGACGTAATTGTTTTAAGATTTTTTGCTCCATAAAGCGCCGTTAAACCCAAATATTTCAAATCGGACGAAAGCACAAGAGTTTCAAGGCTGTCGCAACCGCTCAAAAAGCCGTCGCAAACACCGATGGTATCGTCTTTTAACGTAACGCTCGTCACGTCATTATTTTTATTATTCAACGAAATTGCCCACTTGCCAAGATAGCTTACACCGCCTATCGTTTCATAAGCAATTTTCGTGTTTTCAAAGGCGTCTTTCCCCAAAGCCGTCAAATTGTCGGGAATGTTTATCTCCTGCAAATTAGCGCAACCGTAAAACGCTCTCTCGCCGATTTCGATAATACCTTGCGGAAGTTGAACCTTTTCGATTTTCGAGTTTCCGCTAAACGCTTCGGCGGCAATTTCCGTGACGCTGATTCCGTTTTTAACTTGCGGAATTACAATTTCCGTACCTTTAAAAACGTCGTCTATACCGACTATGCTATACGTTCCGCCGTCCAATCTGTATTTAAGTCCTATCGTTTCGCCTGTCGACGGCGTAATTTCGGATGGTTTCATCGAGCTGAATTTAAACGAAAAAACATCGCCTTTATCGTTCACAAGCGCAAGAAGTCCGTTAGACAACATACCTTTGACGTAAACCTTATCGTTTTTATAAAGTGTGAAGTCTTTCTTTCCGTCATAGAAATAGGTTCCGCTTCCGAAATACGGGAACTCGAAGCCCTCTTTAACCGTCAACGTAAAATTATTTCCGTCAATGCTTAAAACGGCGTTTTCGGTCATGTCACCCGACGAAATCAAATAATAATTGCCGCTTTTTAAAGTATGCTCTTCTTCGGGTTTCAAAAATACGCAAAGAAGCGTGACTAAAAGCACCACTGCTACGACGGCGGCTATCACGCTTGAAATAATGATGATTTTTTTCTTTTTATCCATAGTCGTCCCGATAATAAATAAGTGGCAAAATTATTGCCACTTAAATAATAATACAAAATCTGCGTTTGTAAAGTGTAAATATAAGGTAATTAGCCTTGATACTTAGCAAGAATTCCAGGAATATCGTCCGGAACAAGTTTGCCGTATACGTCTTCGTTGACGGTAAGAACAGGAGCAAGACCGCAACAGCCGATACAACGAGTTGCTTCGAGCGAATACATTCCGTCGTGCGAAGTGCCGCCTGCTGAAAGATTCAATTCTCTTTCAAGACGTGACAAAAGGTCGCCTGCGCCCTTAACGTAACAAGCGGTACCAAGGCAAACCGCAACTGCATACTTACCGTTAGGATTTAATTTGAATTGCGAATAGAAGGTCGAAACTCCGAAAACTTCTTCGAGAGAAACGCCAAGTTCTTCGGCAACGATTTTTTGGACTTCAATAGGAAGATATCCGTAAACGCCTTGCGCAGCTTGAAGAGCAGGCATAAGGTTGCCGTCCATTTTTTTGATTTCAGCCAATTTTTCTCTTAATTCTTTTTCTTGTTCCTTCGTACCTTTAAAGTCAACGGTAGTAAGTTTTATTTTTGACATAAATTCCTCCTTAGAGAACGTGTGTTTATTTCCATTAGCCATTATAGCATAACGTTTTACATTTGAAAAGCCAAAAACGAAACTTTTCAAAATTATTGTAAGCCGTATCGGCGATTAAATCCGACTCATTTATCTTCAAAAAGAGAAGCAAAACATCGGAATTGTGCTGACATTTTAAACAATTTCAAGCAGCGCATTAAAAATCAACGTTTTATTTGAAAGTTGCGATAGGTCTGCGCTTATGTTCGGACAATTTGTTTGCCCTTTCGATTTTCGCGATATTTTCGGGAGTACCCGTGCCTTTCAAAATATACTCGTCGATAGCGGCGTAAGTTATGCCCATTTCCTGTTCGTCGGTTTGTCCTTCAAACAAGCCTGCAGACGGCGCTTTTTCGATAATGCACTTCGGACAATCGAGTTCTTTTAACATAGCGAAGACTTCGGTCGCCGTGAGATCGCTTATCGGATTAAAATCGTTTGCCCCGTCGCCCCATTTCGTAAAATAGCCCATAGTCGCTTCCGAGCGGTTGCCCGTGCCTGCAACAAGCATATTGTGAGCTTGCGCGTATGCATAAAGCGTAATCATCCTAAGTCGCGGATTTATATTCATTTTAGCCATCTTTTCGCGAGTTTCGCCGCCCTCGGACAAAGTGTCGCCCATTGCAGAAACGAACGCTTTTTTAACGTCGGTAATGTCTATTTGAATATTCTTAATTCCGAACTTTTCCGACACTTTTAAGGCGTCGTCACGGTCGATGCCGAAATTTCTGCTACTTTCGCAAGGCATAATTATGCCGACAGTGTTGTCGCAAGCCATTTTGCAAAGGATACTCACAAGGCTGCAATCTTTGCCGCCGCTGTTTCCGTAAACAATGCCGTCTGCGTGCGCGCCTTTAACGATTTGTTTTATCCACTCTACTCTTTCTTTAACGTTCATACTGTTCGCCTTAAAATGCGGCCTACGCTATGCCCAAACCGCAAACTATAAATTATAACTAATAATCAATTAGTCCTTATTCTCGTCTTTTGCTTCTTCAGCAGTTTCCTGGGCCTGAGCCTTTTCCGCTTCGGCGGCAGCCTTAGCCGCGGCTTTTTCGGCTTCCAAAGCCAATTTCGCTTGTTCGGCTTTTTCGGCTTCTACTTTTTTGTGATTATCGAAAAACTCTTCGATAGTTGCCAAGAAATCGACGTAAACTTCCTTGTTGTTGGTTTCGTTCAAAATTTCGTGTCTTGCGTCAGGATAAAGTTTCATCGAAACGTTTTTAATTCCGAGTTTCTTGTATTGGTCATAAAGTTTAGCGACAAGTTTGCCGTTGCCGCCCACAGGGTCGTGGTCGCCGGAGAAAATCGCAATCGGAAGGTCCTTGTCGATTTGATTGAGATTTCTCTTGAAGTATGCTCTTCTGAGTCCGTTAAGGAAATATTTGAAGAACGCAATCGACATAACGTAGCCGCATTGTTCGTCGGCTTCGTATTTTGCGACTTGCTCCTTATCGCGGCTAAGCCAGCCGAAATTCGAGCCTTCCAAAGCAAACGGTTTGTTGTAACCGCCAAAGCTCAATTTATCCATAAGTTTTGCAGGCTTGCTCGATTTGACAAACGCCGCTTGAACTTTTGCAAGGAAGCCGCCAAAATCGATCATAATGCCCTTCATGCAAGCCGAACCGCTAAGAATAACGCCGCATACTTCGTTGCAAAGTTCGATGTATCTTTGCGACATAAAACTTCCGTAGCTGTGACCTACAAGAACGACAGGCAAATTGTATTTATCTTTTAAATATCTCGTCATTGCGATTTCGTCTTTTACAGAGTCGAGATATATGTTTCCGTCGTGATAACCGATGGTTTCTTTCGTTTCGGTTTCGCCGTGCGCTCTATGGTCGTCAGCCCAGACGATAAAACCGTTGCTATTCAAAAATTTTGCAAAATCGTCATAACGTCTTGCGTGTTCCGCCATACCGTGCACGATTTGAACGATACCCTTAGGCTCCTTTACGTCGTCCCACAAATAACATTGAACAATCGTTTTGTCAAAACTTTCAAATTTCAAACATTTCATATTTATCTCCTTATAACTCGCAATGCGAATTTAAACATATACTATACGCTAATTATATAACACCGCTTATCATTTTGCAAACATTTTTTTATTTTATACATACTATGTTTAGGAGGGATCATGAGCAGTATAATTTTGACGGGCGGCGGCACGGGAGGACACGTTTATCCGAACATTGCCATGCTCGATTTATTAAGAAAAAAATTTGACGATATATATTATTTCGGCGTAGGCGGCATAGATGAAGAACTTGCAAAACAAAACGGTTTAAAATTTTTTAAAACCGATTTTGTAAAGTTTGACCGAAAAAACATATTTAAAAACCTGTCTATTCCGAAAAAACTTGAAATAGCGACTAAAAAAGCCGCCATTATGATAAGGGATTTAAATCCGAGCGTAGTGCTTTCAAAAGGCGGTTATGCGTCCCTTCCGACTGCTCTTGCCGCTTTACGTTTGGGGATTCCCGTAGTATGTCACGAATCGGACGTAACGTTAGGACTTGCAAACCGCTACGCAAGAATGAAAGGCGCGGTTATGGCATACGCAAACAAGGAATCGGCGGTTAAATATCACGGCGAATTTACGGGAATTCCCCTGCGCAAGGAACTTTTTGAGGTAAGCCGTTTCGACGCAAGAGAAAAACTCGGACTGACAAAAAAGACAGTGCTCGTCATAGGCGGCTCGTCGGGAGCTGTGGCAATAAACGACGTCGCGCGGCTTTTGCCCGAAAAGCTTGGCGGAAAATTCTGTATCATTCACGTTTGCGGAAAAGGTAAAGCAACAGGAGCGTGCGGCGGCGATTACACCGAAATCGAATATACTCACGATATGCCGACTTACCTTGCCGCCGCGGACGTTGTCGTGTCACGATGCGGCGCAACAAGTTTAAACGAAATTGCGGCTTTAAGAAAAAAAGCCGTGTTTATACCTTTGCCAAAAGGCACGAGCCGCGGCGATCAGGTTTTGAATGCGGAAGTGGCAAAACGCCACGGCGGAATCATTCTTCCGCAAAGCGAATTGAACGCAAATACCCTTGCCAAATGTATTATGAACGCCGACACGCCGATGACTCCGCTTTGTTTGGCGCCTAACGAAAAGCTACTTAGCTTGATTATGAAACAAATTCGATAAACAGCCTTTAAACCGTTAAGGTGCGATAAATATACCTTTTTTTCCTTTTATGACTTTGTTTGTAAAAGCCCTTGAAAGCGCCGATGCAATGTGCTAAAAGCGTATTCGGAGGGCTTTATGCATACACAACAAAGCAACGCTTTAAAATGGATATTGGTAGTTCTTCTCGTGGTGATTTGCCTTATATGTTTCATACTCTGTATGGTCAAAACGGGAGCGACGGCAACAAACGGCGGCAATGCAGCAACGACAACCGTTGCAAAATCCGACAGCGGACAAAACAAAAATTCCGAACCGAGCAGTATTTTGAATCCTCAACCGTCCGATGAAGCCAAAATAACCTATTCGCAATTTCCACGCAACGCCACCGACTATGGCGATTATAAAATCGGACATATCGGCGGAACGAATGCCGACGTATTTAAAAACGCATTCTATTTTTGCGGAAACTATTACGTCATAATCGATACAAAATCAAACGATTATGATTTCGATAAGTGCGGCATCGCCGTTGCTATCGTAAAAGAAAACTCGCTCATTCAGACGGCGGTTTTCGCAAGCGGCGAAACGTACGTCAAGTCCGATTTTATAAACGGCTTTATCACAATCGTGACAAAGAGCGAAAAACTGAACGTATACTCGGTTTCACCTACTCTGTCACTTGTGTCAAAACAAGAATTCGACCTTGACAACGTCGCTTTTGTCGAAAGCTACGGAAAAACTATGGCTTTCGGTTTTAAAAACAACTCTCTTTGCGCATTCAATTATTCCGCCGTAAAATCGGTTTTTGTATCTCAAACCGAAACGACAAGTTCAGGCGAAGTTTTATCCGTCTTTAAAGCGGACGGCGGCTATGCGATTTTTGCTAAAACCGACGGCGTGCGCCTTTATCGCTACAACGGCGAATTTTCTTTGATTGACAGCATCGGCGGCGATTATTTAGACGCAACGCTGTCAACCGATTATCTTGCCGTGGTGACAAACGACGCCAATGCAACTTTATCGGTTTACGGTCACGATTTTTCTTTAATCGGCGTTTCTACAATCGACAATTTCAAATCGGCAAGATTTTGTCCGTCAAACGGCGGTTTCGTGCTTGTTACGGACAAAGGCTATTACAACCTTTGCAAGCATTTCGACGTTTTAAAATTCAAACGTTTTGAGGGCGAATACTTATCAGTCACGGTTGCCACGTCAAACGACAGCGGTTTGGTTTTGGCGCAAACCGATACGAGTTTCGACCTTATCGAATTTGAAAACTACGGCAATTATAAAATTAAAAACAGTTTCACTTCAAAACCGCTCGAAAAACGCCTTTTCGTAACAAACGGCGGTTGCCTTGCATTCTTCACGGTTGCGACAATGGACGGCGTATTTAAAGACAATTTCGGCGACTACGAAACTTTTTGGATATGCTACAACAAATAGCGTAGCGCAAGCCGCCTATCGAAAGTTAAATATAAGAATTTGTACAATGTAAAGATTTAAGTAAATAATTAGCTCACTGCAGAACGTCGTGAGCTAATTTTATGAAACTATTGCATTAAATCTTGAAAACAGAAAGTACAGGTGTTAGAATATGTTTATGACAGACAGCAATCAAAATCAAAACGAAACGTTAAATAACGGCGCGGATGCTTGGCAAAACCCGAACGGAGCTTATCCGTTTCCACCGTCCGATTCGACTGCAAACAATGCCGAAAACGACCCGTACAAAGCAAACGGCTATCAAAACGTTCCGCCTTATTCCGCAATGCCTTATCCTACTTTCACTCCGCCCGCAACCGCAACGCCCGTCGAAGAAACAAAAAAGTCAGTTTCGGTTCTCGGCATCGTAGCTTTGATTTTTTCGATAATCGGAGTGCTGTTTTTCGTTTTGCCTTGGTTTGACCTTTTAAATCTTATGAACAAGTGGAACGCTTTTAAGGCGCTTAACACTCTCGACCAGAATATGGCGTTTATGGTTGCCTGCTTTGCCATTGCGTTCTCAACTTTTTTGTGCGGACTGATTATGGGCGCAGTCGCCCTTAAAAAGGAAGCAAAAACCGCCATGGGCGCGATTGCCGTAAGCGGTCTTTTGATAATTCCTGCATTATCTTTTACTTTTATATTCGCATTTACTCAAAGCATAACAAAAATATTGCTTTAACTATTCGTTTTTTCCGTCCGATTTCGGATTCTCACTTTCCGTTTGTGGCTCGTCCGATTTCGGTTCTGCTTCGTCAAGCGACTTTTCTTCCAATGACTTTTCTTCGCCGACCGATTCTTTGAGTTTTTTGTCGGTAAGTCCTACGACGTTATCTACAGGCACTGCAAATGCAATTCCGTGTCCGGGGGTATTAAGTCCGACAGCTTTATAAAGAGCGTGCAAAACCGCTTCTTTTATATCGGACGAAACCAAAATCATAACCATTTCTTTTTCGGGTTGAATGGGAATGCTGAAAAACTTTTCTGCCGCTTTGTTAGCCGTGCCGTGAACGTTTACGACAGTTCCGCCCATTGCCCCGACCTCTCTTGCCGCGTCCATAACCGCTTCGGAGAAGCCTTCGTTTACTATGCACAAAATCAATTCGTGTTCAAATTTACTCATTTCTTGTCCCCCTTGACGGTTTTGGTGTTATTGCTCAAAAAGCCGTATATCGCAACTCCGATAACGCTTGACATCGGCACCGTGTAAGCAATGCCTTTGCCGTCTTTGATGGTATTAAATCTGTTTTCCAATGCGACCAATGCTTCGGCAACCTTATCTTCTTTGATAACGCTGAATATAACCGTTTTCGGAGCTTCTTCAACGCCTAAAAGTTTCAGAATATGCTCGTTTGCCGTGCCGTGAGCTCGCATCGAAAGTTGCATATTTACTTCAAAAGATTGAAGCAAATCCATATAAAACTCGGCTTTCGTACGATTTACGACAGTGATTAAAAGTTCGAGCTTACTAAGTTCGGTCGTCTTTTTTGCCGACGCCTTTACTTTGGCAATCTTTTCTTTTACGTCTTTGACAACCTTGACTTCCTTTATTTTGTTTATCTTCTTATTCGCTTTTTTGTCTGCCATACTCCCCTCACATAAAATCGATTATCTGCTCGTCGTCTGCATCGATAATCTTTTTCATTTCGATTGATTTTCTGACTTTTTGAGCGGCAATAGCCTTAAAGCCCAAAAGCTGAATAGTGATAAGCGGCGTCATCGCAACCATAGCGACTATGCCGAATGCGAGATCCAAAATTTCACCCGTGCCCCACACAACCGAGCAAGCGCCGATTGCCATAGGCAAAATAAAGCTTGACGTAAGCGGTCCGCTTGCAACGCCGCCCGAATCGAACGCAATCGCAGTGTATATTTTCGGCACGA
>SAMEA104315424__coassemble_738_pt1 | contig 19889 bp, 14 predicted proteins | sample SAMEA104315424__metabat2_low_PE_052 | metagenome-assembled genome bin SAMEA104315424 (sample SAMEA104315424) | gut metagenome | biome: Monkey gut; feature: monkey-associated habitat; material: faeces | place: China | collected 2013 | reverse complement strand
CCACGCCGTTGCCCGCCATCGAATAATCGCCGTAAAACTCGCCTTTTTCGACGGTAAAACTCACGCCGTCCAGCGCAAGTTTCTGATACGGCGTCTTTTTGGAGTAGACGTAGCTTAAATTATTTACTTCAACGACTGCCATATCTCCTCCACAAGCGTATTTTCGTCAAGCGTATCGACGCCGACTGCCACGCCTTTTTCCAAAAGCATATTCCTGAGTTTTGCGACGGGCGGTAAATCGAGTTTTGCTTTTTTCAAAACTTCTTCGTTTTTAAAAAGTTCTTTCGGCTCTCCGTCAAAAACGATAAGCCCCGACGAGAGAGCTATAACTCTGTCGCTTAATGCGACTTCGTCCATATTGTGCGTAATGTTGACAACGGTAATTCCGCTATCGTTGAGTTTTTTTGCAACCGACATAACTTCCGCTCTGCCCTTCGGGTCAAGCATACTCGTAGCTTCGTCCAAAATGAGAATTTCGGGTTCCATAGCAAGCACGCCGGCAATAGCGATCCTTTGTTTTTGTCCGCCGCTGAGTTTCGACGCCGTCGCATAGCGATAATCCGTCATCCCTACCGTTTCGAGCGACCTTTTGACTCGCTCTTCAATTTCGAGCGGCGGAACGCCGAGATTTTCGGGACCGAACGCTATATCGTCTTCGACGATTGTCGCAACCATCTGATTGTCGGGATTTTGAAATACCATTCCCGCTCTTTTGCGAATTTCAAAAATCGTATCTTCGTTTTCCGTGTCGTAACCGCACACAAAAACCTTCCCGACCGTAGGTTCGAAAAGTCCGTTTAACAATTTGGCAAGAGTCGACTTTCCGCAACCGTTTTTCCCGACGACGGAAACAAACTCACCCTTATCTATCTGAAAGGAAACGCCGCCGAGCGCATACTCGGCTTTTTCTCCTTTTTTCGAATATGAAAATTTAACGTTTTTGACTTCGATCTGTGACATAAGCGCATTATAACATTACGGGGCGTTTTTGACAAATTTTTATCACCTTTTTTTTTGATTTCCTATTTATTATTTGACTAAACTTATTTATAGAATTATAATAACGATTAAGAGTAATTTAGATAAATCTCGGAGGTATTTATGAAAAAAATGACTATCGACGGCAACACCGCTGCGGCTCACGTAGCCTATGCGTTCTCTGACGTAGCCGCCATCTACCCTATCACTCCTTCGTCACCTATGGCAGAAAACTGCGACGAATGGGCAGGACAAGGTAGAAAAAACCTTATGGGCAACGTTCTCAAAATCGCCGAAATGGAATCCGAAGCAGGCGCTGCAGGCGCAGTTCACGGTTCTCTTGCGGCAGGCGCATTGACCAGCACTTTCACGGCTAGCCAAGGTTTGCTCCTTATGATTCCTAATATGTACAAAATCGCGGGCGAATTGCTTCCGTCGGTTTTCCACGTTTCGGCAAGAAGCGTCGCAGGACATGCGCTTAACATCTTCGGCGACCACTCGGACGTTATGGCTTGCCGTCAAACCGGTTTTGCTATGCTCGCATCGAACAGCGTTCAAGAAGTTATGGACCTTTCTTTGGTCGCTCACCTTTCTACGCTTGAATCGAGCGTTCCGTTTATCAGCTTCTTCGACGGTTTCAGAACTTCGCACGAAGTAAGCAAAATCGACGGTATCGAATACGATGAAATGAAAAAACTCGTCGACTTCAAGAAGATCGAAGAGTTCAGAAAGCGTGCTTTGAACCCTGAACATCCTCATCAACAAGGCACTGCTCAAAACCCTGATATTTACTTCCAAAACAGAGAAGCTTCAAACAAATATTACGATGCCGTTCCTGCAATCGTTCAAGCTCAAATGGATAAAGTTTCCGCTCTTACGGGCAGAAAATACAACCTTGTCGACTACTACGGCGCAAAAGACGCTGACAGAGTTATCGTCATTATGGGTTCGGGCGCAGAAGCCGCCGAAGAAACGGTTGACTATCTCAACGCAAAAGGCGAAAAAGTCGGTCTTGTCAAAGTCAGACTTTTCAGACCGTTCCCACAAGACGCTCTTGTCAAAGCTATTCCTGACAGCGTAAAAGTCATCACCGTTATGGACAGAACCAAAGAGCCGGGCGCGCTTGGCGAACCTCTTTACATCGACGTCGTAACCGCTTTGACCGAAAAGGGCATCAAGAAAGAAGTTCTTTGCGGACGTTACGGTATCGGTAGCAAAGAATTCAATCCTTCGATGGTCAACGCTATCTACGCAAATATGAACGGCGAAAAGAAGACTCGTTTCACAATCGGTATCACCGACGACGTAACCTTCCATTCGCTTCCTGTAACCGAAAAAATCGACGCTTCGGACGACAGCACCGTTTCTTGCAAATTCTACGGACTCGGTTCTGACGGCACGGTCGGCGCAAACAAAAACAGTATCAAGATTATCGGCGACCACACCGATAAATACGCTCAAGCATACTTTGCTTACGACTCGAAGAAATCGGGCGGCATCACCATTTCTCACCTTCGTTTCTCCGACAAGCCTATCCGCAGCACGTATCTTATCGACCAAGCAAACTTCGTAGCTTGCCACAACGAATCATACGTTCTCCGTTACGATATGCTTTCGGACCTCAAAGAAGGCGGCACGTTCCTTCTTAACTCGCAATGGACTCCGGAAGAAATGGACGTCAAACTTCCTGCATCGATGAAAAATATGATTGCTAAAAAGCACATCAAGTTCTACACCTTGGACGGTCTTAAAGTCGTTACCGCTCTCGGCACGACCAAAGGCGTAAACACCGTTATGCAAGCTGCTTTCTTCAAACTCGCAAACATCATTCCTTACGAAGACGCTGAGCGTTATATGAAAGAAAAGATTAAACTTACCTACGGCAAAAAAGGCGACGCTATCGTCAACATGAACTATGCTTGCGTAGACAACGCAATCAAAGAACTTGTCGAAGTTAAGTATCCTGAAAGCTGGGCAACAACAACCGAAGGCGCAGCTCCGCTTAAAGTCGCAAACGACGAATATTTCAGAACGTTCATCGCTCCTATCGCGGCTCAAGAAGGCGACAAGCTTCCTGTATCGGCATTCAATCCGAACGGTTACGTTCCTACCGGCACAACGAAATTCGAAAAACGCGGTATCGCGGTTTCTGTTCCTGAATGGGATCCTACAAAGTTTATTCAATGTAACCAATGCGCCCTTGTTTGTCCGCACGCCGCTATCCGCCCTGTCCTTTCAAACGACTTGGCAAACAAGCCTGAAAGCTTCGTAACAAAAGCCGCAACAGGATTTACAGGCTATGAATTCCGTATTCAAGTCAGCCCATATGACTGCACGGGTTGTAAGAACTGCGTAGCCGTATGTCCGTCAAAGGAAAAGGCTCTCACCATGATTCCGCTTGACGATTCAATCGAAAAAGACGCGGCAAACTGGGAATATTCGGAATCGCTCAAAGAAACGACCGCAGAGTTCAAGACTATGAACGTCAAGAACAGCCAATTCAAGAAACCGCTCTTCGAGTTCTCAGGCGCTTGCGCAGGCTGTGGCGAAACTCCTTACGTCAAACTTATGTCGCAACTTTTCGGCGATAGAATGCTCATTGCAAACGCAACGGGTTGTAGCTCGATTTACGGCGGCTCTGCCCCAACCTGCCCTTATACGACAAACGACAAGGGACGCGGACCTGCTTGGGCAAACAGCTTGTTTGAAGACAACGCCGAATTCGGTTATGGTATGAACCTTGCATACAGCACCAGAAGAAACGTTCTTAGTGGCTATGCAACTCAACTTTTGGACGCAAAAGTTTCAGACGATTTTAAAGCCGCATTAAAGGCTTGGATCGACGGCAAAGAAGACGCAAAAGCAAGCGAAGCAGCTCGCGACCAAATCGTTGCTCTTCTTCCTGCCGAAATGAAGAAAGCCGACGCCGAAACGAAAGCCCTTCTTGCAAATATCGAAGCTATGGAAGACTGCCTCATCAAGAAGTCTATCTGGATTGTCGGCGGTGACGGCTGGGCATACGATATCGGTTACAACGGCGTTGACCACGTTCTCGCAAGCGGAGAAGACGTAAACATTCTTGTTCTCGACACCGAAGTTTACTCGAACACCGGCGGACAAGCGTCAAAGGCAACGCCTGCAGGCGCAGTTGCAAAATTTGCAGCAACCGGCAAGCGCACAAAGAAAAAGGACCTTGCCCTCCTTGCTATGGACTACGGTTACATCTACGTCGCACAAGTTTCTATGGGCGCAAATATGCAACAAGTAGTTAAAGCTATGGCAGAAGCAGAAGCATATCACGGTCCGTCACTTGTTATCGCTTATGCTCCGTGTATCAACCACGGCATCAAAGGCGGTATGGAAAACGCTCAACAAGAAATGAAGAAAGCCGTCGAATGCGGATATTGGCAACTCTTCCGCTTCAACCCTGACAAAGTCGGCACGGAAGAAAATCCGTTCACTCTTGACAGCAAGGAGCCAACAGGCGACTATCAAGCATTCCTTATGAACGAAACCCGTTACGCTTCGCTCGCAAAACAAAATCCTGAAGCTGCGCAAGCACTCTTCAAGAAGAACGAAGACGATTCGAGAAAGAAGAGAGAGTTCTATAAGGCTAAGGCTGAAAAATAAGAATAATCCGAGATTCTTATAAAATCGAAGTTTAGCGCTATAAGGTTTATCTTTAAAACTTATAGCGTTAAACCTAAAATTAAAGTAAGTGAGTTTATCACTTACTTTTTTTATACGCTAACATTATAAATTTTAATTATGTACATATAAAATTTAATTATATTTCATTTATAAGTTTCGGGAATTCTCATATCGACTTGAAAACCTACTAAACCTATGGTATAATTAGACAAAGGTAGGTGTGTAAAAATGATTTCGACACGAGGCAGATACGCTCTTCGAGTTATGGTTGAATTGGCGAAACACGGCAAAAACGAATTTGTAACGTTAAAAGACATAGCGGAAAGACAAAGCATTTCCAAAAAGTATTTGGAGCAAATTATTCCCATACTTAATCGCGAAAACATGTTGATTGCGTCGCGCGGTTACGGCGGTGGCTATAAATTGAGCAAATCCCCGAGCGACTACACAGTTTTGGATATTCTGAAAGTTACGGAAGGCAGTTTAGCTCCCGTCGCCTGCTTGGGAAGTGCGGAAAACTTATGTCCGCGCGCAGAATTCTGCACTACTCTGTATGTATGGAAAGGTTTGCAAAAAGTCGAAGAAGACTATTTGGGCGGCATAACGCTTCAAGATATATTGGACAAGGAAATTGAAAACGGCGGCAATACTTACAGCATTTAAATGGCCGCTATATCATCGTTAAGTAATAATAAGCTAAAAATTTTAGGAGGCAAATGTGTCTCCTAAATTTTTTTAAATAAAACATACAAAACCTATTGACAAGGTAGGTTATTTATAGTATACTCCGATTGTCAAAAGAAAATAAAAAAATAAAGGCAGGCTTAATATGCAAAAAACTTTATTTACTTATTCCTTAAACTTAGCAAAAAATGATTTCGACTTTCATCGAATGTGTCGATGTTGACCGATTCGAATGTTAGCCAAAAAATCATTAAAACCAAAAGGAGTATAAAATATGAGTAATTATAAATTTGAAACGTTACAAGTACACGCAGGACAAGAAAATCCCGACGCATCGACCGACGCAAGAGCCGTGCCTATTTATGCGACGACGTCTTACGTCTTCAAAGATTCAAATCAAGCCGCAAACCGTTTCGCGCTGACAGAAGGCGGAAACATCTACACAAGACTTATGAACCCTACGTCTTCCGTTTTTGAAGAGAGAATCGCAAAACTGGAAAACGGCGTCGGCGCCTTGGCAACGGCGTCGGGACAAGCCGCAATAACGCTTGCAATTCAGAACATAGCGTCGGCAGGCGACAATATAGTATCGTCTACAAACGTATATGGCGGCACTTACAATTTGTTTGCAAACACCCTAAAAGAGCAAGGCATTACGACAAAGTTTGTCAAGCCGACAGACAAAGAAGGCTTTGAAAAGGCTATCGACGAAAAGACAAAACTTATTTATGCGGAATCGCTCGATAACCCTAACAGCAACATAGCCGATTCGGAATACTTATCGAAGGTCGCGCACAAGCACGGAATTCCTTTAATCATCGACAACACGTTTGCAACGCCGTATTTATTAAGACCTATCGAACACGGAGCGGATATCGTCGTTCACTCGGCAACTAAATTTATCGGCGGACACGGCACCGTAATGGGCGGCGTTATCGTTGACGGCGGGACGTTCGACTGGACGCAAAACGATAAGTTCCCGGGTATAACTCGCCCCAACCCGTCGTATCACGGCATAGTATTCAGCGAAGCGGCAGGAAATCTTGCATATATCATAAAAGCAAGAACTACCCTTATGAGAGACGAAGGCCCTGCAATTTCGCCGTTCAACTCATTCTTGTTGTTGCAAGGTCTCGAAACTTTGTCGCTCAGAATCGACAGACACATCGAAAACACAAAAAAGGTCATTGAGTATTTAAAAACCGAACCGCTCGTCAAAAAAATCAACCATCCGTCGTTATCGACAGGCGAGCAAGCTAAGTTGTTCAACAAATATTTCAAAAACGGCGCAGGCTCTATATTCACGATAGAAATCGACGGCGGAAGCGAAAAAGCAAGAAAATTCAGCGAAAGCTTAAAGTTGTTTTCACTTCTCGCAAACGTTGCAGACGTCAAGAGCTTGGTCATTCACCCTGCTTCGACAACGCACTCGCAACTGTCGGAAGACGAACTTCTTGAAAACGGCATCACGCCCGAAACGGTGCGTCTCTCAATCGGCACAGAGCATATCGACGATATCATCGACGATTTGAAACAAGCGTTCGATAAAATTAGATAGGAGATAATTATGGCAAAAATTTATACGTCGGCAGACCAACTAATCGGAAAAACTCCGCTTTTGGAATTATCGCGATTGGAAAAGAAATATGATTTAAAAGCAAAAATAGTCGCAAAGCTCGAATACTTCAATCCGTCGGGCTCGGTAAAAGACAGAATAGCAAAAGCTATGATAGACGATGCCGAACAAAGCGGCAAACTGAAAGCAGGCTCGGTCATAATCGAGCCGACGTCGGGCAACACAGGCATAGGACTTGCGGCGGTTGCCGCGGCAAAAGGTTATAGAGTTATTCTCACGATGCCCGAAACAATGTCAGTGGAAAGAAGACAACTTATCAAAGCGTACGGCGCGGAAATCGTCTTAACCGACGGAGCGAAAGGTATGAAAGGAGCAATTGCAAAAGCGCACGAACTTGCCGAAGAAATTCCGAACAGTTTCATTCCGGGACAATTCGATAACCCGTCGAACCCTAAAGCGCACCTTGATTCTACGGGACCCGAAATTTGGGAAGACAGCGACGGCAAAGTCGATATTTTCGTAGCAGGCGTCGGCACGGGCGGAACTATAACGGGCGTGGGAGAATATTTGAAATCCAAAAACCCGAACGTTAAAATTGTTGCCGTCGAGCCTTTGACTTCCGCCGTTTTGTCAACGGGAATAAGCGGACCGCACAAAATTCAAGGAATCGGCGCAGGTTTTGTGCCAAACGTTCTCAACACAAAAATCTATGACGAAATCATCGCCGTTTCAAACGAAGACGCCTTTACTATCGGAAAAGAAATTGCAAAAACGGAAGGCGTGCTTGTAGGCATTTCTTCGGGCGCGGCAACGTTCGCCGCAATCGAACTCGCAAAACGTCCCGAAAACGCAGGCAAAACAATCGTTGCTCTTCTGCCCGACGCAGGCAACAGATATTTGTCTACCCCGCTTTTTAACGATTGAAGTAACGCCAAACACGACAAAAGCAAAAAAACGCAGACGCTTCTCAAAATGAACGAAGACGATTCGAAAAAGAAGAGAGAGTTCTATAAGGCTAAGGCCGAAAAGTAAGAATAATCCGAGATTCTTATATACAAAAAAGAGAAGCAAACGCTTCTCTTTTTTTGTGCCTTAATTATTTTTCTTCCTTACCTAAAAGGCGACTTCCCCATTCTCTTAAAAGGCAACTTTCCCTTTCTCTTAATCTGTTTTGCCGCAAAGTTTAACGTCGACCGTCTCTTACACCTTAGCGACCGTTTTGCTGCTTCTTTACAGCGTCAAAAAAGGGAACGGCACTTGCCTTGAATTTAACTTGTTCACACTGCCGTCCCCCCTTTATGGAGCAACTTTTATTTAATCAAACTCATATTTTTCGTTGCCTACAGAATAAACGTATTTGCCGTCCACTACTTCGACTTCAATCGTGTTTATATTATTGCCGTCCGTGTAGCTAAGTTTTAATTCCGTTTTGCCGTTTTTAATTTCTCTTTCCAACTTATAGACGTTCGCTACGCCGCCCACCAAACTTTTAATTTCGATTTCTTCTTCGCTCTTATCCGCTTCGTTTTCTTTTTCAACGCTTATTTTCGTTTTTTCAATAAGGTTACCCTCGCTATAGCGACAATATTCGTATGCGCTTTCAACCTCATTACTTTCTTTTTCAATGCAATATTTGACGGTTACAAAATTTTTATCTTTTTCCGATTCTGTCAAATACGTCTTAATGAAAATCTCATTTTCGACTTCGGTTTCATCACCTTCGATTTCGACTTCTTGCTTTCTGTAACCCTCAACAAAATAAGTGTTTTCGCCGTCAACCAGAATGCCGCTAAGCGTCGTTTCGCTAAATCTTTCCGTTTCGTCTTCATCGACCACTTCGCCGGATTTTGTATCGATTTCATTGTAATACAAAATTTTCTCCTCAACGCCGCCTAAGCCGGTTGCTGTGATTTTTACTTTTACGGCATATTCTTCTCTGTCCGACGGGACCACTTCCGACGTAAAGCCGCCGCTTGTGACGTATGCGTCAAACGTCTTAACGTAGGAGTTTACTTTTTCGATTTCGTCTGCCGTCAAGCTGTCGGCTTGTGCCGCGGCTTCATGTCCGACCGCTGTCGTTTGAAGCAAACTTCCGCCCGTTACTGCCGAAAAACAATAAACGTCAAGCGGATTTACGCTTGTCTTGCCGTTTTTCGGTCCGCCTGACGAGCAAGCCGTAAGAGCTACCACCGATACTATCATTACTACTGCAATTATTAAAGCACTTTTTACAAATTTGTTTTTCATAAAAATCGCCTCCTTTAAGTTGTTTGATAATACAACAACTAAGAAAGCGATTTTTCCAAACTTTTTAAATTTTTTTTGTTTTTATTATTTTTTCTTGCCGTTTTAAGACTTATTTTAGCCTTTTGTTCGTTTACCCTTATTTTTTTGTTTTATTTTCGGTTTTTACTTTTGGCTTTTAAATTCTGTTTTATTTTGACGCTTCTTGATTAAATCGGATTTAGTTTATTTTTTCGCACTTACGTTTGCTTTTATTTTGCATTACGCTCATATTCAATCGTCAAAATCAAACTCACAATCGTCAAATTTATATTTCGTCCCGTTTTCCGTAAAAATCAATTTGCAGTCCACTGTTTTCACACCGTCGACTTTTACTTCGAGTTCCGCCTCGTCATTCTCGATTTCATAGCTATATTGATACTTCTTGCCGCCCTTAGTTATCTCTATATCCACCGACTTTTCGGCAGCTTCTATTTCCGTTTCTATAACCGCGGTTTCCGTCAAAATCCCGTTTTCATAGACAGAATACGACAGCGTAACTTCTTTCTCGTCAACTTCTTCTTCGACTTCATAGCTAAGCTTAACGTAGCTATCTCCCTTTTTATCGCCAAAGTATATCTTTGCCTTGTAATTCGTTTCTACTTTTGACGAACTTTTGACGGTTTTTGCATAGGTTTCGGCATAATAGCTTTTTTCGCCGACTTTCAGCGTACCTTGCATTTCTTCGATGCCGCCGCCTTTATTCCTTTTAAATTCAAAATTGTAGGTGTTTTGTCCGTTTACGATTTTTAATTTATTGCCTCCGTCAAGCGTTATGGTAAAGGAACTGTCAAGATATTTTTCAAGGGATTTTACATATCCGTCCACCTGCTCGACTAAGGCTTTTTTCTCGCTTTCGTCAGCCGCCGCGCTTGCCTCTTGATTTATGCCGTTAAGCACGCTCAACGCCACAACAACGCTTTTGCCGCTGCCTATTTGCATTTGCGTCGGCACGGTAGAATTTTTATCGCCTATATTAGGCACTAAAACTACGCTAAGCACGATTGCCAAAACAACGACAGTCATTATCGGCGCAAGGATAAACTGCCATTTTATTTTCGTTTTTTGCGGTTTTTTATTTAAGCCTAATTCCTCTTTCAAGTTTTCACGAATATCGGGGACAAAGTCGGCTTCTTTTTTCAGTTGTCTTTTTATGTTCATACTTCTTCCTCCTCATATTCTTTTCGTATTTTTTCAAGCGCTTTTTTAATTTTATAATTTATCGTTGAAACAGGCTCGCCTTTTATATTCGCTATTTCCGACTGCTTATATCCGCTAATGACGTTAAGCACGACAAGTTCATATTCTTCGATGGACAAAACCCTTTTAGCCGCGTCAAATATGAACGGTATAGGCTCGTCGACGGTTTTTATCATAGAACTGTTTGCTTCTTCGGCAAAATCGCAGTTTATTGCTCTGCCTTCTTTTTTAATTTTATTGAGCGCGATATTTTTTGTTATCGTTGACACGTAGCCTATTGCGTTGCCCGTTGCGTTGTATGACTTTATATTTTTGATAAGAGATATAAACACGTCGTGCATAACGTCTTCCGCCAACATTTTGTCGCCCAAAATTCGATACGCCAAAAAATAAACGTACTTGTTTGTCAATTTATACAATTCGTCAAATTTTTCTTCTTTGCCGCTTTGTATTTCAATGAATAAGCGGTTTATTCTTTTGTCCATTTTTCTCCTTGATAATACAACAATTTAAAAGCCTGTTTTTACAACGCTTTTTTATTTTTTGCTAATTATTTTTCGCTTTGCCTTTTGCTACTTATCTTTTTGCTTTCTACTCTAGTTTTCTACGTTTTGTGTTACTTTACTTTTGCTATTTGATTTGTTTTTGCTTATCTTTTTGCCGCTTGGCTTTCTTTATATGTTCTATTTTTAAACTGCTTTATTTCCCGCTTAGCTTTTTACTGCTGCGTTTTTTTGTTTATTCTATATTTTGCTTTTCCGTTTGCAAGTCAAATGGTCGAACAAAAAACTTGTTATCCTATTAAAAAAGTCTGCAAGTTGCAGACTTAGTTAAGACCGAAAGTAGTCGATTTTACGTTGCCTTCCAAAATATCTTTTATGGAATATTTTGAATTTGCGATTATGACCTTCGTTCCGTTTTTAAGCGGCTCTTTTATATATTCGAGCTTTGCCTTTGCACCGTGCGAACCTTGTCTGTTAGAACCGTAGCAATGGTTTTGAAGCTCGGTCACGTTGTCGATAAGTTCGTAAAGGTCACGTCCCGACACTTTTTCGATAAGCGAGCTTTCGTCGGAAATGTCATTGTAAATGCCGTCAAGAGTCGATAAAATAAGAAGAGTTTTGCATTTAACAAGGCACGCGATTTGGCTTGCCGTTTCGTCGTTGTCGATACATTCGATTGCTCTGCCGTTTTTGCGTTTTATTTTGTCGATTTCAAGTTTGCGGTTCTCTTCGCTACAAACGGCGTCATTGTAATTTATGATAGGAATTGCGTTTTGCTTAGGACAACGGACGAGCATTTCCGAAAGATGACGACGCTTTTCATCGTCGTTGAAATGTTGATGCTCGACAAGAATTTGTCTCACGCTGTATCTGTTGTCGATAAACTGACGATACGTTTGCATAATGACGGATTGTCCTTGCGCCGCATAGTCGGTTTTGTTGTCTTCTTCGCTTCCGTCAAGAGGCTTGCCGTTACGTTTGATATAGTCGAGTTTTCCGATTTCCGTTGCGCCCGACGTTACCCAAATGTAGCCCGGTTTCAATTCACGAGACAAGCGCGCTATTATGTTGTAATTTATGTCCTGATATTCACGGTTGATAAGCGCCATCGAACCGATTTTTCCGACAAGTTCAATATCAAAATTTGCCATAAGTACCTCGCAGATTATTATATCATAATCTTAAAACTTTGCAAGCTATTTTATACTCCCCTAAGAAAGGTAGGAACAAACTGCGACGCGGCTTTTTGCGCTTCCATAAAAAACTCTCTCGGATGCGAGCTGAAACCCTTTCCGTGGTCGATATATTGTTGAAGATAAAACGCCTTTTTGCCTTCGAGTGTTTTTGCCACCGCTACTATATCGTCAACGGTAAGTTGCGGAATAACCGTCATACGAAATTCATAGTCCACTCCGCTAGTGCTTATTATCTCTATGCTGTCCGTCAAAACGTCTTTGCTCTCGTTCGTAGTCGGCGTCACCAAATGATATTTGTCGAGCGGCGCCTTGACGTCCATTGCGACGTAATCGATTTTTCCCGTCGGCAAAAGTTTTCTAAGCACGTCGGGGCGCTTTCCGTTGGTGTCAAGTTTTACGTCAAGCCCCATAGCCTTGATTTTATCGATAAAATCTTCCAAATCGGATTGCAGAGTCGGCTCGCCGCCACTTACGACAACGCCGTCCAAAAACAATTTGTTCTTTTCGATTTTTGCCAGAATTTCGTCCTGATTCAAAAAATCTTTCGTATCTAAAATCTGCTCGTTGTGACAATACCAGCAACGCATATTGCAACCGCCCACAAAAACCGTTGCGGCTATGTGCGACGGATAGTCCACAAAAGAATTTGCTTGAAATCCCGCTATGTTCATTTTATACCCCTCTGTTACGTTTCGTGTGTTATTTGTTTGTTGCGAGCTATTAAGCCGCTCTGTTTATCGGCGTCCGATTTAAGTCTTATGCAGTGTGGTATTGACATTGTATCATTTCACTGCGAGTTCGTTTTATTTTGCCGTTAAACTTTTATTCTATTCGGTAAAAATAAAGGCGAGTTGAACTCGCCTCTACTTTTGTTACTTAACGTCTTTTACTTGGTCAGGACGAATAACGTATTTAACTCTTTCACGATATTCTTCCTTCTTACCCTTGTTGTAGTTTTGAACAGGTCTCAAATATCCGACGACTCTGCTGTAAACTTCGGTTTCGGCTCCGCAATGCGGGCAAGTGAAATGTTCGCCTGCGATATATCCGTGCGTGTTGCAAACGCTGAACGTCGGAGTCATAGAGATGTAAGGCATCTTCGAAACGGTGAAGATTTTCTTGATGAGCTTTTTGCAGACTTCAGGGTCTTCGATACGTTCGCCGAGATAAAGGTGTTGAACCGTGCCGCCCGTATAAAGGAATTGAAGTTCGTCTTGCAATCTGACCGTTTCCATAATATCGTCGGTGTATCCGACAGGAAGTTGAGTCGAGTTTGTATAATAAACGTCCTTTTCGCCTGCGGTGATGATGTCAGGATATTGAGCCTTGTCAAGTCTTGCAAGACGATAGGTCGTGCCTTCGGCAGGCGTAGCTTCAAGGTTGTAGTTGTGACCAGTTTCCTTTTGGAACTCGATCATAACTTCTCTTAAATATTTCATAACTTTCAAAGCGAACGCTTGACCTTCGTCGGTTGTGATGTCTTTGCCCATAAAGTTAAGGCAGGCTTCGTTCATACCGACGATACCGATTGTGTTGAAGTGGTTCGTCCAATATTCGCCCGTTCTTTCTTTAACGCCGCGAAGATAATTTGTCGAATAAGGATAAAGTCCTCTTTCGCTTTGAGCTTCGATAATCTTTCTCTTGATTTCAAGCGAAGTCTTGCCGAGCGTTGCCATTTGCTTCAATCTGTCCATAAATTCGGCTTCCGTCTTTGAAAGGTAACCGATTCGCGGAAGGTTGATTGTTACAACGCCGATAGAACCTGTAAGCGGATTCGAGCCGAACAAGCCGCCACCGCGTTTACGAAGTTCCGAAACGTCGAGACGAAGTCTGCAACACATCGAAACAGCGTCTTCAGGTGAAAGGTCACTGTTGATATAGTTTGCAAAATAAGGAATTCCGTATTTGCAAGTGATGTTCATAAATGCGTTTACGACAGGACTATCCCAATCGAACTCTTTGGTGACGTTGATTGTAGGAATAGGGAAAGTGAAAACTCTGCCCTTTGCGTCGCCTTCGAGCATAACGTCGCAGAATGCAAGGTTGAACATATCCATTTCTTTTTGGAAATCTTTGTACGTTTCTTCCTTATATTCGCCACCGATAACGACAGGTTGATCTGCAAGCGTTCTAGGAACTTTGATATCGAACGTAAGGTTGCTGAACGGGCATTGGAAGCCTACTCTTGTCGGAACGTTGATATTGAAGACAAACTCTTGAATACATTGTCTTACTTGGTCGTAAGTCATGTTGTCGTAACGAATGAACGGAGCGCAATAGGTGTCGATAGAACTCCAAGCCTGAGCGCCTGCCGTTTCGCCTTGCGTCGTAAACGTGCTGTTTACAAGTTGTCCCAAGAAACTTCTAAGGTGCTTTGCAGGGTGCGATTCGACTTTGCCCGAAACACCGCCGAAGCCTTCTGTCAAAAGTTGACGAATGTCCCAACCTGCGCAGTACGGTCCGAAGAAACCGAGGTCGTGAAGGTGAATAGCTCCGCTTTCGTGCGCTTCTCTGACTTCTTTCGGATATACCTTATAAAGCCAATACTTTTTGGTGAAGTGTTCGCGGACGTAGTTGTTAAGTCCGTTTACGCTCTTTTGCATATTTGCGTTTTCTTTGACGCCCCAGTCTTTTTCGGCAAGGTAGCCCGTGAAAAGTTCGCTCGTTTCGCCGATAAGAGCGTTGATGTTTCTTGCTTCTTGACGTCTTTCACGATAAAGAATATAAGCCTTAGCCGTTTGAGCGTGACCTTCGTTAATAAGAACTTGTTCGACCAAGTCTTGGATGTCTTCAACAGAAGGAATCTTGTCGGTAAATTTAGCTTCTGCCGCTTTAACTACAAGGTCGGCAAGCGTTGCCGCCAAAATTTTATCTTTGCCGCCGCACGCTTGCGCCGCTTTAAAGATAGCTTCCGTAATCTTGTCCTTTTCAAAGAACTCGATTCTGCCGTCACGTTTCAAAATTTTGATAATCATACGTCTTTTTCTCCTATTGTCAGAATTTGTTCGGCAATTTTGCCGAGCATTTTTGTTTGCTAGAATAATCTATCATAACAATATGTAGTTTGTCAATAGGAAAATGACCACAATATATAGTTTTTTTGTGAAACTTTTCGTGAAACTGTTTCACGCCGAAAACACTTGCATAAACGCGCAAAACTGTCCACTTTTTGCATAAAATCACGCATATAGATAAACGATTTAACCATATTCAGCCATTTATTTTTATAAATTTATACGAACTTTATAAATTTATACAATTTTTCGCCGTTTCATCCACAAAATGTAGTGTTTTTACAACTTTTTTCGTTAAAGAAAAACACTATATATTGTGGTCAAAATCACAATATATAGTGTTTTGAATAATGCCGTTAAAAACTATGCGAACGACAGGTTTAACAATAAACATCTTCGCTAAGCATATCGTTAATGTTAACCGCCGCTATTGCCAACCATGTTGTCTAATCGTCTAAACAATGCTTTCAGTTGCCAAATCTCGTTTAGCTTGTCTTTCCCGTAAGTCCTACGTCAAGCACCGATTTATCGACTTCGGTATCTACCGTAAACGCAATCGTAGTTCCGCTTATCTTGCAAACGATATTTCCGTTAAGGTCGGTTCGATAGAACGTTATGTTTCTTGCAATAAGTCTGTCGAGAGTCGCTTGACGTGGATGATAGAAAGTGTTTCCTGCCGCTTTGCAACTTATGAATGCATATTCGACGGTTATAAAGTCGAGAAACTCGTCGGTGGTAGACGTCTCGCTGCCGTGGTGTCCGACTTTAAGAACGTCACAGTCGAGTTTGTCTACGCCGTAAAACTCTTTTGCCTTTTTGATAAAGATAGGTTCATTTTCGACGTTAGAATCGCCCGTCAAAACTACTCTCTTGCCGTTGTATTGCAAAATGCCTATCGGCGAAATGGCATTCTTTTTATGCGCATTGCTAAGGTTTGTTGTCTTCCATTCTTCGGCGGTATAACCGAAGAAATCGATTTTATACGTTTCGCCCTCGATAGCAAAGTTGCCGACGTTAAGAATTATGTCGGCAAGGTTGCCGTCCGAAGCGACTTCGGTCAATGCTCCAAGATAGAACTTTGTATAAACGTCGCTGTCAATCGTATCTTCATCGGTAAACATAGCAACCCTGTCCGCCGGAAGAGCTGCAAACTGTTCGGCAAATTTATCTTTCGTTGATCCCGATTTTACGTTTGGCATATAAATGTTATCTACGACAAATCCCGCAAGAACTTTATCGAGCTGGTCAACGTGGTCTTCGTCGCAGTGAGTAAGCATAAGATAATCGATTTGTCCGTCGGTTATGTACTTTTCAAGGTACGGCTTTGTAGTCTCCTCGTAATTGTAGCCCGTGCTTTTATTTCCGCAATCGATAAGCATCTCTTTTCCGTCAGGGAACAATATCAAAATGCAGTCGCCTTGTCCGACGTCGAGCATATGTACTTGGAGTTCGCCTTCGGAAATAACCGTGCTACCGCCGCTATTTCCGCCACCGCTGCTACTGCCGCCGTTGCCGTTTCCGTTGCCTTTATCTACAAAGTTATATTTCCACCATTCGTCGACCGTGTTTTTAAAGTCGGGTTTCGTTTCATACAAAACGACGAACACTATAACCGCAACCAGAATTATTGCGATTATCGCAAGCGCTATTTTAAGCGCGGTTTTCTTTTTCATTTTTACTCCTGCAACCTTGACGTTTTTCTTCCCGACTTCCACAATCGGTTTATCGTCATAATTGCCTTTTTCTTCCGTTTTAGCTTTCGACGATGACTTCTTTGTCGCCGATTTAGTTGACGCAGACTTCATCGACGTCGAACTTTTTGCTTTCGATGCGCCGCTTGCGCTCGATTTGCCCGATTTACTCGTCGAAGTGGTCTTCTTGGTTTCGGATTTGCTTTCTTCTCCTTTTGCCATTACGTCCTCCGCTTTTTCTATTGTATTCAAATTTTTAAAAGGTGACACTACTGTCACCCTTTAATTACTTTTTAAGGTCAAGTACGGCTTGTTTGAACTTGCCCATTGCCTTTATAACGTTCTCGCGGTCGCCGAAAGCCGTAAGTCTGAGATAGCCCTCGCCGTGTTCGCCAAAACCTACGCCCGGAGTTCCCGCAACGCCGTAAGACAAAAGATAATCGAAGAATTCCCACGAACCCATATCGCAAGGGCATTTAAGCCAGATATACGGTGAGTTTTCGCCACCGATATACCAAATGCCGAGTTCGTCCAAAACTTCCGTCATAACTTTTGCGTTTCCGAGATAATACTTAATGTTTTCTCTCGTTTGCTTATATCCTTCTTCCGTAAAGACTGCTTCGCCGCCCTTTTGGATGACGTAAGAAACGCCGTTGAACTTTGTCGTTTGACGACGAAGCCACATTTTGTTGAGTCTTACGCCCTCTCTTTCGAGTTCGTTAGGAACGATTGTGTATCCGAGTCTTGTTCCCGTAAAGCCTGCCGTTTTTGAAAGCGAACAAATTTCGATGGCGCAGGTCTTTGCTCCTTCGATTTCAAAAATCGACGTAGGAAGATTTTTATCGGTAATGAACGCTTCGTATGCGCTGTCAAACAAAATGATTGCGCCTTTTTTGTTTGCGTAGTCTACCCACGCTTTAAGTCCTGCCTTGTCGTAAACCGCGCCTGTCGGGTTGCACGGCGAACAAATGTAAATTATGTCCGCATCAACGCTATCATCGGGAAGCGGAAGGAAATTGTTTTCAAGATTGCCTTCATAAAACTTGATTTTCCTGCCTGCCATAACGTTTGTGTCAAGATAAACGGGATAAACGATATCGCTCATCAAAACGGTGTTGTCCACGCTGAAAATGTCGAGAATGTTTCCGAGGTCGCTCTTTGCACCGTCAGAAATGAAAATTTCGGCAGGATCGAGCGTTACGCCCTTGCCCTTATAATAATCGGCAATTTTATCTCTCAAAAACGCATAGCCCTGTTCGTCGCCATAACCTTTAAACGTTTCCTTCTTGCCCATTTCGTCCGACGCCTTTTTGAGAGCGTCAACAACGATTTGCGGAAGCGGCAACGTTACGTCGCCGATTGATAGACGAATAATCTCTTTATCGGGATGCTTTTCTTTGTCTTCTCTGATTTTTCTCGCTACCGTGCTGAAAAGATAGCTTTCGTTGATATTTTGATAATTTGAATTTATTTTCATATTAACCTCTTATTCCCATTCGATAGTTGCAGGCGGTTTTCCCGAAATGTCGTAAACCACTCTCGAAACGCCGTCTACTTCGTTTGCTATTCTCGACGCGACTTTTTCAAGCACTTCGTGCGGCACTCTGCAACACTCTGCCGTCATAAAGTCGCTCGTTACGACCGCTCTTAACGCAAGAATATAATCGTACGTTCTGCTATCCCCCATAACGCCGACCGAACGCATATTTGTGAGTACGGCAAAGTATTGATTTGCCTTTACGTTTGCGTTTTCCATTTCGCTTGTGAAAATTGCGTCCGCTTCTCTCAATATATCGAGTTTTTCTTCCGTGATATCGCCTATAATTCTGACCGCGAGTCCCGGTCCCGGGAACGGCTGACGATACACGAGCTTGTCAGGAAGTCCGAGCTTTTTGCCGATAACCCTGACCTCGTCTTTAAACAAGCCCCTGAGCGGTTCGACAAGCTCTTTAAAGCTCATATCCTTAGGTAAGCCGCCTACGTTATGGTGGCTCTTTATATTAGCGCTGTTCTTTGCGCCCGATTCGATAACGTCGGGATAAATCGTACCTTGCGCCAAAAATTTGACGTCGCCGAACTTTTTCGCTTCGTCCTGAAAGACGTTGATAAATTCTGCGCCAATAATTTTTCTCTTAGTTTCAGGGTCGGTTACGCCGCTGAGCTTTGACAAAAATCTGTCTTTTGCGTTTGCTCTTATAAATCTTAAATCGAAGTCTTTAAAAGCCGCTTCGACTTCGTCGCCTTCGTTTTTACGCATAAGACCGTGGTCAACGAAAATGCAAACAAGTTGATTGCCGATTGCTTTTGACAAAAGTGCGGCAACAACCGAGCTGTCAACGCCGCCCGAAAGTCCCAAGATTACGGTTTCGTTTCCTACTTGCGCTTTGACTTTTGCGATTTGTTCTTCGATGTAACCTTCCATAGTGTAGTCGCCCGTTGCTCCGCAAACGTCGTAAACGAAATTGTGAAGCATCGTTTTTCCGTTCGGAGTGTGTTCGACTTCGGGATGGAATTGAACGGCGTAAAGTTTTTTGTCGTCGTTTGCCATTGACGCCGTCGGGCAATCTTTGGTTTTTGCCGTACATTTAAATCCGCTAGGAAGTTTCGCAACGTAATCGGTGTGCGACATAAGCGCAATTTGCTTTTCCGCAAGTCCCTTGAACAACGCTTCCGACGTATCGACCGTTACGTCGATTTTGCCGTATTCGCTGACTTTGCAAGGAATGACTTCTCCGCCGAGCTTATACGCCATAAGTTGCATTCCGTAACAAATGCCCAAAATAGGCATGCCGATTTCAAACAATTCTTTACGGCAAGTAGGCGCGTTTTCGGCATAAACCGAATTCGGGCCGCCCGTAAGTATGATGCCGATAGGGTTCATTTGCTTTATCTCTTCAATCGGCATATCGCCCGGTTTGATAATCGAAAGCACGTTCATTTCTCTGACGCGGCGAGCAATAAGCTCTTTATATTGACCGCCAAAGTCTAAAACTAAAATAGTTTGGTTCAAACTTCTACCTCCCCGTTAAAGACGACTTCGGCTTTGCCTGTCATCATAACACGTTCGTCTGTATAATTTATGACGAGTTGCCCGCCGATAAGGTCGACGGTTA
>SAMEA104315424__coassemble_703_pt1 | contig 20947 bp, 15 predicted proteins | sample SAMEA104315424__metabat2_low_PE_052 | metagenome-assembled genome bin SAMEA104315424 (sample SAMEA104315424) | gut metagenome | biome: Monkey gut; feature: monkey-associated habitat; material: faeces | place: China | collected 2013 | reverse complement strand
TGCCATTGCGCCAGAAACGATTGTTGCTGTCGTTGCGCAGAATACGAGGTTGAACACGAAACTGCTCCAATCGTACGTTGCAAAGTTCGTTATGTATCCGTAATTCGGAATACCTATAAGTCCTGCCAATGCATCTTCGCCGAGCAATAAACCTGCGCCGAGCAACATATAAACGATTGCGCCGATACAAAAGTCCATAAGGTTTTTCATTATGATGTTGCCTGCGTTTTTTGCTCTTGTAAATCCCGTTTCCACCATTGCAAAACCGCATTGCATGAAGAATACGATTGCCGCTCCGATAAGGAGCCAAACTCCGAATGTAATTTCTGCCATAAGTCCTCCTTTAACGCACACCGAAGAGCAATTCGCCATAGCTCGGATACGGCCACTCTTCGCTGCTCGTGAGCATTTCGGCTCTGTCCGTTACGGCTCTTAACTCTTGCATCTTTTTAAATACTACGTCATGATAGTATTCGGCTTCTTTCTGACTTGTTTCGCTGTCTTTTGTCAACGCTTCGTCAAGCGATTCTACTCCGTTCATAATCGCCGTTTGAAGCGCAGACAATTTTTTGAGCCTGTCCGTTTCAAACGCCGCGTCGATAGAAAGTTTCGCTTTTCTTTCAGCCGTCGTTGCTAACGTGTCCACATACTTTTCAATTGACGGAAGCACGTCTTTGTTTATCATATCCACCATTGTTAAAGCCTCGATTCTTATCGTCTTGGAATAGTTTTCAAGAGCGATTTCGTATCTTGCTTTAAGTTCGGTTTCCGTGAAAATCTTAAACTCTTTAAAGAGTTCGACGTTCTTTTCTTTCATCATATACGGCAAACATTCAGGCGTGGATTTAAGGTTTAAAAGTCCTCTCTTTTCCGCTTCTAAAATCCACTTGTCGTCATAGCCGTTTCCGTTGAAGATAATTCTCTTATGCTCGACAATCGTCTTTTTGATAAGGTCGTGAAGCGCGCTCGTAAAGTCGGTTTGCTTTTCGAGGTAATCTGCAAATTCCCTAAGCGACTTTGCGACTGCGGCATTGAGAATTATGTTTGCCTCAGCGATTGACATCGACGAGCCTACCATACGAAACTCAAACTTGTTGCCCGTAAAAGCGAACGGTGAAGTTCTGTTTCTGTCCGTCGTATCCTTAGGAAACTTAGGAATGACGTGAACGCCGATTTTCATTTGTTCTTTTTCTTTCTTGCTGTAAGACGAACCTTTTTCGATTGCGTCCAAAATCTCTTGAAGCTCGTCGCCGATAAAGATAGACACAACCGCAGGTGGAGCTTCGTTCGCACCCAAACGATGGTCGTTTCCTGCCGACGCCGCCGAGATTCTGAGCAAATCCTGATAATCGTCGACCGCCTTAATTACGGCGCAAAGGAAAAGCAAGAATTGTGCGTTGTCATAAGGCGTATCGCCCGGTTCGAGCAAGTTGACGCCCGTATCCGTCGAAAGCGACCAGTTGTTGTGTTTGCCGCTTCCGTTTACGCCTGCAAACGGCTTTTCGTGCAACAAGCATACAAGATGATGACGTTTTGCAACCTTCTTCATAATTTCCATTGTAAGTTGGTTGTGGTCGGTCGCAACGTTTGTCGTCGCAAATATCGGAGCGAGTTCGTGCTGCGAAGGCGCGACTTCGTTGTGTTCCGTCTTTGCAAGTACTCCGAGTTTCCAGAGTTCGTCGTTAAGTTCTTTCATATACGCCTGAACTCTCGGCTTGATAATTCCGAAGTAATGGTCTTCCATTTCCTGACCTTTTGGCGGTCTTGCGCCTATAAGCGTTCTGCCCGTATATATAAGGTCCTTTCTCTTATCGAATAACTCTTCGGGAATAAGGAAATATTCTTGCTCGGGTCCGACGGTCGTTTTAACGGATTTCGCAGTTGTATTTTTAAACAATCTTAAAATCCTTAACGCTTCTTCGTTTATCGCTTCCATCGATTTCAAAAGCGGCGTCTTTTTGTCGAGCGCTTCGCCGCCGTATGAACAGAATGCGGTCGGAATACAAAGTACGCCGTCTTTGATAAACGCATAAGACGTAGGGTCCCACGCCGTATATCCTCTTGCCTCGAACGTCGCTCTAAGACCGCCCGACGGGAAAGACGATGCGTCGGGTTCACCCCTTACAAGCTCCTTGCCCGAAAATTCCATTATTACGTTTCCGTCTTTGTCGGGAGAAATGAAACTGTCGTGCTTTTCTGCGGTTACTCCCGTCATAGGTTGAAACCAATGCGTAAAATGCGTTGCGCCGTTTTCGACCGCCCAATCCTTCATTGCGTTTGCAACGACGTTCGCCGTATTTATGTCAAGGCGTTTTCCGTCGTCGATTGCGAGTCTTACTTCTTTGTAGGTTTCTTTCGGAAGTCTTGCCTTCATAACAGAATCGTTAAAGACCATACTGCCGAATACGCTTGTGATAGTTTCCATATTGTATCTCCTTAAAATTTATTTCGTTTTTGCATAAAAAAAGGCAAAGGCATCAAAGATTTCTCTTTGACACCTTTGCCAAATGATTTTATGTGAGTAGTCTAATTCCGTTTTGTCTGTTTGTCAACGATTTTTTTAAAAATTTTTCAAAAATTTTTTTTAGGACATTTTCTTGACAGCCATTAAAGTCGGTGCTATAATTCGACCATAAAAGAGGGCAATGGAGTCCTAAACTGTAAAAGCAGTTAGCTCCGTTGCCCTCTTTTTTTGTTATTATTAAACGTTTGGAGAAAAGGATATGGTAAAAGAAGGTCAAGTTAAAATTCCGGCAGGATGCGCTATAGCAGGCGTGTTCTCAAAAAGCGGTGAAAGAATTTCGGGAAAACTTATCGTCGATTCTATGACGACTATGCACGACAGGTCAAACGGACTCGGCGGCGGTTTTGCAGGATACGGAATATATCCGGAATATAAAGATTTTTATGCCTTTCACGTTTTCTATGACGATAAGACGGCAAGAGAAAACTGCGAACGCTATCTTGACGAAAAATTCGAAATTATCAACCTTTCAAAAATCCCCGTCAGAAAATCGCCTAAAATCACGGACGAACCGCTTATATGGAGATATTTCGTTATGCCTAACCACAATATGCTCCGCGACAGCCATTTGGATGAAAAGGAATACGTTGCGAAAAGCGTCGTTTACGTAAACACGACCATAAAGGGCGCATACGTCTTTTCAAGCGGAAAGAATATGGGCTGTTTTAAAGCGGTAGGTTTTCCCGAAGATGTCGGCGAATATTACAGGCTTGACGAATACAGCGGCTATTCTTGGACGGCACACGGAAGATATCCGACAAACACTCCCGGCTGGTGGGGCGGCGCGCATCCGTTTTCTCTTCTCGACTACTCGATAGTTCACAACGGCGAGATTTCGTCTTACGACGCAAACCGCAGATACATCGAAATGTTCGGCTATAAATGCACGCTTTTGACCGACACCGAAGTCATTGCTTACATAATCGATTTTTTAGTAAGAAAAAAAGGACTGACGCTCGAAGAAACCGCGGCGGTCATCGCTGCTCCTTTCTGGCAAACGATAGAAGAGGCCGACAAAAAGAAAGCCGAACTGTACGGATATCTCAGAAAGGAATTCGACAGTCTTTTGATAACGGGACCGTTTTCGATTCTGGTAGGATTCGACGGCGGAATGATGGCTCTTAACGACAGACTTAAACTTCGGTCTATGGTAGTCGGAGAAAAGGGCGACAGAACGTACTTCGCAAGCGAAGAATGCGCGATAAGAAAAATGGAATTAAACGTTGACAGAATCTGGTCACCAAAAGGCGGCGAACCCGTCGTGGTTAAACTTGAGAGGTAATTATGGAATATAAATATGCTGATTATGAAATTGAAAGAAACGACGTTCGCTGTATAAGATGCAGAGTCTGCGAGAGGCAATGCGCAAATGGCGTACACTCGTTTGTAAAAACGGACGGCGGCGGTTTTATGATTGCCGACGAAACAAAATGCGTCAACTGCCACAGATGCGTTTGTCTCTGCCCTACCAGAGCTTTGAAAATCGTAAAGAGCGACCTGTCGTTTAAAAAGAACGACAACTGGTCGGAAGCCAAAATAAAAGAAATATACAAACAAGCCGAAAGCGGCGGCGTACTTTTGTCTTCGATGGGAAACCCCGAAGAGTATCCCGTTTATTTCGATAAGATTTTGATTAACGCTTCGCAAGTTACAAACCCGCCTATCGACCCGCTCCGCGAACCTATGGAAACGAAAGTCAAACTCGGAAAAAGGCTCGGCGAAATCAGACGTGACGAAAACGGACAAATCATAACTAGCGGCGAACCTATGCTCGACCTTAAACTTCCTATTATGTTCTCCGCAATGAGTTACGGCTCGATAAGTAAAAATGCACACGAAAGTCTTGCGAGAGCTGCCGAAGAACTCGGAACGTATTACAACACAGGCGAAGGCGGCTTGCACGAAGACTTTTATAAATACGGCAAAAACACAATCGTTCAGGTCGCGTCGGGCCGATTCGGCGTATACAAAGACTATTTGAACGCAGGCGCGGCAATCGAAATTAAAATGGGTCAAGGCGCAAAACCGGGTATCGGCGGACACCTTCCGGGCGCAAAAATAACCGATGACGTTTCCAAAACGAGAATGATACCCGTCGGCAGCGACGCAATCTCGCCTGCTCCGCACCACGACATTTATTCAATCGAAGATTTAAGACAGCTCGTATATTCGCTTAAAGAAGCGACCGAATACAAAAAGCCGATTATCGTTAAAGTGGCGGCGGTTCACAACGTCGCGGCAATAGCAAGCGGCATAGCGAGAAGCGGCGCAGACATCATTGCGATAGACGGTTTCAGAGGCGGCACGGGTGCGGCGCCGACAAGAATAAGAGACAATGTAGGCATTCCGATTGAACTTGCTCTTGCTTCGGTAGACTCAAGACTTCGCGAAGAAGGCATAAGAAACAAAGTTTCGCTTGTGGTCGGCGGCTCTATCAGAAGCAGTAGCGACGTGGTAAAAGCCGTTGCTTTGGGAGCGGACGCTGTGTACATAGCAACTTCGGCGCTTATCGCTCTCGGCTGTCACCTTTGCAGAAGCTGTCAACGCGGAAAATGTAACTGGGGTATTGCGACGCAAATCCCCGAACTCGTAAAGCGACTTAACCCCGAAATAGGCGCAAAGCGACTTGTCAATTTGCTGACCGCTTGGAACAGAGAAATAAAAGAACTTATGGGCGGAATGGGTATCAACTCCATCGAAGCCTTAAAGGGAAACCGCCTTATGCTCAGAGGCGTCGGACTAAACGAAAAGGAGCTTGAAATTTTGGGTATCAAGCACGCAGGTGAATAACATGAAAAGAATATTCGTCAACGAAAAATGGTGTTTAGGATGCAGACTTTGCGAATACAACTGCGCTTTTGCAAACAAAGGCGGACAGGCTATGTATCTTGCGCTTAAAAACGCCGTCATACATCCTAACATAAAAGTCGAAGAAAAAGACGGCATAACGTACGCCGTTTCGTGCAGACACTGCACCGAGCCGCTTTGCAAAAAAAGTTGTATAGCAGGCGCAATAAAAATCGTGGACGGCGTTGTCGAAATCGACAAATCGAAATGCGTCGGCTGCTACACTTGCGTTTTGGTTTGCCCTTACGGCGCGCTGTCAATCGGCGACAACGGCGTAATGCAAAAATGCGAGCTTTGCATTTCAAACGGAAACGGCTCGCCTGCTTGCGTAAAGGGGTGCCCGAACCAAGCTATCGTATACGAGGAGAGATAATATGAAATATTTAATCATCGGAAACAGCATCGCGTCCACGGGAGTTATCGAAGGTATACGCCGTATCGACGACAAAGGCGAAATAACCGTGATAGGCGAAGAAAAGCATCACGTCTACTCTCGCCCTTTGATTTCGTATCTCATTCAAGGGAAAACGGACGAAGAAAGAATGAAATATCGCGCGGACGATTTTTACGAAAAAAACCGCGTAACGACCTTGCTTGGAATAAAAGCGGTAAAAATCGATAAGGACAAAAAAACGGTTACCCTGTCTGACGGACAAATCTTGCCGTACGACAAACTTGCCGTAGCAACGGGCTCTACTCCGTTCATTCCGCAAATCGAAGGCTATGACGGCGTAAAAGACAAAACGACGTTCTCAACGCTCGACGATGCAAAACGCCTTGAAGGTATGATTGATAAAACCAAAAACGTACTTATTATGGGCGCAGGTCTTATCGGTCTTAAATGCGCGGAATGTCTGGCGCATAAAGTCAAATCCATAACGGTCGTAGACCATGCAAGTTACGTTCTGCACAGCATTTTAAAGCAAGAAGAAGCGGATGAAGTTCAAAAAGTCTTAGAAGAACAAGGCATTAAATTTAACCTAAAAAACGGCGTTAATAAATTCGACGGACAAACGGCATACCTTGACGGCTCAACCATTAATTTCGATATTCTCGTTATGGCGGTCGGCGTAAGACCGAACGTCGCTCTTTTAAAGGATGCCGGTGCCATAGTCAATAAAGGCATCGTGGTAAACGCCAAAAGCGAAACGACTTTAAAAGACATTTACGCTTGCGGCGACTGCACCGAATATCTTGACGTAAGTAGTAACGAAAACAAAATTATGGCGATTTTGCCGAATGCGTATATGCAAGGCGAAACGGCAGGCATAAATATGGCAGGCGGAAGTGCGAGTTTCGACAAGGCAATTCCGATGAATAGCATAGGTTTTTTCGGCTATCATATAATCAGCGCAGGAAACTATGACGGAGAAGTGTCAATCGAAAAGGGCGACGATTTTATTAAAAAGTTTTTTGTGGCGGACGGCAAGCTGAAAGGTTTTATTCTTGCAGGCAACGTAGACCGTGCCGGAATTTACACAAAAATGGTACGCGACGAAATTTTGCTAAGCGACGTAGATTTCGATTTGATTAAAAAGGAAGCGTCGCTTATATGCTTTGTAAAGAGCATAAGAGATTCTTCTCTTACAAAGGTTGTATAAAGGCGGTGAAAAAATGAAAAAGATAGACGCAAAAAATTTAAACTTTGATACTCTCAATGAGTTGATAAGAAAAACGGACGGTGATATTATAATTTCAGATTGCTTAGGACAACGCTTTATAGGAAGCGGACTCGGCAGCAAGAAAATTCAAATCGAAGGCACTGCCGGAAATGCGCTCGGCGCATATCTTGACGGAGCTACGATTACCGCTTTCGGCAACGTTCAGGACGCTGTCGGCGACACGATGAACGACGGAAAAATCATAGTCCACGGAAGCGCAGGCGACGCTGTCGGCTATGCGATGCGCGGCGGCGAAATCTACGTTCAAAAAAACGCCGGCTATCGCGTGGGCATACATATGAAAGCCTACAAATCGAAACTTCCCGTTATGGTTATAGGCGGGACGGTCGGAAGTTTTTTGGGCGAGTATCAGGCAGGCGGCATAATAGTCGTGCTTAACCTTTCAAACGAAAAAGAGATAGTAGGCAAGTTTTGCGGAACAGGTATGCACGGCGGAAAAATTTTTCTCAGAACAAAAACGGAGATTCCTTCCCTGCCGCCGCAAGTTCATCAATGCAAGGCTACAAAGTCGGACTTAGCCGAAATCGCTCCGCTTATCAAAAACTTTTGTTCTTATTTCGGCGGTGACGAAAAGGCAATTTTAAGCGACGAATTTTTAGTGCTTACGCCGAACTCTAACAACCCGTACAGACAACTCTACGTTGAAAACTGACAAACAAAATCTCATACGACAAAGGAGATAATATGAAATATTCTGTAAACGACGTAATGGAATACGTCAAAGAAGAGGACGTCAAATTTATTCGACTTGCTTTTTTAGGCATCGACGGAAGAATGAAAAACGCTTCCATAATGCCGAGCGAACTCAAAAGAGCGTTTTCGGAAGGCATAGCGTTTGACGGTTCGGCAATCGAAGGTTTTGAAAAAGCGGAAAGGAGCGATTTGTTTTTATTCCCCGACCCCGACACCCTTACCCTGCTTCCTTGGCGACCTATGCACGGAAAGGTCATTCGTCTTTTTTGCGACGTCAGATATCCCGACGGCAGAGCGTATGAGCTTGACGCCAGAAGCATTTTGAAAGCGGCGGTAAAAAAAGCCGAGCAAATGAAAATCAAATGTAACTTCGGCACGGAATTCGAATTTTATCTTTTTAAAATCGACGAAGACGGAAACGAAACAAACGAACCTTGCGACAATGCAGGATACATGGACGTGTTCCCTGCCGACAAGGGCGAAAACATCAGACGTGAAATTTGTCTGACTATCGAAGAGATGGGACTTAGTCCCGAATGTTCGCACCATGAAGAAGGTCCCGGACAAAACGAAATAGATTTCAAATACGCCGACACCTTGTCGTCTGCCGACCACGCCGTCATATTTAAAAATGCGACCGAAGCCATTGCGTATAAAAACGGAATGGTCGCGTCGTTTATGCCAAAACCTATAAAGGGAAAAAGCGGAAGCGGACTGCACGTCAACGTTTCGGTCGAATCGGACAAAGACGTGTTCGAGCCGTTTGCGGCAGGCGTTTTAAACAGAATTAAAGATATGACTTTCTTTTTAAACCCTACCGAAAACTCTTATGACAGACTCGGCGAAATGAAAGCGCCTAGCACCGTTTCTTGGGCAAACGAAAACCGCACCACACTTATCAGAATACCTGCGACAAACGGACAAAAGCGTTTCGAGCTTCGTTCGCCTGACGGAATGACAAACGTATATTTAAGCTATGCTCTCATCATTTACGCAGGACTCGAAGGCGTAGAAAACGCGCTTAAACTGCCTGACGAAACAAACAAAAACGCAGCTGACGACAAAGCGGCGGACAAATTGCCGTCGACTTTGAGCGAAGCAAAAGAAGTTGCTTTTAGCAGCGAATTTATCAAAAAGTGTTTACCTGAAAAACTGATTCGATCGATTAAGTAATTATGGCAAAAGACGCTAAGGTTTTAGTGATTTCTTCTGCAAACGGCGGCGAAGAGTTTTTCAAAAAATATCTGAGCGGATATTTTAAAATAGACTTCGCTTTCAGCGGTTCGGAAGCCAGACGACGAGTCGACGAATTCGATTATGACGTCGTTATCGTCAACTGTCCGCTAAGAGACGAATTCGGCACGTTGCTCGCAGAAGAAATTTCAAACAACTCCTATTCGGGAGTCATTGCGCTCATAAAAACAGACGTTTATGAGAGCGTGGCTTTCGCATTGGAAAAAAGCGGCGTTTATTGCATTGCAAAGCCCGTTTCTCCGCAAAACTTCGTTCAAGGCGTCGGCTTTGCGGTCACTACAAACGAAAGGCTTAAAGGCTTAATCAAAAAGACGGAAAGCCTTAAAGAGAAAATGGAAGAGATTAAACTTATATCGCGCGCAAAACTTTTGCTCATCACAAAACTTTCGTTTTCGGAAGACGAAGCGCACAGATACATCGAAAAACGAGCCATGGACGATTGCATTAAAAAATCGGCTGTTGCTATGGACATAATCAAAACGTACGGCTAAGCCGTGAAATTTACTAATAAAATTTTAAGAGGCATACATTATGAAAAAGTACATTTTCGTTACAGGGGGCGTTGTGTCGGGACTTGGAAAAGGCATCACGGCAGCTTCGCTCGGCAGATTGCTTAAAGCTCGCGGTCTCAAAGTAGCGGCTCAAAAGCTCGACCCTTATATCAACGTCGATCCGGGAACTATGAGTCCGTATCAACACGGCGAAGTTTTCGTGACTGAAGACGGCGCAGAGACCGATCTCGATTTGGGACATTATGAGCGCTTTATCGACGAAAACTTAAATAAGTATTCAAACCTTACCACGGGCAAAGTTTTCTGGAACGTTTTGAACAAAGAAAGACGTGGCGAATATCTCGGCTCGACCGTTCAAATCATTCCGCACGTCACAAACGAAATTAAGGACTTTATCTATCGCGTCGGCAGAGAAACGGACGCCGACGTAGTTATAACGGAAATAGGCGGAACTATCGGCGACATCGAATCGCAACCGTTCATCGAAGCCGTCAGACAAATATCTCTCGAAGTCGGCAGAGAAAACAGCCTTTTTATTCACGTCACTCTTGTCCCATTCCTGTCGGGAAGCGACGAACATAAAAGCAAACCTACTCAACACTCCGTCAAAGAGTTGCAAGGCATGGGCATAAATCCCGACATCATAATCTTACGTTGCGACAAGCCGCTCGAAGAAAGCATCTTCAACAAAATCGCGCTGTTCTGCAACGTCAAAAAAGATTGCGTCATCGAAAACCGCACGTTGCCTATATTGTACGAAGCGCCGCTTATGCTCGAAAAGAGCAACTTCTCGGAAGTCGTTTTGCGCGAACTCGGAGTTACCGCTCCTCGCCCTAACCTCACCGAATGGTCAGCTATGGTAAAGAAAATCAAATCGCTCGACAAAACCGTCAATATAGCTTTGGTCGGAAAATACGTAGCTCTTCACGACGCGTATCTTTCGGTTGCGGAAGCGTTGCGCCACGCAGGATATTGGAACGGCGCAAAAATCAACATTATGTGGACGGACAGCGAACAAATAACCGCTGACAACGTAAACGACGTGCTTAAAGATGCAGACGGAATTCTCGTCCCGGGCGGCTTCGGCAACAGAGGTATTTCGGGCAAAATCCTTGCCGCTAAGTACGCAAGAGAAAACGACGTCCCTTATCTCGGAATTTGCCTCGGTATGCAAACTGCGGTCATCGAATTTGCAAGAAACGTGTTAGGACTTGCCGACGCCGATTCGGGCGAATTTAATTCGGAAAGCAAAAACAAGGTTATCGACTTCTTGCCTGACCAAAGCGACGCCGTAAACAAAGGCGGCACTTTAAGACTCGGCGCATATCCGTGCGCGATTAAAGAAGGCACCAAACTTTACGAATGTTACGGCGAAAAAGAAATATTCGAAAGACACCGTCACCGTTATGAATTCAACAACGACTATCGCGACGCTATGACCGAGCACGGTCTTGTCATCGGCGGAACGTCACCTGACGGCTATATCGTCGAAACGGTCGAAAACCCGAAATGCAAATTCTTTGTGGGCGTTCAATTCCATCCTGAATTTAAAAGCCGCCCGAACAAACCGCATCCGCTTTTTATGGGGCTTATCAAAGCCGCAATGGAAAAATAAATGAGCGTCAAACGTTTGTCAATTTTGCATCTTACAATTTGCCTCGCATTTTAAGCTCTGAAACAAATTATAATTGCCTTACTTTATCGGTATGAAATGAAACGATAGCAACATAAAACTTGTTTGCTATCGTTTCAATTCTTATCGTTTTAATTCTGACTACACATAAAAGTTCAAAACCCAATTAAATTAGATACAATCAATCGAAAGATTTTTTATTTAATACTTTAATAAAATCAAATCACTGCTCAAACCGATTATTTGTTTAAAACTTTAATAAAATCAAATTACAGCTCAAACCGATTTTTGTTTAATACTTTAATAAAATCAAATCACAGCTCAAACCGATTTTTGTTTAAACTTTAATAAAATCAAATTACAGCTTAAACCGATTTTTTGTTGATATTATAGTTTTTACAAACGCAGTTCTGAAAACTTTACAATATTAAACACCATCACAGTTTTTTATCATAGTTCGCATTCGTTTATTTCAATTACGCTTACAAATCATAATTTTAGCTAACAAATTTGCTAACAAACCACACAAAAACCCACAAAAACAGGCGTTATTTAGCACCTAAATAGCGTATAAAAAAACCCTGACCCAGCAATATATAGTGGTTCAGGGCTTTGGCGGAGAAATCGGGATTTGAACCCGAGCTACGGTTATGCCGTACTACTCCCTTAGCAGGGGAGCCCCTTCAGCCACTTGGGTATTTCTCCACTGAAGACGGTTTGCAACGGTCTGTGCCGCCGCTAAAATGTTTTAACGCAAATGTTTTGAAATTTGCGTGCCTCTAATTCACCTGCCCTATGTTTAAATAAAACAAGCGCTTATCAAGCTAAAATATAATAGCATGATTTATTGACAGTGTCAAGTCTACGGCATAGTGTTGCCGCATTTTTTTTATCGGTTTTTGACGATTTGAACGGGCATTCAAATTCGACGATTTAACTATTACGATTCCCTTAGCTTACAGTTTAACCTCTAAAAAGAACAATTACAGGTCATTTAGTTCGCAACATAAAACTTTAAAACGGACGATTTCGCTCATATCTCACGGTATAAGAATTTAAAACAACAAGAAAATTTAAAACATAAGTCACCGACGCGCTGACAGAGCGAGTTCACGCCGCTATCGTTTGCTATTCGGTGACTTACTTACGGTAAATATTTATCGCAACTACTAATTGCTACCGTTATCTTTTTCGTCGTTTAAAAGGAACTTTTTATAACCGTTTCCGTGCTTTACGCAACGGCTGACCCTTGACAACGTAGTCGACGATATGTTTGTTTCGGAAATAATTTTTTCATAAGTTTCGCCTGCAAGCAAAAGTTTTGCGGCGTCAAGGCGTTGAACCATGCAGTCTATTTCCTTGTAAGTGCAAAGGTCGCTAAAAAACTCTTCGCAGTCTTCCACTGTTTTGAGCTTCAAAAAAGTTTCGAAAAGCTCTTTTCTTTTATCCCCGATACTCTCAGTCATTTTCCTGCTCCTTATTTTCCGCCTTAGACAAGAAACTCTTCAACTTCTCCGATTGCGGATTTTCAAAAACCTGTTTAGGTTCGCCCATTTCTTCGACAACGCCGTCAGCCATAAAGATAACTTTGTCCGAAACGTTTTTTGCAAATTCCATTTCGTGAGTTACGATAAGCATAGTGCGATTGTCGCCTTTAAGCGATTTGATAACTTTTAAAACCTCACCCGTCAGTTCAGGGTCGAGCGCCGACGTAGGTTCATCAAAGCAAAGAATTTTCGGACTGAGCGCCAAAGCTCTTGCTATTGCAACACGCTGACATTGACCGCCCGACAATTCGCACGGATAGTTGTCCTTTTTATCGGAAAGTCCGATTTTTTCAAGTAGCTCGGTTGCCTCGTTTGCAATTCTTTCTTTTTCGCGGTTACGATAACCTTTTATGAGTGCGTTAACAGTCTTAATCGTCAACTTGTCGCCACGGTTTCCGCCCACAATTTCTAAAACGGAATCATCGAGTTCGGCTTCACGCACCGCCCTTTTGCTTTTAATTTTAAGCATATCTTCAAGAGTCTTAACCGTCAAATGATTTTTATACTTCCTGCATCTTTCGCCAAGCATAAGCATAGGCGCAAGCATAATGTTTTTCAAAACTTTGTATTGCGGAAAAAGGTTGAACGATTGAAACACAAGTCCGAAATTTAGACGCTTTTCACGCAAACTGCCTTCCGTTTCCTTTTTGCCCGACTGCGAATCGAACAACGTTTCGCCGTCCAAAGTCATAACGCCGCTGTCGGGAGTTTCAAGAAAGTTTATGCATCTTAAAAGCGTTGTCTTGCCCGAACCCGACGAGCCGATAATCGATACGACCTCACCGCGTTCCATAGTGAAATCTATGCCCTTTAATACGGCGGTTTTGCCGAAACTCTTGTTGAAATTTTCGATTGTCAAGTACGCCATATTTACTCCTTATAAAACGCCATTTTCTTTTCAAGGACACTGAATAATATAGTAAGTAAACCGTTGAATACCAAATAGAATATACCTGCATACAAAAGCGGTGACAGACTTATGACTGTTTTCATAACGTCTTTTGCCGCCGTAAACAAGTCTACGACGCCGAGTACGCTGGCGAGCGCAGTGTCTTTTACGAGAGTTATTATTTCATTGCTCATAGGCGCAAGAATTTTTCTGAATACTTGGAAAAGGACTATTCTGAAAAATATTTGTCCTTTTTTAAGTCCCAAAACTTTGCCTGCTTCATATTGACCCTTTGGAATAGCCTGAATCGCGCCACGGTAAATTTCCGAGAAGTAACACGCATAATTTATGACAAACGCCACTGCGACGAAAAAGAACATAAGTTGATCGATTTCCATATTCAGCTTGTCGGCAAGGTCAACCGTAAACGTTCCGAACACATAATACGGAATGAAGCTGACAAGCAAAATTTGCAGCATAAGCGGCGTGCTGCGAATTATCCAAATGATTGTCTTTATTAAATATTTAAGCGGTTTGAACTTTGACATAGAGCCAAACGACATAATCAAACCGAGCGGAAGAGCCAAGACAAGGGTTACGACAAACAGCAGAACTGTTTTGCCGAACCCTTGAAACAGCGTTTCCAAAACGAAAGAAACGTTCATTTTGTTTTACCTTTAACTATTGTATTTTTGCCGTGATTTTAGCCTTTTGAGATATAGAAGCCTGCCATAATCGAGTCGATGATGACAACGTTTACGCCGCCGACCAAAAGTTGATTGTAAGCCGAAAGTTGGTCATCGAACGTCATAACTTTTTTACCGAGTCCGTTTTCGGTGATTGCGGCGTTACCTGCCGAACCCTTTTCGCAACCGATGATTGCGTTTTTAAGGCTATCCAAATCAGGATACTTGTTTTTGTCTGCGACACGAACTACGGCTGCTTGTCTGTTTTTAAGATAAGGAAGCGAAACCGAAAGACTTTCTTGGATTTCATCGGTGATCGTCATGCCGTTCCAGATAAGGTCGAATTGACCTGCGTTGATGTTTACGACTTTCGTATCCCAGTCGATTTCGGTAAACTCGATAGAGATTGAAGTGTTGTATTTGTCGTTAAGATACTTGATAACTTCACGAGCCATTTCAGTGTCGAAGCCCGTAAACTTCTTGGTGTTTTCGTCGGTGTAAGCAATCGGAGCGAACACTGTGTAGCCGATAACGATTTTCTTTTTAGAAACGATTTTGTCCCAGCTTCCGTCGGTTGCGTCTGCTTTCGGATTTTGCGTGTCGCTGTTTATAAGAAGTTCTGTTCTGAGCGAATAGCTGTCTGCGACTTCGAGCATCTTGCCGTTTGCAATACCGATAAGACCTTCGTTGATTTTGCTTATAAGCGCATCGTTTCCTTTTGCCGCGGCAATTCCGTATTGTTCTTCTCCGAATCCGATTTCAAGAATCGCTGCCTTTGCTCCGCCTTTTTCATCGCCCTTTCCGCATGCGGTAAGGCAAACAAGCGTGCCCACGATAAGGGCCAATGCTAAAATGATTACAACGGTTTTTTTCATTTTTATCTCTCCTTCACTTTACTGTGGTAAATTGATTTTGTAATTGCATTATACTTTATTACTTTACTGTTGTAAAGTGTTTTTAACAACTTTTTTAAAATTTTTTTATTTTTTTTCAAACTACTTCTTATATGTTTTTGCATCTAATAAATGCGTATTTGTTAAAGCGCTTATTAAGGAATTATTATTCCTTATCGCCGCCTACAACGTATATCTTTTTAATTCCGTTAGACACAATCGGAATAATCGTTACCGTTATCATTCTGCAAGGTGTACTCTTGAAACTCCGTTACGCTTTTTTGCACAAAAAAGGACGGGCAAAGCCGTCCTGAATTGTTTTATTCTAGGTCACTACGGTTAAGCGACTTAACCGCACGAGTTTAACCTGTTTTACATTCTCGTAGTTTTATCTTCACCGATACCGAGCATTCCGTCAACGACGTACTTTTTGCCGTTGGTATCCGTGACGTAACCCGAAATGTAGCCGTAAGGCAATGCATAGTAGCAATCTATAATAAGAGCGTGAATAGGATTGTAGAAAACCTTGTTAATTTTAAAGGTTATATCGACAAGTCCTTTTTCGTCTTTGATATACCACTCTTTTGCCTTTTTCTTGCCGTTTTTATGCGTAAACTTTACAGGCGGCATAGGAAACGATTCGCCGTCAACCCAAATTACGTTTTCATTGTAGCTGTCTTGGTCAACCGATTGATTGCGTGTAAGGTTGAACGCAAAATATCTTTGCTTGCCGTTGTCGTCAAGCACGCCCATTGTAGTAAGCCAATCGTAATGCGCCTTGAACGGATAATAGCCCTTGTGGTCGTCAATTATGCCGACCGAGCGTTCGTTCGACGTATATGTTTTTCCGTTTACGGTTATTGTACCTTCCGCTTTAAAGAAGTCCTTTTCGCTGTAAAGAGCGTTTCTGAAAGAGCCGTCTTTGTTTTGGGCAAGCGGCATAACGCCGTTTGCAAGCGGTGAAATTCTTTCAAACTTTACGTCGATTTCAAACTTTCCGCATTTGCCTTTCGTATAGCCTTTTGCGCTTGCCTTGCCGTTCAAAAAGTCGTTGTTTATGCGATATTCGCTTTTTGACGTTTTGCAATAGCAATAATCGTCTATAAGTTGCGAAGCTACCTTTGCCTTCTTTTTAGAAACAAGGTTTCGCCAGCTATAAATTTTGTCTTCTTTCTTGTCGTACCAAACGAAAATCGAAAAACCCATAGGTCCGGTGTTATAAACTGCGCTGATAAGAGCGCCTTCGTCGAAATGAACTTCAAAAGCTTCCCATTCGACGAGTCTTGCCTTTTTCATACAATCAGGCATTTTGCCGCAAGGCTTTACGCAATCTAAAAGATTGAGATTTTTAAACGGCGCGTCAAACGTTCCGAAATGTACCTTGCCGTTTTCGACAATCGATTCAGGCGTCGGAGCCGCTTCACGCTTCGGTGAAATGTAATCAGGATATTTACTCATATTTACTCCCCATAAATTTGTTCTGTTTTTATTATTATAATTGCAAACTAAACTTGTGTCAACGACTACCCTTGCCGTAATAGGTAAATTGCTTATTAAGTTAAAGAATTAAACTTCAACCTTAAATTGCAAATTGCTTTGGCAGTCACCTGACGTTATCAAGCCGAATAAGGCAACGAAACGGAAACCGTAGATAAATCGGCGTCGAATATCTCGTTAAATTCGGTCAACTTGTCTTCATAAGCCTTGATGGCATCTTTATTCGTATCGATAGTCAAGTTATACGTTGCCGTCAACAAACCGTCGACTCGAACGCTTACGTTAAAACCGTTCGACTCAAAACCGATTTCAATAGCAAACGGCACGTCGAACAATTTGTTCAACAACTGCTTGCCGTTTGACGGGCTGTCCAAAAACGCCGATTCGCCGAGCGTGGAAATAAAGCGATAAACGTAGCCGTTTTTATAACAGTTCGTCACTTGCTCTATCGCACTCTCTATTGCCGTTTCGTCGGTTAAGCCGATAGCGATAAGGTCTGCGCTTTCAAGCGAATTCTGAGACATAACCTTCCAAAGAACGAGCGTTTCTGCTTTTGAAAGCGTAATTGCAGATTGATAACACCAACCGTCCACGCCTATTTCCTTTCCGAAGCTTTTTTCGACAGTCAAAGCGTCATAGTCTATAACCCTGACGGCAGGAAGAATACCGGCGTCAGTCAACGCAACTATATCGCTTTGTCTGCGCAATAATATAGCATATATTTCTTCAACGGTTGCGGCAGCGCGATAATCGGTCGCATTTCCGTCCTTGTCGAAAATCGGAAGCGTATCGAAAACGCCGAGATAATTATAACCAATCTCTTCACTATCGCCTATCGCCAAAATGCCGTTTGCCAACGCTTTCAATTTGGCATCGTACTTTGCAAAGTCGCTCAGCAACCCGTTAAAACTCAACGATAACTTTTTATCGGACATGGTAACGCTGTCCAAAATTGCGCTTAAAAGTTTTTTCAAATTGATTTTGACGTCAAATTCCGCCTTTTTATCGCTTTCGCAAAACTCTTTGTAAAGTGTGCGATAATCATAAATAACGTCGTTTTCGCCTACCTTTTCAAATTTAACTTGAAGTCCGAAATACGGCGAATTTTCATCAGTCACAGTATAACCGTCGTCGACTGCGGATTCGATTTTCTTATAGCCGTCGGCAGTCAAAACATAGCCGCCTTTTGAAATTTCTTTATTGACGTCGACAAGACTTACTGTTTTCATTTCATAATCGGTTGCAGGCTCGTTGTCTGCGTCCATTCCGAAGATAGAGGCAACGAAGAATTGATTAAACGGCAGTCCGCTCATTTTAAACGTTTTCGATTCGTCCCGCAACGCTCTTAAAAGCGTATTTATTTGAGCATCGTACTTTTCGGCGTTGTTTTCGTAAAGACTCGTTATGATTTTTAAAATCGCTAAATCTTTTAAGACCTTTATATATTCGTTCTCGGCATCCGTGACGATAGCCTTAATCTCACTGCCGCCGTTTAAATCGTCGCAATAGACTGCTTTTGCCAAAACGGTTTTTGCTATGCCGCTTGAATATACAAATTCGACGTAAGCGTTTCCGACTTCGATTCGGTCGGTGACGCTGAGCGTTCCGAAAAACTCTGCGACAATTTCGCCGCCGATTCCAAAGCCCGTCCACCCGTCAATATTCAACGACTTATAAAATTCTTCGCTCGACTCGCTTCCGAGCTGCGTATAATATTTGTCGCATACGTCTTTAATTCCGACTCCCAAAAGGTTCGTTGTTTCATAAGGATTTAAAGTCGTAATCTTCAACGCATTATCGTCGACTTTAAAAGTCGTTGTTTTTTTAATTACGTAATCGGTTCCGTAATCGCCGACCGTCGCAATCGGTTGTTCGGCTGCCGTGATTCCCTTTATGACAAAATCGGAAACCTCAAACGAAAACGCAACAGGAACGTTGTCTTTTCCTATCGCCGCCGTCGCTCCGCTGAACGAAATTACGGAAATTACGCCGTTTAAAATTTCATAAGCGACGTTAAGTTTTGACGTTTCGGAAACTATTCCGTCCGTTTTTGCGGCAAGTTCTTTTAAATTTTCGTTTGCTATATTCCCTTGCCAAACGACTTTGCCGTCCTTGTATTCGCTTTGCGTGACGCCCTTTTCGTCAAAGAAATTCTCTTTTGCGATATTCTCAATCGTAATGCCGATTGTAGCAGGATATCCGAAACACGCGCAAAGCCATTGCTCGAATTCGTCTTCGGTTGACCCGAACAAATTCTGAATTAAAGCTTCTAAGAAGTTTCGCGCAGTAAAGTCATTTCCGAAACTCGCCGTTAAATCGGTTATAAAGCCGTCAAAATCGACAGTCTCGAACGCATCGAAGCCCAAAGTCCCGCCCACAAGTTTCGCCGCAAAGTTTAAAAGCCCTCCGCTTGTGTCGCCGTTCAAAGGCGTTTTGATTTTTTGACCTAATACGTTTAAATAAACGTTTGCAGAGTCGGCGGCAAAGTAATACAATCCTAAAACTTCGCCGTTCGCATCGCCGCCGTTAAAGAATCCCGTTTCATCGAACACGGAAACGTGAAGTGCGCTGCTTTGGTTTTCTGTATCCTCGTCTTTATCGTATATGGCCTCTACAAAAATTTTAAAACTGATTTTTTGATTGTCAAAAAGCGTCACTTTAAAATTTGCCGAAGCGTAAACGTTTTCGTTTGCCGCAATCTCGGTTTTTCCTAACTGTTCGACCGATTCTTTAAGAGTTGAAAAATACTCGTCTATGCTTGCGGCGCGAACCGACAATTGGTTCTTTTTGCTGACTGTGGTTGTCAGATCAAATGCGCCGAAATAGCTCGTGTTTTCAGGAATAAATACCGAGCTCAATGCGTCGCATTTTGAAAACGCCTGATAACCTATGCTTTTAAGACCTTCAGGGAAACTTAAAGAACCAAGCGATTTACAGCCGTAGAAAGCGCGCTCGCCAATCGTTTGAAGAGTGCCGGAAAACTCGACGCCTGAAAGAGAGGCGCAATTATAAAACGCCTTGTCAGGAATAGAAACTATTCCGTCTTTAAAAGAAACGGAATTAAGCGACGAACATTCCGCAAACGCCTGTTCGCCCAAGTTTGCAACTTTGCTCGGTAAGTTGACCGACACAAGGGAGTCGCAATCATAAAACGCTCTTGTACCAATGGTCACAAGGGAATCGGGAAATGCGACGGTAGTAAGTTTCGTGCAACCTTCAAAAGCCGAGTCGCATATTTCAATCACACTGTTCGGCAGTTTCACCGATTTGATTTTCGTGTTTTGATAAAACGCCAACAAGCCGATTTTCTTTACGGAGCTAGGAATCGTAATCTTGGTTGCCGTGCCGTTGTAAGCTACAAGTTCGCCTTTTTCGTTCACAACAAATTGATTCTTCGTATCTTCATTCCCGCAAGCGGTAAATATCGTCAAACCGAGTATGGTTATCAAAATTAAAGTTAATATGATTATGCTTTTTCTTTTCATACAAGTCCCCAAATATTGCATTCATTTGCAAATCACTAAACTTTATTATAATTTGTTAATCGCAACTTGTCAATACCACCAATCAAACGCTTCCGCCGACTCATATCGCGCCTTGTCGATATCACACACCAAACGCCTGTCTATTTATGTTGTAACTTGTCAAAATCACGCACCAAACATCTGCCGACTTATGTTTTAACTTGTCAACAACCCCATCCAAACGCTCCCGCCGACTTCAATTGTAGTTTGAAAATAATATTAAAACATTAAACATAGCTAATCAAAACTAACGTAAAATAAAAGCACTCCTTACAATGAAGTGCACCTCCAAAAGTTTTGCATTTCTGTCCAACATTTGGGGTACACTTCAACAGTCGGAGCGTTTTTAAAACGATTTTTAACTACGTAAGCATAATATTTAGGTTTCGTCTTAATAAACATTTCTTAAACCTTAAAGCCCGTATATGTCCTGTAGCCGTTGCCTGCAATCATGCTTATAACAATTTAAATTCTCCACACTTAAGATGGCATTAAATTCAAATGCTATTTTAAACTGAAACAAAAAAGCCAAAGTTTAATTAACCCCCTTGGGCTCCAATTGCCCAACAATTTCAATAACTTTGACTCTAATATTAATATACACAAGTTCAATGGCTTTGTCAATGAAGATATGATAAATTGCTCAACAAAAAACGAAATTGTTGCATTGCTTAAACATTGCTTCTTTCATTGCCAAATTGCATTGCATTTAACGGAACTTATTCTTCGTATCTTTTTAAGACGCTTTTTAAATAGTCGGTGTATT
>SAMEA104315424__coassemble_690_pt1 | contig 21205 bp, 21 predicted proteins | sample SAMEA104315424__metabat2_low_PE_052 | metagenome-assembled genome bin SAMEA104315424 (sample SAMEA104315424) | gut metagenome | biome: Monkey gut; feature: monkey-associated habitat; material: faeces | place: China | collected 2013 | reverse complement strand
TGAAGGTTGACGACTATGATAAAACGAAGATGCTTGCAACGACGCGCGACGACGCGGCAGGCGAAGCGTTCGACAAAGTGGCAAGAGTTTTGTCTTTGCCTTATCCGGGCGGTCCCGAAATCGAAAGGCTTGCAAAAAACGGCAAACCGACGATAGAATTTCCGCATCCTAAATATAAGGGCAAGGAAGTGTATTTTTCATACAGCGGACTTAAAACTTCCGTCATAAATTACGTCCACAATGCGGAGCAAAGGGGCGAAGGCATAAACGCCGCAGACCTTGCTTGCAGTTTTCAAACGGCGGCGATAGGACAAATGGTTACGGCGATAGATATTTTGCAAAAACGCACGGGTATAAAAAAAGTGGCGATAGCCGGCGGCGTTTCGGCAAACGGTTATTTGAGAGATAGCTTTAAACGATTATTTGAAAAATCGGTAGTCGAAGTTTATTATCCTAAATTGTCGTACTGCACGGACAATGCGGCTATGATCGGCGCGGCATGTTACTTTATGATTAAAAAGGGAGCAAAGCCTGCAACCTTAAATCTCGACGCAAGAGCGAACGTGACTTTGGAAAATTGACGTTTTTTACGTTTGACGCGCATTTTCCTCAAAACAAGACGAATAACGACTTTTTAGGATAAAATCCGACCGACGTTTCGGGCGGCCGGCGAATTTTATCGTTTGATAGATTATAATAAATTCATTGAATTTTTGCGATATTACGCCTTTTAGCGACTAAAAATTTTGTTTTTCATTATTTCAAAATAGGGGTTAAATCGTTTGACAATAGACAATTAAATTGGTAAGATAATATGGCTTGTAGAAGGCAGGCGATTTTTTCAAGTACCAAAAAAGTATATGAGAAAAGAACAAGAAGTTATAACATTGCTAAACAATTCTTCAAAAGTTGTTGGAACAAAACAGGTTTTGAAGGGTATGGCTTCCGACGAATTACGGTGTGTGATTCTCTCGGAGGATGCCGACGACTTTATAAAGACGAAGGTAAAAACGCAGGCGCAAAAGTGCGGCGTGGAGGTTATTGTTGCACCCTCTATGGCGTGGCTCGGAAACGAGTGCAAAATTGCGGTCGGCGCGGCAACCGTAGGAATTATCAAGGAATAGGTAATAGATGCTTCCCCAAGGGGTTGCGGAAAGCATCCGAAAATTTACAGGAGGTTAATATGCCAACCATTAATCAGCTTGTCAGAAAGGGTAGAGAAAGACAGCTCAAAAAATCGATGACGCCTATCATGGACGAATGTCCGCAAAAGAGAGGCATTTGTTTGTCGGTTACTACTACTTCGCCTAAGAAACCTAACTCTGCAGTCAGAAAGATCGCAAGAGTAAGACTTGTCAACGGTCAAGAAGGTACTGTCTATATTCCTGGCATCGGCCACAACTTGCAAGAGCACAGCGTTGTTCTTATTCGTGGCGGACGTGTTAAGGACTTACCTGGTGTGCGTTACCATATTATTCGTGGCGCTCTTGATACTGCCGGCGTTGCAAAACGTAAGCAAGCAAGAAGCAAATATGGCGCAAAACGCGCAAAATAAGAAACAAATCTCGGATGAATATTTAGGAGGACAAATATGCCAAGAAGAAGTGGCGTATCTAAAAGAGACGTATTGCCTGACCCTATTTACAACAGCAAAGTCGTTGCAAAGCTCGTCAACCAAATTATGCTTGACGGCAAAAAGGGTACGGCTCAATCAATCGTCTATGACGCATTTAATAAAATAGAAGCAAAATTGGGTCAAAATCCATTGGAAGTCTTTACGAGAGCGCTTGAAAACATTATGCCTGTTCTCGAAGTAAAGGCAAGACGTGTAGGCGGTTCTACTTATCAAGTCCCGCTTGAAATCAGACCTGAACGTCGTCAAACTTTGGGTATTCGTTGGCTCGTAGATTTCGCAAGAAAAAGAGGCGAAAAAACTATGGACGACAGACTCGCGGCAGAAATTATGGACGCTTTCGGAAATAGCGGCGGCGCTGTAAAGAAGAAGGAAGAAACGCATCGTATGGCAGAAGCCAACAAGGCGTTTGCACACTATAAGTGGTAATTGCAGAGGTAACGAATGGGAAAAATCTCACTTGATAAAGTAAGAAACATCGGTATTATGGCTCACATCGATGCCGGTAAAACTACGACAACCGAACGTATCTTGTTCTACACGGGCAAGACTCACAAGATTGGCGAAACCCACGACGGTACCGCTACGATGGATACCGATAAACAAGAACAAGAACGTGGTATTACAATTCACTCGGCGGCTATTACGACGAGCTGGAAAGACCACAGCATCACAATCATCGATACCCCGGGACACGTTGACTTCACCGTTGAAGTAGGAAGAAGCTTGCGTGTTTTGGACGGCGCAGTCGCAGTATTCTGCGGACGTGGCGGTGTTGAACCTCAATCGGAAACCGTTTGGCGTCAAGCTAACGACTACAAAGTTCCGAGAATCGCATTCGTCAACAAGATGGACAAGCAAGGCGCGAACTTTAACAATGTCGTAAAGATGATGAAAGAAAGACTCGGCTGTAACCCTGTTCCTATCACGATGCCTATCGGCAGCGGAGACGACCTTCAAGGTATCATCGATATCCTTAAAATGAAGGCTATCTACAACGAAGGCGAAAAGGGTGAAACCATTGTCGAAAAAGAAATCCCTGCCGACCTTTTGGCAGAAGCTGAAGAAAAGAGAAACAATCTTTTGGAAGCAGTTGCGGAAGTCGACGACGACCTTATGATGCAATATCTCGAAGACCCTACGTCAATCACCGACGACCAAATCAAAGCGGCTTTGAGAAAAGGCACCGTTTCGATGCAACTCGTTCCTGTACTTTGCGGTTCGGCTTACAAATTCAAGGGCGTTCAAACGATGCTCGACGCAGTCGTTATGTTCTTGCCTTCACCGCTCGACGTTCCTGCAACGGTCGGAATCAATCCTAACACCGAAGCGGAAGAAATTCGTAAACCTGACAACAAAGAGCCGCTCAGCGCGCTCGTCTTCAAGATAGCGGTTGACGATTTCGGCAGACTTGCATTCACCAGAATTTATTCCGGCGAACTTAAACCGGGTATGGAAGTTTACAACCCGAAGTCGGGCAAGAAAGAACGTATCAGCCGTATCGTCAGAATGAGATCCAACCAACGTGAAGAACTTCAAGAAGCGGGAGCAGGCGACATCATCGCGCTCATCGGTCTTAAAGACGCTTCGACGGGTGACTCGCTTTGCGACAAGGAACATCCGATTATTCTTGAAAACATCATTGTTCCTGAACCTGTTATCAAACAAGCAGTCGAACCTAAGACTAAGGAAAGCCAAGGCAAACTCGGTATCGCTCTTCAAAAACTTTCGGACGAAGACCCGACCTTCAAGTATTACACCGACAAGGAAACGGGACAAACGATTATCGCAGGTATGGGCGAACTTCACCTTGACGTTATTATCGACAGACTTCTTCGTGAGTACAAAGTCGAATGTAACGTCGGACAACCGCAAGTTGCTTATCGTGAATCTATCACCGGTTCTTCGGACGTCGAAGGAAAGTACATTCGTCAATCGGGTGGTAAAGGTCAATACGGACACTGTAAAGTCAGATTCGAGCCGTATGCAGACGGCGACTTCGCTTGGGAAGACGTTACCGTCGGTGGCGTAGTTCCGAAAGAATACGCAGCGGCAGTTCGCGCAGGTATCGAAGAAGCAGCTAAGACGGGCGTACTTGCAGGATATGAAACGGTCGGATTTAAAGCAACTCTTTACGATGGATCTACTCACGAAGTCGACTCGTCGGAAATGGCTTTCAAAATTGCAGGTTCCATGGCGTTTAAAGACGGTATGGCAAAAGCAAAACCTGTCCTTATGGAGCCTATCGTAAAACTCGAAGTCGTTACGCCTGACGAATATCTCGGCACCGTAATCGGCTCTATCACGGGTAAACGCGGCAACATCAAAGGCACGGAAATGAGAAGCGGTAACCAAGTTATCGACGCAGACGTTCCGCTTTCGGAAATGTTCGGATATGCAACGCAACTCCGTTCTATGACCCAAGGCAGAGCATCGTTCACAATGACACCTGACCACTATGAAATCGTTCCGAACTCTATTGCGGAAAAAGTCATCGGGTCAAGAAAATAACCAACAATAAAAAAATATATTCACTTTTTGTTAGGAGGAATTAAAAATGGCAAAAGCGAAGTTTGAAAGAACAAAGCCACACGTCAACATTGGTACTATCGGACACGTTGACCACGGCAAAACAACTCTTACTGCTGCAATCACTATGTATTCGGCATCGAAGGGCTTGGCAAAAGAAATGAAGTATGACGAAATTGACAAGGCTCCGGAAGAAAAGGCAAGAGGTATCACAATTAACACTGCTCACGTTGAGTACGAAACAGCTAACAGACACTATGCTCACGTTGACTGCCCGGGACACGCTGACTATGTTAAAAACATGATCACCGGTGCTGCTCAAATGGACGGCGCAATCTTGGTTGTTGCTGCATCTGACGGCCCTATGCCACAAACCAGAGAGCACATTCTTTTGGCAAGACAGGTTGGTGTTCCATACATCATCGTATTCTTGAACAAGTGCGACCAAGTCGACGACGAAGAACTTCTTGAACTCGTCGAAATGGAAGTTCGTGAACTCCTTAACGAGTATGACTTCCCAGGCGATGATACGCCTATCATCCGTGGTTCGGCTCTTAAAGCAACCGAAGCTCTTCTTGCAGGCAAGACAGACGATCCTGCTCTTAAACCTATCCAAGATTTGCTTGACGCAATCGATTCTTATATTCCGGAACCAAAGCGTGACACCGATCAACCGTTCCTTATGCCTATCGAAGACGTATTCACGATCACAGGTCGTGGTACCGTTGTTACCGGTAGAGTAGAACGTGGCGAACTTAAACTTAACGACAAAGTCGAAATCGTCGGTATTAAGCCACAAAAACAAGAAACCGTTGTTACGGGTATCGAAATGTTCCGTAAACTTTTGGACAGCGCAGTCGCTGGCGATAACATCGGCGCACTTCTCCGTGGTATCCAAAGAACAGACGTAGAACGTGGACAAGTTTTGGCTAAACCTGGCACAATTCATCCACACACTCACTTCACGTCGCAAGTTTACGTCTTGACGAAAGATGAAGGCGGACGTCACACCCCATTCTTCGATGGATATCGTCCACAATTCTATTTCAGAACAACCGACGTTACCGGAACTATCAAATTGCCTGACGGTGTAGAAATGGTTATGCCTGGCGATAACATCGACATGGAAATCACCCTTATTACACCTATCGCTATCGAACAAGGACTCCGTTTCGCTATTCGTGAAGGCGGCAGAACTGTAGGTTCAGGCGTTGTCGCAAAAATCATCGAATAATTAGTCTTTCAAACAGCTTCTATGCGTGGCGTGAAAGCGTCACGCATAGTATGCCTGTGTAGAAAGCGTGAGGAGGCTAACAATGGCTCAAAAGGAAAATAGAGTCAAAATTACGCTTGCTTGCACGGAGTGTAATCAACGTAACTATAATTTAGACAAGAATAAGAAAAAGCATCCCGACAGAATGGAATTGAAAAAGTATTGTCCTTTTTGTAAAAAACGTACCTTACATAGAGAAACTAAGTAAGGCATAGGAGGCTCTCATGGCAAAAGAAATGCCTGAAAACAATGACTTGATGAATAGCGAGAACGAAGCAGAAGAAAAAATCGAACAAGACGCTTTGACCGAAACGTCAAACGGCGTTGCGAACGAAGAATTCGATGCTTCTATCGGAGCTGTTACCGAAGCGATTGAGGAAATGAAAGCGGCAAACGCCGAAGAAGCCGAAATCGAGGAAACCGAAACCGTTGAGGCCGAGCAAACGGAAAACGTAAGCGAAGAAACGGCAGAAAACGCGGTAGTGACGGAAGCTCCTAAAACGTTAAAATCCATCAAGGCAGCGAAAAATAAGAATAATACCAAGGCAAGTTCCACTGTTGTGCCTGTCCAAATTGAAAGACGCCCTGACGCAACCGCCGCAATGGCGCAAAACGACAAGAAAGCGTCTCAGAAAAAGGAACAAAAAGGTAAAGGCAAGACAAATAAGCCAAAGCGTAACATCTTTAAAAGCATGTGGAAAGGTATCAAAGGTATCATTTCCGAACTTAAAAAGGTCACATGGGCAAAACCTAAAAAGGTTTTCGCTTCAACGGGCATAGTTATCGCTTTCGTACTTATCTTCCTCGTTATTCTTTTCGTTTTCGACTATGTATTATTCGGTCTTTTGTCATTGCTTATGGGTAATGGCTGGGTAAACATATTTGGCTAAGACAAAGGAGTGATTATGGATAATATGGAAAATAACGCTCTCGGCGGTTCAACTGCCGTAAGAGACGAAAACTACGAATGGTATATCCTTCACACGAATTCGGGTTACGAAAACGTAGCTGAAGAAAACCTTCGCAACATGGTTGAAAATAATAAACTCCAAAATTACATCGTTGACATCAAAGTCCCGATGGAAGAAGAGTGGAACGAAAAGAGAAAGAAAACCGTTCAAAAAATCAAATTCCCGAGTTATATCTTCATAAAGATGATATACACCAACAACATTTGGTTTATGGTCACGAATACGCGTGGCGTAACGGGTTTTGTCGGACCGAAAGGCAGACCTCTTCCAATGACTGCCGAAGAAGTTAAGAGAATGAATCTCGAAGTCATAAGCGTTGAAGATTTCGACATCAAAGTCGGCGACAACGTCAAAGTTATTTCGGGTGCGCTTAACGATTTCATCGGTGTTGTTGAAGAAATCAGTGGAGAAAAACAAAAAGTTAAAGTTATCGTTTCGATGTTTGGCAGAGAAACGCCTGTCGAACTTAACTTTTCGGAAGTCGAGAAAATTTAGTCGACTTAAAATTTTTGCCCGCTTGATAGTCAAGCAGGCTTGTGGGAGAAAGAAAATCTTTAATCTTTCGATAAACCACGTTAGTCAGGAGGATATATGGCTAAGAAAATCGCAGCAGTTGTAAAACTTCAATTACCTGCAGGAAAAGCAACGCCGGGACCACCTGTCGGTTCGTCACTCGGACCTCACGGTATCAATATCCCGGGATTCACAAAGGAATTTAACGAAAAGACCGCAAAGCAAGCAGGTCTTATCATTCCGGTAGTTATCACCATTTACGCAGATCGTTCATTCACATTTATTATGAAAACGCCACCTGCAGCCGTTCTTATTTTGAAGGCAATCGGTCTTGAAAGCGGCTCGGGTGTTCCAAATAAAACGAAGGTCGGTAAAATCACTAAGGCACAAATTCGTGAAATCGCAGAAACGAAAATGCCTGACCTTAATGCAGCATCGATTGAATCGGCAATGAGTATGATTGCAGGCACGGCACGCAGCATGGGCGTCGTCGTTGAAGACTAAGGAGGCGTGTTATGAGTAAAGGAAAGAATTATGTAGACAGTTCAAAAATCATAGACAAGTCTAAGGTTTACGACAGTGCCGAAGCAATGAAGCTCGTTGTTGAAACGGCTAAAGCTAAATTTGACGAAACCATCGAACTTCACGTCAAACTCGGCGTTGACCCTCGTCACGCAGACCAACAAGTTCGTGGCGTTGTCGTTCTTCCGAACGGAACGGGTAAGAAAGTCAGAGTTTTGGTTATCGCAAAAGGCGACAGAGCAGACGAAGCTCAAAAAGCAGGCGCAGATTACGTCGGCGCAGAAGAATACATTCAAAAGATTCAAACCGAAAACTGGTTTGACTTCGACGTTGTAGTTACAACCCCTGATATGATGGGTGTTGTCGGTAGAATCGCAAGAATCTTAGGCCCTAAGGGTCTTATGCCAAACCCTAAATCGGGAACGGTTACAACCGACGTAACGAAAGCTATCAACGATATCAAAGCAGGTAAAGTCGAATACAGAGTTGACAAAACTTCTATCATTCACGTACCAATCGGTAAGAAATCGTTCGGCGATGCAAAACTTCTCGAAAACTTCGATACTCTTATGGAAGCAGTCGTTAAGGCAAAGCCGGCAGCTGCAAAAGGTCAATATTTGAGATCGATTTACGTCGCATCTACGATGGGCCCGTCAATCAAAGTCAACTATAAACCTTCAACTGCAAACAACTAATTAAACAAAATCATTTGACAAACAAATTTCGTTTGTCTATAATGAACCCGTAATTATGCCGAAGACAGCAAGTGCGAAAGCGTAAATTCATTGAATGCTTGCCGAGGACAAACACTAAAACAGTAGTGTCGTTCTCCTTTGGCGAACGACACTTTTTTTGTGTCATCAATCTTTAAGGAGGTACAAATGGCATCACAACAAATTATTGAAGAAAAAGCAAAAGTTGTTGAGAGTATAAAAGAGAAAATCAAAGCCGCGCAAGGAATTGTTTTGGTCGATTATATCGGACTTACCGTTGAACAAGACACCGCAATGCGTTCGGAACTCCGCAAAAACGGAATCGAATACTCAGTTCTCAAAAACCGTCTCGTACAACGTGCTTTCAATGAACTCGGTTACAATGAATTTGACAGCTATCTTAACGGACCTACCGCTATCGCTTTCTCTAACTCAGACTGCGTAGTCCCTTGCAAACTTATGGCTGAATCTGCGGATAAATACGCAAAGATGAAGATTAAGTGCGGAATGGCAGACGGTAAGTTTATCGATGAAACGGTTGTCAATCAATATGCAAAATTGCCATCGAGAGAGCAATTACTCACCAACTGTGTTTTTGCTTTGTCAGGCTTGGTCAGAGGTCTTGCAGTTTGCCTTAATAAAATTGCAGAAAAAGAAGAAAACAACTAATAATTATTTGGAGGATAATTAAAATGGCAGATACAAAGAAATTTATCGAAGAAATCAAAAATATGACAGTTCTCGAACTTTCGGAACTTGTTAAAGCAATAGAAGAAGAATTCGGAGTTAGCGCAGCAGCTCCTATCGCAGTAGCAGCAGCACCTGCAGCAGGCGGCGCAGCAGCAGCTGAAGAAAAGACTGAATTCGACGTAGTTTTGAAAGCAGCAGGCGCAAACAAAGTTGCTGTTATCAAAGTTGTTAAAGAAGCAACCGGTCTTGGACTTGTTGAAGCAAAAGGCATCGTTGACGGCGCTCCTAAGACAATCAAAGAAGCAATGCCAAAAGAAGCAGCTGAAGAACTTATGAAGAAGCTCAAAGATGCTGGTGCAGAAGCTGAAATGAAATAATCGAAATCGATTTGATAAAAACGCAACCGCAAGGTTGCGTTTTTTGTTAAACCTATTGACTCGTAGTCGCTGTAGACGATAAAATAATATTAGTCGTTTATGTAGTCGTTATATAGATTTTGGGGAACGTCAAAAGCGCAGAGAACCAAAATAATGTAAAATGCGAAATGCTTGCAATAAATGATTAAGACGTGCGGTTTGCAAGAAGTTGCATTTAACGTAATAGGCGGTTTTGTAGCAGGAGTAATTACTAGGGCTAATTGTAATAGTAATTATAATTAGTATAGCTATAAAATGAGTGAGACAATTTAAAGTGTGTATGGTGTTTACCTAATTGTTAAGCAGATAATTAAGCAGGCGACTTGCAAACGATTGACTAATAATCGATAAACAATCAGGCAATGGATTACAAACTGTCGGACGTTAACAAAACTATTAACCAAGCGTATTGCAAGTTTATTAAGAAACGAGCGAATATTAAACCAATCAAGAACAAGCAAAACAATAGAAATTTAAAAACAGCTAACAGACGGCAAATTAGCCAACTATTATACAAATAAATAAATGGACAACAGATAACAAACTATTAGCGGAGCAACTATGTGGTGGGAGAATAGTATTTTTTATCAAATATACCCGTTAGGTTTTTGCGGTGCGCCGAAAGAAAACGACGGCGTAATTACAAACAGAATAAGAAAAGTGACCGATTGGATTGAACATTTCAAAAGATTGAATATCGATGCAATCTATTTTTCGCCTATTTTCGAATCGGACAGACACGGCTACGATACAAGAGATTATTGCAAAATAGATTGCCGCCTTGGAACAAACGCCGATTTCGGAAACGTCTGCGAAGCGTTGCATAATAACGGAATAAAGATTGTGCTTGACGGTGTGTTTAATCACGTCGGCAGGGGATTTTGGGCGTTTAAGGACGTGCTTGAAAACAAATGGAACTCAAGATATAAAGATTGGTTTTTTATAAACTTTGACGGCAACAGCTGTTATAACGACGGCTTTTGGTACGAAGGTTGGGAAGGGCACTATGAACTTGTAAAACTCAACCTTAATAACGACGAAGTGGTGAATTATCTTTTCGATTGTATCGACAGTTGGATAGACCTGTTTAAAATAGACGGATTAAGACTTGACGTTGCATATCTTTTGAACGAAAACTTTATGCGCAGACTTCGCGCTCACGTCAACGGAATTAAAGAAGATTTCCTGCTTGTGGGCGAAATTCTTTTCGGCGATTACAATCGTATAGCAAACGACGTAATGCTTAACAGTTGCACGAATTACGAATGCTACAAAGGACTTTATTCGAGTTTCAATTCGATGAACCTTTTTGAAATTGCTCACTCGTTAAACCGTCAATTCGGATATGAAAATTGGGCGCTTTATCGTGGCAAACATTTTCTGTGCTTTGCCGACAACCACGACGTAACGAGAATTGCAAGCTTGTTAAACGATAAAAACGCTATTTACCCGCTTTACGGAATTCTGTTCGGAATGAACGGAATGCCGTGTCTTTATTATGGCAGCGAGTGGGGAGCGACAGGCGTCAAAGGACACGGGAGCGATGACGAATTAAGACCGAGTTTCGATAAACCGCAATGGAACGAACTTTGCGACTACATAGCGAAACTTGCGAAAATTCATAAAAGCAGCGACGCGTTGGTTTGGGGCGGATACAGAAACGTCACGATAACGAACAAACAACTGGCGTTTGAAAGAGCGACCGACAAAGAGCAAGTTCTTGTTCTGACAAATGCCGACAGAAGCGAATTTTCAATTCATTTAAACGGATTTGAAAATCGCAAAGCAATAGATATGTTTACGAATAAAGAGATATATCTTGAAAACGGCAACTATATTTTAAAGCCTTACGAAACGGCGTACCTAAAAATAGTTTAAAATATGCCTGCGAAACAATGCAAAGCAGTTTAACCGCTGAATTGTATTTGTTTGCAGGCTTTTAAAATTGATATTATTGTTGAAAATCTTTTAAATTTGTTTTAGTATTAAAAAGAAATATTTAAGGAGTATGCAACAAATGGGCGTTGCTGAGTGTTTAATAAATGATTATGGACAACAGAGCGTTGAATAAGCTGTTACTTAAAATTGCCGACGGTGACGATTCTGCCCTTTCAAAGCTGTACGAAGAAACGAAAAAAGGCGTATTTGCCTTTGTTTTGTACTACCTATCGAAAGAGGATGCAGAAGACGTTATGCAAGACGTTTATCTTGCAATAAGGGCAAACGCAAATAAGTATACGGCGGATACGAACGCTAAGGCGTGGATTTTGCAAATAGCCAAAAATCACGCTCTCAACAAAATTAAAAAGAACAAAAGGAACGTGCCTCTCGACTTAGTCATCGATAAAGGGCAAACGAGCGAGTATAACGGCATAACCGACGTTATGCGCAAAGTGCTTTCAGACGAAGAATTCGAAATTGTCACTTTGCACGTAGTGTGGGGTTATAAGCATAAGGAAATAGGCGAGATGTATTCCGCTCCGACGGGAACTATAACGTCGAAATACAAAAGAGCCGTAGAAAAGGTAAAAGCGGCTTTAAAGGAGGTGTGATATGAATTGGAAAAAACAATGGCTTAATGAATTGTCCGAAAAAGCTCCGAAAGCAGAAAAATTAAATATCACGCCTAACGGCGGAGGAACGGTTGCGCTTAAAAAGAAAGCCAGCATAACGACAGTCGCAATTGTCGCTTTTTTAGCGTTGTTCCCTATCGTATTTTTGAGTTTGTGGTTTACCGTGTTTAGGCAGCCGACAGACGTTGATTTTGGCGGCGACTTTGTCGCAGTGGAAATCAATCCGTCCGTTGTGTTTAGTTTGGACAAAAACGGCGAGGTGGAAAAAGCGGTAAGTTTAAACGGGGACGCAGACCTTATTTTGTCAAACGAGAATGCAAAATCCGCTATTATAGGAAAGAGCGTCAACGACGCGCTAAATGCCTACGTTGATTATGCGGCAAAACTCGGCTACGTCAATTTGCTTCTTGACGCCGTAAAAGTCTCCGGTACGTCGGAAAAAACCGTCGATAAAGCGATTTCGTCACTTGAAAATCATTTTAAAAAAGACGGAATTTATTCTGCTGTGGTAAACGGTGGCTATGACGGTGAAAACGTAGCAAAACTTTGCGGCTCAAAAGCGGAGCTTGGCGAAATAGCGAAAAAAATTAAAGATATGGAAAGTTTCGCCTTTGAAAACGAGGCAAAATTTTTGACGTTTGACGCTATTCTCGAAAAGTACAAAAAAGAAATTTTGCTGATGCCCGAAATAAAGAATTATATTGTAGAAGTTCTCTGTTCGGAAAAAAGTCCGCTTGACGAGCGTGTAAAAACTCAAGTACGCTATCTTGCTCAGTGTTATCCGGAAGAATTTTTGGAAAAACTCGAAGAATGGAAGAAACTTGCCGAAGCGATTGCTCCGTCATTTGTTGACGATATCCTTGATTTTATCGACTTGCCAAAAACCCTCAATGAGTATTTTGAGAAAGTTGTAAAAGCGTTCAAATATGATTTTGAGAAAAAACTAAGCGAGAATATGCCGAAATACAATTTGCCGCGAGAAGAAATAACGACGGAATCATACGAGGAGTTTTTAAAGGGCATAGAGGAGACTTACGGTTCGGTCGAAAAGTTTTGGGAAAGCAAAAGGTAGTTTCCTGCATAGCGAGGCGATGAAACTAATACTTTTTGACAGATGATACTAAGTTTAGCGATAAAAGCCGAAACGGCAATAAAAAAATAAATTGTTGCAACAAAACGCCTATTATGATTGTTTAATAGACAAATACAAATTCAATAAAGCGGAGGTGCTTATGAAACAAAAAATTGCAATCATTCTTTGTTTGGCTTTAGTCTTAGTATTAGGTTTGACTTTGGTAGCCTGTAACAAAGATTCGGAAAAAGAAGCAACAGCTCAATCGTTCGTAAGCCTTGACATTAACCCTGAAATCAATTTAACTTTAGACAAAAACAACAAGGTTATAAGTGTCAGCGGAGCTAACGAAGACGGACAAGTTTTACTTTACGGCGAAAAGGGCATCATCGGCGTTGACGTCGAAACGGCGGTAGGCAATATCGTAAATCTTGCAATTAAATACGGCTATCTTGACGAAAACAACACAGTAGTCGGAACAAGCGTAAGTTCATCGATTGGAAATGCCGACAAAATTCTTGCGAAAGTAAATGCAAAAATTGAAGCGACAAAAGACGAAGACGGAAAACTTACGATTAAGGCGGACGCAAGCGGCTCGTTTGCTCTTCTTAGAGAATATGAAAACTTTAAGGCAATTCACGCCGACGTCGACATAAGCCTTGCCGATTTCAAACTCGCATTAGCGGCGTCTGAAACGGGCGAAGTTACCCTTGAAGTTGCCGTCACGCTTGACACTTCTAAACTTATCAAAATCGTGAACGATGCTCAAAAGAAAGCTGCCGAATATGCGACCGAAGCATATGACGACGCTGTAGAAATGGCTAATGCTGTTTACGAACAAGCGTTAAAAGCGGCAGACTCTGCGGCGTATATCGAATTTTACGGAAAACGCATTGCTAAAATCGCAACCAATCTCGATTATGCAAACACTGTCTATTACGGCGGGCTCTACGGAATGTACGCTTCAACGTCGGCAGGACTTAAAGTTACGTCGGCAGGCATAAAGGCGGCAAACAAAGTCGCTACTTACGCCCTTGACGAAGTGCAAATCAAAAAGATTGCCACAGCTCTCGGATTTACCGATGAAGACGTAAACAAACTTAAAGACAGCAGCGGAAATATTACGATTGAAAGCATCGAGGCTTATGCAAACAAATATTTCAAAAACAGCAAACAAACCCAAGAAATTAAAGCAAAGGCTGAAGCGTTGAAAAAAGCGTTAAACGATATCCAAATAGATATCAGAATTGAAATTGACGGCAAAGTCAAAGAATATTCTTTAAATATCGAAAAGGTTGTCAAAGCAGGCGAGGATGCCGTTACCGCTTTAAACAATACGCTTGCTTCGGTTAAGAGTTTCCTTCCGGAAGAATTCCAAACCTATCTTGACGATTTTGCGGTAGCTGCCCAAAAGGTCAGAGCGGTGCTTAAAGGTGAAGAAGGCGCAATGGACAATCTTGACGAATATATCAAAGAGTTAGACGCAAAAGCCGATGAGATACTCGGAAAAATCAAGCAAGATATGACGGAAAAAGACAAACAAGAGTTGCAAGAAATCAAAGATAGAAACGCAAAGACTTTGTCCGATGCAAAAGCTAAGTTTGACAAGAGCTTGTCAGACGCTAAAAACGAAGCAATGAAATTCTTGCAAGAGAAAAAGGACGCAAGAAGACCAACCCCTATTGAAGGTTAAACGAGGACTATTCAATTAGGTTTAAACAATAAATGCCAAATTCAAACAATAAATTTAGGCTAAAGGTTAAAGTATAAGTTTGAAAGGCATTTGCAATAAAACCGCAATTTAGAGCCGACAAAAAGTGTAAGCGCAAGTTTAAAGTATAAGTCGATGAAGATTTGATGAAATAGTTTAAGTTTTAACCAACTACTATTCCCCAAAAGTAGTATAGACAAAAAAGCAAGAACCGCAGTGAAAACTGCTGTTCTTGCTTTCCTTTTTAACTGACGCAGATTATGTTTTCGGTTAAAGCGTTTTAACATAATTTTGAGATTTAAAGGTGACCGCCGATGTATGGGCGTGTGACCAAATTGTTTGCGCGCGACTTTAAGACTTAAAGTAGTCTAAAACGAAATAAAATTTTATTTAACGTCTGTGTGAGTATTTATTATATTGTTGCCATATTGTCGTCAAAAACGGACATTAAAATTGTAGGTTATTTTATGTATAAACTTTACAAATAAAAAATCAGGGCGCATAATAGTTAAGGATTGAACAATTAACATTTTTTTTACATTAGACGCCGAACAGTAAAGGCGTATCGCGTTTTGTTTTGGAGGCATTATGCTCGAAGTCAGACATTTAAAAAAGACTTATACTCCTAAAAAGGGAGTTCCTGTCGTTGCTTTGAACGACATATCAATCAAGTTTCCCGACAAAGGACTTATATTTATTTTAGGTAAATCGGGAAGCGGCAAATCGACGCTTCTTAACGTAATGGGCGGTCTCGATAAAGCCGATGAAGGCGAAATTATCATAAAAGATAAGTCGTCGGCGGAATTCAAACAAAGCGATTTCGACAGTTACAGAAACACATATCTCGGCTTTATTTTTCAAGAGTACAACATTCTCGAAGACTTTTCCATTGCCGCAAACATAGGCCTTGCTCTCGAATTGCAAGGTCAAAAGGCGACAAACGAAAGAATAAACCAAATTTTGCAACAGGTCGGACTTGACGGCTACGGAAAGCGCAAACCGAACGAACTCAGCGGCGGTCAAAAGCAAAGAGTTGCCATAGCAAGAGCTTTGGTCAAGAATCCCGAAATCATAATGGCGGATGAACCTACGGGCGCGCTTGACTCGAATACGGGTATTCAGGTTTTCGATACTCTTAAAGAATTGTCCAAGGAAAAACTCGTTATCGTCGTTTCGCACGACCGCGACTTTGCCGAACAATACGGTGACCGTGTCATCGAATTTAAGGACGGCATCATAATTTCCGATATAGAAAAAACGAGAAGCGAAGCTCTTTCTTCACCGAACGGCGAGGTTAAGGTTTTTGACAACAAGCTTTTGAAATTCAGAAAAGGCTATAAACTTACTTCGCGCGACGTCGAAATGATAAACGCATGTTTAGCAAACAACGACGCAATGGTTTCGCTTGACGAAGATACCAACGTTCAAGTGAGAAAGTTTGCAAGAATCGACGAAAACGACAATATCGAAAGTTTTAAAGCTACCGACGAAAGCGCGATAGTGAACAGTGACAAAACTCCGTTCAAACTTATCAAATCGCGTTTGCCATACAAGAACAGTTTGAAAATGGGCGCAAGTTCGCTTCGTTCGAAACCTGTAAGGCTTATTTTCACGATTCTTCTTTGCTTTGTTGCGTTCGCAATGTTCGGTTTTGTCGACAGCCTTGCGGCATACAACAAGATTGACGTAACCGTAAACTCAATGAAGGACCAAAACATAAATTACGTTTCGATAAGCAAAGAAATCGGACGTCAATATGATCCCGAAGACGACTATATCAGCTACAACGAGTCCAAAATGTCCGACGAAGATATTCAGTTTTTAAACGATAAAATCGGCGGCACTTTCAAACCTATTTATGCCCCGATGACAGACAACGGATACAGTTCGGAACTCAGCCTTTCGGCGTCGCTCGCAAAGGAAGAATATAACGAAATTTATACTCGTCAACTTAGCGGTTATTGCGAATTGACGCAAGCAGACATTTCCGCAATGGGATTTACGGTCATCGGCAGAATGCCTGAAAACTATGACGAGGTTTTGTTGCCTAGCTACGTTTTTGACCATTTCAAGCAATTCGGCTATAAAGACGGTTCGAGTACGATGAGTTCGACCGAAGTGCAAGCTATGTCCATGCAAAATTTTTTGGCGGGCGTTGCGAAACATATTACTCTTGGCGAACAAACGTTTACTATCAGCGGATTTGTCGATACAAGACTCAATTTGAGTGCGTTTTCAGGTATCGGTTCGTCGAGCGGCATCGATAACTATATGAAAATAGAGCAACTCAGAAACGAAGTCGGTTACGGTGTAAACGCCGTCGCGATAGTTAAAGAGGGCTTTATTGCAAAAGCGAAAAGCAAAGGCGGCGCAATCGGCGCAAAAGTATATAACGGCGCAGAGGGCATAAACCTTAAAACGACTAACGATACTTGGCCATATAGTTTGCAGTATTATATAAAAGCGTCGATGATTGACGCAGGCGATATTAAGTATTTCGATTCTTCAAAAACGTCTTTAAACAACGGCGAGATGCTTATCAGCGCAAGCAGGCTTAAAGAGATGTTCAATTGGATTTACGAATCGAGCACCGCAAAAGAGAATATCGACACGGCAAGAGCCGACAAACTCGAGTCGTTAATCGAAAACTCATTCGATAACCTTTCTTATGACAATAGGGTTAAGATTTTGGTTAGGTCAGGCGCAACCGAAGAAGAAGCAAAGACTATGCTTGACAATATCGCAACCGAGAAATCGAACATCGTCCAAAGGTATGCAAACGTCCTGTCCGACAATCTGACAGAGAATGAGTTCGACCCTGACAACACGCTTTACGGAATGAAAATCACAGCTCTTAAAGATGCTATGGTTAATAACTGGAATGACGTTTTGTCTTTGCTCGAACACGCTAACGTCGCGCCGAACTTCGACCTTACGGCAGATTACAATAGCATTTCGAGTGGCTATAAAAACGGCGTCAGCATTAAGGTGGTCGGCATATTCTTTGAAAACACTCAAATGGCGGCAAAGAACAGTAATGACGAAGAATTGTCAAACGGATACTATTTGCTTAACGATGAGCTTTTCGATGAAGTCGTGCAAGACGCAAACGCTATTTATACGGGCGCAATAGCCGTAGGCACAGAGTCGGTCATTAAAAACGCAGTTGACATTAACTATAAGGGCGGAACGAAAAACAGTAACGGAACGTATAAACACTTTAAACTCAACAACAAAGTCACGGCGGCGCTTTCAAGCGTAAACGGCATATTCGAGAGCCTTTCAAAGATATTCCTTTACGTAGGACTCGGCTTGCTCGTGTTTGCTTCGTTGATGTTTATGAATTATATCGGAACTTCGATTTCGTACAAGAAACGTGAAATCGGTATTCTTAGAGCAGTCGGTGCAACATCGGGTGACGTTTTCGGAATATTCCTTAACGAAGCTATGATAATTTCAATCATCAACTTCGTTTTGGCGGCAGTAGGTAGCGGCGTTGCCGTATTCATTACAAACAGAGCGCTTGTAAACGAGTATTCTTTGCCTATCTCGCTCTTGACTTTCGGAATCAGACAAATTGCAATTATGCTTGCCGTTTGCGTAGCCGTTGCATTTATATCGAGCTTGATACCTGTTTTGAAGATAGCGAAGAAACGCCCGATTGACGCAATCAGAAACAGATAGCGATAACACGCAGCCGCATATCGAAATTAGCGACAAAGGGCGGTTTGCAAAAAAGCCAAAAGAAAAACTAAAAGGCTTAAAATAAAAATATCTATAAAAAAATATCCGTAGTGTATTGCTGCGGATATTTTTAATTGTGCAAAAGAGAATTAAGGTCGAATTCCATAAGCTCGTTTGTGTATGGATTGATAAAACTTATATATGAACATTCGAGCATTTGACCGCCGTTATATTCTCCTTCATAGTTTCCGTACAACGTATCGCCTACGACGGGGTGCCCTATGTGAGCGGCGTGCAATCTGATTTGATGAGTTCGTCCCGTAAAGAGTTTGACTTTGCAAACGGTGTTAGGGCCGTCGTAGCGCAAAGGTGTGAACAGGGTTTTTGCTTGTTTTCCGTTTTTGTCAATCGTGCGTTTCATAACGAGCGGCTTGCTGAGTATGGGGGCGTCTACAAAAGTTTCGCGCTCCAATTTGCCCGTCAGAGTTGCGGTGTAAATTTTTGTTATGTCGTTTCCGTCCGACAGCAGCGAGTGTGTAATTCCGTTCAGCGCGACAAGCGTAAGCCCCGACGTGTCCTTGTCAAGTCTTGTGACAATTCTAAACGTTTCTTTAGGGAAAAGATAGGTAAGTCCTGCAAGAAGGTTGTCGTCGTAATGACCGTGCGTCGGCATAGACGGCACGCCCTTAGGTTTAAACAAAACCAAAAAGTCTTCGTCCTTATATAAAACTTTTATGGGAACTTCTTTGGCGGTTCGATAAGGCTTTGAAGTTTCGGGTATAAAAATGCTCACTTCGTCATTTGGACATAGCCGCACGTTGCCTTTAAATGTTTGTCCGTTGACTAAAACTTGTCCGCCGTGCAATCTTATCAAAACCGATATGCGGCGTGAAAAAAGCGAATTCATAAACGTTTTTACGTCGGTGGTTTCTTTAATTGTGAAGCGCATAGTTTTGTCCATAGATAAAGTATACCGCCCTTTTTCAAGTCGGTCAAATAAAATTATTTTGGGTATTGATTGAATAAACAAAATATGTTAAAATAAAATTACCAAAAACTTGGAGGAAATTATGTTAACCGTAAATTTTGTAGACGATGTAAAAAAGACTTTCAACGGCGACAGTATGAGATGGGTTGCCGGCGGCAATATCATCGACCTTATCGAAGAACTTAGTGATTGGTATAAACTTGACCCTAATTCACTGGTTGATTTCAGATACCTTGTAAACGGCAAGGAAGTTCCGCAAAAGAAGTGGGGAAAAATCAAACTTAAACCGCGTGACGGAATTATGATTATGCCGAAAAATTTTACGCCGGTGCAAGCCGACGATTAAAACGTCCTTTGCTTAAAGGCGGAGAATTTATCGAAAAAACGATGAAAAAGAGAGCGGCCTAAGCCGCTCTCTTTTTTTGAGGTTTTAAATTTATAAAATATAAAACGCAAATTTCGACAAATAAATATTTTGTCGATAAAAGTTTTAAGAGTTAAAAAGCAAATCGAAAAAGGACGAAATATTGAGAAAAACGCAAATATGAATGCCTAAAAACGTCGAAAAAACGCCGATTTCGGCGCGTTGAAAATTCCGAAAAAAAAGTAAAAATAATTTCATTTATGCCGTTAAAACGTTTGACAATCTTCCCTGAATTTATTATTATGGTTAAGCCTTGTATAGCAACAAGGGATATTTCTGCGTTCAAAACGCTAAAAAAGCTGTGAAAATGCGCAAAAATTACGGGAAAATCAAACGATTTTCCGATAAAAAAGCGCGCGACACACACGGCATAGTGTATGAGAATGCAAAAATCTCTCGGCTTAGGCTCAAAAATAAATACACACACTCAGTGTATACCAATAAACAGGAGGCTATTATGGCTGGACAAAAAATCAGAATCAAGTTGAAGGCGTATGACCACGATCTTATCGATTTATCGGCAGAAAAAATCGTCGAAACGGTTAAAAAGACGGGCACTAAGGTTTCAGGACCTATTCCGCTTCCTACCGAAAAAGAAATCATCACGATTCTTCGCGCTACGCACAAATACAAGGATTCGAGAGAGCAATTTGAACTTAGAACACACAAGCGTTTGATTGATATATTCAATCCTACGGCAAAAACGGTTGATTCGCTTATGAAAATCGATTTGCCTGCAGGCGTTGATATTTCTATCAAACTTTAATAGAGAGTTAAGGAGGGTGAACTTTATATTATGAATAAAGCAATCATCGGAAAGAAAATCGGTATGAGCCAAATCTTCTCGGCTGACGGAAAAGTTATTCCTGTAACCGTCGTAGAAGCAGGTCCATGCCCAATCGTGCAAAAAAAGACAGTAGCAAACGACGGATACGACGCTCTTCAAGTTGCGTTCGGCGAAGTCAAGATAGCAAGAGTCAACAAACCGCAAGCAGGACATTTCAAAAAAGCTAACGTTGAACCTAAGCGTTATTTGAGAGAACTCAGACTTAAAGACTGCTCGACGTACGAAGTAGGACAAGTCATCACCGCAGACGTCTTCCAAGAAGGCGACCACGTTGACGTTTCGGGTACTTCGAAAGGTCACGGATTCAGCGGCGTTATCCAAAGATGGAATCAACATCGCGGACCTATGGCTCACGGCTCGGGTTATCACAGAGGCGTCGGCTCTATGTCGGCTTGCTCGGACCCGTCGAGAGTTTTCAAGAATAAGCATATGCCGGGTCAATGGGGCGGCGAAAAGGTTACCGTTCAAAACCTTGCCGTTGCGAAAGTCGACGCAGCAAGAAACGTTCTCCTTATAAAGGGAGCAATACCCGGTCCTAAGGGCGGCTTAGTCGTCATCAAGGAATCCCTTAAAGGCTAATGGAGGTTAATATGCAACTTAATGTTAAGGATATGAACGGTAAAGAAGTCGGACAAATCAAACTTGA
>SAMEA104315424__coassemble_663_pt1 | contig 22199 bp, 17 predicted proteins | sample SAMEA104315424__metabat2_low_PE_052 | metagenome-assembled genome bin SAMEA104315424 (sample SAMEA104315424) | gut metagenome | biome: Monkey gut; feature: monkey-associated habitat; material: faeces | place: China | collected 2013 | reverse complement strand
CAAACAAAATCGTTATATATTAAAAATAGGCAAGTTGGCAAATGGGTAAGTGCTAAAATTGCCATAACAACTATCCGATAAGTTTTGCGTGGATTTTGCCAAACAAAATCGTTATATATTAAAAATAGGCGAGCGGTAAATGGGTAAGTGCTAAAATCGCCATAACAACTATCCGATAAATTTTGCGTGGATTTTGCCAAACAAAATCGTTACAAATTGAAAATAGGCAAGTTGGCAAATGGACAAATGCCAAAATTGCCATAACAACTATGCAATACGTTTTTTAAATCAATTTGTCGATAAAGTTTGCATAAAAAAGCATAAATATTTTTTAAAATGTTAAAAAACGATATTTTGCGGGGAAGTCGAGGTTAAATAAAAACTTGCTGCGTATTAAATTTGCTTACTATAATCGGAAAAATAAAATTAAAAGTCGTTCGCTGTCGGCGGCGTGGCAAGCAATGCCTTTTTCCATTGTTTGAAATCGAAGCGAACGTTAGCGGGACTTGTGGACGGAAGATAAAAACAAATTTTGTTTAACAGCGGATATGCTTTTTTGAATAATTTTTTTGCAGTTCCGCCGTTGATTAAAATTTTCTTCACGTTTGCAACCTTAAAAATTTGCGTCATATCGCATACGGTTGGATTTTTAATATTAGCGTCGAGAGAGCCTACAATTTCGCAACTTGTGACCACGTCCCAAAGCGCAATTTTGTGCCTTGTCAGAAAACACTTTTTTTCTTCGACGGTTTCGCAAATCTTTTCGCCATAAATCTCGGCGAGAGTTTTCCAAAATCTATTCAATTTGTTGCCGTAATAAAAATTCTCTTCCCTTGATTTTACGCTGGGGAAGCTACCCAAAATTAAAATTTCGGAATCGGAATTTACAAACGGCTCAAAAGCGTGAATTATCATATCTACATATTAGCACGTTTTTACGTTAGAATTCTACTGTTTATCGGTGCCAATATGCAGATATTTAATTTTGTGGATATAATCATTTGCCGATATAAATCGTTGCGCCTTTAATAATATTGTTTCGATGTGATTTGCATTTGCATTATGCTCTTGGGCTAAAAATCAGTAACACCCACGCTTTGCCGCAAAACATACAATTTTTAAAGATCGGCTCGGTCGTCGGCGTTTGTATCTGTTGTTTGCCGACAGCTTTTGGCGTCTAACTTGTTTGTTTGCGTAGGTTTTATATTTCCGAGTTTGTGTTTAGCGTCAAAACAGAACGCCGCTTTTGCCGACTTGGTTTGTCGCTTTGCAGTTTCCATAATTAAAAGCCGATGTGTTTTATAATGTCAGACGGTGTATCTTGTTTGTCGACCGCGTTTGTATGGTTCGCCGATTTTCACTGGCTGTTTTTTTTTATTTTAAAAACTTAGGTTGAAACTGCTCGCCGCGTATTGCCTTTTCAAGCGTAGGCAGAATATATTCTCTTGCCGCAATCATCGAATTAGGTTTTTGCGCAGGGTCGTCCTGACTTATCGGAACGAAGAAGAAGTTTTTCGTATTGAGCAGAAGCCCTAAATTTTTGGCATTTGCTCCGAGAGAGTCGTTTGACGAAAGCGCGATGACAACCGGTCTATCGTTTCTCAGTTGCGCTTTTACGGCGAGCGTGACGGGAGTGTCGCTTATGCCGTGCGCAATTTTCGAAAGACTGTTTCCCGTGCAAGGGCAAACGAGAACTGCGTCAAGATTCGCCTTTGCGATAGGCTCTGCGCCTTGCAAAGTCGAAATGACTTTTTTGCCCGTGATGCGTTCGACCTCGCTTCGGAAGTCTTCCGCTTTAAAAAATCGTGTATCGAGGTCGTAAACGTTGTAACTGAAAATCGGCGTAACGTCATAGCCTGCGTCGACAAGCTCGCTAAGCGTAATAAGCGTGTTTTTTAATGTGCAAAAAGAGCCGCACACGCAAAATCCTATTTTCATAAACCCTCCCTAAAAATAAAATCGCAAATCAATTTACCTGCCGATTTCGGATAAAACTTTGCAGGCATAGCGGGATAATATTTTGCGTCGATTCCCGAAGCGGAAAGCTCGGCAAGCGGAAGGACGTCTTTCCCCGCAAGGTCGATATAGATTGCGCCGTATTTATGCGATTTGAAATTCACGTCTGAAAGTTTTGGCGACGTGTTTACAATTACGTCATAACCGTTAAAGTCGATTTTGTCCATATCAATTATTTTGTCGGCAAACGCTCCTGCTTGTCTTACCGAGCTTGTCGCAATATCGAGCTTGCCGCCAAGAGCGGTAAAATATCTCGCAAACGCCGAGCCTATTCGACCGAAGCCTATAAGAAGAAGTTTTAAATCGTATGGAGCAAGGTCGGTCTTGCTTAGTAGGTCTATTGCCGCAAGGGCGGTCAGCTTTGCGTTTTCCATTGTGAATATCTCGTCGCTTAGCAGGCAATGCGTATCATAACCCGACAACATTCGTTTTGTTTCGTCGTCCATTTTTCCGTAAACCAAAACAAAATCGTTGAACGCCAAAATTTTATTCCAAACGAAATTGCTGTCAAGTTTAAGGTTGGGCGGCGTAATTATGCACAATTTTTCGTTTTTTTTGTCCGCAAGCGAGGCGCGGACATAGTTCATCCTTTCGTCGTCTCCCAAAACCAAATAGTTCATAAATCCCCTCACACGGTATACTATGAGTTTTTCGTTAGGTTGTGACACTTGTAAACGTCCGTCACATAAAATGCAGTGGGAGGCAGTTATGGAAAAAAGATTGTTTTTGGGAGCGAATACATATCTTGGTTTCAAAAGTTATTTTGAAGACAGACTAAAATATTGCGACAAGGTATATATATTGAAAGGCGGACCCGGCACGGGCAAAAGCACCCTGATGCGGAAGGTAGCAAATGCGGCAAAGGAAAGGAACTTAGACTATGAAACGTGGTATTGCAGCGGAGACGTAAAAAGCCTTGACGGCGTTTATATAAAGAACCTGAAAACCGCAATAGTGGACGGAACAAGTCCGCACGCGATAGAAGCGTCCTTGCCGATAGTCAAAGACAAGGTGATAGCGTTAGGCGATTTTATCGATGAAAAAAAACTTTTGCCGCACGGCGAGGAAATAGCCGCGCTTTGCAATGAGAAGGCAAATCGTTACGTCAAAGCGTACAGAAGGCTTAATCACGCAAAGTTGTGCCTTGACGAAATGAACGCCGATTTTTCGCCGTACGTTTCGATGCCGAAAATGACGCAAATATGTTCGTCGCTTGCTTATCACGTCAGAAAAGCCACAAAAGTTACGAAACAACTTTCAAGGGCAATTTCGCCGCAAGGCATAGTGTCGTTCGACGACCATTTAAAGGATAAGCAAATCGTTTCCGTCAAAGCGGACAGCGAAATTCAGCGTGAAATTTTCTTTGACAAAATGGCGCAAATGCTCTGCGGTTACGATGCCTATATGTCGCCGCTCGGTGTGGGCATAGAAGGAATGGTTGTCGGCAGATATGCAATAGTTTTTGATAGACCCGACCTCGACGCGCAGGAGACAGTGGACCTTAACGTCGCATTAAAAAGGTCTGTTTCTGTCAGCGAATATGCTCAAAGCGAATATGAAAGACAAATAGGGCTTGCAATAGACGAGCTTGCAAAAGCAAGAGAGAATCACGTAAAAGTCGAAGAATTTTACGTCGAAGCAATGGACTTCTCAAAAGTCGGCTATGTAACCGAAAAAATAATCAAAGAGATATTCGCCGATTAAAAAATTTTAAGTTTGACAAAATTTGGTTTAAAGAAAAAAACTAAACGGGCATGTTGCCGTATAACGAAATAAAGCCTTTATATAAAAGTATATAAAAGGTTTGAAAGTTTGGGTTTAGAACTTGGCGGTTTGTGAGTTTAGTGAACTTAAAACGCAAAGCGGATTTGGCAATTTGATTTAATATCGCGTGATTTTAATGTCGCAAAACACCTGCTTACGTTGCCTCGTAGGCAGGTGTTTTTTTATAACAAACACTCAACAGCAAACACTCAACAACAAACGCTAAACCGTTTGTCAAACAAATAGTGAAGAGGTCGACTTTTTATGAAAAGTAAATTTAAAGATTTATATTTATTATATAGATATAGCAAATTTTTCAGGCTTCCGTGATAGGCTGCATCGGATTTTAGACTATTCATTATATAGGACGTAGTAAATTCAGGCTTTCTTATAGGGTATAGTAAAAATTTTTAGGCTTCTCGTTATAACTCGCAGGCAAGTTTTGGCTTCTGTACGCGACGAGTTTTCGTTTTGTCGTGACGTTTTATCGTTATTTTGTCATAATTCCACAAATTGTTAGGCGCATAACGTCGTGCTAAAAGGATAGTTTTTATTTTTTCATTGACATTGACTTTTAACTGGGTTAAAATAGATACTGTATAATAGCCTAATAGTATGTAGTAGTATGCCTTCTAAGGCGTATCTGCAAAATAAGGGGGAGAGTATATGAAAAAGCAAGCCCGGCTTATAATATTCATAGCGGTCATTATGTTGATGTGTTTGTTAGTGTTGACTTTGTCAGCTTGTGGTGAAGACAAACCCGATCAAGCGAAAAAAGCGTCGCACATTACGTTTGAAACGCCTGAAAACAGTTTGGCAAATCCTATTTCGACAGATGACTTCAAATTTTCCGACGTTAAGTTGTACGTCGTTTACGATGACGGTTCAAAAGGAAAAGCCGTTACGTTTAACGAGTCGATGTTGTCGGCAAAGAACACCGGAAATATCGACGATATTCCTGTCGGCGGCAAATCGAGAGTTATCTTTACCGCAAGTTATACCGTTGGCGGAACAACTTTTGAGGGAACGTTCGGTATATATCTTAAAAAACCCGACAACGTAGAAAAAGTTACCTATAAGTTCTACACGAACGGCGCGAACGTTGAAGATTTCGAACTTCGAATTCCTGTCGGAACGGTTTTCAAAACTTACAAAGAGTTTTTGGAATATCTCGGTAAAAATCACGAACCTGTTGCAAAAACGAGATATACTCTTGCAGGTTGGCTCGATACGCAAGGACAAGACGTAGCCGGTATGGAAGCTGCTCAAATCGAAAGAAACTACGGCAGATATAATATGGAAAGAAACTTCGTAGAAATAGAAGTTAAAAAGGGCGTTAGCAACTATTTCTATGCAACGTGGAACAAAAACGTTGCCGAAGTAACCTTCAATTACAATTTCTCCCAATTCAGTATGGAAGGCGTGTCGTTTGCTCACGTAACTCCGAAAATCAACGTTAATGCCGACGGTACTGCAGAAGAAGACAGAAAAACGCGCATCAGCAATTCTAACCCAATCGTAACCGAATATTACACGATGGGTTATGACACTGCTCAAAGACCTAATACATACAAAATCGACAGCTTGGGCAGTCTTGAAAAACTTCCTACCCCTCTTCAAGAAATCGTAGACGGTTACACGTTCGAGGGTTGGTATACCGACGCAAAACTTACGCAATCGTGGTCGTTCTCGGGCGTCGTTAAAGACAATATGACGCTTTATGCAAAGTGGGCAAGAAAGCAATATTCGATTACTCTTGACCTTGGCGGCGGTTTCTTCAATCCTGATTACGTTATCGTAGAAGACGGCAAGTTGAAAGAAAAAGACGACTACGGCTATTTCACTCCGCGTGGCGAAGTCGAAAGAACAAGCTCGCTTAAAGACGTAAACGACGCTACTGCAAAAGAAGTTCCGTCCGTTATCAGATATACGGGACTCAATTATAAGGCGAACGTTTTCGGCACTACGAACAAGAGCTACTATTTGCTTAAATCTCTTACGAATATGAACACTGCAACCGGCAGAATTTATTATAAAGGTAAGGTCAGCGACAGCGTATACTATTACAACTTCGCAGGTTGGTATTATGACGCAAATTTCAATAAACCGTTTGACCTTAACAACAACTCGTTTACCGAAGACCTTTATTTGTTCGCAAAGTGGGAACTTGTTTCCGACAGCAGTTTGCAAGCAAACTTCTATAAGGATTATTTGTTCAAGAACTGTCTCGAACTTAAACCTGACGGAACTTACAAAATTACGGGTATAAACGATAAGACGGTTACGACGTTCAAAATTCCTGCTCAAATCGGCGGAATCTTCGTTACGGAAATCGGCGCTAACGCATTCAGCAGTTGCTTGTCGCTTTTAAAAGTCGAAATCGAAGGCGGCGAAAGCTCTAAGCTCTCAAAAATCGGCGATAAGGCTTTTGCATTCTGCTCGAAGCTCAGCGAAATAAATAAAATTTGCGACGGAACTTCGTTTAATTACGATTTGTTTAACGTCGATTACAACAATGCTCAACAAAAGCAATTAGTTCATCTTCCTAACCTTGAAGATATCGGCGTTGACGTTTTCCAAGGTACCGAGTATTTGCAGAACAAGAGAAAGACAATGAACTTCCTTGAATATCAAGGTCGTTTGATTCAATACATCGGCGATACTACGGTTACTAACGTCGTTTCTTCGTTTGAGAAATTGCCTGACGACAATAACGGCGGCGCGGTTATCGACAGTAAAAACTATACGCTTGACAAAACGAATCCGCTTTTGTACGTCTATACGGCGGCAGGCGAACCGACGCTTAAATACGTCTATTTCCCGAGCGGAATTACGACGATAAATCCGTATACGTTTAAGAACCTTACAAACCTTAAATCGATTGTCATTCCTAACACCGTTACGGAAATCGGTGACAGCTGTTTCAGCAAATGTTCTATCCTTTCCGATTTTGTAATCGACGAGATAGAAGCGGGAAGCGGTGAATATAGCCTTGAAGAAATCGGACCGTCGGCTCTTGCGGATACGCTTTGGTTGTCTGGTCAATCGACGCTTGTCACAATCGGAAAGATTTTGTATTCGTTCCGTGGCGGAAACGACACCACGCAAGTTACTATTCCTGACGGAATCGAGATTATTGCAGACAACTTGTTTATGTCGAACGATAATCTTCGCGTAGTTACATTCCAAAACGAAAGCAGAATCAAGAAGATAGGCAAAAACGCATTCAACGCAACCGCTTGGTATCGCACTATGGGCGAAAACAACAACGGCTTTGTCGTAGTCAACGGCATAATGATAGGTTACACTTTAAGACCTGCCGCCGTCGACGGAAAGGTTGTAGTAACCGTTCCTAACACTATCAGAGAACTTGCAAGTTATGCATTCTCGAACACGAACACGATAACGCATATCAGTTTGCCAAGCTCGATTGAAAAAATCGACGCATACGCTTTTGACGCTTGCACCAGACTTCAAACGATTTCGTTCGGACATTTGGTTCTCGCCGACGAGTCGGGTACGTTGCCTAAGAACCCTGTATTGCTCGAAAAGAGCGGAAACCTTTCGGTAAAAGCGTTCTTCAACAAAGATAAAGATAATCTTGTAAGCGCGGACGTTAAATTGTATTTCACTCTCGACAGAGTTGGAACAAGCGCAAACTGCTTTGAATTGGCGGCAAATCACGACAGCCTTAAAGCATATTACGACAACAACAACGCGTTCATTCAAGAGCTTAAAATCATCAGCGAAAACGGCATAAGAGTTAAGGCAGGAACGCTTCCTACCGAATATGTCAGAAACAGCGGCTGGACGCTTTCTAACTATTGGCTCACAACGGGAGCGTTCGACAAAAAAGCAATCATTCAGATTGAAAAGACAGACGGTCTTGTTTACGAAGAGTATTTGTCGCTTGAAAACGTTTCCGACTTTACGAACGACCTTACGCCGTCAAGCGATGAAGACATAGCAAAATACGGAATGAATATTTACAACGGCAAGCGTTCGCTTCTCATCACTTATGATGACGCAAACGGCGGTGCTGCGCATACTTGTCGCTTTGAATATACTATCAGACCGAAAGTTGATAAGGTTGTCATAAACGCTACGCCTAACGGCACACCAACGTTGATGAGTCTTGCTACGTACTTTGTAACAAGCAATACGTTTGTTTACAAGGGCGGCTCGGCAACGATTTCTTACGACCTTAACGGCGTATCGTCACAAATCGTAAGCCTTGAAAAACTTATGAGCCTTGCCAAAATCGAAGGCAACAACGACGTTAAGTTTACGATTGAAAACCTTATGTTTACGAATGCGCAAACTTATTCGCTTACGTTCAAGTTTGTATTCGGTTTGCAAACGATTGAAACTCCGTATGAGTACAACGTAAACACGCCTACAATCACCAAGATTTCCGAAAAGAACTTGATTGAGTTCGATATCGCGGCAGAAATCACCAAGGCGGCGCTTACAAACGTTTATCTCACGATGAGCAGAAACGACCCTCTCAGCGGCGGTCAGATTTATGCGACAGACGGCATAAACGTTTCGGATGGCGGCAGTTATGAAATTACGGGTCAGCTTTACTCATATAACAACATTCCGACAGATGCGGTCATAACAAAGTATATCGTATATTATACGGAAACGGATGAAAGCGGCAAGGTGAGCTTCGTTGAAAATCTTGTCGACCCGACCGAAATCGGAAACTATTTGAGAAACCAAGACATTACGATTGCGGACGGCTCGATACTTCTTTACAGCGACGATGAGTTCACTAAGAAACTTACCAAGTTCGATACGTCGTATGACGGCGAACACGTAATATACGTCAAGTATAGTTCGTCTAACGGCGCAGTCGGCGGCAGTGCAATCAGATACAACGTTGCGCTCAGAACGTCGCAATCGCTCTTTACTTACACGGTTAAAGACGGCGTCAATCCATACGGAGCGGACTTTGACGGCGTGATAACCGACGAAGACGGCAACGTGTGCGTGTTTAAAGGCTTAGCCACAATTACCGGCATAGGCGCAAGCCACTGGTCAACGGTGTCTATTCCTGAATACATCACAAAGACCATCGAAACGGCGGTTACAAATAAAAACAAGGTCGATTTGCAAACAGGTATTGCTTACAAACTTGACGAAAACGGCGAAAGATTGCTTGATGAAAACAACGAACCTGTCATCGATACTGATTTCATAGTCAAAAAGGACGTTGACGGAAACGTATTCGTTGACGAAAACGGAAACGCTATCGAACTTACTTATGAATACTACGTCGTAACCGCAATCGGCGACAGCGCATTCTACAACGCAAACACGCAAAGCGGCGACTCGATTCTTGCTAAGGTGTATTTCAGTAAATACGTCACGAGCATCGGAAAAGACGCGTTCAAGGCTTGTGAAAACCTTAACGAAATCGACTTACTCAACGATGAGGCGTCAGGCGTTGTTTCTATCGGCGAAAGCGCATTTGAAGGTTGTATTGCTCTTCAAACGGTTCCGTTCGACAGTGTAGCCGGTGGCGTACTTAAAGAGTTGGGCAGATGCGCATTTAAAAAGTCGGGACTTACCAAATTCAACTTTGCAAACGTAAGCGTTGTAGAAATCGAAGAACAACTTTTCTATGAATGCGGTTCGCTTGTGGACGTAAATCTCGGAGCGGTTGAAATCATCAACAACCAAGCGTTTGTAAGCTGTGTATCTTTGGTCGAAATCGTAATTCCTGTTTCTGTAAACGAAATCGGCAACTACGTGTTCAGCGCATGTAACGCTCTCGAAAAAATCGTAATCGAAGATACCGACCCTAACAAGCTTGCTATTGGCGGCTTCGAGCCTTTCGGTAGCGCAACGAATCTTCTCAAAATTTACGTTGACAAAGATAGCGTTGAGGCGTTCAAGACAAATTCGCAATATGCGCTCTACAAAGAGTTGATACTTGCAAAATAACAATTCTGTTTTATAAAAGCCGTGCTATGCACGGCTTTTATCATTATAGAAGAAACAATCGATTAAACTGATAAATTATTGTCTATCAGTTAAATCGACAAAGCGATTGTGGACGCATGGCTTTTGGGAAATGAAAGAAAAGTTTGGTGAGTTTATAAACGATAAATTTAACAGTTGTTATCGTTTTGCGATTTCGCAGTGAAACGAGATTCCAAACTAACGATTTAATAAAGTAAAATAAAGGCGGCAATCGAAGACGAGAAAAACGAGTATAAATTGTGCAATAAATTAAACTTAAAAAATTTATTTGCTGTTTTAATTATTCTTTAAGAATGTCAGCTATAATAAAGGTATAGATAACCGAAAACAGGGGTTGGTTTTATGAAAGAAAAAAATAACGTAAAAGTCAGAAGAGTTGCTCTGATATTAGTGGTCTTAGTTTTAGTATTTACTTTCATTATGTTTACGGCTTGCGACAGTGAGAGCGGAGTCGGTTTGTCAGCTTATGAGATAGCCGTAAAAAACGGCTTTGAAGGGACCGAGGAAGAGTGGCTCGCTTCGCTTAAAGGAACTGACGGCAAGGACGGAAAAGACGGAATTAACGGCTTGAACGGAATCAACGGCGAAGACGGCGAGGACGGACAAAATGTACTTAGTTCGCTTAAAGATATATACGACCAAGCGGTCGCAAGCGGCGAATTTACGGGAACGTACCTTCAATTTTTAAGCGAGTATTTTGCTTCGCAAAATAGCGCTTCGATTGAAGCGGCGGCAAACGAAGCTATGCGTTCTGCTGTAAGCATCTATTGCAACTTCGAGTACACGTCCACAATTATGGGAATAACAAGCACCAAAAAAGGTACGTCGGCAGGCTCGGGTGTTATTTACAAACTTGATAAAGAAAACGGAGATGCGATAATTATCACAAACTATCACGTTGTTTATTATGCTACCGCAACAACGGATGACCATATAAGCGATGACATATCCGTTTACCTTTATGGCAAAGAAATGGCGGACTACAAAATTGCGGCAACCTACGTCGGCGGCTCGCTTAATTACGACATCGCCGTGCTTAAAGTTGAAAACTCCAACGTAATAAAAAATTCGGACGTAACAAGCGTCAATGTCGGCAGTGAGCCGCAATCGGTCGGCACAACTGCCATTGCGGTAGGAAATCCTGCTTCGGTTGGACTTTCGGCAACTTCGGGCATTATAAGCGTTGACGGTGAAACGATATCGCTTACAGGCGCCGATGAACAAACTGTTGTTTCGCTTAGAGTTATGAGAATAGACACCGCAGTCAACAGCGGCAACAGCGGCGGTGGATTGTTTAACGTTAAAGGCGAATTTATCGGCATCGTAAATGCGAAAATAAGCTCTTCGAGCATTGAAAACATAGGCTACGCGATTCCGTCGAGCGTCGTTACTGCGGTTGCCGACAATTTGCTCGATGCTTCCGAGCAGGGCAAAAAGCTCGTTCAAAAATGTATGCTCGGCGTGACCGTGCAAACAGTTGAGAGTAGCGCGGTTTACGACAGCTCTACAAAAACTTATAAAATCGTCGAAAAAATAAAAGTTCAAAGCGTTGTCGACGGAGGACTAGCAAGCGTAGCCGGACTTGTTGCGGAAGACGTTTTGACCGAAATCGAAATAATCGACAAAAACGGTTCTTCAAATGCTGTGACAGTCGACAGGCTTTTCAAAATTACCGATGCGCTCTTGACCGCAAGAGTAGGCGATACCGTAAAAATCAAATACGAACGCGGCGGAGCCAATGGCGTGGCGTCAGTCGTTTTGACGGCTGAATGCATAACAGAGATTGCATAAAGTATATTTGTTTTGCTCTTGCGAAGGTAAGTCCGTATGCAACATTTTACAGATTGCATAAAGCGCATATTCATAGTGTAAATTAGCGTAACAACAATTAAACCTAATGTAGATTAAACGTAGGGTTGAAAATTAGACTTAACGTGAATTAGATGTAACGTAAATTATGGTTAATGTGAATTAGACGTTATGTAAATTAAACAAATAATATTTCCTCAAAAGCAGCAAGGCAAAAAAAATCATCACCGAAGTGATGATTTTTTGTTGTTTGTCGATTTGCTATTAGCAAGCCCAGTTGCTTACGCCTACTTCGATTGTCGAAGCGCCGTCAACAACGATGGTGTGGTTGTCAAGGTCTTCAAAATTGATTCCCTTTTCAACTGCTGCCCAGTCAAGAGCTTTAAGAACTTTGAAAGAAACTTCGGTTCCTTTCTTAATTCCGGTTACGCTGAGCGTGAAGTTTTCGTGATTGGTGGTTTTCATTGCTTTTGCTTTTTGTGCGTTCCAATCTCCGAGTTTTGCGATGTTTCCTGCTATGTAGACGTTTTCTGCGTTAAGACCGTTATCGTAAAGTTTTACAACTATTTTCAATGTGAAGCCCTTATCTTCGGTTGTAGCTGCAGTCTTGGTCGTTTTTGCTGCAGGAGCTTTTGCAGTTTTAGTTGCTGCCGCTTTTGTTGCTGTTGCCATAAATAAATACCTCCCAAATATTTCTAATTTGTTTTTATGGCTAAATTATAATGCCAAACAATCAAAAAGGCAATTAAAATCAATATGAAAAATTAAAAAATTTTAACAAAAATGACTTTTTTTTACAAAAAAGATTGCGATTTTTGTTGTTTTATAGACTTTTTATCCTACTCTTTGTGAATTTTCATATCGTCATAATAAAGCTACAAATATGGCGGTTAATGAATTTTCGATTTGTTTATTGCGAAAGACCTTAGTTTGTTTGAGATTTTTTTCCATTTGTTTTTTCTTTGTTTACGTTCTTATAGCTTATGTAGATATGTGTAGGCGCAAATATCACCGCAAAAATCAGCAACAGCGCGCTTGCCAGCGCGATGCCGCTAAAAATAAAAATGAGTGACGGCAAAATAGACAGGGTCAACGCTTTTGCCAAATTGTTTTGCTTTCTGAACGCTATCCAACACGCAACGTAAGCTAAGCACAAAACGCCGTTTACTGTCAGGTATGCAATCAGTGCGTAATTAAACCAAAAATTATGATAAGTGTGCGGAATGTTGAATATCATAGTCACAAAACACCCGTATCTTCCGACTTGTTCAAAAAAGTCAAGGATACGGTTATCGGGCGGAGCGAACAGTTCGCTTTTGTGCTTTATGGCGAAGATTATGTTCGGAACTATTAAAATAACTAATATCGCAAGTCCGTAATAATTAAACCAATCCATTTTTAATCTCTATCTAACCTTAATTTAAAATTTTTTAATCGATTGTAATTTCATTTAAAGTAAAATGCAAAAAATAAAAATTTGTATTTAATGGGTTTCTTCTGTCTGTAATTTTTCTTAAATTATTATAACACCGCTTTAAACTTTTCTCAACTCATCTGGCTAAAAAAACAAATTTTAATGCAAATAGTTTAGCCGTTATTCTTGGCAGCCCATAAACCTATTCCACAAATTAGCACCGTGTTATCACATCGCTCTGATTAAATTCTATCACCCGACACACAACCACCGCGCAACAGCTGTGGATAGTCTAATATGCGATGCGGCAACATAGTCGGCATAATTGTTGATAGGGCAATAGGTCTATCTTTTTAGCTTATGCCGTGACTGTCAGTTTGATTTTTTTTGTTTGCTTTGTGGTTTAATTGCAGGGCGCTTCGGGGCATAATCTTTCATTTCGGGGATAGCTCCGCCTGCGACCGCCCATAAGTATAAACTTGCGACGCTGGCATGCGGCGAAAATTTTCGACGGTATTTTTCAAACAACTTTTTGTCAATTTTTCGGTGGTGATATACCATACGAAGCCCACGCAGTATCGCCAAATCACCGTAACTAAAAATGTCGGGGCGTTCAAGGCAAAACAATAAAATCATTTCGGCGGTCCATACGCCGATACCTTTTAAAGCCGCAAGCTCTTTTATAGCTTGTTCGTCCGTCATTTTTTCGACGGATTCCAAATCGAATTCACCGCTTTCGACTTTGCTTGCAAAATCTTTTATGTATTCGGCTTTCCGAAACGTCATTCCAAACGATTGCAAATCTTCGATGCTCGCATTTGCAATGGCATGAGAATCGACTTTGCCGAATGCCGACTGCATTCTTTGCCAAATGGTTGCTTGCGCCTTTGTAGATATCTGTTGACCGATAATACTATGCACAACGGAAGAAAACAGGTCGGTGTCTACTTCGCGATAAATTTTGCCGATAGCGTCGATGCATTCGGCAAGACGGGCATCGCGTGATTTCAGATATTCGATTTCCTTTTCGCCGTATTTGAAATAATTTGCCATACACCTATTCTCCTGTCGCTATTTTTGTAAAACAATTTTTTGACATGCACAATCTATTGGCATATTTATTATATCACAATCTGCTGTCGAAGTTAGTATATCACAATGAACAGAGTAGTGCTATTTATTTATATTATAAACCGGTTGTAAGAGCGAAACAGAAAATTTCATAAGAAATTTATGCACATAATGCCTAAAAAGAAAAAGCAATCCTACGAATTCGCAGAATTGCTTCACCTATCGGAGCATTAGTAATGTAAAACGAATTATTTAACTACTGTAATCATAAGGTATTTTGTTCTTCTTTTCACCTTTCAAGTTGATAATAAAACCGTTTTCAACTTTACACCACCAATCTTTATATTTTTCCGGCAAACTATCTCTTATCATTTCGTCTGTAGTGTTGTTATCTTTTACCAATTCCAAATCTTCGATTTTAATTCCGCAACAAATATCATCTTCCAATTTGAATATATTCTCTTGATTTTGCATAAAGACTTTATCATAAACTCTTTGGTCTTGAAAACATACATAGAAGCTTTCCCATCTAATATCAGCATCAATTATTGTTCCAATCATTCCTTTGGTGACGCCTTCTTCTTCTTTATAATTATCATTAATTACCCTAACGTCATCTAATAGCTTCATTTTTGCCAACCGCCTATTGGTGTATTCATTTTCAATTTTCCATTTGGGAAAACCATATAGTTCGATTTTAGTTTATATGTTTTTCCAAGTTTTTCATTTGCGCCCGAGATATCAATCATTAAATTTATTTTGCAACCATATTTTGTGATATTCTCTATATAATATTTACCATAAAAATATGCTTGCTTTGTTTTGTCAAATAAAACATCAATAAAAGTATTATAATCACTTTCATGGTATCCCATAGCATTAACCCAATCACTTTTACTTTTAAACAAATAGGGTATTTTTCCGTTTGGCACAATCAGCTCAATTTCTTCAAAATTTGTAGGCGCAATAGGAATTTCTTTGCAATGACACCTAAAGTGATATAGCTTAGGTAAAAGTCCTTTTAATATGCTATCTGACAAGTTAATACCTGTTATATCAGATTTTTCCGGTTTTTTATTTTTCTCGTTTTTAAACCAGCATTTGTTTACTGCAATACATTTGATGCAATGGTTTGCGGTTGTGCCTTCTATAATTCCTGTGGCATATTCATAATCTAAACATTCGACTGAAAAGAAAATACGCACTCTAACTTTTCATTAGGGTGCGTACAGTTCGCTTGTGGCGGAGCGTTTGCTTCACTTATTGAACTCTTGATAGAGTTTTAATCACTCTCTTTAATTACTTTTAAATCTTCTTCTTTTACCGGAATTGTTGCAATATTTGGCAAGTCTAATTCTTGGTCAAAACACACCAACCATTGACCATTAATATTTCTTGGGTCGCAAATCCATCCATCCATCCCTTTATGAACGCCTTCTTTTACATATTTTTCTTTTTCAACTATTAATTCTACTCTATCATATTCCTTCATATTATTTATCTCCATACGGTGTTGTCAATATTATTTTTCCGTTAGGATATACCATCCAACCCGATTGAAAGGTTACGTATCCTTCTTTATCTTTTCTTTTTAACTTAATTTCTATATTTATTCGTTGTCCATAATCATCTAGTCTATCCAACGCATAGTCTCCAACTGAATAAGATAGCTTTGCTTGATTAATAAATTCTTTCTGTAAATATTGTGAGTTCATTATATCATACCCCCAAAGCTCAAACAATTGTTTTTTACTATTCCCCTTTGCAAAAATATATTTCGTGAATTTTTCAATGGGAGACTCAGCCCTTGCTGTTATTGATGGAATATCAATGGTATAACAATGGCAGTTGGGGTGTAGTGGTTTAGGTGGACATTTTTCTTTTACAAAACAACATCCGTTTAAGTTTAAACACATCGCACAGTGTTTGGAAAAACTTCCTGTCAGTGCGTTTGCGCTTTTTTCAAAATTATTTTCGGCTGGTTTCGTTCCCTCGTGCACCCATGTCACCCAGTTAGTAGAAAATAATTTGCTTGTGTATTCGTTTGCTTTTTGTAAATTCATATTATCTCCTTTGTGAGAAGATAATATCATGGAAATTTTTGATAATAATTATTATATGACAGTAAATTTGCAAAAAATTTATAAAAAACCTAACTTGAACGGTGTTCAAATTAGGTTACGATTATGTGCGTTTGATACGCAAAAATATTCCCTTGTTTTGGAGTTGCACCAAAATTACTACTCGTCAAGAGTGGTTCAACCACACAATACGTGTGGTTCCGTTCCGCTACGTTTCTTTTGCAATCGCTCAAAACGCTGGTTTAGCAGACTTCTTTGAAGTCCGTTCTTTTTTTTAATGGCCGTAAACGCCGAGCCATAATTACATTATATATCAATTTGCGTATTAGTCAAGCAAAATAAAAAAGCAAACATCTCCGAGTGTTCGGATTTGTTTGCTCTTGGCGGAAGAGATGGGATTCGAACCCATGAACCCATGCGGGTTACTGCATTTCGAGTGCAGCTCGTTATGACCACTTCGATACTCTTCCGTGCCAAATTATACTAACACAAATTTAAGTATTTAGCAAGCATTATAAAATGAAAATTAGAATCAAAGCAAAAATTTTATTTGGCGAGTTGAACGGATTTAAACAAAGTCAAAATGATTTGGACTTGATTTAATCGTACGCTAAATCGGAAGGATATAGAAATTTGAGATGGTATTAAAAAACCAATGGATAAAAGCGCGATGGTTTATTTTCGGAAAGGGTTTCAAATGAAGATGCTGATAAGAAACAAATTGGGCATAGCTGAATTTGAATGGTTAAATCAAAAATATATGAATTTGAAGATTGCACATTAAATAAAAATTTAAATAGTTGTTTCGTTGGTTTAACACTAAGCATTTTGTACGGCGAAAGTGAGTCGGCTCAAATTGATTTAGTGACAGAATAAGGAGTTTGTATAATTGAAGTTTTAATATAAAACGAACAACGATTTTAACGAACGATGAAACGATTGAATTAAGAGATAAAAAGGATGTAACGATGAAGGTGAACGGGGTGAAAGTTTTCAAGTGATTGGATTTTGCGCCCAGCATATTCAAAAATTTTTAAATCAGCGATTTTTGCAATGTGTGGGTTAATTATGTGGATAGAAAATTCGACAATTTCACGTTGCCGATTTTTTTAATTCACAAGTTGTTTTATAGTTATCATAGTTTAATGATTTTTAAAATCGTTGACATATAAAGGGTGCGTCTATTCTGCGGCTAAAAAATTTAACAGTTTTAAATCGTCGATTTTTCAAATTTGCAAGTTGGTTTTATAGCTAACATAATTTAATAATTTTTCAAAAGCTATTGTTTATCGCTACGTGGCATATTATAATGAATTTGTAGAAGCCGTTATTAAGTTGTGGCGGCGAAAATGCGTTTGCAGTAAATGCTATAAATGGCTAAGTTGTTATTTTAGGTTAAAGCATTGTGGCTTAGTAAATTTGCAAGTTTAATATAGGGAATCGGGCGTCTGCTAAATTAAACCTATATTGTTTAGAAAAACGAATATTTTTTAGCAAACCGATGATATTGTTCGCACAGAAGATAGGCCGCGATAATAAAATTTCGTTTTGAAATAATCGGCTATAAAACGTAGATATTGAACGATTTGTTATAGTCGTAGGAAGAAAAGGAGAGTATATGGCAACCGATAAGAGTTTCAGAGATTACGTAGTAGGGCAACTAATTCCACTCGATATAGTCACAAGACCGATGATGGGCGAATATTTAATGTATCTTGACGGAATACACTTTGGCGGAATTTACGACAACCGCGTGCTATTGAAAAAGACCACGGCATGTGAGGAATTTGCCTTGTCGGACGCCATTCCGTATGACGGCGCAAAGCCTATGTTTGACGTATCGGAATATATCGATGACGCAGATAAGTTTAAAGAGCTTGCCACGCTCACTGCAAAGAGTTTGCCAAAGAAAAAATAGCCGTGTTAAGGAAACGTTTAAACTTAGGCTTGTGGTTTGTAAAGAATATTTGTTTGAAAGTCGATTTGTGAAAGGCGATTTATAATTTTAACTAAAAGAAAAGTCTTAAAATGGTGATTGCGGAAAACTGAGATTTTGGTTTCAAACTATTTGGACCAATAGTGTTATCTAAACGACTTGAAGCAAGCGGAAACCGCTTATTTTTGAAGCGTCGGAATATTCAAGGCAGTGTTATTAAGTAAGTGTTATTAAATAATAGAATTTGGTGAGTGCTCGCATAACTGAATCTGAAAATAGTTTACGATAAAAACAAAAGATATAAAACACAGACTTTAAGTTATTAAAGCCGAAAGGAGTAGATATGGAAATTAACGTAGTAGGAATTGCAAAAAAGAGTTTTGTTCCCGATGTTGTAGAAATAGGGTTTCGTTTTAAGCATACAGGGAAGACATACGAAGCCGTTGTAAGCGGTGGCGTAAGTTCAGTGGAAAAGTTTGCGGAATTTTTAGGCAAGTTCGGTTTCAAAAAGGACGAATTGAAAACGACGAATTTTTCCGTCCGTGAAAATCAAGTTTATGACAATAAAACCAACAAATATAAAAAAGAGGGATACAACTTCGAGCAAGGCATAAACCTTAAATTCGATTACGACGTTGCGAGATTTGCAAAAATCATCGACGAAATTTCTACGCTCGACGCTCCGCCTGAATATAGTGTAGGTTTCAAACTCGGCGACGAAACGGCGGCAAAAAGAGCCTTATACGAAAAAGCCGTTGCCGATGCAAAAGAGCAGGCGCAAATGATAGCCAAAGCGAGCGGACTTGCTCTAAAAGAATGTAAAAGAGTGAGCGCAAATCCTTTTGGTGAAATAGGGGCGTCGGCGACGAATTTTGGAAGCGGCGCAAGTATGCTTAGGTGCGCTTCCTACCTTTCGGACGATATCGAGAATACGTTTGTGCCGTCCGATATAACGGTTGAATGTGAGCTTGGCGTTGTTTGGCAAGCTGAATAAAACGCAAAAACCTATGAGAAAAAAGGTATATATAAATTAAGGTCAAGCAAAACCGCGTGAAAAAGGATTATACATAATTAAGGTCAAGCAAAAACACGTGAAAATAGGTTTATAAACCGAATAGGGTTCAAGCAAAAAACAGTTTAGCGGATAAAACAATTAAAAATATAAAAAAATACGATTTTAAACAAACTTTAAAATCGTATTTTTTATTTAATGTAAATCTTAATGTAAAACTAACAATTAAAACTAAATTTCAAAATGGTCTTTCAAAAGGAGTTCGGCTTTTGAAAGCGAGGCGGCGTCGATGCAACAAGAGATTTTTGTTTCGCTTGTCGTGATAGCGTAAATCTTTGTGCCGTTTTCCATAAGGAGATTCAACACTTCGACTGCAACGCCGCTCTTGTGTTCCATTCCTGCGCCTTCGATTGTAAGTTTACTGCAATTCTCGGTGGTCGAGAATTTGATTTCTTGAAGTTTCAAAAGGTCGTAGCAAAGTTTGCTGTCGCAATTTGAAAGGGTGAACGAAACCGAAACTTTTCCGTTAGTTCCGATAGATTGGCTAATCATATCGAGATTGATTTCGTTTTGAGCGATGAGGTTTAAAAGTTCGAGAAACTCGGTCTGCTCGATTTCCGAAAGGGAAACAAGACTTACACCGTCTTCGCCGCTGACAGTCGTAACGGCGTAATAGTCGCCGATAATGCTGTTCATATCGTAAAGGCCGACTTTCTTTTCGCTCATATAGGCAGCGGCTCTGAGAGCGCCGCTGACGAAAACTTCTTTGCTTTCCGACTCGTGAGAAATGGTAAGTTCTTCGCCGTTTCCGAAAAAGTGTACGTCGTGTTTGCCGACAACCGTGCCGCCGCGTACTGCGTGAATGCCGATTTCGTTAGGCTCGCGACGTTTTGCTTTGTCGTGTCTGCCGTATACCGCATTAAGTTCGCGCACGCTGTTCAGTGCCTGATAAATGCTAAGGGCAGTGCCGCTAGGCGAGTCGAGTTTTTTGTTGTGGTGTGTTTCGACGATTTCGATATCGAAGTTGTCGCCCAAAAATTTGGTGGCTTCCTTTGCAAGATTGCAAAGAAGGTTTACGCCGAGCGACATATTGCTTGCTTTAAAGATTGCGATTTTTTTTGACGCCGCTTTAATTTCGGCAAGTTGCGCTTCGCTGTGACCCGTGGTCGCAAGAATTACGCTTGCGCGTTTTGCGATTGCGAAACTTAAAATGTCTTCGAGCGACGATGCGTTTGAAAAGTCTATGATAACGTCGCAGTTTCCGTTTGCGTCGGCAAAACTTTTAAATACAGGGAAAGGCAAATCGTTTCCGCCGAATTTATCGACGCCGAATTCAATTTCAAAGTCGTTATTTCCAACAAGAGTTTTGTATATTGTGCGGCCGATTCTTCCGCCTGCGCCGCATATTGCAAGTTTAATCATTTTGTTTCCTTTTTATTTCATCAAATCGTCGTATGCTTTTTTCAAAACCGCCGCATTTTCGTCGAGCATTTCGGTGAGCGGAAGTCTGATATATCTGTCGCAAATGCCGAGCATTTCCGCCATTTTCTTAACAGGAATAGGGTTGACTTCCATAAAGAGTGCTTTAACGAAAGGAAGCATATCGAGTTGCATTTTGCTTGCCGTTTTAAAGTCGCCTTTTAGTGCTAAAGTACACATATCGCTGACGTATTTAGGGATAACGTTTGAAGCGACGGAGATAACGCCTTTGCCGCCCATTGCGATAAGCGGAACGGTAAGTCCGTCGTCACCCGAATAGACGTCTGCGCCGCCAAAAGTCAAGCGGATGGCTTCTTCGATTTGTTCCATATTTCCGCTAGCTTCCTTGATTGCGACAACGTTTTTGTTTTCTTCGGCAATTTTGGCGAACGTTTTAGGAAGAAGGTTTACGCCTGTTCTTCCCGGGACGTTGTAGCAGATGATATCAAGACCCGTATGTTTTGCGATTTCGCCGTAGTGAGCGACAAGACCGTTTTGAGTTGCTTTGTTGTAGTATGGTGTTACGACAAGCAAAGCGTCTGCGCCGAGCTTTTCGGCATTGACGGAGTTTTCGATTGCCTGAGCGGTTGAATTTGAACCCGAACCGACAATGACGGGAACGCGACCGTTTACGGTTTTGACCGCAAGTTTTATGACTTCGTCTTTTTCCTTAGCCGACATAGTGGCAGGTTCGCCCGTCGTACCAAGTACTACAAGAGCGTCGGTGCCGTTTTCGATTTGAAAATTTAAAAGTTTTTTGTATGCGTCAAAGTCAACGCCGTTTTCGGTGAACGGGGTGATAAGAGCAGTTGCGCTTCCCTTAAATATCATAATTGCCTCCGATTTGATGAACTGATGTTAGTGTTATTTTGCGGCCTTAGCCATAAGAAGTTCGACGATTTGAACTGCGTTCGTTGCCGCGCCTTTTCTGATGTTGTCTGCGACAACCCAAAGGTTTACGCCCGATTCGACAGAGTCGTCTTTTCTGATTCTGCCGACGTATACTTCGTCGTGGTTTTCTGCGTCGAGCGGAGTAGGGTAAACGCCGTTTTTGACGTCGTCCATCAAAATGATGCCTTTAGCGTTTTTAAGCGTTTCCATAACGTCTTCACGAGTGCAAGGCTTTTCGAATTCGAGGTTAATCGATTCGCTGTGTCCGTAGAAAACAGGAACACGAACGGTGGTTGCCGTAATTTTAAGCGAGTCGTCGTGAAGAATTTTTTTGGTTTCGACAATCATCTTCCATTCTTCTTTGGTGTAGCCGTCTTCCATAAACACGTCGATGTGAGGAAGCATATTGTATGCGATAGGCTTAGGGAACTTGGTTGGCGGATTGCCGACGATTCCGTTTTTAAGGTCGTTGTAACCTGCGACGCCTGCGCCAGAAACGGCTTGGTAGGTGCTGTAAACTATTCTCTTGATTTTGTATTTATCGTGAAGAGGCTTTAAAGCAACCATAGCTTGAATGGTCGAGCAGTTAGGGTTTGCGATGATGCCTTTATTCCAGTCGACGTCTTCAGGGTTGACTTCAGGGACGACTAGCGGAACTTCGGGATACATTCTCCATTGGCTCGAATTGTCTACGACGGTTGCGCCGATTTCGACGAATAATGGGGCAAAATTCTT
>SAMEA104315424__coassemble_638_pt1 | contig 23416 bp, 16 predicted proteins | sample SAMEA104315424__metabat2_low_PE_052 | metagenome-assembled genome bin SAMEA104315424 (sample SAMEA104315424) | gut metagenome | biome: Monkey gut; feature: monkey-associated habitat; material: faeces | place: China | collected 2013 | reverse complement strand
AAATCCACCAAAGAACGACTGATTTCTCTCGAAACGCAAAAAGAGGAATTAGAGAACAAAATTTTACTTGAAAAGGCTCGGCAGATAAAACCGCTCGAAGTGGACAAAGTAAAAGCGTTTTTAACCTATTTTGCCCGTAAAAAGTATGAAAACGGGCAAGAAAAAAACGAGTTTTTCAACTCGTTCATAAACCGTGTTATTTTGTATGACGACAAAATTTTAATCTTTTACAACACCGACGATAATCACCCAACGGTAATTAAGAGGAAAGACACGGAAGAACTTATTTCGCACCTTAACGACATAGCGAGCAACGGCAAAACCGCAACAGATGACTGCCCGAACGCAACGGGAAACAACAGCCCCACCGTACAAAAGGAAAACTCGCTTGAACCTCAAGGGTTCAAACGAGTTTCACTTGGCGGAGGAAGAGGGATTCGAACCCCCGTGCCCGTGAAGGCAAACGGTTTTCAAGACCGCCTCGTTATGACCGCTTCGATATTCCTCCAAAATATTAAATTGTTTCTCTTGATTAAATTGTTTTGCGTGTCGTTTTGCTCGCTTGCTTTGCTTGGGAAATTTTGATTTGTTTTAACGCCTTTTTATCGCTTCCCTGCACTTGCTTTTGTCGTCTACGCTATCGGCAAAGCCGTTTGCTCTCGTATCAAGCTAAGAAATTATAACAAACGGCAAAATAATTGTCAACAAAATTTGCGCCCATTCATTCACCTAAATTTTACACTTCCGTAGCGATTGATTACGCCAAGCATTTTCCGTATGCTTTATAAACTTTTTTACTGTTAAAAGCTCTGCCGTTCAAGCAAAACTGCATAAGGTTTATAAAATTTTTCTTGCCTTGCGCCGTAAAGTGTTATAAAATATATCTGTACGGAAAAACGGAGAAACGATACAAAAACAATTTAATTTCTTTTCCCGAATTAGGGACTTTGTTAGCGTCTCGCCGATTGGCGTTGCTAAATTTTTTGCGTGCAAAGCGTTATTCCTACAACAATTTTGTCTATAAAGGGGCACAAATGAAAACCGTTGCATTGACAGGCGCATCAGGCTCGATGGGAAGCGAGGCGCTGAAACAAATCTTAGAACTTGACGACGTAAGAGTAAAAATTTTGCTGCGACCGAAAAAATCAAACAAACGGCTTGCAAAACGACTTTCAAAAAAGTACAAAGACAAACTCGATATCATAATGGGCGATTTATCCGTCTATTCGGATTGCGAAAAATTCATTGACGGCGCTGACTACGTCATTCATTGCGGAGCTATTATTCCGCCTAAATCAGACCACCAACCGAATGCGACCTACGGCTCGAACTTTGTCGGCACAAAAAATCTTGTCGACGCCACTTTGAACAGTAATAGAGCAAACGAAATAAAATTCGTCAACATCGGCACGGTTGCTCTTTACGGCAATCGTGATTATCACCACCCTTGGGGAAGAGTCGGCGATCCGCTTATGCCGTCGACTTACGACGTATATGCGGCAACGAAACTGCGTGCAGAGCGTTACGTTTTAGAAGCAGGACTTCCGCATTTCGTTTCGCTCCGTCAAACGGCTGTGTTGCACAAAAATATGTTCATGAACAACATAAAAGACGGGCTTATGTTCCACACTTGCTGGAATGCCCCTCTCGACTGGGTGACCGACGTCGACAGCGGACTGCTCTGCAAAAATCTCGTCAAATTCGATATGGACGGCACTTTGGCAAACGATTTCTGGCAAAGAGTCTACAACATCGGTTCGGACGATTCGGGACGTTGCACAGGCTATGACACGTTCGATGACGGCTTCAAACTTATGGGCGGTTCGACGAAAAAGTTTTTCCAACCGAACTGGAACGCCATCAGAAACTTCCACGGAATGTGGTTTTATGACAGCGACGTTTTAAACAACTATCTCGACTATCAAAAAACAAATCTAAACGAATATTGGGCAAATCTTGGCAAACGACTCTGGTATTTCAAGCTCGGCGCAATAGTTCCGCCGCAACTTATCTCAAAACTTGTCATTCAACGACTTTTCACAAACTCGAACGCTCCGCTTTATTGGCGTAAAATCAGACATTTAGGCAGAATGGAAGCGTTTTTCGGCCCAAAAGAAAACTTAGAATCGTTGCCGAAAAAATGGGACGACTTCCCTCTTTTTAGAGACGGAAAAACACCCGAGGGCGACATAGATTATTCTAAGGTCAAGACTAAGGAATGGGCGAAAGAGCACCTGCTTAGCCACGGCTATGACGAGAGTAAACCCGACAGCGAGCTTGACATAGAAGATATGAAACAAGCCGCCGCTTTCCGCGGAGGCAAATGTCTTTCCCAAGCTATGACAAAGGGCGACCTTTACACCAAGCTCGAATGGGAATGTCACGACGGTCATAAGTTTTGGGCAACGCCGTACACCGTTTTAAAGGCGGGACATTGGTGTCCGGAATGTTGTCAACCTTTGCCTTGGCATTGGGGCGAACTTAGTCAGCACATTCCGTTTTTTGCACAGGTATATTGGGATACTCACGACAAGTCCGAAACGGGAACGTATCCGCTTTCAAACAATGAAGACGACTTTCTCAGCGAGGAATAGATGAAAAAAGCCATAATTTACGTTTTTACGGGTTCGGGCAACACCGAACGCCTTGCGAAACGCTTTTCGGAAGAGTTTAAAAATTTTGAAATCGAAACCGATATTTACGTTTGGGAAAAGGATAAAGCGTTTCCTAACCCGAACGATTACGATCTTGTCGGCTTAGGTTTTCCTATACACGGATTCAATCCGCCGAAAGTCTTTATCGAAATGGTAAAAAGTTTCCCTAAAACCGAAAACAAACCTACGTTTATTTTTAAAGTCGGCGGCGAACCTTTATGGCTTAACAACGCTTCGAGTCAAAAGACGTATCGCATTTTAAAACGTAAAGGCTATGATTTTATCACCGACAGACTTTACGTTATGCCGTATAATATGATTTTCCGTCATAACGACCGTATGGCGAAACAAATGTGGATTTACGCTAAAGCGCTTGTCAAGGCAAACGCAATCGACGTAATCGAAAACAAACGCGATAAAGTCAAACTTCCGCTTTTAAAACGAATGCATTCGTTCTTCTTCAGAATCGAATGGGGATTTTATAAATTGAACGGTAGGTTTTTCAAAGTAAACAAAAAGAAATGCATAAATTGCGGCAAATGCGTGAAAATTTGTCCTGCCAAAAATATCGAACAGAAAGGCGGCAAAATCAAGTTTCACGGAAATTGCATTATGTGTACTCGCTGTTCGTTCAACTGCCCTACAAACGCTATTTCAATCGGCTTGCTGAACGGGTGGAAAGTCAACGGCAGTTACAATTTAGACAAACTCGAAAAGGACGAAAATATAGCGTTCCCGTTTATAACCGACCAAACGAAAGGCGGCTACAAACTGTATAAGCCGTATTACAAAAAAGCAGACGAAATCTTGGCTGAGCATAAAATAGGACTATTCGAAAATGATTAAATATCGTTGCCCGATTTGCGAAAAACAACTTAATCGCATTGAAAAATCTTTTAAATGCGACAAACACTGCTATGACGTAGCGAAAGAGGGCTACGTCAATTTTTTAACGGGCGCAGGTTATAAAGCCGAATCGGGCGACAACAAAGATATGGTTGCGTCCCGCCGAGAGATCATGGAGCGAGGCTATTATGCTCCGCTTATAAACTATTTAAAGGCAGAATACGATTTTAGAGGCAAAACAATTCTCGACGTAGGTTGCGGCGAAGGTTATTTCGTTCGGAACGTATCACAAACAAGCGAAGCGTTCGGAATCGACGTTTCCAAAGAAGCGATAAAGTTTGCCGCCAAAGCAGACAAAACGGGCAACTATTCCGTGGCGTCGATGAACCGTCTGCCGTTTTTCGACAACAGCTTCGATTTCGTTTTCTCGACCTTTGCTCCGTACAGCGATTCGGAAGTAAAACGTGTTCTTAAAAGCGGCGGACTTTTTATCGTCACTGCCCCAAGCGAAGACCACATGCTGTCGTTAAAAAAACTCTTATACGAAAACGTCGTTTTAAATCCGCCCATCGAGACGGAATTAAGCGGCTTTGCTCCGGCAAAAAGGCATATCGTGAACGGCGAAATAACGCTTAGCGGCAACGACGCCGTAACTTTGCTTAAAATGACGCCGTATTTTTACAGAACCCCAAAAAACGCAATCGAAAACTTGAAAAACGTTGACTCCGTGACCGTAAATCTTTCATTTTGCGTTTCGGTTTTTAAATCATAATTCGATATGAGGCGATATAAAATCGTTTAATGCATTTTAATAACGAACAAATTCAACAAAACGCAATAATAACAAGTTGCAACTTTAACAAATTACATCTTACAAAAAGAAAACGACTTAAAGGAATATAAAAAGCGACTTAAAGTCGCTTTTTTTCCCCTAATCGGTTTTTAGATATCCAAACTTTGCCGAAATTCTATAAATTCAAACTACTCAAAAACTTTACCCTTGCTTATTTTTAAATTAGTTTAGTTTAATAATCAGTTATTTAATAAATCGGCTTATTTAATAATTAGTTTAATTCTAAAATTAGCCTATTTAATAATCAGTTTGCCTTTAATGCGTTTTCTATGATTTTGTCTATCTCCGCTTCGCTGAGCTTGCAGGTTTTAAGAGCCGCCTCTTTAACGGTGAGGTCGTTTTCAAAAGCATAATGCACAAGGTTTGCGGCTTTCTCATAGCCGATATACGGTGAAAACGCCGTTGCGAGCATAAGACCCGAATGAAGATATTCGGTCATCTTTTTTTCGTTCGGCTTTATGCCATTTACGCAGTGCTTAGAAAAACTTCCTATTGCCTGAGTCAAAAGTTTTATCGATTCGTTTATCTTGAATGCGATAACGGGCATAAAGACGTTCAGTTCGAAATTGCCCTGACTTGCGGCAAAAGAAATCGTAGCGTCGTTGCCGAGCACTTCGCAAGCCACCATAGTGAGCGCTTCGCACTGCGTAGGATTTACTTTTCCCGGCATAATCGAACTGCCCGGTTCGTTTGCAGGAATGGTTATTTCGCCGATTCCGCATCTCGGGCCGCTTGACAGCCATCTTACGTCGTTTGCTATTTTCATAGCCGAACACGCAAGATTCTTCAAAGCGCCGTGATAAAGCACCAAAGCGTCCTTAAACGCCAATCCGTGATACTTATTGTCGGTTTCAAAAAGACATTCGCCCAAATATTCTCCTAAGTGTTGAACGGCAATATTTGCGTAACCTTCGGGCGTATTAAGTCCGGACCCGACGGCAGTTCCGCCAAGCGGCATAACTCTGACTGCTTCGAGTGCATTTTCAATTGCAAATCTTGCCTCTTCTATCGCCCTTCGCCAAGCCGAGATTTCAGCCGAAAACGAAATAGGCGTTGCGTCCTGAAGATGCGTTCTGCCCGTTTTGACAATTTTATCGTATTTCTTTTCAAGCGACTTAAACTCATCAATCAGTTCGCCGAGTTTACAGATAAGTTCCTCGCTCATCATAAGCGTCATGACGTGAATAGCAGTAGGAAAAACGTCGTTCGTGCTTTGACTCATATTGCAATCGTCGTTCGGATGCGTTCCGCTTAAATGCGCAAGCACCTCGTTGACGTTCATATTGGTTTGCGTCCCTGAGCCTGTTTGGAAAACCACAAGCGGAAAAGAATCTTCATAACCGCCCTTCAAAATCTTGTCGCAGGCAATCATAATCGCGTCGCGCTTTTCTTTTGAAAGTTTTCCGCACTCTTCGTTCGCCAAGGCGCACGCTCTTTTGACAATGACGATTGCCTTAACAAGTTCGTACGGCATCTTTTCGCCTATGACGAAATTGTGACGGCTTCTTTCGGTTTGCGCACCCCACAACTTGTCCGACGGAACTTTAACTTCGCCCAAACTGTCATGTTCTATTCTGAAATCGTTATTCTGCATAAGTCCTAAAAAACTCCAACATATTATTTGTCACAAACTCCGACTCTTCCCAATGCGGCTGAATTATCGGATAAACGTGTTCGAGCTTATGACTTGTTCCTACAAGGTCGTTAAGCTCGTGCTCTATTCCGCGTTTTGTCAATTCTTTATCGAAACCGAGAACTTGTCCGCGCATAAAATCACCCTTGCCCGTTGCAAGGAATATAGGCGGAAATTTTTCGAGTTTTGCGTTCTTTATCGTAGCGAGCGGCAAAAACTCATTCTTTTTGTAACCCTTTCCGAAAAACTCTTTAAGCAAAAATCTGACAGGTGAAATGTTGATTTTCTTTCTGTAAAAATCAACGTCGAAAACGCCGCAAGTGTATCCGACCGCTTTGAAATTTAAATTCGTCTTCATTTGAAGTTTGTTTTGAAGTTCTTCGTCTGCGATGACGGCGTTTGACATTGCGCAAAGATGAGCACCTGCGCTGTCGCCTGTCAGAAACAAACGATTAAGGTCGAATTTATATTCGTCGGCGTGTTCCTCAACCCATTTATATGCGCTGAACAAATCGTTTAAATTGTTAGGAAAGCGGCCGCCCTTAAACAGCAAACGATAACTTATGCTGACAACTTTAAAGCCCTTTGCCGCAATTTCCATTCCGTAATATTTGTTTATGTCTTTTGTGCCGTAAAACCAGCAACCGCCGTGAACGTCGATAATCGTCGGCAAAAGTTCGTTTTCGCTACCCGTCGGATAATAAACGTCGAGTTTGTTGTAAAGCTCGTCGGTATCGGCATAATTCACGTCTAAAACCGTTTCGACGTTTTCCGGCGGATTCTGACTTGCAATTCGCTCGCCGTCGTGAACGGTAAGCCACGCACAGAATTTATCGATAAGTTTTTTCCAAAGTCCCATAATCGCTCCTTATATGTCATAGTATACAAAAAAAACCGTCTTCTGTCAATTTCAGCGTAAGACGCAAAAAACTCTGCCTTAAATAAAGCAGAGTTTTATTTTTATTCGAGTTCGAATGCACCCGTATAAAGCTGATAATATTTGCCCTTCATTGCGATGAGCTGTTCGTGGTTTCCGCGTTCGATGATTTCACCGTGTTCGAGAACCAAAATCATATCCGCATTGCGAACGGTCGAGAGCCTATGCGCTATTATGAAAACGGTTCGGTCTTTCATAAGATTGTTAAGTCCTTGTTCAATGAGTTTTTCCGTTCTCATATCTATTGACGAAGTAGCTTCGTCGAGAATCAAAACAGGCGGATTTGCAATAAGCGCGCGCGCTATCGACAAAAGCTGTCTTTGACCTTGCGAAAGATTGCTTCCGTCGGCGGTCAACATAGTGCTATACCCATCAGGCAAATGCAATATGAAATAATCGGCGTTTGCTAGTTTTGACGCTTCTATAACCTCTTCGTCGGTCGCATCGAGCTTGCCGTAACGGATATTATCCATAACCGTACCCGTAAACAAGTGCGTGTCCTGCAAAACCATAGAAAGCGAATGACGCAAATCGTCCTTTTTGATTTTGTTGATATTTATGCCGTCGTATCTGATTTTTCCGTCAGGAACGTCATAAAAACGATTGATAAGATTGGTTATTGTCGTTTTACCTGCGCCCGTAGAGCCGACTAACGCCACTTTTTGTCCGTCGTGCGCAAAAAGGTCGATGTCTTTCAAAACGATTTTTTCAGGAACGTATCCGAACGTTACGTCGTCGAATTGAACTTCGCCGTTGAGTTTTGCAAGCGTTGTCGTTCCAAGCTCCTTGTGCGGATGCTTCCATGCCCATACGCCTGTTCTTTCGGCACATTCCGTCAAAGTTCCGTCGGCGTTTTCGATTACGTTTACAAGCGTAACGTAACCTTCGTCCTTTTCAACTTCCTGATCTAACAATTCGAATATTCTACTAGCGCCCGCAAGAGCCATAAGCACGGTGTTCGCCTGTTGCGCCATTTGCGAAATAGGCGTGCCGAATTGTCTCGAATAGAGTAAGAACGCAGTCATTTTTCCGAACGTCATTCCGCCGATGCCTGCGACCGCAAACAATGCGCCGAGAACCGCCGTAAGCGCAAAATTGATATACGTTATATTTCCGAGTATAGGCATAAGGACGTTTGCATAGGTGTTAGCGGCTTCGGAAGCCTTGTAAAGCAAACCGTTTACCTTGTCGAAATCGCTCTTTTCAAATTCTTCGTGATTGAAGACTTTGACGACTTTTTGTCCTTCGATATGTTCTTCGATAAAGCCGTTAGTTACGCCGATTTCCTTTTGTTGTGCCATAAAGAACTTGCCGCTCTTTCCGCCGATTTTTCCGACTATGAACACCATAATCAAAATCATAACGACAATTGTCAAAGTAAGAAGCGGATTAAGCACAAGCATAACGACGAAAATCGTAACGATTGTAAGCGTTGACGAAACAAGCGACGGCAAAGCGTTTGCCAAAAGCTCTCTAAGCGTATCCGTATCGTTGGTGTAGCAACTCATTATATCGCCGTGCGCGTGCGTATCAAAATATCTTATAGGCAGTTTTTGCATATGTTCAAACATATCGTCACGAAGGTTTTGCAAAATCTTTGACGACGCCCAAACGCCGATGCGGTTTGCACCGTAAGTCGATAATGCGCCGACAGCATATATTGCCGCCATTACGCAAATCATTTTTATAAAATCCAGATAGACTATGCCTGCCGTATTCGGAACAGAACCTGCAAGCGGAGCTATATAATTGTCGATAACGACGGTAAGCAATGCCGTGCCTGCAACGTTTGCGCCGACGTTTATAATATAAAGAATAAATATGCTTATAAACGCCCATTTATAAGGCACCATAAGTTTCAACACCCTTTTGAAGATGCCGAACATATTCTTTCGTTTTTGGCGTCCCAAATGCTTTTTGCGTTGCTTTTCGGTCATATTTTCGAGCGTAGCAGAATTGTCCGCTCCGTTAGGCTTTCCGTCACCGAGCGGTGCATTCGGCGTTGCGGCTGCCCCGTTATCGATGCCGTCGTCCACGATAAGATTTTTATCTTCCAAAGGTTGGGTAGTAAATTTCTTTTTCATTATTCAGCCACCCCCTGTTTTTGCAATTCGTATACTTCCTGATAAATCTCGCTCGATTTAAGAAGTTCGTCGTGCGTTCCGACGTCCGTGATTTCGCCGTCGCTTAAAACTATAATTCTGTCGGCGTCCGCAACGCTGGTTACACGTTGAGCGATTATAAACACGGTTATATCTTTAAAGCTACTCCGGAGCGCTTCGCGAATTTTCTTGTCGGTTGCGGTATCTACTGCCGACGTGCTGTCGTCCAAAATCATAATTTTAGGATTTTTAAGCAAAGCTCTTGCTATGCAAAGACGTTGTTTCTGACCGCCCGAAACGTTGACGCCGCCCTGACCGAGTTCGGTGTCGTAGCCTTTCGGGAAAGATTCGATAAAATCGTGAGCCTGCGCCGCTTTCGTAGCTTTTATGATTTCTTCGTCGGTAGCTTCGCTGTTGCCCCATTTAAGGTTTTCTTTGATAGTGCCGCTGAAAAGCACGTTCTTTTGCAAAACCATAGCAACGCTGTCACGAAGATTTTCAAGCGTGTATTCTCTTACGTCTCTGCCGCCGACCTTAACCGAACCGCTCGTCACGTCGTAAAGTCTCGGAATAAGCTGAACGAGCGTAGATTTCGACGAACCCGTTCCGCCGATAATGCCTATAACTTCGCCCGATTCTATTTTAAGATTTGTCTTTTTAAGGTTAAGATTCTCAAGGTTTTTGCTGTAACTGAATTCAACGTCGTCGAACTCGACCGAACCGTTTTCGACTTTAAGATTCGGGTCTGCCCCTTCGTCGGTTATATCGATTTTTTCGTCGAATATCTCAACGATACGACTTGCCGAAGCTCTCGACATAACGACCATAATAAGAATAAAGCCTATCATCATAAGCGACATCAAAATTTGAATGATATACGAAATAAACGCCGTAAGGTCACCGTAATACATTTCGCCCCTTATGATTTTATTGCCGCCGAAATAAGCGACCAAAACCATACAAGCATACATTATGACTTGCATAATAGGCATTGCTATAACTATGATTTTTTCCGCCTTATATTGGAGTGCTTGACAAGACGACGAAACTTTTTTGAATTTGTCCGTTTCAAACTTTTCGCGGACAAAGGATTTTACTACTCTTATACCCGTAAGGTTTTCTTGAGTGGTAATGTTGAGTTCGTCGTATTTTTTTAGCATCTTGAAAAATCTCGGGAAGCCGACGACGCCAAGCACTATGAGCGTTACAATCAAAATCGGTAATGCGCCGAGGAATATCAGCGACAATTCAGCGTCGATGCTTATCGACATCAAAATTGCAAGTATAAGCATAACCGGCGCGCGGAAAAACACCCTGATTAACATCATATAGGTTGTTTGCACGTTGGTTACGTCCGTCGTCAATCTCGTGATTAAACTCGCAGTCGTAAACTTATCCATATTGAGGAACGAAAATTCCTGAATTTTGTAAAATTGCCTCTTTCTTAAATTTTTGCCAAATCCCGTTGAAGCCGTTGCCGCAAATTTGCCCGACAACACACCAAAACAAAGCGAGATCAATGCCATTGCCACCATCAATGCGCCGACCGACAAAATAAACGGTATACGCTCGGAGAGAGTAAACAAAGTGAGCGTCGATTTTCCGAATGTTAAGCGCAAAGTGTATTCGCTAAGACCTTCTGCCATTCCGACGTCCATAATCTGAGCCATAAGAAGCGGTATAAAAATCTCAAAAATAACTTCAAGCACTATAAAAAGCGGAGATAAAATCGACGGAACTTTATACTCGCCTACGCAAGCGGCAAGCTTCTTTAAAGTATGCGGTTTTTCTCTTTTTTCTTTTTGCATTTTTCACCTATTATTTATTAATATTCTATATAACAAATAATTAAAATTTAGTCAAGCAATAAATAAAATTTGTTAAACGGTAAACATTTTTCACAAAATTATTTTGTAAATCGCAGATAGATTTTTACCATATTTTACTTGCATATTTAGCGAATAATTTTGTGAAAATAATTGACAAAATTATCGCTTTGTGCTAAATTACTTTTAGAAACTTGGTAGAGTTTCTTAAAACAGCTAATTTCCCTTCCATTTCTTTAAGAAAAACGACTGACTTCGGTTAGTCGTTTTTCTGTTGTCAAGTTTTGCCTTTTGATTACCGACTTGCGTCGTTAAGTTTTGCCGCCGACCGTCAACTTGCGTTGTTAAGTTTTGCCATATCGTTTGACATTTTAAAAGCGTTAATTTATATTTTAGCTATGGAAATAATTTTTAACGGCATTACTTATAAATTTGAAAGTTTAAACGACGCGATTGAAAAAGCGGCGTTCGAGCATTATCCGCTAACAGTAGAAATCGGTGGCGTAAAAAAAGTCGTGGCTTCTTTCGACGAAGCGAACGACTATCTTTTGAAATTGTCTGAAAATTCAAAATAATTTAATCGCAAAAAAAATTTAACCGTAAAACCCTTTTTTTTAAACTTTTACTTGTTTATGGATTTTTTACGCATTTATAGAATTTTACATATTAATGCGATTTTTAAAAACGTTTAACTTTATCCTAAAATAATTTATAGGTTTAAATAAGTATGTAATTCAAACTTTTACAATTTGCGGCTAAAACGTAAAATAAAAACCTGCGTTGCAGGTTCTTATTTATCGTTATAATTTAGATTGGTAACAGACGTAAAATTCTTCCGCTTACAATAACCATAATCAAGTCGACAATCCACAAAATGAATCCGACACCGATAAGACGGATGATACCTGCAAGAATTTTTCCTTCTGAGAATCTTGTAATCATGCCGAGCAACCAAGCGGTTACAGGAATGATTGCCAAAATGATGCTAACGATTCTTGGTAAACCAAAATAATCTTTTGAACCTTTTGCCATATTTCATACCTCCATAACTATATTATACTACACCCAAATCAATAAGTAAATACTTAATTTTTGATTTTTGACTTTAAAAAACACTTTCTATCGACAACCGATTTATATGTTTTGAACGGATTTTTCAAAATTACTACTTGCCGACCGATTTATATTCGCAAACGTCGCTTGACGGTTTTGCAAGCAGTTTTTACCCGCAAAACGACAAACTAATCGAAACTTCCCCAACTGTCGCCCCACTCCATATCGACTATAAGCGGAACTTTAAGACTGACGACGTTTTCCATTTCATATTTTACTATTTGCTTCACTTGTTCGAGCTCCGATTCGTCCACCTCGAAAATAAGTTCGTCGTGAATTTGAAGCAACATTTTTGAATTGAAGTTTTCGAGTTTCTTTTCAAGCGAAATCATAGCGAGTTTGACGATATCCGCCGCGCTGCCTTGAAGCGGCGTATTCATTGCGTATCTTTCGCTTTGACTGCGTTCAACGAATCTCGGCGATTTGATTCCGTCGATTTTTCTGCGTCTTTTTAAATACGTCAATGAATATCCGTTTTCTCTTGCAAATTTAATGCTCTCGTCAAGATATTGCCCCACCTTAGGGAACGTAGCGTAATAATTGTCTATATATTCCTTTGCTCGTTTAACGCTGATGCCGACGTCTCTTGCCAGACCGAAATCGCTTATTCCGTAAACTACGCCGAAGTTGACGGCTTTCGCTTCTTTTCGCATTGCAGGCGTGACTTCGCTTATCGGCACCCCGAAAATTTTCGATGCGGTTTCGCTGTGAATGTCTGCCCCCACGGCGTATGCTTCGATAAGTTTTTCTTCCCCCGAAAAATGAGCAAGCAATCTAAGTTCTATTTGCGAGTAGTCGGCAGAAAGCAAAACTTTTCCTTTGCCTGCCACAAACGCGCTTTTTATTTTCTTCGAATCTTCGCCGCGAACGGGGATATTCTGCAAATTAGGATTTGTTGACGACAGTCTTCCCGTCGTGGTTATCGTTTGGTTGAAATCCGTATGCACTCTGCCGTTTCTTATTGCCGATTTAAGTCCCGTAACGTAAGTGGACAAAAGTTTCGCAATTTTTCTGTATTGCAAAATTAGTCCGACAATCGGATGTGCGTCTTTAAGTTCTACAAGCGTTTCTTCGTCGACGGAATAACTTCCCGATTTATTCTTCTTTCCGTGCGGTAAATTTAAGGTTTCAAACAAAAGAGTAGCGATTTGCTTCGGACTTGCCACGTTTACGCCGCCACCCGATAAATCGGAAATTTCTTTATCTATGTCGCTTAACTTTTTTGAATATTCTACTTCGAGCCTGTCAAGCACGGTTACGTCGATTCCGACTCCGCGCTTTTGCATATTCGCAAGCACAATGGCAAGTTCAAATTCAACAGCAAGAAGTTTTTCTTCATCATTTGCAACGAGTTGTTTTTTTTGTTTTTCGTATATTTCAAAAAGAGCCGCCGCGCCGGCGTTCAAATTCTCTTTGTTAAATATTTGCTCACAGTTCTTTATCGGCTCTGAGCCGTAGTAAAGATGACTGCTTATCATAACGTCAAAAAACTCTTTTGCGACAAAGCCTTCTAAATAATACTTTTTAGCGTCGAACATAATTACCTTTTTTGAGCAATCAAAAATCACGTTTAACGCTTCGCTTACGTCTGCGCCGTCCGAAAACAAGTCTTGCTTTATTTCAAGACGATACTCGCTGTCACAATCCGTCGCAATCGAAATTTCGTCGCCAACGAAAAATGCTATTTCGTTTGCGTTTTCGACGATGCTCTTAAACTTCGCAAAATCGACATTTTCGATTTTAACTTCCTTTTTCTGCGGCGCAAAATCGAGCTTTTTCAAAATAGAAGTCATTTGCAGTTCGGACAAATATTCGGCAAGTTGCGGCGAATAATCGCCGTCAATCTTCATGTCGTCAAGCGTCGTGTCAATCGGAGCGTTCGTGTCGATTGTAGCAAGTTTTTTTGACAGATATGCGCTATCTTTGCCTTCTCTTATCTTTTCGCCGATTTTGCCGCTTATCTCGTTTGCATTTTCAAAAACGCCGTCGAGTGATTTGTACTTAGCCAGCAAATCCATAGCCGTCTTTTCACCTACGCCCTTGATGCCCGGAATGTTATCGGACGAATCGCCGCGAAGAGCCTTATAATCGATAAACTGCTCGGTCGAATCGAAGCCCAAAGTACGAAGATAGTCTAAATCGACTTTTTCAACGTTAGATACGCCGACTTTCGTCCACATTATCGTCGTCGAATCGTCTACAAGCTGAAAACTGTCGCGGTCGCCCGTCACGATAACGGTAGGCTCGTCGAATTTTCTTGCGAGCGTTCCGACCAAATCGTCCGCTTCGTAACCTGCAAGTTCAATCGTGTAAACGTTGAGCATTTTGAGAATTTTCTTTATCGGCTCGAACTGCATTTTAAGTTCGGGGTCGGTCGGCTTTCTCGTGCCTTTGTATTCGGCGTACATATCGTGACGGAAAGTTTTTGTCGGCGCGTCGAAAACCGCCGCTATATGCGTCGGCTTTTCTTGTTCGATGAGCTTGAACAAAATATTCAAAAATCCGTAAATTGCGCCCGTATACTGCCCCTTGCCGTTATTCAGCGTCGGCAAGGCGTGATAGGCTCTGTGCATAATGCTGTTAGAATCGATTAAAATGATTTTATTCATTCGTTTCCCCTATATATTTAGCCACCGAAATACAAAGTTTTCTCAGTTTTTGATTTTTAATTTGGTGAAAATCCGTTTGCGGCGAAAGTCTGATTTTCTCTTTTATGCCTTTGAGCAAATCGCCTATCTCAAAAAGTTGAAAACGGTCGATTTTGAGCGTCAGAGCGATTAGTTCGACAATAGACAACATACACTCGTCGTCGGAAAGATTTTCATTGAAGTTACTTTTTATAAATTCTTTAAGCTCGACTATGTCGGAAGTTCTTATAATTCTGGTTTCGTCCAGTTCGTCAAGCATTTCGTCATAAGGCAATCCGCCAAAATAGTCGTCGAATAAATTATTGTCAAACGGCTTTATATAATACTTTTTGCCCCAATATCCGTTCAAAAACCTAAGTCCGTCGTAATATCCGATTTTTATGCACCGATTGATATTTTTCGGAACAAACGCAATCATATTGCCAAGTTCCTCGGACGGCACGACGTAGCTGACTTTCGCGTCGTATTTTATTTTGTTTTTTAATGGTTTTGTGCTTGTGCGAATTGCAATTAAATCGGTGTAACCTTTTGACGCAATTAAATTTATCGGCATATTGTCGTAAACGCCGCCGTCGATATATTTATTGCCGTCAAATTCATAAAAGCCGTAAAGCGGATAAGTCGCGCTTGCGATGAAATAATCGACGATGCGCTCTTTCGGCATATCTTCCGCAAAAAGTTCGACAGGCTTACGCTTGTTTACGCAATAGGTCACACAGCCCGTCTTCATTTGCGCGTTAAGCAGTCTGTCGGGGTCAATGCGCTCTTTGACGTATTTCTCCATACGGTCGCCGCTTGTCTGAACAAACTTCAACGGATGTCGCATAAGTCTGAGCGTTTCGATAATATTCTCTCTTGTCGCCCCTTCTTCAACGAACCTTGCGGCAAAAACGTCGTCCACGTCGAATATATTAGAAATTCTGACACTATGCCAGAATTCCTTTAAAACTTCAAGACCGTCCTGAGCGAGTATTGCGGCGTTCAAAGCTCCGATACTCGTGCCGACGACGGCGTCAAAAGAGTACCCTGCTTCATACAGAGCCGTCAATACTCCGACGTGATATGCGCCTTTTGCGCCACCGCCTTCCAAGACCAATCCTTTTTTATTCAATTTACACCTCAAAAAGGCTAAGTTATGCGACTATATCACGATAATCGCGGCTGAGCGTAGGGAACAAAGTGCAGGTGGTTATAATCATAATAACTGCCGAAATTCCCATAAGAACAAGATACGGTCCGTATCCGCTAAGCGACCAATTCGAGTTGCCGACCGTAAACGGAATGACGCTGTAAATCATAGTGAACAATCCGAACAAAACGGCAATCGCCACGCCGACCAAAATCGTTATGGCAACGTTTTTGTTTGCCGAAACTATATCGCCGTCACCCGAAACGTTGAACGTCGGGTGTTTGACGTCGACTCTTATAGACATACAAGTTAGCGAAACGACAAGCATCTCGGCTATAATGAATATGCAAACTATGTCCACGCCGTCGACGACGTTTTTAAACGCAGGTCCGAATGCGATTCCGACCACCAAACAACTTAAAAGCGTCGATGCCGTTGCGACTATTCCGTACATAAACAATTTGACCAAAACTTGATTTCTGTAAGACACAGGAATAATTTTGGTGTGATAGAAACACGCGCCCTCTCTCGAAACCGTCGTTGAGGCAAACGAAACGATAATGGTTATAAACAACGTTATGACCATAAGCGTAAGTCCCGGAACGATTGCTCCGCCGACCGTGTTTTGTCCGTATCCGACGGCAAGATCGTTGCAGTAATAAACCATAACAGGCGCCGCAACAGCCATAGCGAGATATTGGAACGAATAGTTGAACGAACGGAAGATGAGCAAGAACTCACGGCGAAGGAGCGCCGAGAATTGCGAGCGTTCGACAATTTTGCAATTTGTTTTTAAAGCCGCCTTTTCCGTTTCTATTCCGTAAAGAATAGTTTTGTAATAGCATTTTGCGGTTGTAAAATATGCGCAAACGGCAAGCACCGCTTCCATCAATACAACGTATAAAATGTGAAGAAAAACTTGTCCTGCTCCGCCTTTAATTTGTGAATAAGCCAAAATGTCGGCATAAAATCTGAACGGATAGCAGTTTGTGGCAAAGTCCTTTATGCCCTTAGTCACTTGTGGCGAGAAAAGGGTGATATTGTTATTTTGAATAAATTGCAAAATCTCGCTGAGAATTTGCATATACAAAATGAAACCGCCGCAAAGCAACAAAATGAGAAGTATCAAGATAAACACGAACTTGTCTTTAACGTGGTTTACGATTTGCATAACAGGAATTGCTATAAGATTTGCAACTAAAAACGGCACAAGCGAAATGAAGAATATAACTATAATCGAAAGAAAATAGTATAGTGCGTTGTAGTGCATCAAAATTCCGAATATGATATAAAACGGAAAGAGCAATAAAAAGCATATCACCATATTCGATATAAAGCAGTATATCGATTTTGCGATAAGAACTTCCTTTCCGCTTACGGGAAATCTGAGCAAAAGCTCGTTATCGCCCGAAAAGTAAAGATTTTTAACAACGTTACCCGTTCCGATGATCGTAAGACCGATGAGCGCAATAAACGTTACCAAAACCAAAAACTCTTTACCGAGTTGTCCGTTATTTACGAACATATCGGTAAGAAAATAAATCAAGGCAACCAAAACACCGTAAAGTAAAATTGAAAACACGATGTTTAAAAATCTTTTTATATGTTCTTTTGTGCTTAACACGTTGGTAGAGCCGAACCTTGCTTTAAGGTCGAGCTTAAACAGCGTTAAAATTGTATTCCACATAATTTAGTCCTCGTTAGGCTCTTTTGTAATTTCGGCGTCTTTTTCGGCATTTTCGACCGTTTCTGCCTTTGCGGCTTTATCCTTTTTTCTAAACAAATTTTTCAATTTGCTTTCCTTTTTCTTTTCAGGTTCTGCGCAAGGAGCTTCTATGTTTTCGTTTTTGGCGTCCTTATTTTCCGTCACGTCCACACTCTCGCCTACTTTGCTTGCATAATCGATTTCCTGAGTTTTTTCGTCAGGACGAACGTCGGACATTTCTTGCGCGCAATAATCGTCGAAAAGACGCTTTTCGTAAGTTCCCGTAATTTTGAAGAATCTGACTTCGAGGTTTTCTTGGTTTTCGGGATTATCTTTAAGGTCAAACGTATCGATAAGTTTGCCTTGATTGATTATCGCTACTCTGTGGCAAAGTTTCTTAACAAGGTCAAGGTTGTGCGACGAGAAGAAAACAGTGTTTCCTTTTGCGCAATGCTCTCTCATATGAGCGATAATTTCTGCGGTCGATTGCGGGTCAAGACCCATCATCGGCTCGTCCAAAACCCAAAGTTTAGGTTCGTGAATAAGAGCCGCAATGATACAGATTTTTTGTTTCATACCGTGCGAGTACGATTTGATTTGTCTGTTTGCCGCCGCTTCGAGCTTGAATATTTTAAGGTACTTTTCAAGACGTTCTTTTCTTATATCTGTCGGAACTCTGTAAAGGTCGGCAACGTAATTGACGTATTCGACGCCCGTAAGTTTTTCATAAACCGAATGGTTGTCGGGAACGTAACCGATATTATATTTAGCATTTATAGGGTCTTTGGCAAGGTCATAGCCGCAAACCTCGATTGAACCTTCGTCGAAAGGAAGAATACCCGTAAGGCATTTTATCGTGGTAGATTTTCCTGCGCCGTTTTGTCCTAAAAAGCCAAAAATCTCACCGGGACGAAGTTCGATATTTATATCGTCGACAGCCTTTCTGTCGCTGTGCGGATATCTCTTTACTAAGTGTTTTATTGTAAGCATAAGTACTCCTTAATTTAAAAGTAAACGTTATTCTTATTGATTTTATCACCAATAGCCTTGTTAGTCAATAAAATGACGTGATTTACAGCTATTATGAGCCAATCTCACCTATATAAAACAAAACAAACCGCGTTTTAATTGGGTGCGATTTGTTTTATTTTAATTTTTTATTTTATTTCCAAACGTTAGTCGTTTTTAATTTTGCTTTGGTTTTCTATCGCCTTAATTAAATGCGTCTTAGTTTTAATTTGCAGAGCAATATTTTCAGCAGCTATACTCCGATTTAAATTTAATTTGATTAAAATTGAATTTTGATTTAATTCTTGATTTTTGTTTTGATTTTCCGCCCTTTATGCGACTTCACCGCTTTGAGTCAAATCGGGAGAAACATCGGCTTCGTCTGCCTTATGGTCGACAACAGTTGCCGCAACGACGCTCTCGCCTGCCTTTTGCTTTCCGATTTTTTTGCCGCTTTTTGAAAAAATCTTTTTCAAATCGGGTCTTTTGATTTTAAACTTCTTAAAGCAGAACTTCTTTTCGCTCGCAAAAATCGAAGGCACGATAACGGAAAGAATTGCGAAGATAAACAACACCACAACGCCTGCTCCTAACGTATACACGGCAAAGTCGCTGATTTCGGTAAGTTTGTTTGCGCAACAAGCCAAAAGCACCAACGACATAAGCGACAACACAAGTTGCGACACGCATAACGGTTTTAAAATTCTGCTTGCCTTTTTCACCTTTTTAAACTTTTCCAGATGCAAAACGCCGAAATGTTCGAGCGTCAAAAACAATGCGTAGCAAAGGAGTATCGCGCCTATAACAAGCATAAACACGCTGATAACGCCGTTAAAAATTCCTGCGCCTGCGCCTTTAACTCCGCTAAAACTCGCCATAAATTTGAATGCGTCGTACTTTAACTGTTGAACGTTTCCGTCCGACAAATTGACGCTGACGATAATGCAAGGACAACATAACGTTACGATTGTAACAAGGCCTAAAATGCACGCCGATATATAACCGATGCCTGTCTTTAACTTTTCCAAAATTTTCCTCCTCGATTCCAACGGAATACGCTATATTTAATGCCCGTCAGAAATTTTTTAGAACGAGAACTTTTGTAAAATTTTAGAAAGTTTTACGAAATTTTGATGTGCATATAAAAAACCTTCGCCATAAAAGGCGAAGGTTAATTAAACTTTTTAAATAGATTGTTTTAGCGACTATTTAACGATAAGGCTTTTACCCGTCATTTCGCTAGGGATAGGAAGTCCCATCATAGTGAGCATTGTAGGCGCAATATCGCAAAGGCGTCCGCCGTCGGCAAGAGTACCTTCGCTGTCCACCATAATAAGCGGAACAGGGTTTGTTGTGTGCGCCGTAAACGGCTTTCCGTCGTCGGCAATCATCTTGTCGGCATTTCCGTGGTCTGCTGTGATAAGGCAACAACCGCCGATAGATTGAATGGCTTCGACAACCTTTCTTGTGCATTCGTCGACTGCCTTAACCGCCTTTTCTGCGGCTTCGAGAACGCCCGTATGACCGACCATATCGCAGTTTGCGAAGTTCAAAATCATAACGTCATACTCGCCGCTCTTAATTCTCTCAACGGCGTTTTCCGTAACTTCGTATGCGCTCATTTCAGGTTTAAGGTCGTAAGTCGCGACTTTCGGCGAAGGAATAAGAACTCTGTCTTCGCCCTTGTTCGGAGCTTCGACGCCGCCGTTAAAGAAGAACGTAACGTGAGCGTATTTTTCGGTTTCTGCAATTCTGAGTTGCGTTTTGCCGAGTTTTGCAAGATATTCGCCGAGCGTATTGTCAAGATGTCTAGGCCCGAAAGCGACTTTCCAGTTTGTGAAAGTTGCGTCGTAGCAAGTAAAGCCGACGTAAGAAGGATTCAAAAATCCCGTATCTCTCGTAAAGCCGGTGAAATCTTCGTTTATAAACGCGCGAGTGATTTGTCTTGCTCTGTCCGGACGATAGTTAAAGAAGATTATGCTGTCGCCTTTTTCGATTTTCGCAACAGGTTCGCCGTTTTCGTTAATAACCGAAGGCAATACGAATTCGTCCGTTACACCCCTGTCATAGCTGTCTTGCATAGCATCGGCTGCCGAGTTAAATTGCAAACCTTCGCCCTTTGTGAGCATATCGTATGCTTTCTTCGTTCTGTCCCAGTTTGTATCACGGTCCATTGCGTAATATCTTCCGCAAACGGTTGCGATTTTACCCGTACCCGTCTTTTTAAGGAATTCTTCGAGTTCCTTGACAAAGCCGAGACCGCTCTTTGGCGGAACGTCACGTCCGTCCATAAAGCAATGAACGTAAGGCATAACGCCCTCACGCTTTGCCATTTCGATAAGAGCGTGAAGATGGTCGATATGGCTGTGAACGCCGCCCGGTCCTAAAAGTCCGTAAATATGGAGCTTTTTGCCGTTTTGTTTTGCGTTGTTCATAGCCCAAAGAAGAGCTTCGTTTTTGAAGAAGCCGCCTTCCGCTATTTCTTTTGAAATGTGCGTAAGGTCTTGATAAACGACTCTGCCTGCGCCTATGTTAAGGTGACCGACTTCACTGTTTCCCATTTGTCCGTCAGGAAGTCCGACGGCAAGGCCGCTTGCTTGAAGTTGAGTGTTCGGATACTTTGCTTTAAGGCTGTCGATATACGGCGTTCCTGCAAGCGCAATAGCGTTGCCCGGTCCGTTAGGAGCGATACCGAAGCCGTCTAAAATTAAAAGTGCGCAAATTTTTTTCATAGTTTTTCCTTTTTATAAAAGCAAGCCCGAAGGCTTGCTTTTAATCGTAAATTTAAAAATTAGAAATTGACGACTTTTGAGAAGTCTTCTGCTTTAAGTGAAGCGCCACCGATAAGTCCGCCGTCGATTTGAGGCATAGCCATAAGTTCTGAAGCGTTCTTAGGATTCATGCTGCCGCCGTATTGAATACGAACTCTTTCTTCAGCGCATTTAGGGCAATAAAGTTTTGCCATTGTGTCACGAACGATTTTGATTGTGTCGTTTGCGTCTTGGCTGGTTGCGGTTTTGCCCGTTCCGATTGCCCAAACAGGTTCGTAAGCAATGACGATGTTGTCAAGCTCTTCTTTGTCGATATCTTTGAATGCTTCGGTGGTTTGACGAACAAGAACTTCTTCAACCTTTCCGCCTTCTCTTTCTTCAAGAGTTTCGCCGATGCAAAGAATAACTTTAAGGCCTGCCGCAAGTGCAGCTTTTACTCTTGCGTTTACCGTTTGGTCGGTTTCACCGAAGTATTGTCTTCTTTCGCTGTGACCGATGATAACGTATTCAACGCCGAGTTCTACAAGCATCTTAGCCGAAATTTCGCCCGTGAATGCGCCTTTTTCAGCCCAGTGTACGTTTTCTGCTCCAACGTGAATGTTGCTACCCTTCGTTTCTGCAACTGCGGTTGCAAGGTCGGTATAAGGCGTGCAGATAACAACGTCGCACTTTGCGTCCTTAACAAGAGGTTTAAGGTCGGTGATAAGTTGTTTCGTCTCAGCGATTGTGTTGTTCATTTTCCAGTTTCCTGCAATGATAGGTTTTCTCATTTTCTTTCTCCTAAAATCTAATATTGACTGCCTTATTTAAGGCTTTTGGGCTAAACGCAATACGTTTTAAGCCGCTATTTAAATTTCGTTACTTTAATTAAACGACTTATTTGTCGTTAAGGCAAGCGATACCCGGCAAAACTTTTCCTTCAAGGAATTCAAGCGATGCGCCGCCACCCGTTGAAATGTGGCTCATCTTGTCGGCATATCCGAGTTGAGCAACTGCCGCTGCGCTGTCGCCACCGCCGATAACGGTGATTGCGTCGGTTTCTGCCATTGCTTTTGCAACGGCTTTAGTGCCTGCAGCAAGCGTAGGGTTTTCAAATACGCCCATAGGTCCGTTCCATACAACCGTCTTTGCCGTCTTGATTGCTTCGGCAAAAATAACTTGCGTCTTAGGTCCGATGTCAAGTCCCATTTTGTCGTCAGGGATTGAATCGCTTGCGCAATACTCTACTTCGATTGCTTTGTCGATAGGGTCAGGGAAAACAGGCGAAATTGCGGTGTCGACAGGAAGCAAAATCTTTTTGCCGAGCTTGTCCGCTTTTTCAAGCATGTTCTTGCAGTATTCGATTTTTTCTTCGTCAACCAAACTTGTGCCGACTTTTCCGCCCTTGGCTTTGATGAAGGTATATGCCATACCGCCGCCGATAATAAGCGTATCGCACTTGTTGAGGAGATTGTCGATAACGTTGAGTTTGTCTGCAACTTTTGCGCCGCCCAAAATAGCAACGAAAGGTCTTGTAGGATTTTCGACTGCGTTGCCCAAGAACTTCAATTCTTTTTCGATAAGGAAACCGCTGACAGCAACTTTTGCATAGCCGTATTGTACGATACCTGCAGTCGTTGCGTGAGCGCGGTGAGCCGTTCCGAAAGCGTCGTTGACGTATACGTCGCAGAATTCGCTCAAAGCCTTGCAAAGTTCTTCGCTGTTCTTTTCTTCGCCTGCGTCAAAACGGGTGTTTTCCAAAAGAACCGCTTCGCCGTCCTTTAATGCTGCAACTTTTGCTTTTGCGTCTTCACCGACAAGGTCGGTTGCAAAAGTAACTTTGCCAGGGAAAATTTGGTTCAATCTATCAGCAACAGGTTTAAGCGTAAACTTCTTAGGGTCGTTTTTCAAAGCCTTTTCAAGAGCCGCTGCCTTAGCTGCCGCTTGCTCCGATTCAGGCAATGCTTCGATAGTTTTCTTTTCCTTTTTGGTCAAACCGAAGTTTGGCGTGAAGATGTTGTGCGGCTTTCCCATGTGCGAGCAAAGAATGACCTTTGCACCGTTGTCAAGCAAATACTTGATTGTAGGAAGTGCACCGTTGATACGGTTTTCATCGGTGATAACGCCGTCGACCATAGGAACGTTGAAATCGCAACGAACAAGGCACTTTTTGCCTTTTTTACTTGCTTCATAGCCAAAGATTGAGCCAAAA
>SAMEA104315424__coassemble_612_pt1 | contig 24585 bp, 16 predicted proteins | sample SAMEA104315424__metabat2_low_PE_052 | metagenome-assembled genome bin SAMEA104315424 (sample SAMEA104315424) | gut metagenome | biome: Monkey gut; feature: monkey-associated habitat; material: faeces | place: China | collected 2013 | reverse complement strand
GATATAGCGCGTCTTCGACCGCAGTATTGCCACCGCCGTTTACGGCAACGGTTTTATTTCTGAAAAACGCGCCGTCGCAAGTTGCGCAATAGGAAACGCCTCTGCCCGTAAGGCGAGCTTCGCCTTCGAGGTTCAAGGTTCTCGGTTTTGCGCCCGTTGCTATTATGATGGTTTTCGCTTTAAGTTCTCCGCTCGAAATCATAACGGTTTTGCTATAAAGGTCAACCGCCGTAACGTCGTCGTAAATAAACTGTGCGCCAAAACTTTCCGCTTGCGACATCATTTTCATTGCAAGTTCGAAGCCGCTTATTTTTTCTACTGCCGGATAGTTTTCGATTTCGCTAGTTAGCGTAATTTGACCGCCTGCCGTTTGTTTTTCGATGACGGCTGTTTTAAGTCCGCCCCTTGTTGCGTAAATAGCGGCTGTAAGACCGGCAGGGCCGCCGCCTATAATGATAACGTCATATTCCATAAAGCACCTACGTTAAAGAATTTTTCCCATATTATATAATGTTAAGCATATTATATAATGAAAACGATATAAAAGCAATTTTTTGGCGGCGTTGTTTTTGGCGTAAGTCGAATTGCGTTTAAGTTAGGTTTCAATTAGGTTTAACTTGAATATATGAGGCCATTACGCCGTAAAAAGCCAAACGATAGGCAAAAAGGCGAAAAAAGGATAAAATTACGGCAAAATCGCCTAAAAATCGACGGTTTTTTCGTTTTGCTCTTGACTTAGGGAAGGTTTTAACATAGAATAAAAACGGAGAAGTCTGCTTCTCATATTTTGCGTACTGAAAAAACAGCTCATCGCCGTTTTTAAAGACGCAAAGTCGGAAGCGGAAACAAAGACTACATTGCGAAATTTTAGATTCCGTAAGAAGGGCGAGTTCATAAAAATAGGGGAGAATCTATGAAAAACCTTTTTAAACATCTCAAAGTTTTCGTAGTCGTTCTATTGGTTATTTTATCGATAGGTGTTCTTGCCGCATGCGGCAACGACGGCGCGACTCCTAAACAAAGCGGCTCAACCGTTATTGACGATGGTAAAACGGGAATCACCGATGACGTCACAATCATTGACAGTCTTGACGGCGTGTTCGACGCGTCTCAACAAATCGACGATTGCGACAACGACGTAGAGTTTGCCGTCGAAAGCGACGTTGAACTTAACGACGGGAATATCGGCGATTACATTCTCGTTACCGATCGTAACGGCAACTCGGTCGCGATTTCGGTTGTTTCGGACGGTATAGGACTTTTCAGAATTGCCAAGAAGGACGGCGTTTACAATGCAGGCGATACCTATCGCATCACCATTGTTGACGAAACCGGTTCCGTTTCTTTCATCGGAAAGGAACAATTCAAAGAATTGTCGTTTACCATTCACAAGGAAATAACTTGTGTATTTGAAGAAAAAGCAGAAATCGTCGACGTAAAAGTCGGTGAATACGAAACCGCCGAAAACGGCATAATCGTAGCCGACGGCACTATCGGACCGAACAGCATTTTAAGACTTTATTCAACCGATACCGAATACGATTTCGTTAAAGTCGTCGAAAGAGCGGAAAACGAAGGCAAATATTTGCTTACGGTTTGCGAAGCGACGCTCGGCGAAGTTTACGACAAGCTCGACATTTACTCGGTTGAAAAATTCGATTGCTCGCAGCTCGATCTCGATAAAATCGACGAAGAAGCCGTTAAGCAATCTATCAGCGAATCGGATATGTATTTGCGTTTCGTTTCGGCAATCGAAGAAGTAAGCGAAGCAAACCCTGCTTTCTCGCTTCCTGACATTAAGGACTTCACGATTTCCTTTAAGGCTTCCGTAAACGAAAACAACGACATAGTCATCGACGCGGTTATCGCATATAAGGGCGGATATACCGCAGGCGAACAAACCGGCAAACTTTACGTCGAACTTAAATATACGGGAGTTATCTCTTACGACGTAAAAGCCAACATCGAAAGCGGACTTAAAACTACTTATGACTTTGCAGTAACGGCAAACACCGAACATCACGTTTCGCTTGCCGTTCAATGGAAAGATGCGGATGACGACGTTCTCATCACGAGCGACGAAGAACTTGCCGCAGAAATTTCGGCAATACTCAGCGACCGTTCAAACGTCCCGAGCAAAGTATTGGGCGAAGCAAAAGAATTCGGAAAGACGTTCGAAGTTCCTCTTTGCAAAGACTTCACTTACGTCATTCCTAATACTCCTATCACCGCAAACGTAGGTTTCAAATGGATAATCGGCGTTGAAGTTCAAGGCGAAATTTTCACCGACATCGATTTGAAGAGCTCGGATACGCTCGGCGTACGTTCGGTTGAAAAGGACGGAAAGGACGACCAAGAATTCTATCACGTAAAAGCTAAGGACAGCGGAAACGACACAATGCTCATGGGCGCGGTTACAATTAAAACCGGTGTCAGAATCGACGCTTATTTCTCAATCGTCGGTATGTCCAAAAACGTCAGAATAGGAATCAAAGGCGATGCGGGTATCTATCTTACCCTTAAAGGCATCACCGCAAAGACCGAAATTAACGAAGACGAAAAAATCGGTATGCTTTACGGCGAAGTCGGTTTATTCGTAGGTTATGAAGTTTACGGTAAAGTTTTCGTAGGCTTCAAGATTGTCGGCGACGATTACAGCATCAAACTTTTCGATTTCGGAACAAAAGCGATTTATACGAACTTTGTCGATGCGGAAACGACCATTAAGACTACAAAGAGAATCAGCCTTAACTCGAATATCGATACGATAAGCCCTGTCACAAAGCTCAACAAACTTGCAGTCAACAAATTTGTCGTCAGCGAGTTCGGAATCGAAACCGAATCCCTTTCGAGAGATAATTTCGATTTTGAAATAGAAAACGGCTATATCACATATTTCGGCGGTCAATTCTATATCACGACGGCAAAACATCAATTCACCGAAAAAATTACGGTTACGCTTAAAGCCGACAATACTTTGTCGAAGACCATTATCGTAACTTATGACGACGGCTACGTCGCTCCTGTCGAAACTCCGGACGAATCGGAAACGACAACCGAGCCTGAAAATCCTTCGACCCCTAGCGAAGAACCTTCCGTTCCGACCGAACCTGAAAATCCTTCGGAACCTGTCGTAGAACCGTCTGAACCTGAAACTCCGTCAGAGCCTGAAATCGAAGAACCTGAAGTTATCGTTTCGACGCTCGAACTTTTTGACGGAAACAGCAAGATTTATTCAATCAGCACGACCTATGGCGAAAGCTATTCGGTCAGAGCTTTGGAAAAACTCGGTTATACGTTTAAAGGCTATGCTCTTAGCGACGGCACTTTGGTGACGACCTACGAAAACGGTGTTTACACCTATAAGATGCCTATCCCGACGACCGAACCTATCAAAGCTACCGCAGTTTGGGAAAAGACCTATAAGAATTTTAACTATGTCACGGTTGCCGCTGACATCAAGAATATCGATAAGAACGCAAACTATTTCTTCCTTAACGATATCAATTTGTGGGGAGTAGAGTTTACGACCGTAAGCGAATTCAACGGCATTATCGAAGGCAACGGATTTACCGTCAGCAATTTCTCGATTAAGAGCGACAACGGATATACAGGTTTCGTCGGCGTCAACAACGGCACGATCAGAAATCTTAAAATTCAAGATACGAAAATCGACTACACCTCTTCAAAAGAAGATATCTACTGCGGTATCATTGCTGCCGTAAATAAAGGAGTTATCGAAAACTGCAAAACGACGGGCGAAGTCAACGTGGTTATGAAAGGCAACGCAGTGTTCGTAAGCGAATATGACGGATACGTCGGCGGTGTTGTCGGTGTAAACAACGGCGGAAGCATTAAGAACGTAACGACTTATGCAAACGTTTACGTTTCGACAAACAACGTCAGAATCAATCCTTATGCAGGCGGTCTTATGGGCGCAAACCTTAAAGGCACGGTTACGAATTGTAGCGCATATTCATACGTCAATTCAAAAATCACGAACGGCGTTTCGGTTTGCAAATCATACGCAGGCGGCTTTGCGGCTTTGAACAAAGGCACAATCGCAAATTCGAGAGCAACCGCATATTCGAACAATAAGACCGACGCTAACTTCGCAGGCGGATTTGTCGCAGTCAACGAAGGCACAATCAGAAAGTGCTATTCGACGGGTAGCATTAAGGCAAATTCAAACGTCGGCGGCTTGGTCGGTGTGAACAACGGCAACGTTGTAAACAGCTATTCGAGAGTAAACGTTACGGGCGTTGAAAAAGTCGGCGGCTTGGTCGGCGAGAACAACGGCAAAGTCAGCTACGTCTATGCAAGCGGTTCGGTTTACGGTGAAAAGAGCATCGGCGGTTTAGTCGGCGAAAACACCAAAAACGGAAACGTAACAAGAGCTTACGCTTGCGGAAACGTAACGTCGACGAAAGACAACTGGATAACCAAAGAATGGGCAGGCGGTCTTGTCGGTAAGAACGACGGTAGCGTTTCAAACAGTTACAGAGCTCAAACTCAACAACTTAAAATCGAAGATTGCGAATGTAAAGTCGGCTCAATCGTAACCAAGTCGGTCGCAGACAAAGCAAACTTCTACAGCTCGCTTTTGGGCTTCGGCTCATCGGTATGGAATATGTCAAACGGCAAACTTCCTACCTTGAAATAAAGCAAGCAAGATTTAGTGGTAAAAACATAAACGACGGAGTTTTCCGTCGTTTTGTTTTTTAAAGATTGTGGCAAATAAACGTCGTCGAGCGTTGAATTAAGAATTTTAGCGACAGAATTTTTGGTCTATAATTTTAATCTTTACTTTACAACTTAAAACCTATGGTCTATAATTAAAAAATGTATAGTAGAAAAATATGTAATTTGGACGCTAGGAGCAAAAATGAAAAACATTGACATTAAAGACATTTTCAGCAACCCGAAAGAATACTTAGGAAAAGACATAACCGTTTGCGGCTGGGTCAGAACCAACCGCGATTCAAAAACAATGATGTTTTTGGCTGTAAACGACGGCACGACTTTGAAACATATGCAAGTCGTCATAAATAAAGCCGACTTCGACGAAAAGACGCTTAGCGAAATAAACAAGCTTGGCATTTCGGTCGAGGTGAACGGTACGCTTGTCGAAGGCGCGGTTCAAAAAGACACCGTTGAAATAAACGCCAAAAGCGTTGTCCTTTTGGGAGATTGCCCGAGCGATTATCCGCTTCAAAAGAAATATCACACGCTCGAATATTTACGTTCGATTCCGCACTTGCGTGTAAGAACGAACACGTTTAACGCTATGCTCAGACTTCGTAGCAAAATTTCTTTTGCAATTCACGAATTTTTCCAAAAGAACAACTTTACCTACGTTCACACGCCGATATTTACGGGTAGCGACTGTGAAGGTGCAGGTGAAATTTTCAGAGTTACAAGCCTTAGCTACGACGAAATTAAAGGAACAAAAACCGAAGAGGAATATTTGAGAAAAGATTTCTTCGGAAGAAGAGCGGGACTTACCGTTTCGGGACAACTCGAAGGCGAAGTCGCGGCAATGGCTATGGGCAAAATTTATACATTCGGCCCGACTTTCAGAGCGGAAAACAGCAATACGCCAAGACACGCCGCAGAGTTTTGGCAAGTCGAACCTGAAGTCGCTTTTGCAAAACTTCCGGATATTATCGAAATTGCGGAAAATATGATTAAGTACATCATAAAATATGCAATCGATAATTGTCCTGACGAACTTGCGTTTTTTGAAACCAATTTTGAAAAAGGACTCAGAGCAAAACTTCAATCGGTTGTTGACAGCAAGTTTGAAGTTCTCGATTACACAAAAGTTATCGAAATATTGAAAGAATCAAAGGTCGATTTCAAATTTCCTGTCGAGTGGGGCTGTGACCTTCAAACCGAACACGAGAGATATATCACCGAACAAGTTTTCGGCAAGCCTGTGTTTGTTATAAATTATCCTAAAAAAATCAAGTCTTTCTATATGAAACAAAACGACGACGGACTTACCGTTGCCGCAACCGACTGCCTTGTTCCGGGCGTCGGAGAGATTATCGGTTGCAGTGAGCGTGAGGCTGACTTCGACAAACTTTTGCAAGCTATGAAGGACAGAAATATGACGCTCGACGACTATAAAGGATATATGGAACTCAGAAAATTCGGAAGCGTTCCGCACAGCGGTTTCGGCCTCGGATTGGAAAGAATTTTGATGTACGTTTCGGGCATTTCAAACATTCGCGACGTTCAACTTTATTCGAGAACAGCAGGAGATTTAATGGAGTAAACTATGTACAAATTGAAAACACCGCAAAACTACGTTTCAAAACTTACCGTTCGCGAAACGGAAAAGGCTTTGAAATTCGTTAAAGATACTTTTCAGAAAAAATTTATCGAAGCGTTATCGCTTGAAAGAATTTCCGCTCCGCTTTTTGTTAAAAGCAGAACGGGTATCAACGATGACCTTAACGGCGTAGAAAGAGCCGTTCGTTTCGATATAAAAGAACAAGAAGGCGTTACGGCGGAAATCGTTCACTCGCTTGCAAAATGGAAGAGAGTAGCGCTTGCCAAGTACGGCTTTAAACCCGGCGAAGGAATTTATACCGATATGAACGCTATTCGTCGCGACGACCATTGCGACAATCAACATTCGATTTACGTCGACCAATGGGATTGGGAAATGGTGATAACCGCCGAACAAAGAAAGACGGAATTTTTGCAAGAAATTGTCAAGAAGATAGTCGGCGCAATTTGCGACACTCTTGACGAAACTAAAAAGCAGTTCAAGCAAATAGATTTAGAGCTTTGCCGCGATATAAAATTTATCACAACGCAAGAGCTTGAAGATATGTATCCCGAAGCAACGCCGAAAGAAAGAGAGTCTCTTATCACAAAAGAATACAAAACCGTGTTTTTGATGTGCATAGGCGGCGAACTCAAATCGGGCGAAAAGCATGACGGCAGAGCGCCCGACTATGACGATTGGAAACTCAACGGCGACATTCTTTTCTGGGATGAAGTGCTCGGCGAATCAATCGAGCTTTCTTCGATGGGCATAAGAGTAGACGGCGCGTCGCTCAGAAGCCAACTCGAAATAGCCGACTGCGAAGACAGATTGAATCTTGAATATCATAAGGGCATATTGTCGGGTAAATATCCGCTCACTATCGGCGGAGGCATCGGACAATCACGTCTTTGTATGTTGCTTTTGCAAAAGGCGCACATCGGCGAAGTACAAGTTTCGTTGTGGCCTGACGAAATGGTCGAAGTTTGCCACAGCGCAGGCATCTGGATTTTATAATAAAACAGAATATTATAATTGTATTTTATTATGAAATAAGCGGATAGATAAGTCCGCACTTTTAATCGCCATGTGAAAAACTTTGACTAAGTGCTACTGATAAACAGTTAGCTACCGAACATAGAAATTAAATCGTTTATTAAGGCTTTATGCCCAAAGGAAAAATATGTATTACAGAACTCATAATTGCAATGAATTGAGAATTGAAAACGAAGGCGAAACCGTCAGATTGTCGGGTTGGCTTCATTCCGTCCGTGACCTTGGCGCCGTCGTGTTTTTCGTACTCAGAGATTTTTACGGAATGACGCAAGTCGTTGCTTCGACCGAAGAATTCAAAGAACAAATCAGAAACATTCCTCGTGAATCTACCGTTATGGTAGACGGAAAAGTTATCCGTCGTTCAAGTCCTAACCCTGAACTTCCGACGGGACTTATCGAAATCGAACCGACGAAAATCGAAGTTCTTGGACTTTGCGAAGAGCTTCTTCCGTTTGAAGTTTCAAACTCTTTGCAATCGAGAGAAGACACAAGACTCAAATATCGCTTTCTCGATTTGAGAAATCCTGTCAATAAAGATAAAATTGCATTTCGTAGCAAGGTTGTCGCAAGTTTGCGTCGCCGCATGACCGAAAGAGGCTTTCTTGAAATAACGACGCCGATTCTTACTTCGTCGTCGCCTGAGGGAGCAAGGGACTTTATCGTTCCGTCAAGACTTCATCCGGGCAAGTTTTACGCACTTCCGCAAGCTCCGCAACAATACAAGCAACTTTTGATGACGAGCGGTTTTGACCGTTATTTCCAAATCGCGCCATGCTTCCGTGACGAGGACGCAAGAGCGGATCGTAGCCCCGGTGAATTTTATCAGCTCGATATGGAAATGGCGTTTGCAACGCAAGAAGACGTATTTGCCGAAATGGAAGCGGTTATTCCCGAAGTCTTCAAGGAATTTTCGACTTGGGAAGTCGACGGCGCGCCATTTAGAAGAATTAAATATGACGACGCTATGCGCGACTATTGTTCAGACAAGCCTGACCTTAGAAATCCGCTTATCGTAAAAGACTTGTCGAACGTACTTAACGATGCCGCACCGTTTATGCAAGGCAAAACGATAAAGGCAATCGCCGTGTCCGATTTCAAGGGAACCAGAAAACAAATAGACGGTTTTGTGGAAACCGCAAAACTTAACGGCGCAAGCAATATGTATTGGTTCAAGACGGACGAAAACGGAAACTTGGCAGGCGGCTTTGCAAAATTTGCCGAACCTAAAAAGGACGAACTTGCAAAGTTGTTGAATCTTTCCAAAAACGATTTCGTCGCGATTTTTGCGGAAGACAACAAGAATGCGGTCGTTAAAGTGGCAGGCTTTATGAGAAACGAAATAGGCAATGCGCTTGACCTTTTGGAAAAGAACGTCTATCGCTTCTGCTGGATTGTCGACTTCCACATGTATGAAGAAAACGAAGAAACGGGCGAAATCGAATTTTCGCACAACCCGTTCAGCATGCCGCAAGGCGGAATGGACGCTTTAAACACAACGCATCCGCTTGATATTTTGGCATATCAATATGACATAGTTTGCAACGGCGTCGAACTTTCTTCGGGCGCGGTTCGTAACCACGATCCTAAGATTATGATAAAGGCGTTTGAAATTGCAGGATACGGCGTAGACGTTATCGAAAAGAAATTCAACGCTTTGTTTTCGGCGTTTAAATTCGGCGCACCACCGCACGCAGGCGTTGCTCCGGGCGTAGACAGAATGGTTATGCTTTTGCTAAACGAGCCGAGCATAAGAGAAATCATCGCGTTCCCTATGAACAAAAATGCGGAAGACCTTTTGATGAATGCGCCTTGCGAAGTAACCGATAAGCAACTTAAAGACGTAAGCATAAAGCTCGACGTTAAAAAAGACGACAAAGCGCAAGATTAAAACTCTATTGCAGTTGGATTTAATTTAGTGTAAAAACGATAAAGGCGTATAGTTGTAGTTAGCGGCGATTAAAGAAAAAATAAAAATAATTTCTACCCGACGTTATTTCGGTAGACTTAAATTTCAAAATTTGTTATAGTTAAAGCAGTTGAGGTGACTATGAAAAAGGTTGGAATTTTAATGGGAAGTAAATCCGACTATGACGTCGTCAAACAAGCCGTCGACATTTTAAAAGAATTCGGCGTCGAGACGGAAGTCAGAATTATTTCCGCGCACCGAACGCCTGACGAAGCCGATAAGTACGCTACGACCGCAATAGACCGCAACGTGGGCGTGATTATTGCAGCCGCAGGAAAAGCCGCGCATCTTGGCGGTGTTCTTGCCGCAAGAACGACGCTTCCGATAATAGGGTTGCCGATACAAACATCTATGATGGGCGGGCTTGACAGCTTGCTTTCTATCGTGCAAATGCCGAAAGGCGTGCCTGTTGCCTGCGTAGGGGTAGGTGCAGGGCAAAATGCAGGGTTGCTTGCGGTTCAAATGCTTGCAATCGAAGATACTGCCCTTGCGTCCAAACTTTCCGACTATAAAAGCGCAATGGCGAAGCAAATAACAGAAGATGATAAAGCTCTACAAGACTAAGGTCTTATAGAGCTTTTTTATATGCTTTTTTATAAGCGGTCATAAAACAAAAAGTCGTTTAAAAGCATCCGATTGTTAGAAACGAACGCCATTAAAAATAAACGCTGTTAAAAAAACAGTTATAAGATACAGACGTTTGTTAAAACAAAACGGCTATTAAGGACAAGACGTTTATAAAAATGACTATTAAAAGCCGATGCCATAAAAAGCGTTTAAAACAATACATTTATAAAAAGCAATTAAGCAAACAGGTATTAAAGTAAATGCTTGTAAGAATAAATGCTTGTTAGTACAAACAGATTGAACAAAAACAAATAAATCGAAAACAAACTTTAATTAAGGAGACAAAAATGGAAAAGAAAGAATTGCTCTATGAAGGCAAAGCAAAAAAGGTTTACGCAACCGATGACCCTAAAATCGTTTTGGTAGATTACAAAGACGACGCAACCGCATTTAACGGTCTTAAAAAAGGAACTATCGTCGGCAAAGGCGTAGTCAACAACAAAGTAACCAACTTCCTTATGCAGATGCTCGAAAAAGAAGGCGTCGAAACGCATTACGTTGAGCAACTTTCAGACAGAGAAACTCTTGTCAAAAAAGTTTCCATTGTTCCGATTGAAGTTATCGTCCGTAATATAGCGGCAGGCAGTCTTGCAAAACGCTTGGGTCTTGAAGAAGGCACGAAACTTAACAGTACGGTTTTGGAGTTCTGTTACAAAAACGACGAACTCGGCGACCCGATGATAAACGATTATCACATACGAGCAATCGGACTTGCGACCGACGACGAAATTAAAAAGATAACGGAAATGTCGTTTAAGATAAACGAAATTCTTTCGGCATTCCTTGCAAAGTCTAACATAGAGCTTATCGATTTCAAACTCGAATTCGGACGTTTTGACGGAAAGATTATTTTGGCGGACGAAATCAGTCCCGACACTTGTCGTTTCTGGGACAGCGTCACTAAGCAAAAACTCGACAAGGACCGCTTCCGCAGAGATATGGGCGGCGTCGAAGAAGCGTATGCAGAAATTTTATCTCGACTTATGGGAGAAAAGATTTAGGAGCTAAAATGCAAACAGAAAGGACAAAGAAACTGCCGTTCGACAGTTTTAGCGAAGAGTGCGGCGTTATCGGCATACACTCTCCGAACACTTATAATATCGCTTCTACCGCATATTACGGCTTGTTTGCCTTGCAACACAGAGGTCAGGAAAGTTGCGGAATTGCGGTCGGAAACGGCAAGCGAATCGAATATTACAAAAATATGGGGCTTGTGCCGGAAGTGTTTTCGGCAGAGCGAATTTCGTCGCTTCCCGACGGGAACATAGCGATAGGGCACGTAAGATATTCAACAACGGGCGCAAGTAAACTTTGCAACGCGCAACCGATATACTTTATCGGCAAACGCGGCAAAATGGCATTGGCGCACAACGGAAACCTTATCAACGCAAAGCAGTTAAGAAACGAACTCATAAAAGAGAACGCCGTTTTTCAAACGTCAATCGACAGTGAAGTTATGGCGTCGCTTATCAACAAGTACAGCGACGAAAGCATAGTGGACGGCGTACTCGAAGCGTGCAAATACTTCAAAGGTTCGTATTCGTTCGTGCTTATGAGTCAGGACAAACTTATTGCGGTTCGCGACCCGTACGGAATCAGACCGCTGTGTTTCGGAACAATCGGAGACCGTTATATAGTAGCGAGCGAGACTTGCGCGCTTGACGGCGTCGGAGCAAAGTTTGTGCGTGATATAGAACCGGGCGAGGTGCTTGTTTTTGACGGTGACGGCATCGAATTTTATCGCATAGACAATCCTGCCCCAAAAAAGGCGCATTGCATTTTCGAGTACGTCTATTTTGCCCGTCCCGACAGCGAAATCGACGGCGTGTCGGTTTACGAATCGAGAAAGGAGTCGGGCAAAATACTTGCAAAAAAATACCCCGTCGAAGCGGATATGGTCGCAGGCGTTCCCGACAGCGCAGTAGTTGCGGCAAGGGGATACAGCGAAGTTTCGGGCATACCTTACGGCGAGGCATTGACGAAAAACAGATACGTCGGTAGAACTTTTATCCAACCTGAGCAAGGAATGCGCGAAACAAGCGTCAAAATCAAACTAAACGCACTCAGAAGCAACGTTTGCGGAAAGCGTATAATTTTAATCGACGATTCTATTGTTCGAGGAACGACAAGCAAAAAGATTGTTCAAATGTTGCGCGAAGCGGGTGCAAAGGAAGTGCATCTTAGGATAAGCTCGCCGATAACAAAGCATCCGTGCTATTTCGGCATAGACACAAACGATTATTCGCAACTTGTCGGCGCATTCAGAACGGAAGAAGAGATATGCAAGTTTATCGGTTGCGACTCTCTTCACTATCTGACGATTGACGAACTTTGCGAAACGGTACACCGTGACAAAAACGAATTTTGTCTGGGATGTTTCAACGGTGAATATCCGTATATAGTCGAAAACGAAAAAGAAAAAGAAGACAAGCAAATGCTTGACGATTAAGGAGATATTATGGCAATTTCTTACAGCGACAGCGGAGTAGACGTAACGCGCGGTTATAAGGCGGTCGAACTTATGAAAAAGCACGTCAAAGAAACGTATGACGGCAACGTGCTCGGTGACCTTGGGTCATTCGGCGGATTTTACGATATAAGCGGCGAAAAGATGAAAGAGCCCGTTCTTGTAGCGGGCTGTGACGGCGTGGGAACAAAACTTAAATATGCGTTCGTTTCGGACAAGCACGACACGGTCGGCATCGACGCCGTAGCAATGTGTGTAAACGATATCGTGTGTCAAGGCGCAAGACCTCTCTTTTTCCTTGACTATTTCGCAACGGGCAAACTCGACCCCGAAAAAGTCGCAACGGTCGTAAAGGGCGTGGCAGACGGATGCAAATTGTCGGGATGTGCGCTTATAGGCGGCGAGACGGCAGAAATGCCGAGTTTCTATCCCGACGGCGAATACGATATGGCAGGATTTGCAGTCGGCATAGTCGATAAGGAAAAAGTAATAAACGGCAAAAACATAAAGGCAGGCGACGTTCTTATCGGACTCGAATCGAGCGGCGTACATTCAAACGGCTTTTCGCTTATAAGAAAACTTTTCGGCGAAACGAAAAGCGAAATCGACGTTTACGACGAAAGACTTCAAAAAACATACGGAGAAGCGCTTTTAGAGCCGACAAGAATTTACGTCAAGAGCATATTGGGTCTTATGCAAAAAGTCGAAGTCAAGGGCATAGCTCATATAACGGGCGGCGGATTTATCGAGAATATTCCGAGAGTCTTCCCTGACGGCATAGGTTGTGAAATAGATTTAAACAGCTATAAACTTAGCCCGCTTTATGAAATAATCAAAGAAAAGTCGGGACTTAAAAACGAACAATTATACAACACGTTCAATATGGGAATCGGAATGGTTGTCGTAGTTGACAAAAAAGACGCCGATTTAACGATTGCAACATTAAACGAACTTGGCGAAAAAGCGCACCTTGTAGGAAAAACGATAAACGGCAAAGGGGTAACGTTGAAGTGAAAAGGGTAGCGGTTTTTTGTAGCGGCGGCGGTTCGGATTTTCAATCGATAATCGACGCCAACGAAAAAGACAAGTTTTGCGACCTTTGCTTGATGATTGCGTCGAAGCCGAACATTATGGCGATTGACAGAGCAAACGCCCACGGCATAAAGAGCGTAGTCGTCGATAAAAACGATTATCCTACGCTTGAAGAAACGTTTCAAAAAATCGATGAAGAACTTGAAAAAGAAAAAATCGATTTTATAGTGCTTGCCGGCTATTTGTCTATTTTGGACGAGAAATTCGTCGCGAAAAGAAAAGGAAAGATAATCAACATTCATCCGAGCCTTATTCCGTCATTTTGCGGAAAGGGATATTACGGACTTAAAGTTCACGAAGCCGCAATAGAGCGTGGCGTTAAGGTGTCGGGCGCGACGGTGCATTTTGTGGACGAGGGCGCGGACACGGGAAAAATCATAATGCAACAGGCTGTCGAAGTTTTAGACGACGACACGGCGGAAAGTTTGCAAAAGAGAATTCTTGAAACCGAACATAAAATGTTGCCGATTGCGGTAAAAGGACTTGTCGAAGGAAAATATAGACTTTAAACAAATTCAGACGCATTTAAAGCGTCAAAAAACGATTAAAAGGAAAAGGAGAAAACAATGAAAAAAAGAGCATTGATAAGCGTATCTGACAAAAGCGGAGTCGTAGAACTCGCAAAAGAGCTCGAAGCTCTCGGTTATGAAATCATATCGACGGGCGGCACGCATAAAATTCTTGCGGAAAACGGAGTTAAAGTCATCGGAATCAGCGATATAACGGGTTTTCCCGAATGTCTTGACGGAAGAGTAAAAACGCTTCACCCTGCCGTTCACGCAGGTCTTCTTGCAATGCGTTCAAATCCGCAACACATGGAATCGCTCGAAAAGCTCAATATAAACACAATCGATATAGTGGTGGTCAATCTCTATCCTTTCAAAAAGACGATAATGAAAGACGGCGTAGATTTTCAAGAAGCTGTCGAAAACATCGATATCGGCGGACCTACTATGCTCAGAAGCGCGGCAAAAAACTTTCAAGACGTCGTAGTTTTGGTTGATCCGACTGACTATGATAGAACGCTTAACGAGCTTAAAGGCGGCGAAGTAAGTCTTGAAACGAAGAAGTATCTTATGTACAAGGTCTTTGCGCATACGGCGGTTTACGACAGCCTTATTTCAAATTTCCTTGCGGCAAAACTCGGAATAAAATTTCCTCAAACGATAACGCTTGCTTATTCAAAAGAGCAAGATATGCGTTACGGCGAAAACCCTCATCAGCAAGCGGCTTTTTATCGTGACGAACTTCCGAAAGCGACAAGTCTTACGGAAGCAAAACAACTTCACGGAAAAGAGCTTAGTTATAATAACATAAACGACGCAAACGGTGCGCTTGAACTCTTGCGCGAATATAGTGAACCGACGGTGGTTGCCGTAAAGCACGCAAACCCTTGCGGAGTCGGTACCGGCAAGAACGTTTACGAAGCGTATATGAAAGCCTATGAAGCGGACAAGGTTTCGATATTCGGCGGCATCATCGCTATAAACGGAATTGTCGATTTAAAGACGGCGGAAGAAATAAACAAAATTTTCGTCGAAATCGTAATAGCGAAAGGCTTTGAAGAAGAAGCCCTTAAAGTGCTTGAACAAAAGAAGAACATAAGGCTTTTAGAGCTTAAAGATATAAACGGAAAACGTGGTGAGTTTATCGATATGAAAAAGGTTTACGGCGGAATGCTTATGCAGGACGGCGACGTCGAACTTTACGACGAAGCCGAAGTTAAAGTCGTTACAAAGAAAGCGCCGACAGCCGAAGAGAGAAAACAACTTGATTTTTGTTGGAAAGTCGTCAAACATACGAAGTCTAACGCAATCGTCATCGGCAAAGACTTCGCTACGGCAGGAATCGGCGCAGGACAGACAAACAGAATTTGGGCGACAAATCAGGCAATCGAACACGCAGGCGAAAAAGCAAAGGGTTGCGTAATGGCGTCCGACGCTTTCTTCCCGTTCCCTGACTGTGTTGAGGCGGCGGCGAAAGCAGGCATAACCGCAATAATTCAACCGGGCGGAAGCATAAACGACGAACTTTCGATTAAGGCGTGCGACGACGCAGGCATAGCGATGATTTTTGTCGGCAAACGCCACTTTAAACATTGATTGTACGTAGATTATATATTATATATCGACGCACAATCGGCGGACGATAGCATAATTTAATTATAAGATGTTTTTGAGTGTTACTCAAAAACAACTCTGCAAACAAAAAACAATTGAACAAAAATCGTTTGAACAGAAAAAAAATCGGTAGGTTAATATGGATATATTGGTTGTCGGAAACGGCGGAAGAGAACATGCGATTATAAAAAAACTTAAAAGCTCGCCAAAGTGCGGCAAAATTTATGCGGCGAAAGGAAACGCAGGCATAGGCGAAATTGCCGAACTTGTCGATATCGACCCTTGTGACGTTAAAGGTATAGTTACATTTGTGGACGAGCATAAAAACATTAAGCTTACGGTCGTCGCTCCCGATGACCCGTTAGCGTTAGGGCTTGTAGACGAACTTGAAAAAGCAGGGCATAGAGCGTTCGGACCAAGAACAAATGCTGCAATAATAGAAGCGTCGAAATGCTTTTCAAAAGATATGATGGCAAGATATGACATTCCGACGGCAAAGGCAAAATCGTTTGACGATTTTAATGCGGCGGCCGAATACGTCAAATCGCAAAAGTATCCGCTTGTTGTAAAGGCTGACGGTTTGGCGCTTGGCAAAGGCGTTATCATTTGCGAGAGCGTGGACGAAGCGCAAAAGGCGCTTAGTGAAATGATGGTGGGCGGTGCGTTCGGAAAGGCGGGAACAAAAGTTGTTATCGAAGAGTTTTTGGTCGGCAAGGAAGTTTCGGTTTTGACGTTCACCGACGGAAAGACTATTTATCCTATGATTTCGAGTTGCGACCATAAGCGAGTTTTTGATGGCGATAAGGGACTTAATACGGGCGGAATGGGAACTATTGCGCCTAGTCCTTTCTATACAAAAGAGATAGCAAAAGAAGTCAGAGAAAACGTTTTACTTCCTACCGTAAAGGCAATGAACGACTTGGCCAGGCCTTTTAAAGGCGTTTTGTATTTCGGGCTTATAGTGACAGATGACGGAGTAAAAGTTATCGAATATAACGCGAGGTTCGGCGACCCTGAAACGCAAGTTGTTTTGCCACTTTTAGAAACGGACCTGATAGACATTTTCGAAGCGATAATAGATAGTAGGCTTGACGAAATCGAAATTAAATGGAGCGACAAATCGGCGGTTTGCGTTATGGCGTGCAGCGGCGGTTATCCCGAAAAGTATGAAAAGGGCAAAGAAATAACAATCGGAAAGACGGCTTCGAATATAACGCTGTATCATAGCGGAACGAAAACGGCAAACGGAAAACTTGTCACAAACGGCGGCAGAGTAATCGGCGTTACGGCGGTTGCAGATAATCTCAAGCAGGCAAAAGCCGACGCATACGAAGCAATAAAGCAAGTGCAGTTTGAAGGCATACATTATAGAAAAGATATAGGCGATAAATATATTATTTGATAAAATCGATATAAGCCGAAAAGGCAACGTTAAAAACATTAAACGGACGAAAGGATTATGGTATACAGAGTTTACGTTGAAAAAAAAGACAATAAAAACGCAGTGGCGTTGATAAACGAATTGAACGAAATGATAGGCATAAAGCCGGACAAGTTGAGAATTCTTTTGCGTTATGACGTAGAGGGCGTGACGGAAGAAGAATTTAAGGCGGCGGTCGAAAACGTATTTTCCGAACCGCCCGTCGATTATGCGTACGGAGCGGATTTAAAGATTGGCGGTACTGTCTTTGCGATAGGCTTGCTCGACGGACAATACGACCAAAGAGCGGACAGCGCGGCGCAGTGCATACAGCTTTTGACGCAAGGTGAAAAACCGCTTGTCAAGGTAGCTACGGTTTATGCAGTAAGCGGAATCAGCGGCGGCGGAATAGAGAAAATCAAAAAACATCTCATAAACCCTGTCGAAGCCGAAGAAGTTACCTTGGGCGAGTATGAAACCTTAAAGAGAGAAAAACTCGATACGGTTGACGTTCCGCAAGTTAAAGGCTTTATACATATGACAAAGGACAGAGTCGCAAGATACCATAAAAGCGTCGGCTTTGCTATGAGCGTCGGCGATTTGCTGTTTGTTCAAAAGTATTTCAAAAAACTTCGCCGCAATCCTACCGAAACGGAAATAAAAGTAATCGACACTTATTGGTCGGATCATTGCAGACATACCACGTTTTTGACGGAACTTAAAGACGTCGATATAAAATCGGAAAATCCGAATATCAAAAACGCCTACGAGTTGTATCAAAGAGTTTTTAAAGACGTATATAAAACAAGACCTGAAAAATATCCGTGCCTTATGGATATAGCCACAATTGCGGTCAAAGAATTGAAGCGTCGCGGCAAACTCGAAGCGCTCGACGAGTCGGACGAAATCAACGCGTGTTCGATTGTCGTACCCGTAACTACAAACGGCAAAACCGAAGACTGGCTCGTTATGTTTAAAAACGAAACGCACAATCACCCGACCGAAATCGAACCGTTCGGCGGCGCGGCAACGTGTCTCGGCGGCGCAATAAGAGACCCTCTTTCGGGCAGAACGTACGTTTACAACGCTATGCGCATTACGGGAGCCGCAAATCCGCTTGAAAAAGAAACCTTAAAAGGAAAACTTCCGCAACGAGTTTTGACAAAGGTGGCGGCAAAAGGTTTTTCGTCGTATGGCAACCAAATAGGACTTGCAACGGGAACGGTTGACGAAGTCTATCACGAGGGATATAAGGCAAAAAGACTCGAAACAGGTTTTGTAGTCGGCTCGAATAAAAGAGAGAACGTCATAAGATATTGCCCTGAACAGGGCGACCTTATCGTATTGCTCGGCGGAGAAACGGGACGCGACGGTTGCGGCGGCGCAACGGGTTCGTCGAAGGCTCACGACAGCAAGTCGGTTGAGAAATGCGGAGCAGAAGTGCAAAAGGGCAACGCACTTGTCGAACGCAAACTTCAACGCTTGTTTTTAAACGAAAAAGTTACGAAAATGATAAAGCGTTGCAACGATTTCGGAGCAGGCGGCGTTTGCGTTGCAATCGGAGAACTTGCCGATTCGCTTGAAATCGACCTTGACAAAGTGCCGATTAAATACGAAGGTTTGACGGGAACGGAACTTGCGATAAGCGAATCGCAGGAAAGAATGGCGATTGTCATTTCGCCCGAAAACGAAGAAGAGTTTAAAGAACTTGCAAAAGCGGAAAACCTTAAAGCTACCGTCGTTGCCAAAGTCACAAGCGACGGCAGAATGAAAATGACGTTTAAGGGTAAAACGATTGTCGATATAGAACGTGAGTTTTTGAACACGAACGGAGTAAGACAAGAAACGTCTGCAACAATAGACGACAAACGCACAACGTTTTTCGACAGAAAGTTGAAGAGCTTTAAGAGAGGACTTACTCTTGCTCTCAGCGACCTTAACGTATGCTCGAAAAAGGGACTCAGCGAAACTTTCGATTCTACGATTGGCGCAAGAACGGTGTATATGCCGTTCGGCGGAAAGAATCAACTTACGCCGTCGCTTGCGATAGGCGCGCTTGTTGCGCCGACCGATGACTGCAAAATCGCATCGGTTGCAAGTTGGGGATATTCGCCTTATCTTATGGAATCTTCACCGTTTGTCGGCGCAATATATTCGATTGTATGTTCCGTGTCGAAACTTATCGCTTCGGGCGTGGAACTTGACAAGATATACCTTACGCTTCAAGAGTATTTTATGAAACTCGGAAATTCGGCCGAAAGATGGGGCGTGCCTGTATCCGCATTGCTCGGAGCGTTTTACACCGAACTTAGTTTGGGGCTCGGCGCAATCGGCGGCAAAGACAGTATGAGCGGAAGTTTTGAAAACATCGACGTTCCGCCGACGCTTATATCTTTTGCGCTCGGCACGCAAAACGTTGACAAACTTATAACGAACGTGTTAAAAGCAAAAGGCGAAAAGTTGTATTTGTTACCTTTCAAAAAGGACAGATATGCCGTTCCGAATTTTGACAGCGTGAAAAACGTTTATGCCGTCGTTTCAGAAAAAATCGCAAGCGGCGAAATAAAGTTTGCAACGGTTGTCGAAAACGGCGGCGTGGGCGCGGCTGTCGTAAAAAGCTGTTTGGGCAACGGCTTGGGCTTTGATTTTAAATACGGCGACTTGTTCTCCGAGCGTTATGGCGAAATCATAATAGCAACGGACGACGCAGAAAGTCTCGGGACGGAAGCCGTTTATATCGGCGAAACAACCGAAAAAGACTTTACGTCGGGCGGTCAGGTTTTGTCTGTCGAAGAGGCGACGGAAGCATACGTCGGAAAGCTTAATCCGATATTCCCGACAAAGACCGATGAAAAAGGCGAAGTGAAAAACGTCAGTTACGTTTCGAGCGAAAAGAAAACGTCGAGCATAAAAGTCGCAAAACCGCGAGTTTTCATTCCTGCATTCCCGGGTACGAACTGCGAGCTTGACACAAAGCGCAGTTTTGACAAGGCGGGAGCGGAAACGGAAATATTCGTTGTCAAAAACCTTACGGCAAGTGACGTTGAAGAAAGCGTTGACGAAATCGTAAAGCATATTAAAAGAGCCAATATTATTGCGTTCCCGGGCGGTTTTTCGGGCGGTGACGAACCTGACGGAAGCGGAAAGTTTATCGCAACCACTTTCAGGAATCCTAAAATCAAAGAAGCGATAACGGAACTTTTAGAAAAAAAGGACGGCTTGATACTCGGAATATGCAACGGCTTCCAAGCGCTTGTAAAACTCGGACTTGTTCCATACGGCGAGATAAGACCGATGACAGAACAATCTCCGACTTTGACTTTCAACACTATTCCGCGCCACGTTTCGACGATGGTTGACGTAAGAGTAGCGTCGAACAAATCGCCGTGGCTTAATTCGCTTAAAGTCGGCGACGTATATTCGGTTGCCGTTTCTCACGGCGAAGGCAAATTTATCGCAACGGACAAAACTCTTGACGAGCTTATGAAAAACGGGCAAATAGCAACGCAATACGTCAAGGGACATAATGCCACCATGGAATCTCCGTTTAATCCGAACGGCAGTTTTATGGCAATCGAAGGAATCACAAGTGTCGACGGAAGAGTGTTTGGCAAAATGGGACATAGTGAAAGAATCGGCGCCGACCTTTACAAAAACTTCGACGGCAATTTCGATATGAAAATTTTTGAATCGGGAGTGAAATATTTTAGTTGATGAAAAACATTTATTTAGCTTTAAAAAAATTTATCGACGGGGAAATAAACGCCGACCAACTTCAAGGAGAGTTTGCGTATCGCCTTAACGCTTGCTTGAAGGAAACGAACGACGAAGGACTTAAAACCGAACTTAAAGCCTTTAAAAAGGAGCTTGACAAATTTTGCGATAAAGACGAGGATTTAAAGAGTACGGCGTCTGAACTTGCAAAGAAAATGCAATCGGAGTACGATGACGAATTCGTTTGTGGCTTTATTGAAGATGTCGGCGGCGAAGATGCCGAGATTAAAGGCGAAGAAGCTAAAACGGGTGAAACCGTCGATAACTTTCAAACGGTGTACGATGATTTCAAAAACACGGAAAGCGGCAACGATGCAAATAGCAAAACAGCTCAGTCCGACGAAAGACCTATGGGCAAAATCAAGTCGTTTATCGATTCGATAATGAAAGACGTAACGGAGTCGCTTACCGAAACTTTCAACGACGTGAAAAAGGAAATCAAAGACGCCTGCGAAAATATCAAAAAGGGCGGCAAATAGATTAAAATTCATTTGCAAAAAACAGAGTTGATATAAAAGAAAACGCTTAGTCGTTTTCTTTTTATTATATGAATCAGCGAATATAGTTTATGGACAAGTTTTATAGCAATCTTAAAGTAAATATAAAATCTAAAATTAAAGTCTAAAATTATTATTTTTATAATTCTTTAAAAAAACATTTATGTTGTTAAACCGATATTTATATAAGTATAAATATGTGTTTCAATTTAGGTACTTAATAAGTAACCGTATAGTTTGATTCAAAGTTAAATTAGTAAGCAGGGTTAATGGCGATAAACGAGTTAAAGTTATTTTTATTTTAGGTGTAAAAGTTAGTGTTTACATAAACGCAGGATTGTGATAATATTTGTGGAAGAGGTAAACCGATGTTAGAAAAGCTGTTTATAAAAGATTATAAAAACACGTCCGATCCGAACGTCAGATTTCGTTACGGAATATGCGCAGGCGTTTTCGGGCTTTTGTCCAACGTTTTGCTTTGCGTAGGCAAGCTCGTCATCGGACTTATCGGAAAGAGCATAACGATTGTCGCCGACGCAATTAACAACTTGTCGGACGCAGGCAGCAGTGTGGTGACTATGTTCGGTTTTAAAATGTCTAACAAACCTGCCGACAGTAAGCACCCGTACGGACATGCAAGATATGAATACATAACTGCGCTTATAGTCGCGCTTATCGTGTTCTTTCTCGGCGCATTGTCGGGAAAGGAAAGTATAGACAAAATTATCAATCCCGAAGCAACGAGTGTAAGCGTTGCTACTTACGTTATTTTGTCCGTTGCAATAGGAATGAAACTTTGGCAGTTGTTGATTTATCGCCGGTTTGCAAAGGCAATAGAAAGCGAAAGCCTTAAAGCGTCGTGCGTCGATAGTTTAAACGACGTGATTTCGACAACAGCGGTTTTGATTGCGACCATACTTATCGATTTTATTCCGAACGCAAAGGTATCAATCGACGGAATTTTCGGTCTTGCCGTTTCCGTGTTTATCGTCGTTTCGGGCATAAAACTTATCGCAAGCACCATAAACCCTTTACTCGGCGAAAAGCCCGACGCAGAACTAGTCGAAAAAATTAAAAACAAAATAATGAGCTATAACGGCGTTTTGGGAATTCACGACCTTATGATTCACAATTACGGCGAAGGCAGAAATTTTGTTATGGTTCACGTCGAGGTTTCGGCAAGCGTAGACGTTATGGAATCGCACGAGCTTATTGACAAAATAGAGCAGGATTTCAAAAAAGAAATGCATATACATTTGTCCGTTCACATGGACCCTATTGAAATAGACAATCCTATGGTCAATCGTTATAAACAAGAGTGTATGCAAATTTTGAAGGGTATAAACGAAAATTTGAATTTGCACGATTTCAGAGTGGTTGTCGGAAAAACAAGGACGAATATTCTTTTCGACGTCGTTGTTCCGTTTTATCTTGACTTGACCCTAAAAGATATAACCGATGAATTGAAAAATCGCTTTACAGGCGACGACGGAATGGAATATAATTTCATCGTAGATATCGACCGTGACTACGTTTCTCCGCCGAGCGAAGAAGAGAGCGAAGAAAAGGCGTACAAAAAAGCCGAAAAAGAAGAAAAACTTTTGGAAGAAAAAGAGAAAGATAACAAAAAGAACAATGACAAGAAGGAGTAATATATGACGTTAGACGAACTTAAAAAAGCAAAAGTAGAAGCAATGAAAAATCATGACAAAGACGGAGTTTCCGCATTGAACCTTGTCATAAACAAAGTAATGCTTCAATCAATCGAATTTAAAGCGCAAGGCAAGGAACTTTCCGAAGCGGACATAACGGGCATTTTGCAAAAGGCGGAAAAAGAACTTGTCGAGGAGCGTGACGCTTTTGAAAAAGCAGGCAGAGCCGAATCGGTCGAAAGCCTTAACAAGCAAATCGCAACCGTAAAGAATTATATGCCGAAACTTATGAGCGAAGACGAAATCAAAGCGGAGATTCTTAAACTCGAAGACAAGAGTGTTCCGAGCGTAATGAAGCATTTCAAGGCAAACTTTTTAGGCAAAGTAGATATGAAACTTGTCGGCGACGTTCTTAGAAGACTTTGATTTTACCGGTAGAAAGTAAGCAAGGAATTAAAATAGAACACATAAAGTAAATTTATTAAAAGAAAACAGTCGCTTTTAGCAACTGTTTTTTTAAACGCATTTTAAACGACGTTTAAACAACAATTCATAATTTATGAAAGATAAATTGTAAGATTAATTTATAACAAGATTGCCTTTTGTGAACAATCGATGACGTGTTTATGATATGACATTTATTATCGACCGCTTAAATTTTTTGCGCCACATAATTCTATTTATGATACGGCAGTCGGTTTGAAATGGTTAAGGCGCGATATATTTGTTCGCACAGCATAAGTCTGAAAAGCTGATGCGGAAAAGTCATTTTTGAAAACGAGAGTCGTAAAGCCGCCATATCTTTGATTTTTTTGTCAAGTCCGTACGAACCGCCGATTACAAACGTAAATTCGCTTGCGCCGCAAACGGCTTTATCATCGATAAAACGACTGAGTTCTACGCTAGAAAGCTGTTTTCCGTCTATGTCGGTCGCAATCACCACGCCTTTAAGTTTAGGCAAAATTTCGGCGCATTCAAAAGCGATTTGTTCCGATTCGCTTTTTGACGGCGGTGCTTCGTTAAGCTCGATTATATTGAAATCGGAAAAACGCGTCATACGCTTTTGATATTCGGCAATGCCGTTTTTCAAAAAATCTTCCTTTATTTTTCCTATTGCCACAACGTTTATTTTCATCTTAAAATTCCCCATACGAGAGTAAACAGCGTTACGACAACTCCGAGCACGACGGTGATTATTGCGTAAACGTCGCGTTTTGGGTCAATCCCCACAAAGGCGGTTTCGTCTTCTATCAGGTCGCCGAACGGGTCGAAGTCCTTTACTTTCTCTAAAAGTTCTTTCTTTTTGTATTCACGCTTCATATCTTTAAACAACAAAACTATAAGCGTGACGGCAAGCGCAAACAGAGCGGTAAAAATCAAAAGCCCCAAAAGGTTCGACGTCAAAAAGTCGTAGAAGCTGTTTACAAAGCCGTAAAGTGCGCCGTCGTTTTGTTCGGCGTATCCCGAAAGAACGGACGAAAAGTTGTTTAAAAAGTGTACGGTCATCGACGGAAAGATGCTGCCTGTGTAATAACACATAAGCGCGAGAATTATGCCGTCGTAAAAAGTATAACCCGTTTGCCGAATGTTTTGGTGCATAAGCGAAAACATAAGCGCGGAAACGATGACGACAAGCC
>SAMEA104315424__coassemble_600_pt1 | contig 25275 bp, 19 predicted proteins | sample SAMEA104315424__metabat2_low_PE_052 | metagenome-assembled genome bin SAMEA104315424 (sample SAMEA104315424) | gut metagenome | biome: Monkey gut; feature: monkey-associated habitat; material: faeces | place: China | collected 2013 | reverse complement strand
GTGTCGTATCTGTGATTTGAGAATGACTCGAAAATCGGGGAAAGATAAAGAATGGTCACCCCGAGCGACTTTAAATAATCAAGCTTTGAAATTATGCCTTTTATGTTTCCGCCGAAATAGTCGTTGGCGTAATACGGTTCGCCTTGATTGGCAACCGTCGGCAATTCATACCAATCGGTATGCAAAAAACCGTCTTTGTCAAACGTATTGTCGCCGACCTTGCAAAATCTGTCGGCAAAAATGTGATAGATAATTCCGCCCTTTGCCCAATCGGGAGTTTTGTAGTCGATTTCACTGACCGTAAGTTGCCATTCGGGAAGCCATTCGCCGCAAACGGCAACGCCGTCGCCGCCTTGTCCGAAATAGCAAATTCCGAGAGCGGCGTCCGCCTCGAATCTGTAATGATATATGCCCGACTTTTCGACTTTAAACGAAACGCACCAAACGTCTTCGGTTTTGCGCATCATTTCATAGGTAAAGGTTTCGGAATCATTACGCAAAATAAAACGAACCCTCTTGGCGCCGAAACAGGCGTCAAGAGGAAATTCGATATAGTTTTCTTTGCCTACGGCAGTTGCGCCGTAAGGCTTTTTATTTATTAAAGGATTATACATTATACGATAGGTTTAATTTGCCAAATTCTGTCCGCATATTCCTTTACAGCTCTGTCGCTTGCGAAGAAACCTGCTTTTGCCGTGTTGACAAGGCTCATTCTGCCCCATCTTTCTTTATCGCGATAAGCGGCGTCGATTTTTGCCTGAGCTTCCTTGTAGCTGTCGAAGTCTGCAAGGCACATATAGTGGTCGCCGCCCGTAATGAGCGAATCTGCGATTTCACCGAAGTTGACTTCCGCAATACCTGCTCTGAGGCTGTCGATGACTCTCTTAATCGACGGATTGTTTTGATAATACCAGCTCGGATTGTAGCCGTTACGATAAAGCTCTTGAACTTGTTCGGTCAAAAGTCCGAAAAGGAAGATGTTTTCATCGCCGACTTCTTCGTGAATTTCGACGTTTGCGCCGTCGAGCGTTCCGATTGTAACCGCGCCGTTTATCATAAACTTCATATTACCCGTTCCCGATGCTTCCTTACCTGCAAGAGAAATTTGTTCGGATACTTCCGACGCAGGCATAATGATTTCCGCAAGAGAAACGCTGTAGTTTTCAAGGAAGACGACTTTGATTTTGCCCTTAATGTCAGGGTCGTTGTTTACCATCTTTCCTATCATACAGATAAGTCTTATGATTTGCTTTGCCATGTAGTACGCGCTTGCCGCCTTTGCCGCAAAGATGAAAGTTCTCGGCTTGATGTCAAGATCAGGATTCTCTTTGAGTCTGTAATAAAGGTCAAGAATGTGCAAAGCGTTAAGAAGCTGTCTCTTATACTCGTGCAAACGCTTGACTTGAACGTCGAAAATCGAATCAGGGTCAACCGTTACGCCGTTTGCCTTTTCTATGTAGTTTGCAAGACGGACCTTGTTTTCACGCTTGACTGCCGCAAACTTCGCAAGAGCATGCTTATCGCCCTTGTATTTAAGAAGGGCTTCGAGCGCTTGAGGCTCTTTAAGCCACTTGTCGCCGATAAGCTCGCAAATGAGTTTTGCCATTTCAGGGTTTGCTTCCGACGTCCATCTGCGATGCGTAATGCCGTTTGTTACGTTCGTAAACTTCTCAGGATGCATACGATAATAATCGTGGAAAACGTCGTCCTTCAAAATTTCGCTGTGAAGTTTAGAAACGCCGTTGACCGTATGAGAAGTCGCAAGGCAAAGGTTTGCCATTTTAACTTGCGTATTTGCAAGAATTGCGTTTTTGGAAACTGCGTCCCAGTTGTTAGGATAGAACTCCCAAAGTTCTTTGCAGAAACGTTGGTTGATTTCGCTTATAATTTGGAAAATTCTCGGAAGCAAGTTTTCAAACAAACTTTGCGGCCACGTTTCGAGAGCTTCCGCCATAACCGTATGATTTGTGTACGAAATGGTGTCTTGCGTGATCTGCCAAGCCTTTTCCCAGCTGTATCCGTACTCGTCGAGAAGTATTCTCATAAGTTCAGGAATACAAAGCGTCGGGTGCGTGTCATTGATGTGAATTGCCGCGCATTCGCCGAGATTGTCAAGCGTAGGATTCGTTTTAAGATGACGCTTGATTATACTTTGAATGGACGCCGAAACGAAGAAGTATTGTTGTTTAAGTCTGAGCGACTTGCCTTCGTAATGGTCGTCGGCAGGATACAAAACCTTAGAAATCGATTCTGCCATTGCCTTTGCGGCGGTCGCTTTAACGTATTCGCCGCGGCTGAACATAGTCATATCGAAGTCCATAGGAGCTTTTGCCGACCAAAGTCTTAATCTGTTTACAGCCGAAGTTTCATAGCCCGAAACGTTAAGGTCGTAAGGAACGGCAAGAACGGTCATAGGCTCTTTTATACGAACTTTAAGATTTCCGTTTTCCCAAGTTTGTTCGACGGTTCCGCCGAAATTGACTTCGTAAATGTCCTGCATACGAGGGTTAAGCCAAACGCTACCCATTTTAAGCCAATCGTCAGGTTGTTCAAGCTGCCAGCCGTCAACGATAATTTGCTTGAAAATACCGTAATCGTACATGATGGAGAAACCGCTTGCGGCATAGCCTAAGGAAGTAAGCGAGTCCATATAAGCAGCTGCAAGTCTGCCGAGACCGCCATTGCCCAAACCTGCGTCAGGTTCGAGTTCGTAAATCTCTTGCATATCGAATCCGAGTTCCTTTACCGCATTTTCGACCTCGCTCATAATGCCCATATTGAAGATATGGTTTTTAAGCGAACGGCCGAGCAAAAACTCCATCGACATATAATAGACTTGTTTCGCATTCTTTTCGCGAACGGTCTTTTTGAACGTAGACCTTGCTTGCGTCAATTTTTCTCTGACGACGATACAAACCGATTGATAAATCTGTTGCTTTGTCGCTTCTTCTTGCTTAACTCCAAAATAACGGGCAAGCGTTGATACTATTTCTTTTTGAAATTCTTTACTCGTAGTTTTAAAAGTGTCCATACTGTTTTCCTTTATTTAGAGGCGCAATGCGCCGTGATTGCATTAAATCTCTTTATAGATGTCGATATACTTCTTTGCGGAGCTAAGCCAGCCGAAGTCTGCGCTCATAGAATTGGCAACTGCCTGATTCCATTTGTCCTTGTCGCCGAACGTTCCGACCGCACGCCATACGGCGTCGAGCATATCGTAAGAGTTGTAAGTCTTGAAAGTAAATCCTCGACCCAACCCCGTTTCTGCGTTAAACGGAATTACGGTGTCTTTAAGTCCACCCGTTTCTCTTACAATCGGAATCGAACCGTAACGCATCGCAATCATTTGCGACAAGCCGCAAGGTTCGAACTTCGACGGCATCAGGAACATATCGCTGCCTGCATAAATCTTAGATGCGATATCCTGCGAGAACTTAATAACCGTTCTTACTTTTGTCGGATATCTGCTTTCGAGATTGCGAAGCATTTCTTCATATTTCCAATCTCCCGTGCCGAGAACGACGAATTGAAGATTGGCAGCCAAAATTTCTTCGATAACCGCGGCAACCAAATCCATACCCTTTTGTTCGGTAAGACGAGTTACCATTCCGATGATAGGCTTTTCAGGGTCGAAAGGCAAATCGAGCATTTCGCAAAGTCCTTTTTTGTTTTCGACTTTATCGGCGATAGTGTCAACGCCGTAGTTTTTAAACAAAGCCTTGTCCGTCATAGGGTCGTAAAGTTTGGTATCGATTCCGTTCAATACGCCGCGCAATTTAAAGCTTCTGTTTGAAAGAATAGAGTCAAGTCCGAACGAATAGAACGGATGCATAAGCTCTTCTGCATACGTTTCGCTGACGGTCGTGACTCTCGCCGCCGATTCGATGCCGCCTTTCATAAAGTTTACGCAGTCGCTGTCTTCGACAAGCGAACCTGCGCCGAACGGCAATCCGAGAATATCGTCGATAAGACATTTGTTGTACTTACCTTGAAACTCGATGTTATGAATTGTAAACACCGTTTTGATTTTCTGATATTCTTTTGAATAGCGGTAGAAGCAGTCCAAAAATACAGGAACCAAAGCCGTTTGCCAGTCGTTTGCGTGAATAATGTCGGGAACGAAATCCATAATCGGCATCGATTCGAGAATAGCTCGAGAAGAAAGCAAATCTTTCGCCGTCGTCGAAATGTCCGTAAAGTCCGTTCCTTTTGAAATAATATTCGTTGTCTATGAAGTAATAAGTTATTCCTTCATAGACTGCCTTAAACACGCCGCAATATTGACGACGCCAACTAAGGTCGACAAACGTCGAACCTTCATACGCCATAAGGTTTTGAAATTGGGCAGGAATTTCCGTTTTGTAATACGGAATGACGACTCTTACGTCGTGACCCAATGCTTTAAACGCTTTCGGAAGAGCGGCGGCAACGTCGCCAAGTCCGCCCGTTCTGATGAAAGGACCTGCTTCTGAGGCTGCAAATAAAATTTTCATACCTACTCCTTTAAGCTATACTACCTTACCTTTTACGATTACGATAGGATAGCTTTCAAAGCCGGACAGTTCTCTGCCCGATTGTACGATAACGTTCTTATCTGAAATAACGTAATTGAGTTTTGCGTTTTCCATAATAATTCCGTTTTCCATAATAATTGAGTTTTTGACGACTGCTCCTTTTTGAACTTTGACGCTACGGAATAAAATGGAGTTTTCAACCGTTCCGTCGATTTCGCAACCGTCTGCAATCATACTGTTTTTAACGACGGCGCCTTCCATATATTTCGTAGGCTTGCTGTCCTTAACTTTTGTAAGTATCGTCGAATTGCTATAGAATAATTCGTTTCTGATGTTAGGGTCAAGAAGTTCCATGCTGTGCTTGAAATAGACAGGAATTCTGTCGATAACGGCAACGTAGCTCTTTACTTCATAACTCATAATATAAAGATTGTCCAATTCCTTTTGAAGAATTTCCTTTTCAAAATCGTATGCGCCGTGAGCGTATGCGTTGTCAATCAAGGAAACGAGCAAATCTTTCTTTATGTAATAGATGTTAAGATCTGCGAGTTGTTCGTCAGGATCGGAAGCGATAGGATAACGAAGGTCTGTTATTCTGTCGTTTTTATCGACGCTTACAACGTACTTACGCGGATTGATTTCCGTAGTCTTGTGAGTAAGCACCGTAATGTCTGCGCCCTTTTCGAGGTGGAACGCTTCTACTGCGTCAAAATCGATATTGAACGCAATGTTGCTGTTTGAAATTACGACGTACTCTTCTTTGCTGTTGACAATAAAGTTACGAAGCGAATAAAGAGCTTCGATTGCGCCTTTATAAATATCGTGAGAAGAGTTGAGAACGAACGGCGGAAAAATCGTGATACCGCTGTTCTTTCTGTTAAGGTTCCAGTCACGGCCCATACGGATATGGTCCATCAAAGAATTGTAGTTATTCTTTGCGACGATGCCGATTGTCGTAATGTTTGCGTTTACGAAGTTAGACAAAACGAAGTCAATAAGACGATATCTGCCAGCAAACGGCAAAGACGCCGTCGTGCGATGAAGCGTAAGGTCATTCAAATGGCTTTCGTTGTCAGATGCGAAAATAACGCCCAATGTATTGTTATTCATAATCAGCCTCCTATCATTTTGTCGGCAGGTACGATTTCGCCGGCCTTGACTTTATAGTTCGGAGCAATAACGCTGATTTTCCATTCGCCTGCTTTTGAAGGCGGTTGTGTTTCTCCGACCTTTGCATTTTTTCCTACGACGGCGTTCCAGCCGACGATGGAGTATCTTACGTCTGCGCCTTCTTCGATAACGGCGTTAGGCATGATGATTGCGCCTTCGACGTATGCACCCTTGCCTATCGTGACCGAACCGAAAAGTACCGAGTTCTTAACCGTTCCGTAAATCATTGCGCCTTCCGTTGCAAGAGATTCGCTTATCGTTGCGGTGTCCGAGACGTAGTGTGGCGGCTCTGCGGTGTTGCGGCAATAAATCTTCCATTTGTCGTCACCGAGATTAAGTCCGCTGTTTCCGTGAAGAATGTCCATGTTTGCTTCCCAAAGAGACGAAATCGTTCCGACGTCTTTCCAATAGCCGTCAAATTGATATGCAATCATCTTTTGGTTGTCGCTGAGCATTTTAGGAATGATATTCTTTCCGAAGTCGTTTTCGGAAGTCTTGTCCGCTTCGTCTTCGATAAGATACTTTCTGAGTTTTTCCCAAGTGAAGATATAGATACCCATAGAGGCCTTAGTGCTTTTAGGTTGCTTCGGTTTTTCTTCGAATTCGTAAATCTCGCCTTTTTCGTTGAGGTTCATAATGCCGAATCTCGAAGCCTCTTCAATCGGAACGTCCAAAACTGCGATTGTGCAGTCTGCATGTTGCTTCTTGTGAAGTTTAAGCATATCCGCATAGTCCATTTTGTAGATATGGTCGCCCGACAAAAGCACGACGTATTCAGGGTCATAACGGTCGATAAAGTCGATGTTTTGATAGATAGCGTTTGCAGTACCCTTGTACCACTCGCCGGATTTAGCTCTCATAAACGGAGGAAGAACGAAAATGCCGCCGTTTAATCTGTCAAGGTCCCACGGTTGACCGTTACCTATGTATTGGTGCAATTCAAACGGACGATATTGCGTAAGAACGCCTATCGTGTCGATTCCTGAATTGACGCAGTTTGAAAGCGGAAAATCGATGATACGATATTTTGCTCCAAACGGAACTGCAGGTTTTGCAACGTCATTTGTTAAAACTCCAAGTCTTGTGCCTTGACCGCCCGCAAGCAGCATTGCGACACATTCCTTTTTCATTCGGTTCATAATTAGTTCTCCTCCTTACCATATTCAGGCTTTAAAAACATAACCGTATTTGCGGGTATATTGATTTTGATCGAGCAAGGATAACCGTGCGACGGTTTCTCGCTTGCATTGAAAGTCGGACGTCTTGCTTCGTCACCGCCGTACTTTTTAAGACTGGATATAAGTTCGGTCTTGTACGGCACGTTTTCAGGAACGCCCATAACGTATTTATTTCTTCTGACAGGCGAAAAGTTGACGATACAGATAACGTATTCGCCGTTCGCCGCCTTTCTCATAAACGAAATTATATTTTGTTTGAAATCGTCGACGACAATCCACTTGAAACCTTCGGGACTGCAATCGAGTTGCCAAAGCGCAGGATTTGCAAGATAGAAAGCATTGAGGTCTTTCACCCACTTTTGGCACATTCTGTGTTTAGGATAATCGAGAAGCAACCAATCGAGTTGTTTTTTATAATCCCATTCGATGAACTGTCCGAACTCCGAACCCATAAAGATAAGTTTCTTGCCCGGATGAGCAATCATATAGCCGTAAAAACTTTTAAGTCCTTCGAACTTTTCGTCGTAGCTGCCCGGAATTTTGTCTATCATAGACTTTTTGCCGTGAACGACTTCGTCGTGCGAAATCGGCAAAATGTAATTTTCCGAGTATGCATAGCTAATCGAGAAAGTAAGGTCGTTATGATTGTCCTTTCTGAAAAACGGATCAAGAGATAGATAATGAAGGCTGTCGTTCATCCAGCCCATATTCCATTTAAAGCTGAATCCCAAACCGCCGTCGTATGCAGGCTTCGTAACCATAGGATAAGCGGTCGATTCTTCCGCAATAGACAACGCGCCTTGATGCTTCGACAAAATCGCCGAATTCATTTGCTTTAAAAAGTCCTTGGCTTCGAGATTATAGTTGCCGCCGAAAGCGTTTGGCGACCACTCGCCCTTTTCTCTGCCGTAGTCGAGATAAAGCATAGACGCAACGGCGTCACAACGAATTCCGTCTATATGATAGACGTCAAACCAGAACATAGCGGCGGAAATAAGGAAAGACTTGACTTCGTTTTTGCCGAAATCGTAAACCTTTGTTCCCCACTCTTTATGCTCGCCCTTTTTAGGGTCGGCATATTCGTAAAGCGGCGTGCCGTCAAACATGGCAAGTCCGTGTTCGTCTTTCGGGAAATGCGCCAAAACCCAGTCGAGAATAATGCCTATTCCGCTGCGGTGGCATTTGTCGATAAAATTCATAAGGCCGCTCGGCGTTCCGTATCTCGAAGTAGGCGCAAACATACCCGTAACCTGATAACCCCACGAACCTTCGAAAGGATATTCGGTGAGCGGCATAAGCTCGATATGCGTATAACCCATCTTCTTGACGTACGGAATAATTTCGTCAGCCATTGCTTCATAGTTGATGAAATTGCCGTCGGCATATTTTTTCCAACTGCCGAAATGAATTTCATAGATATTCATCGGACTGCTGAAAGGATTATAATTTTTGCGCGTTTGCATCCATTTGTTGTCCTTCCAGTGATATTGGGAAATGTCGTAAAGTTTCGACGCGTTTGCAGGCGGAGTTTCAAAGTGAAGTCCGTACGGGTCCGATTTAAGCACAACCTTGCCGTCAACCTGAGTTACGGCATACTTGTAGGTCGTATATTGTTTAAGCCCCGGGATAAAAAGCTGCCATACACCGCCGTCTACCCATTGCATCTTGTTTGCGTCGTTGTTCCAATTATTGAAATCGCCTACGACTGAAACTCCTTTTGCGTTTGGCGCCCAACAAGTGAACAACCAACCGTCAACACCGTTTTCGTTTACACGATGAGGCGAGAATAATTTGTGCGCCTCATAGTTTGTACCTTCGTGAAATAGGTACATCGGAAAACTGTCTTCTTGTCTAACCATTTGGTTTCTCCCGTTTGTTCTTACGAAAATATTTCAATTTATTATAACAAAAGTTAAAAACTTATTCAATAGAACTTGCAAAATTTGTTATTCTTTTTTAAAATTTATCAAAATTTGCAAATTTTTAATTTGCACTTTTGCCGATTTTTTCAAATTTCACGATTTTTTTGAAAAATTTTTCACTGTTTTTGAAAGCAGAATTTATATCGTTTTCTATTTTCGACAATTTTTCCTTTTTATCGCTTAGCGCGACTATTGTCGACCCGCTACCCGACATAAAACATGGACAGCCATACTGTTTTACAAATTCGAATACGCCCTCGATTTCGTCGTTCAATTTAACTGCGGCTTTGTATAAATCGTTCGGCACTTCAAAGTTGTCCGAATCCAAAATCAAATTTTCAAGCACGTCGGTTATGCTGAAATTTTCCCTTTCCGTTTCGTCGCAAAGCCTATATGCGTCTTTCGTCGAAACCGTTCCGGCTTTAACAAGCAACGCAAAACGGTTAAGCGGCGGCAAAAAACTTATTTCGTCTCCTGTCCCCTTTACCCTTGCAAAACCGCCTTTAAACATAAACGGAACGTCGCTTCCAAGTGACTTTAAAAACTTTTCGCCCACTCTCTTGCCGCTTTTTTCAAGGTACGCGGCAATCGCTACGCTCGCCGTCGAGCCGCCGCCCAATCCGCCGCCGAGCGGAATTCTTTTCACAACTTTTACGCCGCCGTCAATGTTATGGGCAGCCAAAAGGTCTACAAGATATTTTTTGTAACGTTCAAGTTCGATTTCCTCCGTCATATCTTTGACTACTATTTCTTTTCCCGAAAAATCGAATTCGTCGCATAAGTCGATCGAATGAAAAAGACCGTCAAGCGTGTGCAAATCGCCTGCCATCCCCGTAACTTTCAATCCGATATTTATCTTTGCGTTTACCTTGACTTTCATACCTATCCTTTAATCATCAACAGTATAGCATAAAAAAAAGCGAAAAGTTATACTTTCGCTTTAATTAGTAGATATTTTGCTTTTGTTTTAATTGTTATTTTTTAAATTTACCACATTTTTTGTCGAATTAAGTTTTATAGTGAAAGCCGTGACACGGCGGCAAACAAAAATAATTCAAGCGATATATTAAAAGCTACCGCCGTAAAGACGATAGCTTTTAACGTTCATTGCAAATTCATAGTAAACCTTTGCTCTTTTGTTTTAGTCCGATTACTTAAAATCGAAAAGTCTTAAAGGCATCTGAAATAGATCACTCTTTGACCTTCTGACAATACTTGCGGCAATTCGTTTTGCGACAATATTTTATCAGGCGATGCGCTGAACGCTTTTGCGACGTCCCAAATCGTGTCGCCTTCGCTTGCGATATAAACAGAAATCGTCGATTCGTTCACAGGCTTTGCTTCGCCTTCTGTCACTTCCGAAATGACTTTTAACGTTCTTGACGTAGACGCTTCGACTTTGAAATTGAGTTTTGCCGAAATTTCAATTTCTCTGTCACGTTTTATTTTCGGCGCAATTTCAGTCACGACGCCGCTTGCCGTCAAGTTTTCACTGCCTGTCAAATCGGCATTGAACGACGTCGAATAAGGAATTTCGACCTTAACGGAATTAAATCCGTTTTCATCGCTATAAATAACGGTCGAACAAACAAGTCCTTCGATAAACACCTTGCCGTTTTCCGCCCAAACCTTAGCGACGTTATTGCTTGCGTTCACAGGCGACAATATCTCCCTTACCGCAGAACGCGACTCGGAAAGTTTTGCGCTGTCCGTCAATTTGTCGTCGAAGAGCAAAGTTTTGTCGAATTGCGAATATTCGAATTCACTTCTTGCCACCGCTATTTCGCGGTCAAGCATAAATACGTCGCCGACTACGCTCGTTTTCTTTTCGACGTAAGAGCAAACTTTTGCCGCAACTAAGGCTTCGAACTCGATTACGTTGTCCCCCTCCGTGCCGCTTATTATAATTCTGACGTTCTTGATTTCGGCGTCGCAAGAGAGCGAACCGACCGAATCGACGTTGATTTCGAGGTCTTCGGCGAACGGCATTTCAAACACAGAACATTTCACCGTATCGGCAAAAGCGTACGTCACCCTTGCCGTAACCGTGCCGCCCAAATACGCAACGTTTTCGCCTGCTTTGAGTTCGGTTATAGCCACAACGCAATCGGTTGACAAAATCTTTTTGACGTCGCCGCCGATAGAATCGTCGCCCGTCACGACAAACTCTTTCCCTATACAATCGGCAAGCGTCTTTACGGCAACTTCCGTTTTTTCCGCATAGCACTGTTCGGGCGTTTCTACAAGACAATCGATTTCCTTTTTGACCGACGCGAAAACTTTGATTTTCACAACTGCCGAAAGAGTCAATTCGCCGTTTGTTGACACATCCGTTTCGACGACTTCCGCTCTGCCGCTGACCATTGCGCCTTGTTTGACGTCGGCGGTCAATTTCTCTTCAAAGTCGGCAAAATAGTCAAGACTGCTCAGTTCGTCACTATCCGATATAAAAGTGAGTTTAAACGATACTCGTCCGCTAAAATCGATTTCGCCTTCGTTTGCGGTTACGTTCACGGCTCTGCCGTCCGCAACCACCGAAAGCACTTTTTGAACGTTGCTTCCGTCGGATAACGGGAGTTTTAACTCGACCACTCTGTCCGCTTCGGCGACTTCTTTTAAATAACTTGCGCTCACGCTCTCGTAATTATATCCCATACAACCTCCATAGCTTGATATAAATTATGACGAACGCCGTTGAGTTATGCTTTTCACCGAAATTTTTTCGCCGCTTTTTACAACTGTCGCGCTTTGCCGTCGCTTTCACCTCGACTTTCCCATATCGGATTTATATCTTTCTTCTCTACCGCTTTCACTATCGTTTTAACGCCGTTCAAAATGCCGTGCTTTGCCGTGCTTTGCGCAAGTTTAAATTCTTTCAATTCGGTAATAATTTATATATGAGAGAAATAGGAAAAGATTTGAGCGAAACAAAAAAACGAGTAGAATTGCTTAAAGGCATAAACGTGCTTATTAAAGTAAACGAAGGCAGAAACAAAATTATCGATTACGTCGGGAAAGTCGAAAGCGTCTATCCGTCCGTATTCACATTTAAAACGGATGACGAAAGCATAAAGACCTTCCCTTATGCCGACGTGTTGACAAAAAACATCAAGTTCTTCAAAAACTGAAATTGCCGCAATTATTACGGCATAAAAGCGTAAAAAGCCCGTATCTAATCTACGGGTCTTTTTATGTCCTTTTGCGCATTCAAATAAAAAAGCTATAATACTACGATAAACAGACCGCCAAGGTCATATCCACTTTCAAAACTTTCTGAAATTGTAATTGCATTCGTTAAGCATTATCGTCGTATCATTAAAATTAAATTTAATCGTAATTGCGTTTTTTAATGTTTATATCACATTCAATACTTTGCCAAAAGCATTCAATATCTAATAAAAAAAGCGTTTATTCAATAAACGCCTTTTTAAAATTGTTATAAAACATAAATAAATCGCTCGCCGCTTAGTCGTTACCGATTTGTTCGTTGTCTTCTGCAAAATCGTCTTTGTCTGCGGTCGCCTCGACGCTTTGCTCGTCGCCCTTTTCGTCATTTGCGACGTTTTCGCCGTCATCATCGGAATCGAGTTTTTCGCTTTTTGCGTCTGCGTTGTTTTCCGCTGGTACTTCGTCACGGTCTTTTACGGGTTTAACCATAAACGGCGTAGCTTTAAGCGGCACCGCTATTAAAAGGGCAAGACTTATCGCAAGAGCCAAAACAACACCGAACAACGTAAAGCCCAACGCAAGCGGAAGTTTTACTTCTATTTCGAATTCCGCCACTTTGTTACCGTCAATCTTTGCCGCAATAGTATGTTTTCCGAGCGTTGTCGGAACATAACTGAAAGTCGTTCCGCCGTTTTGTTTTTGCACAAGTTCGCCGTCCACAAACCATTTAATTTCGACCGACGTATCGCAATACTCTATGTCGGTGAACGAAAGAGTCAGCGGCGTTCCGAGATAACAAGGCGCTTTTGCATTTGCATTGTCTTTTTTCGTCCATTCGACAGGCGTAATTCTTATCGCCGAGAAATCGAACGGAGCATACTTAATTTCGATAACCGTTTTTTCGGAAACAAGCGTTTCTTTTCCGACCGCAAGTTCTGCCCATACGGTGTTTTTGCTGCCGTTAAATTTGCTGTCGAAAACAAAAGTTCTGCTTCCGTTTTTAATTCTGCTGACCGACGTCGTTCCGTCCGCATTGGTCTTTTCTATGACCCAAACTATCTCGCCGTCGTATTTAGGATTATGAGAATCCGCAGGCGAAATGGTAGCTAAAAATTCGACGTCCTTTCTGTCGCGCATATTCTGTTTAAGCGTCGATTGTGCGCTGACAAGTTTAGATACGATTTTTGTCGGAGTTATATAATTATAATCTTCACTCGCCAAAAAGTCGGTCGTAAGAACGCTCTTGACGTCGATGCCTTTAATTAGATAACTGTCTTCACGCATAGTAATTTTGCTTTCGTGACCTCTGAGCATTTGCGTGAGTTTGCTTGCCGTAACAATCGGATAACGAAGTTTAAGCATAGCCGCAAGCGCAGATACAAACGGAGCCGCCATGGAAGTGCCCGACTTTATGCCGTAAGAGTTTGTTCCGCTCATAGCCGAATAAACGTTCGTACCCGGAGCCGCAAGGTCGTAGTCACCGAAATTGGAAGTCGAATTGAGCCTTGCGCTGTCCACTCCGCTTTCATAGTTCATGACCGATACAATTTCCGTTATGGACGCAGGATAAGAAAAATCGTCTTTCGTGTCTTTACCGCTGTTTCCTGCCGCCGCAACGAAAACCGCTTTTTCTACATAGTCGTTGATTGCGTCTTGAAGCTTTGTAAGATTGCTCCAACTGCTGCTCGACGTAATTGCCGAATTCAAAATGGAAATCGACATATTGATTACCGAACATTCGAGTTTATGTCCAAGCCTTGTTTCGAGTTCGTTTTCGCCGCAAAGCCATCTTATTGCCGCTGCAACCGCCGTCGACGTAAATTGATTTTGGCTGTTTGTTGCTCTTACGGGAATTATTTTAACCGTGTCTTCGAGTCCGAGTTCCAAAATAATCGACGAGATTATTCCTGCAACGTGCGTGCCGTGATAATCGCTTGCAGAGTCGCTTATAAGCGCAGGCGTCGAAGAGTTTCCGACGTTATAGCCGACGGGCTTTTGAGTTCCGTTGTCGTCGACCCAAAGCAAAGTCTTTTTGAAAATCTCGTGATTGTAATTTATTCCCGTATCGATAACTCCGATATAAATAGACGTATCGAGTTTTTTGAAATCGGCAAAAAATTCTCTGGCAAAACCGACGTCGAAATAATTTTCGTCAAAATACCACCTTTCGGTTTTCATTTCGCTCGGCACGTCGCTGTCCGTCAAACTTCCCGCATTTGCAATTCCGAGCATCGGGCAAACGGACAAAGCGATGATAACCGCCGCCAAAATCAAAATTAAATATTTAGATTTTTCAATAAAACTTCTGCTCATAAAGGTTTAAATTCCTTTCGTTTTTTATATCGGGCTTATGCCGCAACTCCTTATCGTTTTGCCTGACTGTGTTCCCGATACGTTATAGATTCTAAGCCGCAACCGCTCTACGCCGTATGCCGCTTTTATTTTGCTTATGCTTTAAGCAAATTCAATGAGAAATCGATTCTGTCAATCGTTTCGTCTTTGCCGAGTATCTCCGCGATTTCGTATGCGCCGCCCGGCGTTACCTGAACGCCAGTTATGCCGAGTCTTAAAGTGCAAAGAACCTGACCGCCTTTGACGCCTGCGTCTTCGGCAGCTTTTGCCAAACTCTCTTTTATGGTTTCCATTCTCCAATCGGAAAGTCCTTTAAGAGCGTCCTTTGCAATTTCAAGACATTTAATTGCAAGTTCAAAATCTATTTTGTTCTTTTTATTCAAAAACATCTCTTTGTCGAACTCTTTAAAGTCCGCTAAGAAAGCAACCTTTTCGATAACGTCCGAAAGAATGTCCACTCTCGTTTTAAGAAGCGGCGCGATGAGTTTATAGTCGTATGCCGTCGCCGTGCTCTTGTCGAAATACGGTTTTGACAATTCATAAAACTTTTCGTCGGACAATTCTTTTATATATTCGCTGTTAAGCCATTTCATTTTGGCTTCGTCGAAAATACTCGACGAAATCGAAATGCCCGAAACGTCGAACGCTTCAATCATTTCGTCCATTGTCATCTTTTCTCTGTTGTCTTTCGGGCACCAGCCTAAAAGCGCAACGTAATTGACGATAGCTTCAGGCAAGAAACCTTTTGCGATAAAGTCCTCGAAATTCGCATCGCCGTAACGCTTCGACAACTTTCTGGTTTCGTCTTTCATAATAGGCGCAAGATGCATATAGGTAGGTCTTTGCCAACCGAAGCCGTCGTACATAAGGTTGTACATCGGCGTACTCGAAAGATACTCGTTGCCTCTTATGACGTGCGTGATATTCATAAGGTGGTCGTCGACGACGTTAGCGAAGTTGTAAGTCGGCATTCCGTCCGATTTAAGCAAAATGCAATCGTCCATATCTTCATACTTTACGGTGACTTTTCCGTAAACCATATCTTCGTACGTTCCCTCGCCGTGCGTAGGAACATTGAGCCTTATGACGTAAGGCTCGCCCGCTTCGAGACGTTTTGCGATTTCTTCTTTCGACAAGTTAAGACAATGCTTGTCGTACTTTTTAAAACCTTTGTCGCCCGCCAAAGTGCCGAGCCTTTCTTCGTCACAAAAACAGTAATACGCCGCACCCTTTTCGACAAGCTCCAAAGCATACTTTTTGTAAAGTCCTTTTCTTTCGCTTTGAATGTAAGGACCGTATCCTTTATCCTTGTTTGGACCTTCGTCGTATTTTATACCGGCCTTTTCAAGCGTGCGATAAATAAGTTCGACCGCTCCTTCGACGTAGCGTTCCTGATCGGTGTCTTCTATACGCAAAATGAAATCGCCGTGATTTTTCTTCGCGAAAAGATAGGCATAAAGCCCCGTTCTCAAATTGCCTATGTGCATAAAGCCTGTCGGGCTTGGAGCAAATCTAGTTCTGACTGTCATATTTAATCCTTCTTATTTTCATCGAGCCTTTCAGACAAAAAGCTCTCGTCTTTGATTTTGATTTTTCCGAAAATTTTAGGGTCAATCGCCGCTTCGTTGAGCAAATCGGGAATCTCGTAAAATTTCGCGCCTTCTTTTATAAACTTGTCTATCGTTCCGTCGATGTAGGTAAACAAATCGTGCTGAGCAAAGCTGTAATAACTGTTGCCTGCAAATATGATATGGTCGCAAAGCGTAATGCCCATAAACGACAGATTGCAAGCGATTATGTTTGTCATTCTGAAATCGGCTTGCGACGGAAACGCCGAACCGCTCGGATGATTATGTGCTATTATGATTGCCGACGCGTTCGTACGCATAGCAACGTCCGCAACTTCTCTTGCCGTAAGAGAAACCGTATCGCCGTAGCCTTCGCTCAAAGCGAAAACGCCGATAAGATTAAACCTTTTGTCAAGGGCGACCGCATAAACGGCTTCTTTTGTTCGGCAATCGAAATAGTTTTTCAGATATGCGATTGCGTCGCCGTGAGTCGCAAACGACGGCTTTTTCGTTTCAAAATCCTGATGATAACGACGAAATATTTGCGGCATCGAGCTTAAATACAAAGCTGCCGAATGAGTAACGCCGTCCACCTTTTCTAAGTCCTCAACGCTTGCGTTAAGCACGCTGTGAAAACTGCCGAAACGCTCTATCAATTTATGAGCTATCGGATTGGTGTCTTTTCGAGGAATAAAAGGATAAAGCAAAAACTCTAAAATTTCGTGATTTTGAAAGTTTTCAAGTCCCTCTTTTAACACTCTTTCCTTGAACCTTTCTCTGTGTCCTTCGTGTTCAGACATAACCTTTCACCTGAGTATGTTGCATTTTTTTATAGTTAATAATATAATAACATAAGTATTTCAAAACTGCAATTTTTAATTGCACTTATTTATGAGGTAGATATGGATAATTTGATAAAACGTTGTCTGGAACTGCTTGCAATAAACTCCGTACAAAGCGAACCTGCATCGGGTGCGCCTTTCGGGCTCGGCACGCTAAAAGCGTTAAATTACGTTTTAGACCTAGCAAAAGATATGGGTTTTAAAACGGTAAATCACGACGGATATATCGGTTACGCCGAATGCGGAAGCGGCGAAGACTTTGCGATTTTAGGTCATCTCGACACCGTGCCGATAGGCGAAGGCTGGACAAAAAATCCGTTTGGCGAACTGTCCGACGACAGAATTTACGGCAGGGGCGCGCTCGACGATAAACTTCCTATGCTCTGCTGTCTTATGGCTTGCGGCGAGCTATTAAAAGAAAAAACGCTTAAAAAGAAAATCAAAATCATTTTCGGGCTTAATGAAGAAAGCGGCTGGAAATGCATAGAATACTTCAATAAGGTTGATACGATGCCTAAAATCGGATTTTCGCCGGATGCCGATTTCCCTGTCATAAACTGCGAAAAAGGTATAGTCAACTACAAAATTTCTCTTCCGCTCATTGGCGGCTTTACCATAAAAAGCGGAGAGCGTCCGAACGTAGTTCCGAATAAATGCACGGCGACTTTAAACGGCGAAGAGTTTGAAACAAACGGTATCAGCGCACACGCGGCAAATCCGCAAAACGGCGATAACGCCATAGCAAAAATGCTTAAACTGCTCGGCGAGAAAAACGACGAAATAAAAGATCTTTATGAAAAACTTTCCGACTATTACGGCGGCGGTTTAGACCTTGACGTAAGCGACGAGCCAAGCGGAAGACTCACCCAAAACGTTGGAGAGGCGTTCACCGACGACAAATTAAATTTTGTTTTGGACATTCGCTATCCCGTGACTTTCAAAGAGGACTTCGTTTTGTCCGCGCTCAAAAAAGCGTTCCCTACGGCAACGATAGAACGCACGCATTATCACTTGCCGCTTTACGTTGAAAAGGACAATCCGCTCGTGACAACGCTTCTTGACGTATACAACAAATACACGGGCGAAAAGCAAACGCCTATTTCAATCGGCGGCGGAACGTATTCGAGGGCGTTGCCGCTCGGCGTTGCGTTCGGTCCGGTTTTTCCAAGCAGCGGATTGGATATTCACTGCCCCGACGAGTATGTCCCGATTTCAGATTTGAAAAAAATGTACGAAATTTATAAAAAAGCCATTGACAAACTGTGTTTTTAAAATACACTTAATTTAAGAACCGTTTAGTTTTCGATTTATCGAAAATCACTTCGGGCAGACCGCCCGACGAAAAAAGGAGAACAAAATGAAAAAGTATTTAAAAACCATTTTACTTATCGTGCTTGTACTTTCAATCACGATAGCGTTCGCTGCTTGCGATAAAAACGATAAAGGCGATGAAAAGCCTTACAAATTGCCTGCTTCGCAGTTCAACCAAACGTACACGGCGCTCAACGCCGAGGAAGCGAACAACGTGCTTAACGTTTTGAAAGTCTCGTCCGACAGCGAAGCAATCAAAGCAAACGAAAATTTCAGAATTTTCGGCACTATGAACGTAAACACCGACGGCACACCTATAACGACTCTTATCGACGCAATTATGGGCGTTGACGAAAAGGGCGGTACGTTGCTTTCGGGCTACAACGAAACGTCGGCAATGGGCTTTAAGGCAAAAGGCAATATTTATATAACCGACAATAAAATGTACTTCAACGTTTCGTCGATGGGACAAACCGCAAAAACCTACGAAGCGTTCTCGGAAGCGCAAAGCAGTCCTTACTCGACTGAAATGTTCGACGGTTATTTGGATATGATTAAAAACCTTGAAAATCTCAAAGGCGTAACCGTTTCCGCAGCAAATGTCGGCGACGATTTGCAATACAAATTCTCTTTCGACAAATCATTCTTGGAAACAAAGGAACTTCAAAAATATTGCGAATTGGTGAACTTCAACGACTTTACCCTCTTCCTTTCGCTTAACGACGACAACACCGTCAAGGGTATGAAAATCTCGATAGACTACTCATACAAGTTCTCGGAATCGTACATTAAAAGCATAGAAGAATCTTTGGGTAAAGAATATGCCGACACGCTTAAAATCACAATGTCTATGAAACTTAATTTCGAGAACCGACAGCAAGCCTACTTTCCCGAATGACCTTGGTACGTATGTAAAAGCAAGCGAGTATGACGAAACGGAATATTAAGCATAAAAGTTTTAACGTCAACTATCGTCTGACAAATTTTGAATTAGATTTGAGCGAATTCGATTTTGGGCAAGTTCAATTTGAACAAGTCAAATCAAATTAACGCTGTAATTTAAAAAAGTGTTTTGTTTAAATTAAATTTATTACGACTCGGTCGTCTGTAACGTATAGCGTTTAAAGCAATTAAATAAAAAAGGGAAACAATAGTTTCCCTTTTTCTTTGCTCTTTTAAATATTTAATTTATCTATTTAAAATTTATACATTTAATGTTGCGTTTTAAATGTTTAATTTGTTGCCGACAAAGCAAAGAGCATCAATCATCATTTTTATCGATATTTTAACTGTGTTTATTATCATGATAAACTTGCCGCAGTTGAGTTTTTTGTCACCTAATTTTGACTTTATTTTTGTTTACGTTTAGCTGTCACGCGACAAGAAAATTCATAATGCCTTGCGCTATGCATTTTGCTATTTTGTTTTGATACTCATCGGTCACAAGCAACGCTTCGTCAAGCGGACTTGACAAAAAGCCGCATTCCACAAGGGCGGACGGATATTCCGTGCATTGCAAAATGTAATAGTCGCCTTTGAGCGCGCTGTATGTTCTGCCTTGATTGACCTTGTTTATCTCTTCGTTCATAACGGCTTGAAGCGACTTTGCAAGAGTATCGTCACTCCAATAAAACACCTGCGCGCCTCGTCTGTTAGGCGAGCTGTATTTGTTTTGATGAATACTTACTACAAGATTCGGTTTTGCTTTCAGTATCTTTTCCTTTCTGAGTTTCATATCTTCTTGTTTTTTGGTTATCGTCGGTTCTGCTCCCACGCCGCTGTCGCGCGTAAGCTCGACGCCTACGCCTTGTTTTTCAAGCAACGCTTTCACTTTGTAGGTTATAATCATATTTATCTCTCTTTCGCACACGCCCGTATTCACGCCCACTACTCCGCCGTCCGCTCCGCCGTGACCTGCGTCCAACACTACAACGTAGTTAGGCTTCGGCGAAGCGGCAACTACTATTGACGGGACACCCACCGCCAGAAATACAAAGACCGCAATTAAAATTACCGCCACAACGATTCTTTTTACTTTTACAACAAACATAATTTTCACCTTGAAATTTTACGCCGAAAAGAACGGCTATGATTATATTTATTCATACCTATCGGGATTTACGCTATAAAAACCAAATTACTATCTTTTTTGTCGAAAAATGTATATTTGAATTTATATGCAAAGTTGTACACCAAGTTATCCACATAATTGTGGATAAGTGTGCATAACTATTTTATTATATTAACCTTTATGCCTTGATATTCCGCTTTTCAGATTTTAATTTCGTGCAAATCCAAACGATAGGATTAAGCATAATTCATTCGCCTTTGAAATATTTTTAAACGGGGTGATTTTATGAATTTATTTGACAAAGAAGTGATATGCCTTTTTGAAGCCAAGTCTCTCGGTATAGTCACGGGCGTTATCGTATCCAAAAAAACTTTCAAACTGAAATATTTAATTCTCGACCGCATCGAGCCCGTTAATTACGTCAAAGCGGACGGCATTGTATCGGTTGGCGACTGCATACTTATAAAAAACGATTTGTATCTTTCGCCGCTTACGGATTCGGGCAAAAAGAATTGCCACTTGCTCTTCCCGACGTACGGAGTGAACACAGACGGCGAAAGAATAGGCAGGCTCGAAAAAACGAATTTTGACGGCGGCATTCTTATCGATTTGGACTTCGGCTTAACGATTGCGGCAAATCGCATTTTGACGGCAAGCCGCGATTATATCGTGCTTCAAGGAAACAAGGAAGTAAAAATCGCAAAACCGCTTCCTAAAAAAATAGCGACAAACGACAATCGTACCGTCAATATTTTCGACTCGCTTACTCAAAAGGGCGAATCGCAACAGGATTTAAATCCGCAATCTTTCGACGGCGGCATTTCGGAAAATTTATCGCCGCAGGAATTGCAAGGCGGATTTGAAAACGCGCTTGAAAACAGTCCGCTCAGAATCATATCCGACTATCACTTTTTGCTCGGGCGCATCGTCAAAGAAAACGTCTTTTCATTCAGCGGCGAACTTATCATTGCAAGCGGCACGCCCGTCACGCCTGCCGTAGTTGAAAAAGCAAGACGATACGGCAAGCTCATCGAACTCACAACCAGTTCTGAAAGCTAAGGAGAAAATATGAAAAACAGGAAATTTAACGTAAAAATCATTTTGGTTGTCATCGCGGTTTTATGTCTGACCTTTATTGTGACAGCCTGCAACAAAGCAAACGAAAAAGTAGTCACTTCGCCGATATACGAAATCAATCTTTGTTACGACGGCGACAGAACCGTGAAGGCGACTCAAAACGTATGCTATTTCAACAACTCCGACGGCGACCTGACGGAAATCGTTATGGCGCTATATGCAAACGCTTACTCCGAAAGCGGCAAACCTTTCACGGCGCAAAACGTCGGAGCGGCTTATTACGACGGACTTAGCTACGGCGGCATCGAAATCAAAAGCCTGACTGTTGAGAAAGAGAAAACCGATTTCACAGTGTCGGACACGAAAATGTCTTTCAAAATTCCGACGCTTAGCAGCGGAAAAAGCGTCAACCTTTCGTTAGAATACGAAATCACTCTGCCGCTTTGCAACGGACGTTTGGGCAAGACAAAGGACAGCGTAAACCTGTCGGGTTTCTATCCGCAAATTTGTCCGCTCAAAAACGGACAATTCGTCTGCAACGAGTATTCGGCTTTGGGCGACCCTTTCTGCTCGGAAATTTCCGACTTTTTCGTCAACGTCACTTTGCCGTCAAACGAGTATAAAATTGCGACAAGCGGCAAAATAACCGAAGCGAAAGAAATTGACGCAGAGCCGAAAAAAATCGACTACGAAATTATTGCGGAAAAAACGAGAGATTTCGGATTGGTCGCTTCAACCGCTTTAAAAAGCCTGTCTGCGGACGTTGACGGCGTTACGGTGATTTATGACTATTTGTCCGACCCAGAACCCGAAACGTCTTTAAAAATCGCGGAATCGGCTCTGACGACTTTCTCGACAGCTTTCGGAAAATATCCGTATTCGACTTACACCGTTTGCGAAACGCCGTTCGTTCATAAGGGAATGGAATTTTCCACGCTCGTTATGATTGACGACAAAATGACGCCGAAAGAGCGCGAACTTACGATTGTGCATGAAACCGCCCATCAATGGTGGTACGGCGTCGTAGGCTCAAATCAATTCGACGAAGCGTTTTTGGACGAAGGGCTGACAGAGTTTTCTACTGCGTATTATTATAAAGCCACGGGCGACGTCGAAACGTTCTCGCGACTTATAAAATCGCATAAGGCAAATTATCAGCTTTTCAGCGAATATTCAGCATCTAACGGCTCGTCATTTGACGGAAAAATGTCGAAACGATTGTGCGATTTTTCGTCCGAAAACGATTATATAGTCACTGCTTATGATGAAGGCGCGCTTGCGTTCAACAGCGTGTACGAAATTATGGGCGAAAAGAGATTTTTAAAAGCGGCAAAAAAATATTTTAAAGACAACGCCTTTAAAATAGCAACGGTCGACGACTTCAAAAACGCCATAGACAAATATTCAAAGCAAGCAGGCAAAACACTAAACGCTTGGCTGGAAGGCACCGTAAAACTCTAAACGACCGATTATTTGCAATACTAATTAAACATCAAAAAAAGATTGAAGTTACTCTTCAATCTTTTTTATTTGCATTTAAACTTTTCTTTACCTTTTAAATCTTCTCTTTCAGACTTAACTAATGCTTTATTCCCGTTAAATCGGTTTTTCGATTAATAAGGCTTTTGTATAAAACCTGTCCCGTCAGTTTCTATTTGCCAATCGGTTTCATAGTCGGGAAAAGCAAAACGTCTCTGATTGACGCGCTGTCGGTCAAAAGCATTACAAGTCTGTCGATGCCGATTCCGAGACCGCCCGTAGGAGGCAAACCGTATTCGAGAGCGTTGACGAAATCGTCGTTCATAACTTGCGCTTCGTCGTCGCCGTTTGCACGTTGCGCCATTTGCTTTTCAAATCTTTCCTTTTGGTCAATCGGGTCGTTAAGCTCGCTGAATGCGTTGCCCATTTCACGAGCAGTCATAAAGACCTCAAATCTTTCCGTAAGGCGTTTATCCGTCGGCTTCTTCTTCGCAAGCGGAGAAATTTCGACAGGATAATCATATATAAACGTCGGCTGAATGAGCTTTTCTTCAACCTTTTGGTCGAAGACTTCCGCAAGAGCTTTGCCCCACGAAATATTCTTATCGAGTTCGACGCCGATATTCTTTGCTTTTACAATAAGGTCTTCGAGCTTTTCGTTGTCGAAATCAAGACCGGTAAATTCCTTGACGGCTTCGCACATAGTCATACGCTTCCAAGGAGCTTTAAGCGAAATCGGCGTTCCTTGATAGCTGATTTCGGTTGTGCCGCAAACCTTCATTGCGCAATGAATGAAAATCTTTTCGCAGATATTCATCATATCGTGATAGTCTTGATATGCCGAATAAAGCTCGACGGTCGTAAATTCGGGATTATGCTTGGTGTCCATGCCCTCGTTACGGAAAAGTCTGCCCATTTCGTAAACTTTTTCAAAACCGCCGACTACAAGCATTTTGAGATAAAGTTCCGGAGCTATACGCATATACATATCAAGGTCAAGCGTATTGTGGTGCGTGACAAACGGTCTTGCGTTTGCGCCACCCGGAAGAGTGTTCAAAACAGGTGTTTCGACTTCAAGATAGCCTTCCGAGTCAAGCACTTCTCTGACGCCCGAAACGATTTTTGAACGCTTAATGAACGTATCTTTAACTTCCGGATTTGCGATAAGGTCGACGTAGCGTTTTCTGTAACGCAAGTCGTTGTCTTTAAGACCGTGATATTTTTCCGGAAGCGGCAAAAGCGACTTTGAAAGCAACTCGCTTTTTGAAACCTTAATCGAAGTTTCTCCCGTGTGAGTAACGAAAACTTCGCCTTCGATTCCGATAATATCACCTATATCGTATTTCTTAAATTCGGCATAGTTTTCTTCGCCTTGAACGTCGCGGCTGAAATAGCCTTGAATTTTGCCAAAGCCGTCCATAATGTGTCCAAAGCTCGCTTTGCCCATAACGCGTTTCGCCATAAGACGTCCCGCGATTTTGACTTGCTTGCCTTCGAATTCCGACACGTTATTCAAGATATCGGTGGTTACGTTCGTTCTGTCATAGCGAACGATTTCAAACGGGTCCTTGCCGCTGTCGACAAGTTCTTTAAGTTTATTTCTTCTTACCTTGGCAAGTTCGAACTCTTGCGCTTCGGTCATTTCCTTCTGTTCGTCCATACTGCTCCGTTAATTATTTGATTTCCATTATTTTATATTCGACGATAGCGCCGTTAGGGGTTGTAACCTTTGCGGTTTCGCCCTTGCGCTTATTGAGCAATGCAATGGCGAGCGGCGATTCGTTGCTTATTTTTCCGCTCGAAATGTCCGCTTCGGTCGTGCCTACAATCGTATACTCTTCTTCGTCGCCGAATTCTACGTCTAAAACTTTAACCGTGCTGCCAATAGAAACCGAGCCTTTATCGGCTGATTCTTCGATGATTACAGCGTGTAAAACTTTTTCTTCAAGTTCTCTGATTTCTTGTTCCAAAAAGCCTTGTTCTTCTTTCGCCGCGGCATACTCTGCGTTTTCAGACAAATCTCCGAGTTCTCTTGCGAACTTGATTTTTGCTGCGACTTCAAGTCTTTTGTTGCTTTTAAGGTCTTCGAGTCTTGCTTTTAATTCTTCAAGCCCTTCCTTAGTCACGTAAACTTCTTTCATTTTTTATCTCCCTTCGGATAATTATTCTTCGCTTTGAGCCGCTTGTTCTTCTACTTCTTCCGTCTGCTCTTCCGCCTTAGGTTCTTCTTGTGGTTTAGATGCAAGTTGCTCGTATTCGTGCTTTGCCTTGTCTTTTAAGCTATCGTCTGCTCCGACGTATTCCATTTTAAGCGAGCTGATTTTAAAATCGATTGCATAGAATCTATAACCAAGCGTTTTATAAAATACGTCTTCGATAAGGCATTTAAGATAAACGCTCTTTTCTTGTACGTTTCCGCTGACGATTTTGATTCCGACTTTAAGTTTTACGCCGTATTCGGTCAAAATCAAACTGATTTTTTGGCACTTAACGCCTTCGACGCTCTTAACGTTCTTTCTGACCATTTTCTTTACGACCGACGCGCTAAGTTTCGTATTGTTAGCCTTGTCGCTGTTGATGACTATTTCTCTGACTGCATCGCTGTCGCTGAACGTGTAGAACA
>SAMEA104315424__coassemble_562_pt1 | contig 26937 bp, 21 predicted proteins | sample SAMEA104315424__metabat2_low_PE_052 | metagenome-assembled genome bin SAMEA104315424 (sample SAMEA104315424) | gut metagenome | biome: Monkey gut; feature: monkey-associated habitat; material: faeces | place: China | collected 2013 | reverse complement strand
CGTCAGCATCGCTATTTACAACCGTTGCTCCGACTTCGGAGGCCACAACGGACGGCAAGATAACGGGTATAACCGCCGAAATGGAATACCGCAAAGTAGGCGATTCTGCTTGGACTTCGGGAACAGGTAGCGACGTTACAGGACTTTCGTCCGGTAAATATCAAATAAGGTTTAAGGAAACGGACAACTACAATGCAGGAGCATTTACCGAAGTGGACGTTCCTGAAAGCGGCGTTTCTTCATACAATCTTACCGTAAACGGCGGAACAGGCGAAGGTGTGTTTAATGAGGGCGCAAGCGTAACTATCACCGCATACGAGCCTGCAACAGGAAAGAAATTTTCGGGTTGGACGATTGAGGGAATAAGCGGTCTTGATACAACTAAAACAAGCCTTACCTTTAATATGCCTGCAAATGCTGTAACCGCAACCGCAAATTACGAAGATATAGAGTACACTATTACTGTAAACGGCGGTACGGCAAACAAGGAAAAAGCAATATATGGCGAAACGGTTAGAATAACCGCAACCGTTCCTACCGGCAAAAAGTTTGTTGAATGGACTTCGGCAAGCGGTAGTATCTTTGCCGACAAAACAAGCGTAACTACCACATTCACAATGCCTGCCGCAGGCGTAACCGTTGAGGCAACGTTTGAAGATGAAACGTACAGCATAACCGTCACAGACGGAACGGCAACTCCTGATATGGCAAAATATCAAGCGGAAGTAACCGTAAAGGCAAACGAGCCTGCAACCGATATGTATTTTGACAAGTGGGAAGTTATGGGACTTGACACGACGGATATGGACTTGACCAAAACGGAAATCAAGTTCAATATGCCTGCAAATAGCGTAACCTTTAAGGCAACTTACTTGGCTGTTAGAAAGTATGATATAGTTGTTGTGGACGGCACGAAAGACAAATCCCCTGCAAAAGCAGGCGAAACCGTGACCATAACCGCAAACCCTGCTCCTTCGGGAAAAGTCTTTGACAAATGGACTTGCGAAACGGCAGGGGTTACGATTGAGTTTGCAAGTGCGACAAATTCTACAACAACCTTTGTAATGCCTGCAAGCAACGTTAAGATTCAAGCGCATTTCAGAGATATAGAAGCTGCTCCGTCTATTGAAATCAAAGTCAACGGTGGAACAGGCGCAGGAACGTATAAGCAAGGCGACAGCGTAACCGTTACCGCTGATGCGCCGTCGGCAGGAAAAGTCTTCAAATACTGGAAAGACGCAAGCGGAAAAATCGTCAGTACGAACAAGAACTACACCTTTACGGTAGACGGCGAAATTAATCTTACCGCCGTATATGACAATGCGGCAGCGCCTGAAATCGAAACGGACGGCAGCGGCAAGGGCGGCAGCGGAAAGCAAGGCGGCACGATAAGCGGCGGCAAGGTCGCAGGCATAGTAGTGGGCGTGTTAGCGGCAGTAGGAGCAGTTACGGCAGCAGTAGTTATAGTCATAAAGAAAAAGAGAAAATAAAGCAAAATTGTTTTAGACAAAAAGCAAAATTGTTTTAGACAAAACGACAAACGTTAGTTAAGCAAAAGCAAAACTGTTTTAGGCAAAACGACAAACGTTAGTTAAGCAAAAGCTAAATAGTTTTAGGGAAACGACAAACGTTAGTTAGAAAAAAGCAAAAGCCGATTGCACAGCAATCGGTTTTTGCATTCCGATAAACTTATCTTGCGACAAATGGGCGAAACCATATTTGTGTTAGCAAAAACGATACTACTTGCACGAAAAGTAAATACCATTTTTGCAAAGCGAAAATATCGCTTTTTGTGTTAGTAAAAATATTACCGTTGATTTGTATTGAAATCGATATGGCAAATCATATCTTTTTTAAGCTATATTTAATTTTAAAGTTAAAAAATATATATGGTTGTTTATATACGCAATATATGGTTTTTATATACGCAAAACACAAGTAGACAAAATATAAGTCGACGCAAAAGGCAAAACTAAGTAAAATGCAACAAGACAAAAGTATAAGTGCAAAAATATAGGCAAGCAAAATATAAGTTGCACAAAGAATAACCTACAAAATGCAAATCACGCAAAATTTAAGTCTATATGAAACTTGCATATTTAAACACAAGGTCGATTTACGGTGTGAAAAAATTTTATTGTGGCAATAATACACTCGGAGGCGAATATGAAACCTATTGTAGTGTGTTTTGGTACGGCAGAAGTCGCAGGCGACAGTTTAGCGCCGCTTGTGGGAAGTATATTAAAAGACGAATATCAAGTTAAAACTTTTGTTTATGGTGATTTAAGTCACGAAATCAACGGAAATTGCATAAATGAAACAGTAAGGTTTTTAAACGGCATACACGCAGACGACATTATAATTGCGGTGGACGCGTCGGTGGGAAAGGCGGCGGACGTCGGAAAAATTATCGTCAAAAAGGGGGTTCGGCCAAAAGCTGCTTTTGACAAAAGCTCGAAAGCCATAGGCGATATAGGCATTATCGGCGTAGTGTGCGAATCGACAGACGATCCGTTAGGGCAACTTATGACAGCCGATATAAATCTTGTGCAGGATATGGCAAAAAAAATAGCGAAATTGGTCAACGATTCCATAAATTATTGCTTAGCGGCAAACCTTGCCGAAAAATTGTGGGCTTAGCGTGCAGGCATAAGTTGACTATTTCTTTTAACATTGTTATAATCAACGCATAGTCAAAATCAACAAACTGCATAAAGCGTTTGTCGATTATGACCGCTACATAGTAGCATTGGAGGACAAATTGAACGCAAGCGGAAAAAGAACGTTAATCATCACGATTGCGGCGATACTTATAATCGTGGCAATCATTCTTTCGGTTACGCTCACAAACAAAAACGAAATCAGTTTCGACGGAAACGCAAACAGCTTGGTGCAGTCGATGAAAAAGGGAGAAATTAAATCTCTGACTTTAAGCGGCAGTTATAAAGTCATTGTCGAATACGTCGATTCTTCAAAAAAGAACGCATTTTGTTTTATAGATTCAAGAACTAAGTTTTTAGAAACCTACAACGAAATTTATCATCCGTTAGCAGGCGATCCGCCAACGACGCAAGCCGTGCTTAGCTATGACAATCCGTCAACTTCGAGTATGCTTTATTCGATGCTCGTCCCTGCCGTGGCTCTTATTCTTCTTATAGTTTTCTTCGTTATTTTGTTTAAACAATCGGGCGGAGCAAACAACAAGGCGTTGAATTTCGGAAAGACAAAAGCGAATATGGCGCAAAACGTAAAAGTTCGTTTTACTGACGTTGCGGGCGCAGAAGAAGAAAAAGAAGAGCTTAAAGAAATAGTTGACTTTTTGCGTGACAGCAAAAAATTCCGCGAAATCGGCGCGAGAGTTCCAAAAGGCGTTTTGCTTGTAGGTCCTCCGGGAACAGGTAAAACTCTTTTTGCAAAGGCTGTCGCAGGTGAAGCGAGCGTTCCGTTCTTTTCGATAAGCGGTTCGGATTTTGTCGAAATGTTCGTAGGCGTCGGCGCATCTCGTGTTCGCGACCTTTTCGACCAAGCAAAAAAGAATATGCCTTGCATTATTTTCATTGACGAAATCGACGCGGTCGGTCGTCAAAGAGGCGCAGGCCTTGGCGGCGGCAACGACGAAAGAGAACAAACTTTAAACCAACTTCTTGTCCAAATGGACGGTTTTGAATCGAACGATTCGATTATCATAATGGCGGCAACAAACCGCGCGGATATTTTGGACCCTGCGCTTATGCGCCCCGGCAGATTTGACAGACAAATTTACGTCAACGCTCCCGACGTCAAAGGCAGAGAAGAAATCTTCAAAGTCCATTCGAGAAACAAGCCGTTATCGCCTGATATCGACTTTAAAGCGCTCAGCCGTTTGACGGCAGGCTTTACGGGCGCAGACATCGAAAACCTTTTGAACGAAGCGGCAATACTTGCGGCAAGAGCGGACAGAAAGCTCATCGAAATGAAAGATATAAACGAGGCGATAAACAAAGTTATCGCAGGACCTGCCAAAAAGAGCAGAGTCGTTACGAGTTTCGATAAACGCATTACCGCATATCACGAATCGGGACACGCAATCGTTGCCAAAAAACTTAAACATTGCGACGAAGTACACGAAGTTTCGATTATACCTCGCGGAATGGCGGCAGGCTATACGATAACGCTTCCTGAAAACGACGATACGCACATGACTTACAACAAACTTTGCGATATGATCGCTATGATGCTCGGCGGCAGAGCGGCGGAAGAAATTGTCATCAAAGATATTTCAACAGGCGCAAGCAACGACATTCAAAGAGCGACGGCAATCGCAAGAAAAATGGTCACCGAATGGGGTATGTCGAAAGCTATCGGCACAATGAATCTCGGTTCTAGCCAAGAAGTATTCATCGGTCGTGACTTCCAGACGCAAGTCAATTATTCCGACGAAGTTGCGGCGCAAATAGACAAAGAAATCAAAGCAATCCTTGACGAAGCCTACAAACGCGCGCTTAAAGTTTTAAACGACAATCGTGACGTGCTTGACAAGATGGTTAAACTTCTCTTTGAAAAAGAAACCATTTTCGCAAACGAAGTTGACGAATTGTTCGGCGAAACCAAAGCGGAAGAAATCGAAGGCATTGTCGAAAACGGAGAAAATAAGGATGAGCCAAAAAAATAATATGTCAATCAGACAAATGCTTAAACTCGACTTGCAAGCGGCAATGGACAAAGACCCTGCCGCTACGAGCAAGTTTATGGTCAGGCATACATACAGCGGATATAAAGCTATAAAGGGTTATCGCAAAGCGCATTGGTATTACGAGCACAATATGAAAGTGCTTGCAAAACTCATATCCGCAAAAGTCCGTCGGAAGACGGGAATTGAAATTCACCCTGCGGCGAAAATCGGCGCAGGCTTTTTCATAGACCACGGCGCAGGAATCGTCATCGGCGAAACAACCGAGATAGGCAACAACGTAACGATATATCAGGGCGTAACGCTCGGCGGTACGGGCAAAGACGTCGGCAAGCGTCACCCTACAATCGAAGACGACGTTATGATTTCGGCAGGCGCAAAAGTTTTAGGTCCGCTTACTATCGGAAAGGGCAGTAAAATCGGCGCAGGAAGCGTGGTACTTAAATCCGTTCCGCCGTATTGTACCGTTGTCGGCATACCGGGCAGAGTCGTAAAGCAGGACGGCGAAAGAGTTGCGGATATGGACCAAATCCTTTTGCCCGACCCGATTTTGGAAGAGTTCAGACGACTTAATACGAGAATTAAACAACTCGAATGTAAAATGGGTATCAAATCGAACTGCGTGGAAAAGCACGACGCCGAAAGCAAAGAATTTATTGCCGAAGCAGAAAAACCGCTTGACGGCAAAAACGAATAGCCTTATTACTTAGCCGAGTGGCTTAATTTTAATACCGCAACAGCCAAACTTAACAAGATAAGACAACAAAAAATTAAAGCGACAAGGAAATATTATGCTTAGAATTTACAATACTTTAACTAGAAGAAAAGAAGATTTCGTTCCGCTCAGCGGACGTAAAGTCAATATGTACGCTTGCGGCATCACGGTTTCGGGCGACGCGCACATAGGACACGTTTACCAAGCGCTTATTTACGACATTATAAGAAAGTTTCTTATAAAGGCAGGCTATGACGTGACCTATGCGAGAAACTACACCGACGTTGACGATAAAATCATCGCAAAGGCAAACGAGCTTAACGTCAAAGCGGACGACTATGCCGCCGAGATGATTGAGAAAATCAACAAGGTAATGGCGGCTCTTGACATTGACGAACCTGACATTTGGCTTAAAGCGACTTTGAACATCGGCAATATAATCGATTTCGTCAAAAAGCTCATTGAAAAGGGACATGCCTATCCGACCGAGAAAGGCGACGTTTATTTTTCCGTCGAAAGTTTCAAAGGCTACGGAAAGTTGTCCAATAGAAAACTTGACGAGGCGCTTGACGGCGTAAGAATTGAAAATGACGACTGCAAAAAGAATGCGCTCGATTTCGCTCTTTGGAAAAGCGCAAAACCGAACGAAATTTCGTGGGACAGCCCTTGGGGCAAAGGCAGACCGGGGTGGCATATAGAATGTTCGACTATGAATATGGTTGCGTTTGGCGAGCAAATCGACATTCACGGCGGCGGCAGAGATTTGATTTTTCCGCACCACGAAAACGAGATTGCGCAAACAGAATCGCTTACGGGAAAACAATTCAGTAAATATTGGATTCACAACGGACTTATAAAGGTCAACGGTCAAAAGATGAGCAAGTCGCTCGGCAACTCTATTTTGGCAACCGACTTGCTTAAAAAATACAATCGTGAAGTTATAAAATTTGCCCTGCTTTCCACAAACTATCGCAACGATATAAACGTCACGGACAATCTCTTTCCCGACGCGCAAAAGCATCTTGTCGATTTTTACAAGACGATTTCGGAAGCTACGGAAAGCAAAATTAAAATCGAAGGTGAAAACAAAACGATAGACGACGAGTTTAACGAAGCTATGGACGATGATTTTAACACGGCAAAAGCTCTTGCAAACTTGTTTGGCTATTTCAAGACGATAAAAGCAAAAATCAAAAACGGCGACTTAACGGCAGGAGCAGACATAAACCAAATTAAAAATACCTATTCGCTTTTGGGCATTTTCAAGACGGATGCAAACGAGTTTTTAAATAGCGTAAACGCCGAAAAGCAAAACGAAATTCCAAGCCAAGTGTTAGAGCTTGTCGAAGCGAGAAAAGCCGCAAAGGCAAATCGCGATTACGCTTTGGCGGACAGCATAAGAGCGGAGATTACAAAGCTCGGTTACAGCGTACTCGATACTCGCGACGGCGTAAAAATCGAAAAGATTTAGTTTGGCGGTTGCTTTAACTAAAAACGTTTCACAACTAAAAGCATTTCACAAAAACCTTTTACTATAGTAAAGGGTTTTTGTTTTTAGAATTTCGTTGAACGGTTAAAACCAATGGGCAAACGGAATATGCGAAAGTTTTTGTTTTTAGAATTTCGTTGAACGGTTAAAACGGTTTAGTTTAATCACTTTAGCAATTATGAATTACACGCAAATCGGTTTATTGCACAAAAAGCGGTTTGTTACACTAAAAATCGGTTTATTACACTAAAAAGCGGTTGGTTACACTAAAAAGCAGTTTGATGCACAAGCAATTTTAAAGTTTTTTGATATAAAAATTTTGATATAAAGTTTTAAACCTATTTTAGACTTAAGTATTTTATGTTAAAATGGCGTTAGTAAGTCGCTTGCTAACGAAAAAGCCTATTGACTAAAACATAAAAACAGCGGCAAACGTTTTTAAGACAATAAAAGGAGAAACTATGGAAAGAATAATTATCGCAGGCGCAGGCATAGGCGGAATGACGCTCGCAGGCTTTTTATCAAAACAAGGTTATACGGTTGACGTGTACGAAAAGGCGGCAAGTCTTGACGAAATGAGATACGATTGGCACGATGACGTTGCGCCGAGCATTTTTAAAGAACTCGGTTTTAATATGCCGAAAGAGAACGCTCCGAAAAACGATTGGACGTTTGTTTCGCCGTTCGATAAATCCAGACAGACAATGAAAACGCCCGTTGAAACTCGCGACCATTCGATAGAAAGACGACCGCTCAATAAAATGCTTTTTGACTTCGGCGGCAATGCGAATTATCATTTCGGCGCAGAAGTCCAAAGTTTGATTATCGAAGACGGAAAAGTGAATGGCATTGTCGTAAACGGCAAAGAAGAGCGAGCGGCGCTCACGGTCGACAGCTTAGGGCTTAATTCCGTTTTAAGAAACAGTTTGCCGAAGGAATTTAAAATTCAAAACGCAATCGGCGACAACGAAAAGTTTGTTGCCTATCGCGGATTTTTCAATCGCATCGAGGGCAAAGCGGACGAGAGCGAGCCGTCGAGAGTATATATGAAACACCTTGGCGAAAACGGCATTTCGTGGTGTCTTTTCGACCACGACCCAAAAAAGATGAACGTCCTTATCGGCAGGGTTGCTAAACTTAGCGACGAAACGTTTAACAGGGCAATGGCAGATTTAAAAGAAAAGAATCCGGCTCTCGGCGACACCCTTTTAAGAGGCGGCATAGTTTGTCAAATTCCTATTCGTTATCCTATAACGAGAATGATGGCAGACGGCTACGTTCTTATCGGCGACAGCGCGTTTATGACAATCCCTATGTTAGGAAGCGGAATAGCGTCGAGTATGTTGGCAGCAAAAATTTTGTCCGACGTCATTGCCGAAAACAAAAAGTTTGACAAGGCAAGTCTTTGGGAATATCAGGTCAAATGTTTTAAACGTTTCGGCGCAGAGCATTGCGGAGTTGATTCCTTAAAAAGATTCTTGCTCGGCTTAAAAGACGATACTTTGGCGTGGGTATTCGGCAGTGGTTTGCTTAACGACAACGATTTAAAAAACGCGGCGGCAGGCAGACTTGTGACGATAAAACTTAAAGACTATCCCGAAAAACTCAAACACGCAAAAGGCCATTTCAAAGAGTTGCTTTCGATGAAGTTTGCGCTTGATAGGTCTAACAAGTGTTATAGAAAAGCAAAGACAATACCGACTAAGTTCAACGAGAAAAAAGTATCAAAATGGCAAGATATGCTGGACGGACTTTTTAAGTAAAAATAGTTCAAACAAAAGTCGAAAACCTTAATAAAAAATACGGTATTTAAAGTGAAATTCGGATAAAACAAAATTGTGATAAAAACATTATTGTGATTTAAAACGCTGCTTATGGCAGCGTTTTGTTTGTTAGCAATTATTATAAGGCAATAAAGAAAAAACTATGGGCAGCAAGGCGATAAGCAACAAGGCGATAAGTCAATTAAGTTAAGCGTAAGTAGATAAGGCGTGAATGTAATTCAAGCGGCGTAAAAATAGTTGCAATTTTAATTTAAATAATTTTGCCGCAAAATAAAGTGTAATTGAGTTAAAAGTGTAATTGAGTTAAAGCATAACGCTCGGCAAGGGACAGTTTAAGCATTGCCGTGAAGACGAGTAGTCGCAGATAATTGTTTAGTGAAAAGACAAATTATAAAAACTTTTGCATATAGACTATGCCGAAACGGCGTCCGAATTTGCTTGCGACTTTTTTAAGCCTGCCAACAAGTTCATATCCGAATTTTTGGTGGAAGGAAATACTTTTTTCGTTTTCGTCCGAGATTTCGGCAACTATGCAATTTGCGCCGAAATGTTTTGCATCGTCCTCTAGTCTTAAAAGACACGCCGAGCCTATTCCCATAGAAAGAAATTTAGGATTTATGAATATGGTGGTCGATAAAGTTTGCTCGAAACTTTTGAATGCATTGAACGGACTAAGGGAGCAAAAACCTACGATAAGTCCGTTCAGCGTAACGGCATAAGCCGAAAGATTTTCCGAACGCTTTAAAAGGGCAGAAAAAAACTCGTCGGGTAAAACCGAACTTGCAAAAAGCGAAGTGTCGGTTTTTGCCCAATAATTCAATATGTCCATAACGGCGGCAGAATGTTTAAACCTTAGCGGCTCGAATGCTATTTCCATTAGTCAACCTGAAACATTTTGTTTTTCATCATATAATGATTGAAATCATTTCCGCTAAGACCTTGCGTTTTACGATCACGCATTGGCTTTGCGGGCGAACCTACGACAAGCGTATACGGTTCGACGGATCTTGTTACGATACTTCCCGTTCCGACTATTGCGCCTTCGCCGATTTTTACGTTTGGCAAAACGGTGGCGGCGGTGTAGACCTTTGCATAGTCGGCAATTTCGACAGGTCCGTACTCTCTTGCCTCGTGGTCGCCCTCCGAGTGGGAGTGAGTAAACACTTTGACGTATTCGGTAACGATTGACCAATCGCCGAATTTAATTCCGCCTTTAGAATCGAAGTAGCAACCGTGATTCCAAGAAACGTTTTTGCCCACTTCGATATTCTGTCCAAAGTTAAAACGGCAACCCTCGTTCGCAACAAATCCGTCGCCGCATTTTTTAAACAACTTTTTGGCGATAAGCTGTCTGAAAGGAATTGCGAAAGCAACGTTTATGCCAAGCGGGGTGCGGTCGATTGCTTCCCAAAGAATATGCAGATTGCGTTGCTCCTTTGTATACGGAATTTCGTCCGACAGCGGCATACAGTCGTTCCAAAGCACAAAAGAGTCGATAAGCTCTTCGGTGTAACCGTCAAGGCCGATAAGCTCAAAAACCTTGACTGTGTTTTTGGCGTCAAGACCTTCGTCGATAAGTTTTTTGATTGCTTCGAGTTTTTCGCTGATTACGCTCATATTTTGCTCCTTTGATTTGCCGCAAAGCGAAGTTGCGTATAAATACAAAAATTCAAAATTCATTTGTATTTAATCAAGTCTATTTATTATTTTTAAAGTTACTTTTAAAAACATTGCAACCGATAGTAAGTCTCTAAGTTATTTGGCGAGTATTAAAATCGATTGCTATTTGTTTCTTCAAAACGACGTATTGTTTATTGCTGATTGGAAATCTTCTTTTTAAATCCGCTACGTTTCAAAATTTTATCTACTTTGATGGCGGTAACGTCTTGCTTACCTATTACGATTCAATTTTTTAAACTTTTGCCCCATTCGTATGCCTTTAAAACGGCGGTTGTTTTTTTAACGTCGCCTTTGTCTTTTACGGACGGCACGCACAGTTCGCCGATGCTTTCAAGATTAAAGAACTGCAAAAGCATTTCATATTGCAATTTAACCGCGTCGAACAAATCGGGTCTCGAAGCCGCGCCGACAAGCATAAGACCTAAACGCGAAATTTTGAAATCGTTGCGAATCGGGTTGTGAAGCCTGTCGATAACCGCCTTAAGTTGTGACGAAATTCCGTAGAAGTATACGGGTGACGCAACGACGAGAGCGTCGGCGTTTGACAGAGCCTCATAAACGCTAAGCATATCGTCCTTTTGATAGCATTGCTTTGAATTCAGACACGCATTGCAACCACGGCAAGGATTGATGTTTTTTTCGCATACGTTTATGACTTCGACATCGTTTGAAATCGATGCGCCGTTTTTAAATGCCGTAACCAGTTCGTCGGTGTTTCCGCCTATTCTCGGCGAACCGTTTAAAATAACGATTTTCATATCGACATTATAGAACGCCCGACGTTAAAAGTCAATTTAACTTGTTTATCATAGATTGTAAAACTACAAACAAAAAACCGCCGAAGCGGTTTAATGCAGGGAGTCTACGCACTAAGACCAAACGTTCTCCCGTGTCCTTGCGCAAATAGCCAAGGCTACCCCCCCTACGGGGCAATGGTCATTTTCAGTATATGACGGGGGGGATTTGTCAATATAAAATTTCAATTTTGATATAAAACGGTTAAATGTCGGAAGTTAAGAGCAAACAATAGAAATTAAAACGCAAAACAATAATATATAAATGCAAATGATAAAATTATATGGAAATAATAAAATGAAAAACAGGCAATCAGAAATAAATTTAAGTTTAATATTTAACGCAAAAAAAACCGACAAGACTTAGCTTATCGGTTTTGGCAGGAGTAGTAGGGATCGAACCTACACCGAAGGAGTCAGAGGCCTTCGTGCTACCACTACACCATACTCCATCGCTTCGACGGCTTTATTATAAAACAGAAACTTGCATTTGGCAATCACTTTATGAAAATTATACTTTAAATCGATAAACTCTTTTGCTTGACATAAAATGACTATGCAATTAAAATTTACAATAAAGGAAGTTAATATGAAAGCAATAGTTTCAGTTTTAGGAAAAGACAAAAAAGGCATAATCGCCAAAGTATCAAACGCTCTTTACGAGAGTGACTGCAACATTTTGGATATTTCGCAAACCATCATGCAATCAAACTATTTCACAATGCTTATGATGGTCGAAACGGGCGAAAAAACCATTTCGGAAGTAAACGAAGTATTAAACAAAATCGCAGACGAAATGGCGGTTGAAATCAGAATTCAACACGAAAACATTTTCACTTCGATGAATTCGATTTAGGTGGTTTATGATTCAAAACGATATTATACAAACCATTGAAATGATAAAGGACCAACACCTCGATATAAGAACGATAACCGTTCACATTTCGCTTTTCGATTGCATAAGCGACGACGTGGAAACGGTTTGCAAAAAGGTGTACGGCAAGATTTTAAGCAAAGCCGGAAAACTTATCGAAGTTGCGAACTACATTCAAAGCAAATACGGAATTCCGATTGTAAACAAGCGTGTTTCGGTGACGCCGATAAGCCTTATCGGTGCGGCAAGCGGCGGCTATCGCCAAATCGGGCTTACGTTAGATAAGGTCGCAAACGAAATAGGCATCGACTTTATCGGCGGCTATTCCGCACTCGTCCAAAAAGGTATGACCGACAGCGAAAGGGAATTTATAAAGACAATTCCTTACGTTCTCAAAAATACGTCCAAGCTGTGTTCGTCGGTCAATATCGGTTCGACGAAAGCAGGCATAAATATGGACGCCGTAAAACTTGTGGGCGAAGTCGTAAAAGAAACGGCGGAACTTACGGCGGACGACGGTTGCATAGGATGCGCAAAATTCGTTGCGTTTGCGAATGCGGTTGACGATAATCCGTTTATGGCAGGTTCGTTCAACGGCGTCGGTGAAGGCGATATGGTCATAAACGTAGGCATATCAGGCCCGGGAGTTGTAAAGACCGCACTCACGCACGCAAAGGGTAAGCCTTGCGACGAAATGGCAAACGTCATAAAAAAGACGGCGTTCAAAATCACGAGAGTCGGCGAACTTGTTGCAAGAGAAGCGGCTGAAATGCTCGGCGGAACGTTCGGCATAGTTGACTTGTCGCTTGCGCCTACTCCTAATCGCGGTGACAGCGTTGCGGAAGTCCTTGAAGAAATGGGACTTAGCAGCGTAGGCATTCCGGGAACGACGGCTTGCCTTGCAATGCTTAACGACGCTGTTAAAAAAGGCGGCGTTATGGCATCATCACACGTCGGCGGAGTGTCGGGAGCGTTCATTCCGGTCAGCGAAGACCTTGGAATGATTGACGCCGTAAATCGCGGAGCATTGTGTATTGAAAAACTCGAAGCCATGACGGCGGTTTGCTCGGTCGGACTTGATATGATTGCAATAGCGGGCGATACGCCTGCCGAAACGATTTCGGCAATCATTGCCGACGAAGCGGCAATCGGCGTAATCAACAACAAAACGACAGCGGTCAGAGTTATTCCCGTTATCGGCAAAAAAGAAGGAACGATTGAGTTCGGCGGACTTTTGGGACATGCTCCGATTATGCCGATTAAAAACGGCGACAGCTCGGCGTTCATAAATCGCGGCGGACGAATTCCTGCTCCTATGCACAGCTACAAAAATTAAAGAATACGCTTTTAAGTTTCGGCTTAAAAGCGTTTTTTCTTTGTGCGATAGTGTTAAAAACAATGCTATAAACAAATAAGGCGATTGTTTTTAAGACGAAATACTTGCAAAGACCAAAAGACAAATCAAGCAAAAAACAGTCAAAAATAAACTGAAAAGCATAAAAATCGACCGAAAAAATATATTTTTAAAATCGAAATTTTCATTTGACAGCCATAGTCCGCAGTGTTATAATCGGTAGCATACTTTAAGATAAAAGCATAATTTAGTTGATTGGAGGTTTAAGCGATATGGAATACTTCACAGTGTTATTGCCTCTCGCAATGATTTTATTTTTATCAAAGCTTTTCAGCATCGGCTGTAAAAAGATCGGGCTTCCGCAAGTTGTCGGTATGCTTATTGTCGGAATCCTTTTAGGCTGTATAAAATATATACCGAATCAACAAGTCTTTACGGGGACAACGCTTGAAGGTCTTTCGTTTATAGGAAAAATCGGCGTTATTCTCATTATGTTTTCCGCAGGTATCGGAACGGATATCAAACAGATTAAAGCAACGGGCAAAGCGTCCATTGTCATTACGACGCTCGGCGTTTTAGTTCCGCTTGCATTCGGCTTTTTGGTCGCGTGCGCGTTCAACGGCGGCTTTAAAGACTGGTCCAACAAAACCGTTTTGTCAAACGTCTTTTACGGCGTAATTCTTTCGGCAACGTCGGTCAGCGTTACCGTTGCAACTCTCAAAGAACTCGGCAAACTTCAAAGCAAAGTCGGAACGTCTATCGTTTCGGCGGCAATCATCGACGACGTAATCGGCGTTGTATTGCTTTCGCTCATAATCGGATTGTCCAAAGGAAATGCCAGCGACGCAGGCAAGTCAACGGGCTTTGTCATTTTGTACACGGTGCTTTTCTTTGTCGCAGCAATCGGCATCGGCATACTCATAAGACTTTTGTTCAAATGGCTCGAAAAGAAATGGCCGCACAACAGGCGAGTCGCAATCTGGGGATTTGCGCTTTGCTTCTTCTATGCCTTTGCGGCAGAGAAGTGGTTCGGAGTCGCTGACATAACGGGCGCTTATATGGCAGGACTTATGTTGTCGGGGCTTAAAGAATCGAACTATATCGACAGAAAAGCGGACGTCAACTGTTATATGATTTTTGCTCCTGTTTTCTTTGCAAACATCGGCATAAATACCGATTTCAGCGGAATGACGGGAACGGTTGCGGCTTTTGGAATATGTTACGTTTTGGTGGCAATGCTCGGCAAGGTCATCGGTTGCGGAGCGGGCGCATTGATGTGCAGATACAGCTTTAAAGACTCGATGGCGGTCGGCGTCGGAATGATGGTCAGAGCGGAAGTCGTTTTGGTTTGCGCACAAAAGGGCGTTGATTGCGGAATGGTCGATCCTGCTATTATGCCTTTTGTGCTTATCTTGATTATCGTTTCGAGCTTACTTGCGCCACTTATTTTGAAACTGTTTTACAAAAACGAAAAAGTCGAGCCGCAATTCCTTGACGGAGCGATGCCGAACGTTTCCGAAAATACTGCGTTGCCAAACGACAGCGAGCGCATAAGAGTTGTCACAAGCGAAAACCAACTCGACCATGATTTTTCCGAACACGCCGAAGAACCGAAGCAAGACGAAAAAGAAGATTAGTCGACAAAAAATCTAAGCGAGAAGAAGGAAGAAATTCAGAAAACAAATCAATTTAAAAATCGAACTTAAAAAAACTTTAAAGACCGTATTGTATAAATCGATAGCGATAGCAAAATCGAAGCATACGCAAATAACATAAAGCAAAGCTAATCATAAAGTAAAACTAAGTTCAAAACAAATGTAAAAAAAAGTCCGACGGCGATAAATACGCCGTCGGGCTTTCCTTTTTTAAGAAGAAATTATTTAAAATATCTGTTGTAAAGACCTTGGAATGCTTTTCCGTGACGAGCTTCGTCACGAGCCATTTCGTGAACGGTGTCGTGAATAGCGTCAAGATTTAATTCTTTCGCTCTCTTTGCAAGGTCGGTTTTGCCCATAGTTGCGCCGTTTTCGGCTTCTATTCTCATTTCGAGATTTTTCTTGGTGCTGTCGGTAATGACTTCGCCGAGAAGTTCTGCAAATTTTGCGGCGTGTTCCGCTTCTTCATAAGCAGCCTTTTCCCAATAAAGTCCGATTTCCGGATAACCTTCGCGGTGTGCGACTCTTGCCATAGCAAGATACATTCCGACTTCGGTACATTCACCGTTAAAGTTTGCCCTGAGATCGTCGATGATATCTTGTCTTGCGCCTTTAGCAACGCCGACGGCGTGTTCTGCCGCCCAACTCATAGCCGAGTCTTGCTTTACGAATTTCTCCGCAGGGGCTTTGCATTGCGGACATTGCTTTGGCGGTTCGGTTCCTTCATAAACGTAACCGCATACTGAACATACAAATTTTGCCATAGTTTTATTCTCCTTGAATTTTAATTTATTTAAAAACTTATTTTTTGTGTGCCGAGTTTAATTAGGGCTTTACGCAGTTTACTTTCATTGCTTTTTGATGACTACCAGTCTTTGCAGTCTTTGCATAGTCCTACAAAGATTACGTCGGCTTGCTCAATCGAAACCTGATGCTTTTGCGCAGTCAAGTCGACGATTTGTTGCACTTCATCAAAATCGAGGTCGAAACATTCGCCACAACGCTTGCAATAAAAGTGAGAGTGATTTTTGACCGTTTTGTCAAATCTGTCGGGGCGGTCGGGGACGACAATTTTTTTGATTTTACCCGATTCCGAAAGCTGATTAAGATTTCGATAAACGGTTCCCAAACTTACCGACGGAAGCTGTTGTTTCACTCTGCCGTAAATCGTTTCGGCGGTAGGGTGGTCGCACAAGTTTGACACCACGTCGAATATTATTTCTTTTTGTTTTGTTGAACGCATTTCCATAATCGTTAGTTGTGAATATATTCCGTTAAAGCATTTGCTATGGTCGCAAACCGATGAGTCACAGACGATACAGTTGTTGATGATTTTTGCTTAACAGTAATAATTCCTATTAGCAATATATCATAATGATAAATGCTTGTCAACAATAATTTAAAAAAATATTTAAAAATTTTTAAACCTATGGAAACTAAAAGTAAAAATATAAAACAGAAAGTGAAATGATAAAATTCGGAAGTGAAAACATGAAAATTGAAAGCAAGTAAAGTTTTGTGTAGCAATAGGGCGGTGCTAATTAAATAGGACGATATTAGTAAAATGTCAAAGTCAATATTTGATGATTTCGAGAGTTTTGTTTTCTCTGACAATCATAAAAGCGACGCCGTTTATTTCGTCAAGGCTTATTTGACCAATGCTTCGACTGTCGTGCGAGACGTTGCGGTTGTCGCCCAAAAGATAGACGTAGCCGTTTTTCACAGTGAACTCTTCGACTTGCAACGGCGAAAAGCCCGAGTACATAATTTTGTTTTCTTTGCTTAAATATTCGCCGTTTTCCTTAACGCCGTTTACGTAAAGGACGCCGTCTACGATTTTAACTTTGTCGCCGCCTATTGCCACGGCTCGTTTTATCAAAGTTTTGTTTTCGCTCTTAACGGTTGCGACGACGATATTGCCGCGTTTTACTTTTCTCACTTTGTCCACGATGACTTTATCTCCGTCGGTATAATCGTTGTCTTTGCCGCCGTTCAGATATGGGAGCATAGACGTGCCGTCAACGATGAAAGATTCGGTGACGACAGCAAGAGCGATAACCACGGCAAGAAGAGCAACCAAAAAAACGGAAATAACAATCGTTGCGGTTAATTTCCGTTTGTTTTTTTTCGGTTCTGAAACTTCAAGCTCTTCAAATTCGTTCATAAAAGTATTATATCCAAATTATGTTGTTTAGTATAACGCCTGCAACGTTTTTGAAAACGGTTATCTGCGTGTCGGAAAACAGACCGAGCGGCTTGCCGTCTTCCGATTTGAAATCGGACGGGGTCAGCAAAACCTTTTGCCAGCGTTCGCCGCCTTTGAGCGAGCATTTCGCAACGTACGACGCACCCGTATAAATAGAAGTGAGCTGAATTCTGATATCGCGTTGCGACGGACTGTAAAAGTCGATTTTTAAAATGCTTGCTTTGTCTTTTGCGAAGTCCGACTTCATAAGATTGTTTGTCGTAAGATATCCGCTGTCTACGCTTACGCCTTTTATTCCGAAAGGTCCTTTTTTAAGTTTAAGGTCGTCTTCGTCAACGATAACGGAAAACGTTCTCGGCGCAAAACTCGCAATACCTTTTTTGTTGGTATAAACAATTCGGTTGCTTTCGATGACGGCAGGGGCTTGTTTTACTCCGTCAAATTTATCTCTCGAAATCGAAGTTATAAGCGTGGAAACAACCACTCCGTTGTACGTCACGTTTGCAAAAGCCGACAGCTTTTCGTTGTTGTCGAAAGGGACGACGTCATAAATGTGTTTAAAGCCGTCTATATTGTCTTCTTCTAACGAGAACCAATCTCGTATCGGAGCAGGGGCGTTGTCATACGAAATAAAAGTTTCGATGCAGTCGCAGTCGGAGTTCGTGTCCACAGTCAAAGTCAGTTTGTCACCGTCGACGTTAAACGCTATGGTAGGAAGCGGCAATTTTTCCGCCTCCGACTTAAATGCAGAGTCCGCCCATTTAAGCAAGCCTAAAAAACAGTCTTTGGCGAGTTGCTTGTTTGTTCTCGGCGAAATGGACAAAATTTTAGACGGCGAAGATATGCCTGCCATAATTTCGTTCGCTTTGTCGATGCTCGCAAAATCGTTGTTTGTGCTGGTTGCATAGGCGATAGGGCAAGAAATGAAATGCGCATAAGTTTCGGGACAGATGCCCGAAACCCAAGCTCTTTCTTCTTCCGACTCTAAAAGGGAAGTATCCTTTTTGCCGTAATTATTGTAACCGCAACCCATAACAGGCATAGCCGCATGGACTCTGCCGTCGATGCCTGCCACAATCCAAGCAAGTTGCGCGCCGTGTATGTAGCCGACGACGTTTATTTTTTCGTTGTCGACAAGAGTTTGCTCGCTGATTAAAGTGATGGCGCGTCTTGCGATTTTTGACCACACAAACCAAGGCGTAACTCTTGCCGATTCGCCCATATATCCGAGATTATTCTTTGAGTTTTCGTAAGATGCAAATTTTAACGATTCGGGGAAAGACGTTCTCGTTTCGCGCGACGTGACAAAACCTGCGTAATCCAAAATAAAGACGACGTAACCGTTTTTCACAAAGAGTTTTTCAATTTCGTCAAAGTTGGTTTTTTCGCTGAGATTTGCGAGAAAAAGAACGGCAGGACGTTTTTCATTGAGATTGTGATCGTGAATCATTTTGCAATAGGCTCTGACCTTGCCGTCCGCGACCGTTTCCGCCGTGAAAAACATTTCCGTTTCCAGACAACCGTTTTTTAATTGACACTTTTCGACGTATGTTTCAAGCGGCTCCTTAACGGGATTGAAGCTTTCCCATACTTCCGTAGGCGTCATAAATCTAATTTCCATAACCAAATTATACAACGAATAAGCGTTTAAGTCAATTTTTATATCGAATGATAAAAAAATTACCGATTGGTAAAAAACGGACTTTAAAAACCAAATTCGATATTTAAAATTAAGTTTATTAAGTTTACAAAATTTTATTTGTTATTAGTCTATCGCCTACATATTAAAGCGTCAAGATACTTTAAGGATAGGCAAAACAATCGGACGCAAAAAGCGAGAACCTTTCGGCGGTACAATGAATATTATATAAAAGTTTTGGAGGTGGTTATGGACTATCTTTTGCCCGATGACGACACAATGGAAAAAATGGCGGCGGAATATGCGGCAATAAGGCGAAACGCTTCGGTTTTATCAAACGGCGAAAAAGCAGAAAGAGCGCGCATTGACGACGTAGAAAAAACTGCGCCGAAGGCAACGGCGATGAAAAATAAAAACAACGAAACCGAAAACGGAACTTCAAGCGGAAGCGACAACGAAAACGCCGCTTCGAACGACGATACGCAACTCGGCAGCGACTTGCCGAGGAACACGCCTGAAAGCAACGACGAAACGTCCTTGACGGAACAAAATCCGAAGTTTAACCGCCGAGTAAGAAACACTATGGTGATACTTATGCTTTTAAGGTCGCTTAGAGATTAAGCCGAATTTTGAGTAGGGTTTAGCATTAAAACATAAAACGACAGCATTGCAAAAACCCGGAAAGGTTTTGCAGATATGTGTAGCATTAAAACATAATTGATAGCATTACAGCCGCCTGAAAGGCGGCGTATATTTTGCTACAAACTAACTTTTGACAAGCGAAATTTCAACTTCGGGTTTAAACTGAGCCGAGTCTAAAACGTGCGACAAGTCGGCGCTAAGTCCTTCGCTTTGCCAAACGAGATTTTTAATCATAAGGAAATCGGAGCCGCTTGATTTTGAAAGATTGAAAGCATCGCTGAGTTTGTTTTCAAGTTCTTGTTTGAGTTTTTTCGTAAACGTTTCTTTGAATTCTTTCGACAGCAAATATTCGCTGAAATTTACGCTTTCGATTTCTTTTATGGCAACGTCGGCAGACAGTTTTGCAGAAACCTTGTTGTTTTCGTATTTCATTTTGGTTTTAGATTTTACGATTTGATATTCGATTTTATAATCGTCGTAAACAATCGACAAATTAGCTTCCGAAATCTGCTTGCGCATAAGATTGACAGCGCCGACAGCGTTTTCGTCAAGTGTAACTATCGAGCCGCCTTTTGTCACGGCGAAGTTGCTTTTCAAATCGGGCGCAACGTATTTGCCGTTACCTTTTGAACTTGACAAAATCGAATCATCGTCTAATTCTATCGGTCTACAAACGGGGACAAGCACTGTTTCCGATTTCGAAGAGTAGTCGGTTAAAAACGTATTGATGTGTGTTTTTGTGACAAGTCCGCGTTTTTCGGTGAGCAATCTCGATTGAAGATAAAACGTCATTACGTCGGCGGTCGGAACTCTCAGTTTCATAATGCTTTCGGGAGCGTCGTCAGTTGCGACAAGCACTGCGTTTAGCGGCAAAAGCCAGCTTGTCGTAAGGTTTACGAGATAGCTGTCGGGGCCGTGTAGAAGAGCAACTTTTGACAGCATAACTATGTTGCAGTGTGCAAGCGACAAAACGTGTCCCGTTTTTGATCCGATATTGTTCAGAGCTTCCGAAACGGTGGACGCTTTGTCCGTAATCGTCGCGAACGTGTCCGCGCTTGAACTTTCCGACGCGTCGCCCGACGACGGCGAAACGATTTGCGCAGTGACGACGTAGTTTACGCCGTCATAATCGATACCTAACATACAAACAAGGTTTCTTTCCGAAATGGAAAACGTGCTGACCGTTCTTCCGAGAAAGGTTAATACGACGACGAAAATTATAATGATCAAAGATTTAAATTTGAACGCTTTTCGCATTTTTTCTCCTTTTTATTGCAAGTATTATGACCAGCAAAATAGGCAGAGCCGTTACAAGCCCAAACATAACGTAGCCGAAAACTCCGACTGCGTTTTCGATTATTACGTCATATCGTTTGATTGCGACGTAAGGTATGATTAAAGCAAGAATGGAAAACACGGTGACAACGGAACGCTTTTTGACTATTCTGCATCCTGCTTCCGTCATTGCCCAGAACACCAGACCGCCTTCGATAAATCCGCCGATTGTCCAAGGAACGATGCTCAGCCATTGAAGTCGTCCGAGTACCGCAGACAGCTGATTGAATACGGAAAGGTTTACAAGTATATTGTCGGCAATCGCCAAAGCGTCGCCGAAAATGGCAATGGACAGCATAGTGATTATGCAAATCAAAGCGTAGCTTATGCCGATAAAAATCGGAAGGACGCCCTTTTTGCTTTTTTTGATTTTGACGAATAAAAACGGCAAAGCGTCCCCGAACCATAAACCGTAACCGAAACCGCTTTTGAATATGGTGAGAGAGTCGGTCGCCAAAAACGGTTTTAAGCGTTCGAAGTTGAAATTCGCATCAAGGAACGCAAGAAGCAAAAACAGGCATACTCCCGAAAAGAAAACGAAAAATTCTCCGCAACGGGCAATCGAGCGTATTCCCTTTATTGCAAGATACGAAATCGGCGTCACAAGCGTAATTATGATGATGTAAAGCGAAATCGAGTCGAACATAAAGTTCGTTACGAAGTTTGCCATAAACGCAAGAAAGACGAAGAGTTTTGCAAAGAAAAAGAAATATAGCGCAACGCAAACGGGATATCTGATTTTCGATTTGTCGAGCAATTCTACGCCGCCGTGTTCGACAAAAACGTAGACAAGGCAAAACAAAACTATTTCCACAAGCGTCATAAAAATCATAGCCAAAAATACCGAAGTCGAAATATCTCTTGCCCACAGCGCAGGAAGAGAAGACAACTTTACGGCAGTTGACGAAAGAAATATTAAGATTGCCATCTGGCGAGTGTAGATAGTGTTGTCTTGCATTATTTTCTCCTACGGTTGTGATTTGGAAAAGACAAAGGTCTTGTCTTTTGATTGACGTTGAGCGACTTTAACAGTCCGTCCTTTAAGTCGGACGAAACGATAGGGGCGAACGGCGCGGCAAACGGCGTGCCGTAATTGTTTATCGAAACGATATAGCAAACCGTCATAATGGTGGCAATCAAAAGTCCGTAAAGACCTAAGACGGCGGCAATGCAAACGAAGATTGCTCGCAGCATAGATATGACGTTTACTTGGCTCGGCACGCAGAATATACCGATTGACGACAGCGCGATAATCAGTACGGCAGGGGACGAAATAAGCCCTGCCTTGACGGCTGTATCGCCAAGAACGATTGCGCCGACGATAGAAAGGGAAATGCCCAAAAATCTCGGCATACGAATCGACGCTTGATTTAGTATTTCAAACAAAAGCAAAACGAGCAAAATTTCGATTTGCGGCGGAAAAGGAATTCCGTTTGTTGCGTTAAGCAAAGTAATCAAAAACTTTAAAGGCAACAAATGGAAATGGAACGTTTCAAACGCAACGTAGGCGGCAGGCAGAAAAATCGTAAGCAACATTCCGATAATTCGGAATATTCTGATAAGCGACGCGCGCCAATCGTTGCTGTAATAGTCGTATGCGTCCTGCATAGCCTCGAACAACAAAAACGGCACGGTGAGTACCGACGGCGAACCGTCCACTATGATTGCTATTCTGCCTTCTAAGAGTTTTGCGGCAACGACGTCGGGTTTTTCGGACGAGCCGACTTGTGTAAAAAGACTGTACTTGTTTTCGCAAAGATATTGTTCGATATAATAGCTGTCAAGTATGCCGTCCGTCTTAATTTTTGAAATACGCTCTTTAACCGTTGAAATTATCGTTTTATCCGCAATGCCGTCGATGTAGCAAACAGCAACCGAAGTATGCGTTTGCTTGCCCACAGTCATATTCGTGATGACCAATTTTTCCGATTTAATTTTACGACGGATAAGAGTTGTGTTTGCTTTTATATCTTCGATAAACCCTTCGCGAGGACCTCTCAGCACGCTTTCTGTCGGCGGCTCGGTGATGCCACGCATAACGGTTTGTCTTAGCGGAAAGCAAAAACAACCCTCGGCTCCGTCTATCAAAAGGACAACGTCCCCTTTTGCGATATGCGCCAAAACGTCGCCAAGCTCAACCGATACGTCAATGGTTTCGGGGAACGGCAAATTTTTCAAGCTGTCGTAAACGGGAACAGACAAAGTAGTTCCCGTCAGACTGCTAAGCACGTCCCTTGTCAAAATATCTTTATCGACAAAGCCGTCCAGATAGCAAACGGCAGCCGCGCCTAAATTGACGTCAAAGTTTTTGACGATAAGGTCGTCGCTGTCCGAATATGCGTTTTTTACGTCGTTAGTCAGTTTTTCAAGTTCTACTGTCATAATTGCCCTCGACTTATCTTTTTTCAATTTAGGGAAAATATGCAACGCTGAGAAAATAGAAGTAAATTGTAAAAGAAGAAGACTAGGTAAGGGACAAGCGAAAAGCAAAGGGCGCTCGTCAAAAATCGAAAGGATGACGTAAAAAGTCGATAAGCGATAAAAACGTAGGCTACGACAAAGTCAAAAACGCAAAACCAAAAAACAAAAAACCGAACCGAAAGGAAGTGCTTACTTTGAAGCGTAAAGTTAGCGCATAGGAGATTGAACACGAGTGAATGGTTTTATTGTGTCGATTGCGGTGTTTAAACCACGAAAGCGAACGGTTATAAGCGACAATTTAATTTCAATTTCTTGACTATTTAAGTGCTTGAGGCTAAAATAGCTTGTATGGAAAAAATCATTGACATACACGCGCATATCTATCCTGAAAAAATAGCAAGAAAAGCCGTCGAGTCCATAGGGTCGTTTTACGGCATATCTATGGTGGGCGGAAACGGCACCGGCGAGGATTTGCTTTTTAGCGGCGGCAAAATCGGCGTCGAAAGGTACGTTGTTCATTCAACGGCAACAAAACCCGAACAAGTACAAGCGATAAACGATTTTATCAGCGGCGAATGTAAACTGCACAGTGAATTTATAGGATACGCCACGCTTCATCCCGATATGGAAGAAGAGGCAATAGCCTTAGAGGTCGAAAGAATAAAGGAACTCGGTCTTAAAGGCATAAAACTTCATCCGGACTTTCAACGGTTTTTTATAGACGAGGACAGAGCGGAAAAGATATATAGACAAGTCGAAGGAAAGTTGCCTATTCTTTTTCACACGGGCGACCCTCGATACGATTTTTCGTCACCGCTCAGAATGAGTCGTGTCGCAAAGCGGCATAAAAACCTTATTTCAATCGGCGCGCATTTCGGCGGTTATTGTCGTTGGGATGAAGTCGAAGTATACAAAGGACTTGACAATATGTTTTTTGATACTTCAAGTACGTTGTTTAGGCTAAGTCCCGAAAAAGCGAAAAACATAATGAATATGCTCGGCATTGAAAAATTTATGTTTGGTGTAGATTTCCCTATGTGGGAGCACGACAAGGAGCTTGAAAGGTTTTACGGTTTAAGGCTAACTAGCTCGGACAACGAAAAAGTGCTTTATAGCAATGCAATTCGTTTTTTGCGTCTTACCGGCGCAATCGATTGACAAAACTTTAAGGTTAGTTTATTATCTAATAGTGAAAACGATATCAAACCAAAAGCGAATATGCCACGCCAAATTGCGGGTTAGCCCGTGACTTGGCGTATTTTAATTTTATGGAGATAGTATGAAACCTTTGTATGAAAACCCACTTTGCACAAGATATTCGTCAACCGAAATGCAAACAATCTTTTCAGACGACGTTCGTTTCGGTCTTTGGAGAAGGCTTTGGCTTGCCTTGGCGAAATCGGAAAAAGCGTTAGGGCTCGATATAACCGACGAGCAAATAGCGGAACTTAGCGCGCATCTTGACGATATCAATTACGAAGACGCTTTGGCGAAAGAAAAAGAAATTCACCACGACGTAATGAGTCACATCTATGCGTTGGGACTTTTATGCCCGAAAGCCAAACCGATAATTCATTTAGGCGCGACAAGTTGTTTTGTAACCGACAACAGTGAGCTTATTATGATGTACCGCGCGCTTAAACTCGTAAAGGAAAGACTTATAAAGGTGATAAAAAATCTTTCGGATTTTGCGCTAGAATACAAGGATATGCCGACGCTCGGTTTTACGCATCTTCAAGCGGCGCAACTTACGACGGTTGGAAAAAGAGCCACGCTTTACGTTCAGGAACTTATGATGGACCTTGAAAACGTTAATAGCTTGTTGGAGAATTTTAAACTTAGGGGAATTAAAGGCACGACGGGAACGCAAGCAAGTTTCTTAGAGCTGTTCAACGGCGACCACGAAAAAGTAAAACGTCTTAACGAAATGGTTGTAGGGGAAATGGGCTTTAAAAACTATTTTGCCGTTTCGGGACAAACCTATCCGAGAAAATATGACTTTTTCATTTTGTCAACGCTTTCGGGTATTGCGCAAAGCGCGTCTAAATTTGCAAACGACCTTAGAATTTTGCAAAGCAAAAAGGAAATGGAAGAACCGTTCGGCAAAAAACAAGTCGGCTCTTCCGCTATGGCATACAAACGCAACCCGATGCTAAGTGAAAGAATTTGCGCTCTAAGCCGATATCTTATCAGTCTTCCGCAAAACCCTGCCATGACTTCTTCGACGCAGTGGTTTGAAAGAACGCTCGACGACAGCGCAAATCGCAGACTTACAAACAGCGAAGCGTTTTTAACCGCCGACTCCATTTTGCTTTTGATGGACAAAGTTACAACGGGAATGGTTGTTTATCCTAAAATCATCGAAAAGCACGTCGGCGAGGAATTGCCGTTTATGGCAACGGAAAATATACTTATGGATTGTGTTAAGGCAGGTGGTGACCGTCAGGCTTTGCACGAGGCAATAAGAGAGTGCAGTATGGAAGCGGCGGCGCACGTCAAAATAGACGGACTTGAAAACGACCTTATCGAAAGACTTAAAGCAAAAGATGCGTTTAAGCCGTTTAAAGATTTGATTGATAAAGCAATGGACGCAAGGCTCTATATAGGCAGAGCAAGCGTACAAACGGAAGAATACGTTTCGGGCGAGGTTTTACCTGCCCTTGAAAAGGAGAAAAAATGAACACAGCAATAGTCGGTATTAACTGGGGCGATGAGGGCAAAGGCAGAATGGTTGACCTTTTGTCAAGCGATTACGACGTTGTGGTACGCTATCAAGGCGGCAACAACGCAGGACACACCGTTATCAACGAAAAGGGCAAGTTTATTTTGAATTTGCTCCCGTCGGGTATACTTCGCGACGACGTAACGTGCGTTATGGGTAGCGGTATGGTCATTGACCTTAAACACTTGTCGGGCGAAGTCGCAAGACTAAAAGAGGGCGGCATAAACGTAACGCCACGCAATCTTGTCATATCCGACAGAGCCGTTATATGTATGCCTTACGACGTTATGCAAGACTGCCTCGAAGAAGACAGGCTTCAAGGCAAAAAGTTCGGTTCGACACGCCGCGGAATAGGACCTGTCTATTCGGACAAGTATATGAAAAAAGCCGTTCACATGGGCGACCTTATTTACAGCACGACGTTAGAGCAAAAAGTACGCGACCTTGTAGAATGGAAAAATCTTCTTTTCAAGAGTTACGGCGTTGAGATAAACGTTGACGAGATGATTGACTACTTAAAAACGTACGGAAAGGAATTTGTGCCTTACGTTCGGGACACGAACGCATTTTTAAAGCAAGCGCAAAAAGAAAAGAAAAACATAATGTTTGAAGCGCAGCTCGGCGCATTGAAAGACATAGATTTCGGCATTACGCCGTACACGTCGTCGTCAAACGTAATTTCGGCATACGCGCCGATAGGCAGCGGTTGCCCGTCGCTTAAATTGGACAGCGTTATCGGAATAGTAAAGGCATATTCGAGCGCGGTCGGCGAAGGACCGTTTGTTTGCGAGATGTTCGGCGACGAAGCGGAATTTTTAAGACAGGCAGGCGGCGAGTACGGAGCGGCAACAGGCAGACCTCGCCGAGTAGGCGGTTTCGATTTTCCTGCTACCCGTTACGGCATCGAAATGCAAGCGGCAACGGAAATAGCGATTACCAAAATCGACGTTTTGTCCAA
>SAMEA104315424__coassemble_542_pt1 | contig 27856 bp, 21 predicted proteins | sample SAMEA104315424__metabat2_low_PE_052 | metagenome-assembled genome bin SAMEA104315424 (sample SAMEA104315424) | gut metagenome | biome: Monkey gut; feature: monkey-associated habitat; material: faeces | place: China | collected 2013 | reverse complement strand
GCCGTAAGTCGTCTCGACAGGAACAGCTTGAACAACGACTTTTTCTTCGGCTTTGTTGATTGCAAATTGTCCTTTGAAGACTTCCGAAATATAGCAGTTGTCGTTGACTTGCGCATAAACGAAATATTGTCCCGCGTTTCTTATCGAGTCAAGCGAAGTATAACCTGCCGCTTCATAGTCGGTGTCGTCGCTGACGTAAGCGTAATATTTAAGATTTACGCCAAAGTGCGTATCGGCGTTTGCAAACGTCAATGTTTCTGCCCATCTTTCATAGTTTTCGTCGGTGATTGCGCCCGTATACGGCATATCTTGCGATTCGCCGTTATAATAGACGGAAGCGCTTGCTCTTGTGAGCGAAGCCAAACGTCTGAACGAGAAGACGTAAGCAGTCGGAATGGTCTTTCCTTCTTCTGCGTTAAAGAAGAAGTCGTGATTGTCCAAAATAGAACCTGCGTTGTCTACGCTCCAAGTGAATTCGCAGTTATAAACACCGTTAAGCAAAACCGTTTCGCCAACGTTGATACCCTTTGCGTTCAAGCCCTCGCTTGCAAAGTATTTTGCGGTAAGAGCCTTATCGCTCTCCGCTATATAAAGGTTGTCTTTGGTGTTTTCGTCATATTGAATACTTCCGCCCTTATATTCGGCGGTTGCGATGACGTACGGGAAGAAACCGTTTGCCCATTTGATGCCGAAAGTAACGGTGTCGCCACGTCTGAATTCGGTTGTGACGTTGCCGTCTTTATCTTTCATTTCGATTGCTATATCGTCAACCGACAAACAGTCTGCGGAAATAAATTCGTTAGCCGTTTCTTTGTCGAGATACGAAGCAATCGTATAACGGTTGCCGTCGATAAAGATTTGAGCAACTGACGATTGTCCGATGTTTCCTGCTTGGTCAACCGTCCAAGCGTAAATCGTAAACAAGCCTGCAACGTTTTGTTTGCCCAAGCTGAAATCTGCCATCGTGCTTGCGGCGTATGGGATAATCGAATCCGCGGTTTGTCCGACAGTGCCGAGCAAAATCGCGTCGAAAAAGCCATTTGTCGTCAAATAGTTGAGATAATCGTCTTTTGTTATGTAGTTGAGATATTTGTTGCTTTCGTCAAGACCGCTTATTGCGCCGCTAAGCCACGTTTTAAGAGTGTCTGCGCCAAAGCCGTCAACAAGAGCGTTTCTCTTGATACCGAAATATGTGTATGATTTCGCGGCGTATTCTTCGCCTTCGATATCGATTGTCGATTTGATTTGCGGCTTCCAGTTTTCGGTGTACCACTTTCTTGAACTTCCCGTTGCGTTTGTAAGATTCGTGCCGTTTGCGATATAGCCTTGTTCGTCGCTAAGTTCGATTTGTCCGATAGAACTGAAATCCATTCTGAACTTGCAAAGCGTAAAGCTCGACTCGCCGATGTTATAGTTCGACTTTGTAAGTTCTTTTTCGTACTCGCCTCTGGTTATGGTAAACGTCGTGTTAAGCACCATTGCGCTGTCGCTTGTTCCGCCATAATAAATTTCAAACACGCCGCCGTTGTCGGTGGTTTTGTAAACGACGTAGAAACTGCCGTCAAAGAATGCTTTTTCGTTGCTTCCGAGTCCGAATCTCGACAAGTCGTAATCGCCGACCGTTCCGCCGACAGAATCGACGCTTGAAATAGCTCCGCCTTTTACGACGACGGCGCTTTCTTCGCCTAATGCGTTTGTATATCTAAGGCTGTTGCCCGACAAGTTTATGCCGACAGCGTTAAACTTGTCTGTCTTTCTCGTTTCGTTTGCAAGAAGAATTTGAAGTTTAATATACGGATATGCACTTCCGAGCATATCTTTTGTGCCGACCCAATATTCGCCGATGCCCTTGCCGTCTACAAGGTACGGAGTAAAGTCGGCGCTAGCTACGTTTGAGTTGCCAAGCACTGCCTGCATTTCCGAAGCGTTTGCCGAAAGGTCATAGTCTACCTTGAAATAATAATCTTTATTTACAGCTCCATCAGTATTTCTACCTGTAAGGTTTACAACTACAAATCTAATTTGATAGAAGCCCGAGCCATAGCAATTATTGTTTTTATCTTTTGCCAATTCACTGAAATCGATTTCGAGCGCAGTTGCTTTTTGATATGCAAAAACTTTACCTGCTGCATATTTGTAGGCAAAGCCTGCCGCCGCATTCGGCGTAACTTCAGTATAAGTGCCATCTACGCTTGTCGAATAATAAAGTCTGTAATAATAGACGTAAGGCGCAGCCGACGAAGCCGCGGCGTCAACCGAGAGCTTTATGTTTTGTTTTGACGTATAAATCCAAGGCGCGTCCGCAAGTTTTGCGGTAGTCGACGCATAAGGTGTTTCATCGCTATCGGCTGTCAACGAAATCTTGCTAAGATTTGCCGCCGTAGTCTTATCTATACCGCCGACTGTAATAATCGTTTTAGCGGCATTGCCCGACGCATAGTCGGACGTCGTCATTGTAAGTTTTGTGTTTTGGTAGAAATAAAGCGTCAACGTTGCCGCAGACTTGCTTGATTTTGAATAACTATAATAATAAACAGGCACGCTGTCGCTTGACGTCTTCACACAAACGTTTGCGTTGCTTTGCTTGTACGGACAAAGCTCGACGCTTTCCGTACCGCTTGTAGACAAAGTAATTCGGTTCAACATAACGTTGTCCGAAATATCAAATTTAACGATTTTGTAATAGTTGTAACCGCCGATAGCGCCTAGCGACGAATTTGTATATGATTTAAGATTTAGCTCATCAACGTTCGAACCGGTTTTTGCGCCGCTGTCAAGGCTGTTTGTCAAAGCGTCTTGCAAGTTTGAAAAATCGGTATAGACGTTTTCGATGTTCGTTGCCGTTGACCTTGTATAGCTGTACGGAAGACTTGCCAAAGTCGTCTTGTACGGGTTAAGAACGCTGTCTTCGGTTGCTGCAGCCGTCTCGTTTGCAGGAGCTTCGCTGTCACTTGGCAAAGTTACGTTAAGCGTCAATTTAACGGCACTGATTGTACCTTCTAGGTCACGATACCCCACGGCGACGCCTTCTTGATAAATTCTGAATGCTACGACAAGTCCGATTGCGCCGTCGTTGTCACCTGTTCCCGTTGTAGCGCTTGTTGTGGTCCAGCCGCCGAGCGTAAACGATTGAGCTTCCATATCGCCGTTCGGGCCGATAACGATTTTACTGTTTGGGTCTGCAAGTTCTTTCGAACAATACCTATAATCGCTCGTAGTCGTCAAATTACTCGCACTCTTTGCCGACGTCGGGCTGTCAAGTTTTCCGACGTAAACGCCGAAACCGTGAATGTCGTAGTCCTTAGAATGAGTATTTGTAAGCGTCGCTTCAATTGTCGCCGTCAAAGTACCGCCGTTTGCCAATAAATATGCAAGTTCGGTGTTTTTCAGTCGCATATTAAACGCTACAAACATATTTTTCGTTTTTCTGCTACCAGTTGTGGCACAAACATATGTATCGCCTGTTGCCGAGTTAGAAACCTTACAATCGTTGTTATCACAATTATAGCTGCCCGTGCTTGTCGACATATTGCCCGCAACCGACTTGAAGTTTTTGACCGAACGCTCCGTTCCGCTACCTTGAAGCGTTATACCGCTCGTGGTCTCGATAAAATTCGTGCCGCCACCCGTTTTTGCGGCAGGTTCGGCTTCCGCGCCGCCGTCTGTCGTTTCGCTTTCGCCCGAGCCGCTTTCGATTGTGCTTTCGGCTTCGTCCGCGCTTGCTATCGAATTAAAATTAAGAGAATCGCCAAAAATTGCAAAAGAGAAGGTAAAAATCAGCATAGCAAACAATGCCAACAAAATGGCAAGTTTCACCGACAAATTAGCAGTTTTTGTCCTTTTCATCTTTTCTCTCTCATTCATTCTCATAATTTTCTACCTCTCTTAAATTCTCTTAATTATTCGGGCAACGCCCTGTTCTCTTTTTGTTTAGATTTTGGTTTTCGCATACCTACGTTTCCAAGCGGAACTAATCTCAAAAGAGCATAAGTATCCTAATTATCCAAGTATACAGCATAATCTTACTATGCCAAGTTGTTTTTGTCAATATTTTATCTGTTTTTTTATTGCCAACTACTGCCTGTCAGCCGAAACTTCTGCCGTTTTTTGCCAATTTTTTACCCAAAATCTTAAAAACCTGTTCCTTAAAGCCTTGTGTTTTGCCTTAAAACCCTTAAACGTCCTGCATTTCATTAATGTCCTGCCTTCATTATTATAAATACCCTGCCTCTCATTTAACGCCCTGCATTTCATTTATAATAGAACTCTGTTGCTCTTTAATGCCTTACATTTCATTTATAATAGATACTCTGTTTTCATTCAATACCTTGCATTTCATTTATCATTTATTATAATTACCCTGTCTTTAATTTACTTCTCGTTTTTTTACGCAAAAAACCTCACCGCTAAGGATGAGGTTTTAAATGGTTGTTTCAATCGACAAATTCTTTTTTTGTCGCAGTGACGTAAACTATTGCTTTCTAAGTTCCGTGCGCTTGATTTTTCCGCTTATCGTTTTCGGGAGTTCTTCGACAAAATCGATAATTCTCGGATATTTATACGGAGCGGTCGCATTTTTGACGTAGGTCTGAATTTCCTTTTTAAGCTCGTCGCTTGCGACAAAGCCTTTTGCCAAAACTATGGTCGCCTTTACGACTTGTCCCCTTACAGGGTCAGGCGCACCCGTGACCGCGCATTCCAAAACGCTCGGATGCTCCATAAGGACGCTTTCGATTTCAAAAGGTCCGATGCGGTATCCGCTCGATTTGATAAGGTCGTCCGTTCTTCCGACGTAATAAAGATAGCCGTCTTCGTCACGCCAAGCCATATCGCCCGTGTGATAATAGCCGTCGTGCATAGCTTCCGCCGTGATGTCGGGACTTAAATAATATTCTTTGAAAAGTCCAAAAGGTCTGCCTTCCGAAATGTCGATGCAGATTTCGCCGACTTCGCCGTTAGGCGTCATAGTGCCGTCGGAATTCAACAAGCCGAGTTTGTATTGCGGAGTAGGTTTTCCCATCGAACCGAGTTTCGGAGTCATTCCCTTTAAGTTCGCAACGGTCAGCGTCGTTTCGGTTTGTCCGAAGCCTTCCATAAGCGTAAGTCCGGTCGCTTCCTTAAAACGCGTTACGACTTCGGGATTGACCGCTTCGCCTGCCGTCGTTGCATAGACAAGGCTTGAAAGGTCGTAATGCGAAAGGTCTGCTTTGATTAAAAATCTATAAATGGTCGGCGGAGCGCAGAAAGTCGTCACTTTGTATTTTTCAATCATTCTCAAAACTCTGTCTTGGTCGAATTTTGAAAAATCGAAAGTGAACACGCATGCGCCGCAAAGCCATTGACCGTAAAGTTTGCCCCAAACGGCTTTACCCCAACCCGTTTCGGCAACGGTGAAATGAATTCCGTCCTTCCTGACGCAATGCCACCATTTTGCCGTAACAAAATGCGCCAAAGCATAGCTGAACGTATGCGCCGCCATTTTCGGATAGGACGTTGTTCCCGACGTAAAGTACATAAGCATTATGTCGTCGATGTCCGTTTCTCGTCTTTCAAACTCGGTCGGATATTCATAAGCCTTTGAAAAACTCGTCCAGCCGTCCTTGTTGCCTGCAATGATGAGATTCTTTACGCTCTTTTCGCTTGCCGCTTTCTCGACTTCGCCCGAAATAGTTCCGTCAGCCGTGCAGACAATCGTCGTTACGCCTGCTTTTTCGATACGATACACGACGTCTTTCTTTTTGAGCTGGTCGGTTGCCGGAATCGCAATTGCGCCGATTTTATGCAACGCCACGATGGAAAGCCAAAATTCATAATGACGACGAAGTATAAGCATAACTCTGTCGCCGCGCTTTACTCCCATATCGGTGAAGAAATTCGCAACTTGATTTGACAATAGACTAATATCCTTAAAGGTAAAAATTCGGTCGGAACCGTCGTCGGCAACCCAAATCATAGCCTTGCGCGAAGGCTCGGTCTTTGCAAATTCGTCCACAACGTCGTAAGCAAAGTTGAAATTCTTCGGAGCGTCAAAACTTATGGCTCTAAGCGTTCCGTCACTGTTCAATTCTTCTTTAATATATTTCTCGTAAAGTTCCATATTGCTTAAATTCTCTTTCGTCCGTCATCATAGTCGTTACGTTTATTATTTGCGTTTTTTAAACATTAACTCGCGTAAACTTATGAAGTTTTGCAATCGTTATCAATCTTAGTTTAAACGCCGTTTTCGCCAATTGTTGTTTGACGGCGATTGCAAGTTCTAATAAAAAGAGGCGACACTTTGGTGTCACCCCTTAAAATTATTTGTAGAGATTTGCTTTCAATGTGTCAAGCTCAGCTCTTAATGCCTTAGGGAGTTTATCACCAAACTTCTTGTAGAACTCCTCAATGCCTTCAGCGTCTTTCTTCCACATTTCGTTGTCGACGTTGAGCAAGCCCTTTAACGTGTCGATGTCGATGTCTAGTCCGTTTATGTTAATATCTTCCGCCTTCGGAACGTATCCGATTGCGGTTTCGGTTGCATCGACGGCGCCTTCGCAGCGCTTAATAATCCAGTCAAGAACTCTCATATTGTCGCCAAAGCCCGGCCAAATAAAGTGGCCGTTGTCGTCCGTTCTGAACCAGTTTACGTTGAAGATTTTAGGAAGCTTCGTCGCTTTGTTTTTCATATCGAGCCAATGTGCGAAATAGTCGCCCATATTGTAGCCGCAGAAAGGAAGCATAGCCATAGGGTCACGACGAACTACGCCGACTGCGCCGCTTGCGGCAGCCGTCGTTTCAGACGCCATGATAGAACCTACGAAAACGCCGTTTTCCCAGCTCTTCGATTCGTAAACGAGCGGAGCGGTTTTTGCTCTTCTTCCGCCGAAGATGATTGCGTCAAGAGGTACTCCGTCCGGATTTTCAAAATCAGGCGAAATGCACGGGCAGTTGATTGCAGGTGCGGTAAATCTTGAATTCGGGTGAGCCGCTTTAATCGGCTTGCCTTCTTCGTCTACCATGCCAAGGATTGCCCTTCCAGTCGATTGCGTTCTTTGGAGGGTTTTTGTCAAGACCTTCCCACCAAACGGTGTTGTTTTCCATATTGTGGCAAACGTTGGTGAAGATGGTGTTCTTTCTTGTCGAAGCAAGAGCGTTAGGGTTTGACTTAACGTTCGTTCCCGGAGCAACGCCAAAGAAGCCGTTTTCAGGGTTGATAGCGTAAAGTCTGCCGTCCTTGCCTACTCTTATCCAAGCGATGTCGTCGCCTACAGTTTCGATTGCGTAACCTTTTTCAAGATATTCCTTAGGCGGAATAAGCATTGCAAGGTTCGTTTTTCCGCATGCAGACGGGAAAGCGGCGGCGATATATCTCTTTTCGCCGTTTGGTTTTTTAAGACCCAAGATGAGCATATGTTCTGCCATCCAGCCTTCTTGCCAGCCTTGATATGAAGCTATACGAAGAGCAAAGCACTTTTTGCCTTGCAAAACGTTTCCGCCGTATGCCGAGTTGATTGACATAATGACGTTTTCTTCAGGGAATTGGCAGATATATCTCTTTTCAGGGTCGATATCTGCTTTCGAGTGAAGACCGCGAACGAAATCACTGCTCTCGCCCAAGCTGTCCAAAACTTTTTGACCGATTCTCGTCATAATTGCCATGTTAAGGACAACGTAGATAGAGTCGGTAAGTTCGATTCCGATTTTGCTGAAAGGACTTCCGACAGCACCCATCGAATAAGGAATTATATACATCGTTCTGCCCTTCATAGAACCTTTGTAAAGTTCTTTGAGCATTGCGTATGCTTCGTCTTTTTGAAGCCAGTTGTTGGTCGGACCTGCCGTTTCTTGTTTTTCGGTACAAATAAACGTTCTGCCTTCGACACGAGCGACGTCGTTAGGAAGGGTGCGGTGCAAGTAGCAACCAGGAAGAAGTTCTTGATTAAGCTTAATCATTTCGCCCGTTGCAACCGCTTCTGCTCTCAATGCTTCGAGTTGCTCGTTGCTGCCGTCGATTAAAACGACCTTTTCAGGTTGACAAAGCTCAACGTTTTCGTCTACAAATTTTTGTACAAATTTGTTCATTTTAGTTTTAGCCTCCAATTAGTCAATAAAAATATCAATGGCTTTACGCCTTTTTACTTTATTATTTAGTAATAGTAAACCACATTTGCGTGAAAATAGCAACTATTTTAGCGCGGTTTTTGCCCCGTCTAATTAAACGGAATAAAAACGTGAGTTTGTTTCGACGTCTCTACTCCGTCTCTTGTAACCGTAACTCTGCAAACAGGCGAAATACATTCGGAAACGCTGCCCGGAATTTTTACCTTTTGAATGGACGGCTTGCCCACTATCTTTTTAAGCTCGCTTGTCGGAAGCGATGCCGAAGCGCAATAGTTAAGCGCAGTAGCGTTCGCGTTGATTTGCCATCTCTTGTTCACGAGCGAAACGTCGCTTTCTGCATAAACGTTTATCGGGCTAACCGTGTAGCTGTAAAAATACCATTCTCTTATCGAGTTGTGTCCTGCGCCCATTTGCGCCGTCTGAATGTCTACGTTTCTGTAATAAGGATACAAGACGGTGTATGCGCAAATTTCTTTAAGTTCTTTTTCGTAACGAAGCGGATTTTCTTGCGCGCCTGCCGTATACGGAACAAAGCCCATCGTGCTGTTGACGTAGAATTCGACGACGCCGCCCGTCACCTTCCCGTCACCTTTTTATAATATTTAAGCCCTTTTATGTATGCCGTTCTGAAATTGCCTATCTTCTTGCCCGACCAAGCTACCGTAAGGTCGCTGTCTGCATAGTCGCCGACGTACGGGTCCAAAAGAGCAAGGCGGTTAGGAAGAAGAGTTTTGTCGATTTTGTTTGCGTCTGCCAAAGCCGTAAGCAAAGTTATCGACGAGGTTGTCATAACGCCGCCCATCGAGTGAGCCGCAATTCTGATTTCCTCGTGATTGGTTTTAAAATCAGGATATTTATTCACAACGCTGTTTATCATACGGGTATATTCCGCTGCGAAAAATTCGCAAATCGCGCCGTTAAAAGCCGCCTTTTCGCTCCACTTGCCGTCTCCCGGATTTGCGTTGTCGACAAAATCGGCTTCGATAATCTTCGAGCCTTTTCCGTCTTCGCCCATAGTCCAGCACGCTTGAACGATTTTACTGACAGCCGCCGCCATATTTGCGACTTCTTTTCCGCTGCCTTCCGCATCGCAGAATTGCTCATAGTGGAAATAGAAAACGTTCCACGCTTTATTGTCAACGTTTTTGTCTGCATAATAGAAGAAAGTCGAAAGGTCGTCGCCTACTTCCGTTTGCTCTAAAGACGTTCCGTTATCAATCCAATAATATGCGTCGGATTGTCTGCCGTCGCCCATCTGAACGCCGTGAATAATGATAAGGCTCGGCTTTTCGGGGTCGAATGCGTTTGCAAACTCTTCGCCCTCGGCAGGAATTTCAATCGGCACTTGTCTTCTCTTGTTCAACGAATTGTTGAGCGCAAGTTTGTGCGCGTCGGTGGCTTCCTGATAGCCCGTGACGAAATAAAGTCCCTGCCATCTCGCTTCCGCGTTCAAGGTAGGAAAATCGTCGTAATTCAAATCGAGCGTTGCGTAATCTTTGAAGTTGTTCGTTTTAAAAATAGCAAACTCGTCATATTCGTTATCTTTGCCGCACGCCGTACAAACCACAACGCAAGCGACCAAAACTGCCAATACAAGAAATAAACTTAAAAACTTTTTCATAATTTCCTCACTGCTTTTATCATACATTTCAAATTCGGTTATGTCAACTTTTATGTTTATTTTGCATTTTCTATCGCAAGCAAAAGCCGCGAGTAAAAGCCGTTGCCGTTAGTCACCGCTCGTCTGTAAATTTATCTGCCGTTAACTCTTGTATTTTGATATTATATGTAATATAATAATCTTTGTGCTTTAAATCGGTTTCGGATTTAAAATTATAGCCTGCTAATCGCGTATCTATCTGCGGTTTATTACTGCGACTTATCGTTTGATTTATAATTTTAAAATCATTGCGCTTTAATTTTAAATTGTCGCTTTGTCGATATCACCTAAAGGCAGAGCGTTCGTTTTATACGATTAAAAGCCGTTTAAAATCGTAACAATATTTTTTATAAAGAGGCAATTATGGAAACCTACAAATCGTTTTAATCGCTATTGCGGCGGCAATCGTAGCTTTACTCTTGTTTATGATTTTAAGGACAATTTGCATCCGTCCTAAAAAATTGCCTAAACACGGAGACTACCCTAAGCTCGACCTCGACAAGGAGAAAATCGCAAAAGACCTTTCGGGCGCAATTCAAATTCCTACCGTTTCTATGGTAGAAGAGTTCGAAGGTCAAGACGAACCTTTCAAGCAATACAGACAATATTTGAAAGAAACTTTTCCGCTCATTCACAAAACGGCGGAACTTACGATTATCAACGGCTATTCGCTCGTTTATCACTTTAAGGGCGAAAACGCCGAATTGAAGCCTGCTTGCTTTTTGGCGCATCAGGACGTCGTTCCCGCAAATCCGGAAGGCTGGGAATTTCCGCCGTTCTCGGGCACTATAACTGACGACGGCTTTATCTACGGCAGAGGCGCGCTCGATATGAAAAACCATATGATTGCGCTTATGGAAGCTATGGAAAAACTGCTCGAAAACGGTCAGACGTTCGAGCGTGACGTATATTTCTGCTTCGGTCACGACGAAGAACCGGGAACAAGTTTCGAAGGCGCGCCGAAAATCGTCGAATACTTTGTCCAAAAGGGTATGAAGTTTGAATTCGTTCTCGACGAAGGCGGCATCGTTTTGGACGGTAGAATGCTCGGCGTGAACAAAATGCTCGCTATGGTCGGCATTTGCGAAAAGGGTAATTCCGATTTCGAACTTGTCGTCAGACATACGGGCGGACACGCAAGCAATCCTAAACGCAAGAGCGCGGTAGGAATTATGGCAAAAGCTCTTGTAAACCTTCAAAAACACCCTATGAAGACCAAATGGACAAAAGTCACGGTGGACACGTTTAAGGCAATCACTCCGCACGCGAAAGGTGCGCTCAAATTCGTCTTTGCAAACCGCGACATATTGTCGCCGCTTGTCAAAAAGGTGCTTACCTTGGCAGACAGTATGACGAACGCTCTTGTCAGAACGACGTTCGCCCCTACTATGCTTTGGGGCGCAAATGCAAGAAACATTTTGCCTAACGAAGTCAGAGTCAACCTTAACACCAGAATAATGACAGGCGAAACCGACAAGGACGTCATAAAGCATTTGAAAAAGGTTTGCGGCAAAAACGTCGAAGTCGTAACCGCCGCCTACACTGTGCCTACTCCTGTCAGCGATATAACTTGCCACGGTTATCAAAAACTCGAACAAACAATCAGCGAAGTTTTTGAAAACACCGTCGCGCTTCCTTATATGTTTATAGCGGCGTCGGACGCAAGATTCTATTCCCCTGTTTCCGACAACGTTTTCCGTTTTGCTCCGTTTATCAACGGCAAGGACGACCAACCGAGAATTCACGGTCTTAACGAAAGAACGACAAAGGACGCCATGGAACAAGCTACGCAATTCTTCGCAAGATTTATCGTCAATTCCTGCACGAAAAACAACTAATCAATATTGCTATATAATTTCTATTTGCAGAACAAAATAATTTTGCCAAGTCATTTTGCTAAAACACGGTTTTGCAAGATAATCGGCAATTCGCATTAAAAAGGGCTTTGCTATAATTTTTAAATAAAACAAAGCCCTTTTACTTGAAAAACGGCACAATTTGTGTCCTGCCGTTTTTAAAGCGGCATAATTTGTATCAAAAAATTATCTGTCACAAAATGTTGAAATAAAATTTTTTGTATGATACAATACGTTTCCACCAAGGAGAAACAGAAGTGTACGACGTAGATAATCCGGCAACGCTCGACAGCCGTGCCCAAAAGTTAATAGTACTGTTCGTTTTCGAAAAAATGGCGATTCCGCTCGAAGAATCGACAGTGCTTGACTTATGCACTTCCGACAATAATTGGCTTAGGTATATCGACTGCAAACAATGCCTTGACGAACTCCTTGAAACGAATTTGCTTTACAGAGTTCCGAGGTCTGACTATATCAACATTACGCAGGACGGCACAAGTTGCCTTGCCCTGTTCTACACCAGAATTCCGTCGCATATCCGTGACGAAATCACAAAATATACTCGTGAAAATCGTATGCGGTATAAACGCAGACAACAATATTTTTGCGATTATTCAAAAAACTCGGACGGCACTTACACCGTTATTATGAAAATCAAAAACGACATAACCACCCTTATGGAATTGCGACTTGTAGTCACCGACCGCCAAATGGCACGATATATCTACAAAAACTGGGCGGACAAAGCGGCGGACACTTTCTCGCTTATTCAGGACACGTTGATTGAGTGATGCAAAAACGCAAACAAATATAAACTTAACAGGAGAATTTATGTACAGTTATAAAACGCAAGGCACTTGTTCAAGAGAGATTCTTTTCGACGTCGACGGTGACGTTCTCACCGACGTTAAATTTATCGGCGGTTGCAACGGAAATTTGCAAGGCATAAGCCGTCTTGTCATCGGCAAAAATATCGACTATATCATAGACACTTTAAAAGGCGTTTCGTGCAGAGCGGGTACTTCCTGCCCCGACCAACTCGCAAGAGCGTTAGAAGCATACAAAAAAAGCGTCGAAAATAAAAACAACAATTAAATGACTAAATCAATTAAACACAATTAAATAATTAAATCAATTAAACAATTTAATTAAAAGATTGAATAATTATATCAAGAATTAAATCAATTCTGAAACAGTAAAATAAATAGTAAAGTAAAATTAGAAAGAGCAACCAAAGGTTGCTCTTTTTTTAAATCTTGTTTAAATCTCGATTTTCAAATCTCTGGTTTAAATTAAAAGTATGCAATTTTTAATTTAAACTAAACTTTTAAAAACCAATAATCCCTTTTAGCTCTTTTTAGCGATATGCTTTTCTTGATAATTATCTCGCAATAAGTTTTCACAAACCTTGCTCGCTACATATTTTTGGTTTTTATAAGCACTTTGCCGTAACTTTTAATTCGGTGCTGGCAATCTTCAAACGCTTTCGGCGCGTCTTCGAAGTCATACACTTCTCCGACCAAAATTTCCGTTCTTACGACGTGGTTAGCCAAAAAGTTGATTGCGGACGTGATTTCGTCAATGCCGTTGTTTACGCCTTTAATGGTGATTTGCTTTGCGAAAATCTTTTCTATGTCGGCGTCAAAACTCATAACGAAGTTGTTATATCCCGAAACGACAACCGTGCCGCCCTCGCGAGTATAATCGTGCGCAAGCGAAAACGGAAGTTCTCTCGGCTCGAACACGGTAAAGTCCGCCATTCGTCCGCCCGTTATTTCTTTAAGCACAAGGTCTACGTCATCGCGGCGGAAGTTCACCGTATAATAAACGCCCAATTCTTCGGCGAGTTTCAATCTGTCGTCATACTTGTCTACGATGATAGGCACAAGCTGATAATAAAGAGCAAGTTGCGCAATGACAAGTCCGAAAGTGGACGCCCCGATGATGAGAAGATAATCGCCTTTTTCAAAATCGAAGTTTTCGATAACTTGATTTGCAAGCGCGATATAGTCGATAAAAACGGCTTCTTCGTCTTTTATTCCCTCAGGCAAAACGTATACGTTGTTTTGCGGAACGTTTACGAAATCACTCAAAAAGCCGTCTACGTCAACGCCCATTATTTTGATTTTTCTTTGACTCGGAATTTCCACTTCCACTTCGCTGTCGTCGATATACGGAGAAATGACGACTCTTTGTCCGAGCTTCAATTCGCTTTCGTCGTCTGCCTCGCTGACGAAACCGACCGCAGAGTGCGACGGAACGATTCCGCTTCTGTGGTTTGTGCCCCGATAGTACGCAAGGTCGGTTGCCGACAGGGCGCACGTTGACAATTTAACTCTGATTTGTCCCGCAGCTCTTTTCGATTTCGTTTCGATAAGTTCAAGCTCCGACGGACCTTCTATCTTCCACGCTTTCATATCTTTATTATATCACCAAACGGCAAAAAAAGCAACTAATATAACATTCGGGCGTCAGGCGGCAGCGTCAAAACCGAGCCTACCATAGCGAGCATAGTTTCCGTTCCGCGCGGTATGTTTTCGTCGCTCACAACGTAAATTCTTTTGCCTTTCCATATAGTCGCGCATTCTTGCGACAACATTCTCGTTGTAAAAAGGCTGTCGGCTATTTCGGGATTTACTTTGAGCAAAACCGCCGAAATGCTCTTGTCGCAAAGCACTTTGACGAGTTTCTCGCGAAGTCCCATAATGAGATGCTCGTTCGACACCGTATATCCCCTGTCGCAATGCGGACACTTCTGCAACAGATAACTGTCAATCGAAACACGCTTGCGCTTTCTCGTCATCTCAACAAGCCCTAATGACGTCATCGACATAACCGTCGTTCTCATTCCGTCCTTTTTGACTTCGTTTTCAAGCGTTTCCATAAGTTTTGCCTTATGTTCGGGGTCGGTCATATCTATAAAGTCTACTATGATTATTCCGCCTATGTTTCTGAGTCTTAACTGCCTTGCAATTTCCTTCGCCGCTTCGAGATTCGTGCGAAAAACCGTGTCTTCAAGATTTTTTCCGCCGACGAACTTGCCTGTATTTACGTCTATTGCGGTAAGGGCTTCCGCTCTGTCGATAACGATAAAGCCGCCGTTTTTAAGTTCGACTTCCCTTTTGGTCAAATTTTCTATTTGCGAACCCAAACCGTAATGAACAAGTACGTTTTGCGGCTTATCGTAATACGTCACGTGAACGTTCGGAAATTCCGAAACAGCCATATCATACGCCGTTTTGTCGTTTGTCACGATTTCGGACAAGTCGCAATACGAAAAATCTCTGAGCGTTCTGAAAAGCAAATCGTCCTCTTTAAATACGACGGTATTTTCGGGCGCGGCTTGGTACTTTTCCTTTATACCGAGCCACATTTTTTTAAGCTCGTCTATCTCCGACAAAATTTCTTCGTCCGAAGCCTTTTCCGCCGCCGTTCTTAAAATCGCGCCTGCCTCGCCGCCGAGCGCTACTTTAACGAGCATTTCGAGTTCCGCTTTCCTTTCTTCCGACGGAATTCTTCTGGATACGCTAACAAAATCGGCGTTCGGAACGTAAACGACGTAACGCCCCGGCAAAGTTATGTCAAGCGACAATCTTACGCCTTTTTCGCCGAACTGGTCTTTTACAACCTGACACATAACGCTGTCGCCTGCCGATAAGTTGAGTTTCGTTTCGGTTTCTTTCTTTTCCAACAGCGACTGACCTACGTGCAAAAAGCCGTTTCGTTCGAGTCCCAAATTTACAAACGCTGCTTTCATACTCGAAAGTACGTTTTCGACTTTGCCCTTATAGATATTTCCCACAGGTCCGCGCATTGCGGTCTTTTCGATGAAGAAATCTTCAAGTTCGCCTTTTTCGTCCGTCAATGCGACTCTGACGTATTGCGGATTATAATCAAGATAAAGTTTACTCATAAGTTGTAATATTCGTCAACGTCGACGAGTTTATCTCCGATTTTTAAATATTGATTCGTTTTTACTATTTGTGTTATGTCGCAATCCGAGCATATAGACGCCAATCTGTCTGGGCGAAGATTTTCCGCACCCGAAGCTAAAATCGCCTCGCGACCGTTTATCTCGAAAATTTTTGCCGTTACGTCTTCCGTCACTTCTTCGCCTTTCTTTTCGTACGTCACTATATAGCGGTCATGCGTCCTTAAAACGTCGTTAAAAAGATATTTAGCCGCAACGACGTTCGCTTGCAAATTCGGATTTTTTTCGACACTCACCGCACTTATTCCTTTAAGCCCGACAGGACAATTCTTATTGTAAAGCTCTAAGAACTCATTTGCCGAAGTATCGCAAGCTATGCAAACGTATTCGGCTAACGATGACAAGCCGAGCGGCAAAGGCGACGAAAAATAAACGAGCATGTGCGGATTAAAGCCGTTTGAATATTCGACTTTTACGTTCATTCTTCTGAATATTCTTTGAAAATGCCTTAAAGTGTCGACGTGGGAAATATAGCAAAAGCCTTCCGTTTTTTCAAACTTCAAGAGTATCATATAATGGTGCACCTCCCGAGTTTCGACGCTCCGCAGCCGTTACAGCCGTTTCGACAATTTCTTGTGGTTTCGCCCTTTAACGCTTTTTCGTATTCTTTTTTAAAGTAACTCTTAGGAACTCCCGTATCGATAAAATCCCACGGCAGGTCTTCGTCTAACGAATATTCTCTAGAATAATCGTTTATATCTATTCCGCATTTTTCAAAAGCCGAAAGCCAGTTTTCCCAATCGAAATATTCCGACCAGCTATCGAATTTCGAGCCGCTTTTATAGGCTTCTTCGATGACGTCCGACAATTCTTCGCCGCCGCGCGCAAGCGCCGCTTCGAGTTTCGACGATTCTGCGCCGTGCCATGAAAATTTTACGCCTTTAATTTCCCTAAGTTTCCCTCTCAAATACTCTTGTTTTTCAAGCATCTCCTTAATGGTAATTTGCCTTGCCCATTGAAACGGCGTGCAAGGCTTCGGAATAAACACCGAACAACTTACCGAGATACTCAGCGGTCTTTGTCTTTTTTCGGAATAATACAGCGCGCGAAGTCTTTGACAAATTTCGGCGATTCCGTCAAGGTCTTCGTTCGTTTCGGTCGGAAGCCCCATCATAAAGTAAAGTTTAACGCTTTGATAGCCGACGGCAAACGCCTTGCCGATATTGTTTATATCATCGTCGGAAATATTCTTGTTTATAACGTTTCTGAGTCTTTGCGTTCCTGCTTCGGGTGCAAAAGTCAAAGAACTTCGACGACTATTTTGAGCAATCTCGCCTTCGAAGCTGTTCAATCTCAAACTAGGCAAAGACAAATTTACTTTCCTTTCGTCCGTGATTTGTTTAAGGTCAAAAATCAGCTCTTTGAGATAGCTGTAATCGCCCGTAGACAAACTGCAAAGCGACAATTCTTCATAGCCCGTAGCGTCTATTGCCGACTTTGCGAGATACGCCACTCTGTCCGCGCTTTTTTCTCTTATCGGTCTGTAATAAAACCCTGCCTGACAAAAACGGCAACCCGACGCGCAACCGCGATAAAGTTCCATCACCACTCTGTCGTGAATTATGTTCAAATTCGGAACAAGCGGTCTTGTCGGCACGGGAGCGTTTTCAAAGTCTTTAACAACCGCTTTCGTCACCTTTTCGCCCTTTTTATGTACGGACGGAACGTAAACGCCTTCGATTTTCGCAAGCCTTTCAAGAAGTTCTTTTTTGCTTATGCCCTGTTCTTTTGCCAAAGCCGTTTGCCTTAAAACTTCGAGGTCGACTTCTTCGCCCTCGCCTATGACTACCAAATCAAAAAAGTCCTTAAAAGGCTCCGGATTGACTGCGCAAGGTCCGCCTGCAATAAGCAGCGGATAGCTATCGTCACGCTCAGAGGCTCTGAACGGAATTTTTGCAAGCTCCAACATATAAAGAACGTTTGTGTAAAGCAATTCAAACTGAACGGAAAAACCGACCACGTCAAAATCTTTGAGCGGAGTTTTCGTTTCAAGCGAAAAAAGCGGAATATCGTTTTCCCTTAACTTCTCGCCGAAATCCGTCCACGGCGCATAGCAACGCTCGGCAACAAAATCATGGTCGTTGTTTATAACGTCGTACAAAATTTGTAAGCCGAGATTAGACATTCCTATTTCGTAAATGTCGGGAAAACAAAAACAAAAAGACGCCCTATGCGGTTTTTTCACGTCGGGCGTATTGAACTCACCGCCCGTATATCTTGAAGGTTTTTCGACGGTGAGTAAAAGTTTTTTAATTAAATTTAAATCTATTGTAGACATAAAGCCGCCGCACCGATTATACCTGCGTCGTTGCCCATCGAAGCAACCGCAACCTTAATTTTCGGATTGTATTCCTTTCCGTAGACGTTCATATCGACAAAGCGTTGAAGGGGTTTGACTATGTTGTCTCCCTGATTAGAAACGCCGCCGCCCAAAAGCACCGTTTCCGGATAGAAAATATTGCAGAAATTGACGACGCCTTCGCCTAAATATCTGACGTAGTTTCTCACGACTTCGAGAGCCGTTCTGTCGCCGAGCGTAGCGCAATCGAACGGGACTTTTCCGCTTAAACCTTCGGCTTCGATTTTCTCGGCAAGAAGACTGTCTGGATTCTTCTCGGCTGCCTGTTTTGTTTGTCTTAAAAGCGCAGTTGCAGAAGCATAAGCCTCAAAACAACCGTTTCTTCCGCAACCGCAAGGTTCGCCGCCGACAACAAGAGTAGTGTGTCCGCCTTCCGAGCCTGCCGACGCGTTACCCGTGATAAGTCTGCCGCCCGAAATTATGCCCGTGCCTATGCCCGTGCCGAGCGTAAACAAAATAACGTCCTTTGCACCCTTTGCCGCGCCGAACTTTGCTTCGGCAAGCACAGCGCAATTTGCGTCGTTTGAAATCATAATAGGTTTTTTGAAATTGAGACTGCTTTTAAAAAGTTTTACAAATTCGACGTTTCTGAGATTAAGATTGCAACAATATCTGACTATGCCTTTGCCGTCGTCGATAGAACCGGGAAAACCAAGTCCGATTCCGTCAATATCGTCAAGCGTCAAGCCTGCGTCGGCAAGCAAATCGAACGTAAGATGCGCCATATCGGAAATAAACGCGCCGCTCGAAGTTCCCTTGTCCGTCACAACGTTTCTCTTATGCGAAATTTCGCCAAACTCGTTGACCAATCCCGCCTTTGCACTCATACCGCCAATATCAATACCAATATATCTCATAAGTACCTCGCTCAAATTATATTTTACCTTGTACAAAATGTCAACCGTTCAGCCTTTCAAGTTTTCCGCCGCTTTGCCTACGGGCGTCGATAACGGAAATTTCACAAGCAAATTTTCTATCTCTTTTTCGTTTAATGTCTTTTCGCTTGAAGCCTTGTCTTCGCCGACGATTTTCAGTTGCAGTTCGGTCTTTTCGTCGATAAGTCTTAAAACGTTCAAAAGCGGTGCGTCACGGCTTAATTCCACCGTTTTGACAGTTACGCCGCCGTAAAAATCTTTCGTCAGCTTTGAAGTTATGTGATTGTATCTTTCCTTTTCGGTTCCCGTCTTCGCGCCGATAAAAAGGAAAATCGCAATTATTCCGAGTGAAAAGTTTATATCGAAAAACGCGCTTACGACAAATAGCGCAAGACAGACAAAGCTTGCAACGACGCCTATCGCCTTCAAAACTTTCAACGCTTTGAATTTGTTTTTGCAAAATCCCAAAATAACCCGACTGCCGTCAAGCGGAAACGCAGGAATTACGTTAAACGCCGCAAGCGTCAGATTTGCATAAAAAAACACTGTCAAAGTATTTTTTAAATTCGGGAAAGCCCACCATAGAGCCATAACGAGCAAAGCCAGACACACGTTTGCAAGAGGCCCTGCCAAAGCGATGTACACCATAGATCTGCCGTCTATTTTTTCGCCGCCGTAAAGCGCCGCGCCGTACGGCAAAAGAACCAACTCGCCAAGTCGATATCCCCTTGCTTTTGCCATAAAATAATGCGCCGCTTCGTGAAAAAACAAAGCAAGAAGCGTCCACAAAAAAGACGCTCCCCGCCCGAGAAAAATCATAACCACACCCACTGCCAAAAACAGCGGATGCATTTTAATTTTTCCTTTAAAGCGTGACAAGTTTAGCTACTATCGAAGCGATAACCGACGAGCCGCCGACAAGTTTTGCCACCGTAAAACATAAATAGCCGAGCGACGCAAAACCGCCCACGGCAGTCGCGATAATAGCGCTGTCCAAAAATCCGAATTTTTTGCTTTCTTTTATTACTTCGTCCTTTTTGACGAAATCGCCTTCTAATTTCGCTACTCTGTTTTCAACGTAGTCGTTTTCGACAATCTCAACCTTTGCTTTTTTTAAAGCGTCAAATTTCATAAGCCACCTCGCTATAAGGTATGAGCAATTATTCGGGATTATGAAAAAATTTTAACAAAATCTCTTAAATCAAGCGGTAACGAACGGTTTTATTCTGTTTGCCTTCACCGAAACGTAAACGCCGAAATCTCCGCGATCGGAAAGTTCCAAGTCAACGTAAACGTCGCTCGACAGCTCGAAATAATCTCCGAGCAGTTTGAACAAATCGCTTTTTAAAACGTCGATAAAACCTTGCTGAGCTTTAACTTTGTCTTTTATCAAAATGTTTTTAAGTCTGTCTGCCGCAAAATCCGCACTGTTCATCTTGCTCTCCTTTTAAATCTCGACCAAAAACTCCATTTGTTATATTCATAAAACTTTCTTGTTCCGTAATGCACGTTTTCCGCGAGATATTTAAACGCCTTGTCGCTTGAAGCGTATTCGGGCACTTTGCCGACTTGCGAATACAAAGTTATAAGGTCGTCGTCGGGAACGATTCCAATAGGTTCGCTTCTTAAAAGTCTGGTTATGTCCGACGGACTCATCATTTCGCCCCTCGACACCATTTCGCCGCGCACTCGATTAACGACGACCGACACGCTCTCTAATTGATATCCGTTAAGCAGAGTTATCACCTTGTCGGCGTCTCTTATCGCCGATACGGCAGGAGTCGTCACGACTATCGCCTCTCTTGCGGAGGACACCGCCCTGTGAAAACCGTTTTCGATACCCGCAGGGCAGTCTATCAATACGTAATCGAAACCGACCAAAGAGTCGATTACGTTCCGAAAGGTCTGCGCCGTAACGATGGGATTGTCTGAAGCAGACGGCAAAACGTACAGTCCGCTTTCTAAATCTTCAATCAACGCCTGAGAAACACGACATCGCCCCGATATCACGTCAACTATGTCGTAAACAACCTTGTTTTCAAGAGCCAGACAAACGTCAAGATTGTTAAGTCCCACGTCTGCGTCGACAAGCACCACGTTCTGCCCCAAATCGCACAAAGCCCTTCCAAGCGACGCGACGACCGTGGTTTTGCCCACTCCGCCCTTGCCGGATGTTACAACAATTTTTCTCATACGCCCTCCGAGTTGCATTATACGATAAGTCATACGGCAAAATTTAGCGACGTTTGTAAAAATAGATTGAATAACCGATTTTTAACGCTATTTGAATTTTTACGGCCTTTTATTGCGCTTTGACAGACAAAATGCGTTTATATTTGGTTTACAATTTTAAAGTTTAGGTTTAAAATTTGGTTATCAAAACGGATAATACTTTCGGAGGATTTTATGAACTGTTTAAAAAAAGCATATTGCAGAATTTATCAGGGTGTTTTCAGACTTGCTATTCCGCTTCTTCCTTGGCGCAAACCTGAACTTATCAGCGGCGGACTTGAAAAGCTCCCTGAATTTATCAAATCGAAAAAATTGACGAACGTACTTTTGGTTACCGATAAAGGCATACGCGGTCTCGGACTTACTACAAGTCTTGAAAACGGACTTAAAGAAGCAGGCGTAAACTGCGTCGTTTATGACGACACCGTTCCTAACCCTACAATCGGAAATATCGAAGACGCTCTCAAACTCTATAACGACAACAAATGCGAGGCTATCATCGCTTTCGGCGGCGGTTCGTCTATGGACTGCGCAAAAGGCGTAGGCGCAAGAGTCGCAAGACCGAAAATGCCTGTAAGAAAAATGAAGGGACTTTTGAAGGTTCACAAGGCTACACCGCCTATCTTCGCTGTTCCTACAACGGCAGGCACGGGTTCGGAAACAACGCTTGCGGCGGTTATTTCAGACCCTGAAAAGGCAGAAAAATATCCTATCAACGACCCTGTTCTTATTCCTAAATACGCAGTACTCGACCCTCAAATCACTGTCAAACTCCCACCGCACATCACTTCCACCACGGGTATGGACGCTTTGACGCACGCGGTCGAAGCATATATCGGACACAGCAACACCAAAGAAACAAAGGAAATGGCAATCAAAGCAACGAAGCTCATTTTCGACAATCTCGAAACAGCGTATAAAGACGGCTCTAATCTCGAAGCAAGAAACAATATGCAACACGCCGCATACTATGCAGGCATTGCGTTTACAAGAGCTTACGTCGGATACGTCCACGCCGTCGCTCACAGTCTCGGCGCTCAATATCACATTGCTCACGGACTTGCAAACGCAGTCATTCTTCCTTACTTCCTCGAAGCATACGGAAAAACCGCTTATAAGCCGCTTGCAGAACTTGCCGACATCGTCGGAATTACCGGTAGCAGCCGCGAAGAAAAAGCGAAGAAGTTCATCGAAGCAATAAAGCAAATGAACAAAGATATGAACATTCCGGAGCATTTCCCTGAAATCAAGGAAGAAGACATTGCCATTATGTCAAAACACGCAAATGCAGAAGGCAACCCTCTTTACCCTGTTCCGAAACTTATGGACAGAAAAGAACTTGTCGAGATGTATCGCAAAATCAGAGGCTGACATCGCCGCTTAAATTAAGCCGCATTGCATAAGTGCAAACAAACTCCTTTAACATGTCTTGTTTGACGCTAAACAAAGCTATCCGTCTAAACCATATAGAGCTGTGAGCAATTCCGCTTAAAAAGCTAAAAATCACAATTTAAAAGCGACTTAAATAAGTCGCTTTTTTATTTAATTTAAGCAGCTTTATTATTTAAAGCTAAGTTGCTTTTATTAAACAAAGTCATTTTTTATTTAAGCTAAGCAACTCTGACCCGACAAAAAAACGCGCCTGTTAAAAAATTTAAGGTGCGTTTTTTGTTTCAACTTTTTAATTTTAAATTATTTTATTTCTAATTACTTTATATTTTAGTTGTTTAATTTCTTATTGTTTAAATTAAAAAACTTTTTATTTATTTAAATTTAAATTTCTAAAATTTAATTTCTAAATTTAGTTTTTAATAACGGCTCGATTTAAAAACAACTCAATCAAACTAATCGAAATCTACGCCGATTAAAGCGCCGAGCTTTTTAACGTCGTCCAAAAACTTGCCGCCGCCGAGGGTCACTCCGTTTTCTACGTCTTCGAGCGTTGTAGAATAAAGCCCTAATCTGTCGGCAAGATATTGATTAAGTCCCGAGATTTGCGAACTGCCGCCCGTAATGTAAATTCCGTTGCGATTGACTTCCAAGGCAAGTTCAGGCGGAGTCGCGCCGAGCACAGACATTATCACGTCAACCAAATCGTCCACAAGCGGAGCTACTGCCTCAAACAAGTCTTGCGCTCTTATTTCGGCGTTTTTCGGCATTCCGTCGCTAAGCCCCATTCCCGAAACGAAATCGACGCCCGTATCGTTGCGATAGAACGAAAGCGATTCGCATTTAAGTTTCTCCGCCGTAATTTCGCCTATTTTGACGTAATACTTTTCGGCAACGTAGTCTATTATGGCGTTTGTGAATGCGTTTCCTGCGATATTTACAACTGCGCCTGCAACGATTCCGTTTCCGGACACCGAAGCTACTTCCGTTTTTCCGCCGCCGATATCAACGTACAATCCGCTCGTAGCGTTTTTATACTCATAAAGAGCAAGCGGCGAATCGCAAACGTAAACCGCTCTTGCGCCGAGCTTCGTAAACACTTTTTCGACCACTCTTCTGTCCTGCACGCTCATAGAGCTTGTAACAAGCACCAAAGCGGTGAATTTGCGTTTTATAATGCCGTCGGGCAAAATCTTTTTGAAAAATTCCTTAAACACTAAAACGGCGGTGTCGCTGTCGACGATAACGCCCTCTTTTACGGGATAAACGGGTTTAGAATTGCCGAGCGTCGAAACATGCATATTTTTAGCCTTATATCCGACTTCTCTGACAACGTTTCCATCGCCTGCCAAAAGCGCCATATTAGGCTCGCGGAGAACAAGTCCCGCTCCTTTTTGATAAACGGTGAAAAAACTCGAACCTAAATCTATTGCAAATTCGATTTGCGACATAATTTCTCCTTAAACGTATTTCTTCAATTTTTCGGTAGGAAGTCCCATAACGTTATCGTAACTTCCCTTGACTTTTTCCACCGTAACGCCGTCCTGCACACCGTAGCTTCCTGCCTTGTCGAACGGTTTGAACTCGTCGACGTATTTTTCGATTTCGTTTTTATCGAGCTTGAAAAACTTGACTCTGCTTACGTCGCAAAACACTTTTTTGCCGCACTTATTTATTATCGCGACGCCTGTCACAACCTTGTGCCATTTGCCGCTAAGCATCGACAAAGTATTTACGGCGTCCGCCCTGTCTTTTGGTTTGCCGAGCACGACGTTTTTGTAAACGACTATCGTGTCGCTTGCGATAACGGTATCGTCCGGATTTTTGTCATATACGCAAAGAGCTTTCCTTTCGGCAAGCTCCATAGCAATTTTTTTCGGTGCCACCGCCGTAGGAGTTTCGTCAACTCCCGCAACGACTATCGAAAAGTCTTTAACGATTTTTTTTAACAGTTCCTGCCTTCTGGCAGAAGCCGACGCAAGTATTATCATAGAATTTCAAGAGCCTTTCCGTACGCCTCTTTAAACTCGGTTGCGGCGGTAAGAGCGTCTTTGATTTCAAGCGAGCAATCTCCCTCCGTTTCCGTCTTGACAATAACCGAATCGCCAAGCACGTCGCAACTTATGCCCGTGATAACGCTCGACATACTTCTGTCGAAACTTTCCGCAATACGCAAAATAACCGAAAGCTTTTTGATTGCGTCAAGGTCGTCGACCGTCAACATATCTTTGTATTTGATAAGTTCTTCACGACTGAATTCCGCCTTTCTGTGTCCGCCTGCGACAAACGACGCAAGCACCAAATCTTTATGCGGAACTCCGTAAAGGTTGCTGTTTAAAATGATATAACTGCTGTGTTTTTCGTGATGATAATACTTAATTCGCATTCCGCTATCGTGCAAAAGCGCAGCGATTTTAAGCACTCTTACGTACATTCTCGGCAACTTGTGCAAAACTTTGAGTTGTTTGAAAAGTTGAATAGAAAGATTGTAAACGTGTTCTGCGTGCGTTTGGTTGATATCGAAATACGTCATAAGCGTATGCAAGCTGTGTCCAAGCACGTCGCTGAGCGGTTTTTCCGCAATTCCCGGAACTGCGTAACGGAACATTGCGCCTTCTCTAAGACCGCAACCCGAAATCGTAATTTTTTGGAAATCGAGATATTTAACGACCGCATTGATTGCCGAAAGCGCGCTCGGGAAAATGTCCGCGCGTCCGCTCGACAAACCTTTAATTTTCATAGTGCTGTTAAGATCGAGCGATTTCATCGTGTTATAAATTTGCTCAAACTCACCGATAGGCACTTCATAATTGTGCGTCATATTGAACGGGTATTTTCTTACCATTCTGCTGATTCTTCCGAGATTTCTGAAAGAACCGCCGACGCCGACAAGTTGAGTATCCGGCTCGATTGTTTTGAGCCAAGGGATTTTTTCAAGATGTTCGGTTATGAAATCTTGAATCTTTTGATTTTTCACTTGCGGTTCTTCCGAATCGTTTTTGAACAAATCGGTGAGCGTAACCGCGCCGTAAGGAAGCGATTCGAAATTTATAAGGTTTCTGCGGTTATAATAAATAAGATTGATACTGCCGCCACCGATTTCCATAATAAGTCCGCGCGGAATATCCATACTGTTTATAACGCCTTGATATACAAGCATCGCCTGTTCTTCAATAGACAAAACTTTGATTTTGATGCCGCAAGTAACCGCGACTTCGTCAAGGAAGCTCTTTTGATTTTTTGCTCTTCTGATTGCCGCCGTAGCGTAAGCGTAAATTTTATCGATGTGGTTTGCGTCGCAAAGTCTTCTGAACATCGTAAGCGTTTTAATGGCTTGCGCCACTCTTTGCGGCTTCAAAAAACCATCGCCGTCGAGATCCTGACCGAGCCTGACGCTTTCTTTAAGTTCGTCGAATACGACGAAATATCCCCCTTCCAAGATATTTACCAAAACCATTCTCGCCGAATTCGAGCCGATATCGATAATTGCAATTTTTTCCATTTAGTTCTTCTCCAAACTGCTTTCGTTAATTATTCGATGTAATTATATCACACCGAAAACGCCGTTTCAATAGCAAATTGATTTTTTCGCCACTTTTTTTGCTCGTTTTCACACTATTTTTACCAAAATTTTCTTACAAAACTGCAAAAAAAAGAACTTGCCAAATTTCACTTTTGCAAGTTCTTGCTTATTTTCTACACTGTTTTCCGTCTTTTTATCGTTTTAAACGGCTCTTCGTTTCGACATCGTTTTTTACCGAAATCGAATTTTGTCATTTTTGCTCGTCGCAGATTTTTATACACTTCGACGGGCATTTTGCGGCGCAAATTTTGCAACCGTTACACTTTTCGTAGTCTATAACAGGCAAATCGTTCACCATGGTGATAGCTCCGCTCGGACATTGCTTTGCGCAAATTCCGCAACCGATACAGCCTTTTTTGCAAAGATTTCTGACTTCTTTGCCTTTAAGACAGTTTTTGCACGCAATATAAACAACCGCTTTTTTAGGAATTCTCGCAATAAGGTGCTTCGGACAAACGCCTATGCACTTGCCGCATTTTATGCACATATCTTCCTTTATCAAAGCGTAGCCGCCTTGACCGACTTCGATTGCGTGAGTAGGACAAGCGTCCGTACAAGTTCCCATTCCAAGGCAGCCCCAATCGCAAAGTTTTCGTCCGCCTGCGAGCATCTCCATAGAGCGGCAATCGCCGTATCCCATATAGTCGTACTTATCTACGGCGTCATTTCCACCGCAACAACAAACGACTACTTTTGTTTCCTCGCCGCTACTCGACAAACCGAGAATTTCGGCAATTTCGTCTTTATTGGCTTTCGGAGTCGCATTGCAAGCGCTAAGCTCCGCCCTGCCTTCGACCAATGCCTTAGCAAATGCCGAACAGCCTGCATAACCGCAACCGCCGCAATTTGCGCCCGAAAGTTTCTTTTCGATTTTTTCGATTCGGTCGTCTTGCTTTATGGCAAGTTTTCTTCCGAGCACAGCAAGCAACACCGAAAACACGGCGGCAAGCGCAAGCAGTATAAGAGCGGAATATAAAATCGTAAGTTTGTTTACCGCCGACAAAAGATTTTCAAATAAAATTAAACGCATTCCCATACAGCCACCTCTAACCTACCATACCGGAAAACGCGACGAATCCCATACTCATTATACAAGCGGTGATAAGCGTAATCGGAAAACCCCTGAACGGCTTCGGCACGTCGGCATATTCGAGTTTTTCTCTTATGCCTGCAAGCAACAAAATCGCAAGCGTAAAGCCAACGCCGCTGAAAACGCCGTTAAGGAAAAACTGCAAAAGGCTGAGTCCCGTCGCAACTCCGTATGTGTTTACGTTTAATATCGCAACGCCTAAAACCGCGCAGTTTGTGGTGATAAGCGGCAAATATACGCCGAGCGCAGAATAAAGCGCAGGCGCAAATTTTTTAAGCACCATTTCTACAAGCTGAACGAGCGCCGCAATAACCAAAATGAAAGATATGGTTTGTAAGTATTCGACGTGCAGAGCGACAAGCAGCTTTTGGACGAGCCAAGCAAATATCGACGCAACGCCCATAACGAATATAACGGCAAGCCCCATTCCGAGAGCCGTGTCCGTCTTCTTGGAAACGCCCAAAAACGGACAGATGCCGAGAAACTGACTAAGTATAAAGTTGTTGACAAAGATTGCCGAAATTATCAAAATTAAAAATTCCATTATTTCTCCTCCTTGTCGCTTGCGATTTCCGCTCCGTTTACGTCCGAGGCGATTGCCGATTTATCGTCTTTTAAATTTGCCGAAGTCTCATCCGTCACGGTGGCGGCTATTTTGCTACGGCTGACGGTTTCGCCCTGTCCGAAAGCGTCGGACAATCTTTCGGCTTTCTCTATGGTT